>SXGU01108520.1_pt1 | contig 13688 bp, 9 predicted proteins | sample 3174531 | NCBI WGS metagenome assembly SXGU01 (sample SAMN11356863, study PRJNA531348) | freshwater metagenome | isolation source: freshwater sample F1-140 | place: China: Fuxian Lake, Yuxi | collected 2017-12-25 | reverse complement strand
TCAACAACAAGATTCGAGTGACTACCAGGCGAGCCTATGGATTTCGGACGTTTCGAGCTCTCGAAGTGGCTCTTTACCACGCTCTTGGGAAACTACCAGAGCCGCCTCTCACCCACAGATTCTGCTGAGGAGGCGAAAAAAGGCAGTGACACCAACGGTGATACCGACACCACCTAGGCCGATGCCAGCCAACCAAAGTTTCGGCGAGCGAGCGAGAATGGAGACAGAACAGAACACGACGGCGACTTGAAGAAAAAGTGCGGATCGATCGCATCGATCATTGACCGCAGATTGTTGCGCGGCTTGCTGCTGAAGGGATTCCGCTTGGGTTTTGATGGCAGACTTTTCGCTATCGTAACGCTCTGCCTCTTTGTGCAAACGGACACTTTCGGGACTCGCTTCCGGAACACGCCCGCTCGCCTCCTTCGCTTCGGGAATTTCAGGGGACTCAGCCATAGCACTGAACCAGGAACGACGTCGACTCAGGGCGACAGCTTGGCGAGTACCTCGGCATCGGATTTTGGACGTGTTGCCGGCGCGACAGTCGCGGATTCGAAAGGTTTGCCCCCAAGATCCACCCAAACTTTCTCCACCTGACTGGCGAACATGCCGCCGATGTACTTGGCGATCGGTTCCTGCTGTTGCAGCTTGGCTTTAATACCATCGACCGATTCCTTGGCCTGAACCGCAGTTTTGCCCGAAACAGCGAGGTCCGAAACGGCTGATCGAAGGGCTTTGAAGTAGGCCAATTGGTTGTCGAGGATTTCAATGCCGCCCATCAATCCATGTCCTGGGCAGATGATCTTGGGGTTGAGCGCGCGTGCCGCCTCGAGGGTTTGAATCCATTGTGCAGAGTTCCCATCCCCCATGTAATTATAAGGCCCGTTCACGCACGCATCCCCAGTAAACAGGATGCGTTCCTTCGGAAGCCATGCAAACCCGTCTCCATGTGTGTGCGCGACTCCAAACCAGTGCAACTCCACTCGGCGTTTGCCATCGTCAAACGCCAGTTCTTTCGGAAACAGCAAACTGGGGGCACGTAGCTTGGACCTCGCGACATCTTCACGCTTCGTGGCCTCATCTTCCCAGCGCCCCGGTCCGCCCCCAAACAGTGCGGGTTCGTATTTTCTGAGTTCATCCATCACCCCTTGGTGCGCCACGATCGTCGCACCCTGCTCGAACCAGGTCTGGTTTCCGTAAGCGTGGTCGCCGTGGTGATGCGTGTCGAAAGCGAAACGGATCGGATTGGCGGAAGTCGCCTTAATTTTCGGTATCACCTCAAGAGCGCCCCCAGGAAAATTTCCGTCGATAACTAAAATGTAGTCTTTGAAGATGACCCAGCCATTGTTGCAATGACCCTTGCGACCGAGGTCTCCCTCATGAAACCAAACCCCCGGTATCACTTCCTGGGCTTTTCCCACCTCGCCAACCGTTCGCAGCGGTACACAGGCCATCGAGATCACACCCAGCGCGACGAGGACCCAACTCTGGGGGTCAAGATTTGGAGATTTCATCGGGTCATCAAATTGGATTTTTTCGTTTGTCTCAGCACCATAAGCGTCATGCTCTAGGAATCGACGATTGGCAAGTACGGTTTCGAAAGGTGTTATTGACCAACGCAATCATCCTGCCCCAATAAGTGCCGATGGAACCGTCCAAAATGACTCCAGCCCAGGCCGCCCGGTTTGCTATCCGGACGGGCCGCCACACCGGACCCACACACGGATTAGCGCTCGGTTATGTACAATGCAACCTCGTGATTCTACGCCGTGCACTCGCGTTCGATTTTCTGGTGTATTGCCAACGCAACCCGCGGGCGTGTCCGGTCCTGGAAGTGTTGGAGCCTGGGGAATCCGAACCTCGATTGTCAGCCCCCGGTGCTGATTTGCGATTCGATCTTCCGAAATACGCGATTTACCGGAATGGAATTCGAACCCAGGAAGAACACGGAATTGAGCATCTCTGGGAACCCGAGTTGGTGTCGTTCCTTATTGGATCTGGCATCACCTTTGACCAAGCGTTGGAACGAGCGGGAGTTCCGACCCATCGCGATCGCTGGGTCTTGCGGACACGCCGGCCCACAGTCCCGGCGGGACCATTTCATGGAAACTTGGTCGTGACGATGCGGTGGTTGACTCCGGCGCAAGCTATCGTTGCCACGCAGGTTTCTTCTAGATTCCCAATGAATCATGGCGCCCCGATTCACATGGGCGATCCGGCAGAGCTCGGCGCTGATCTGCAACAACCTCTGTTTGGTCCCCCTGTACCGGCCTTGCCACCTGGGTTGATCCCAGTGTTTTGGGCCTGTGGTGTTACCCCACAAGCGGCGGCAGAAACCGCGCGCATTGATCTCATGATCACGCATTCGCCCGCACACGGGTTCATCACCGATCTGCTCGCGGACCAACTGTGCATTCCCTAATGCATAGGACATTGGACAGGCGGCAATGCATCTGTACAGGATTCCGTCGTGACCTCCACTACTCGTATCGCATCCACTAGCGAAATGCCGCCGCTAAATACCATGAGTTCCTGGAAAAACCATCCGTGGGCCGGAGTGTTCCCTGCAACCTTGTGCGCGTTTCATGAGAACGAGGCGCTGGATGAAGCAGGGCTGCGGGCCTACTTCGCCGAACTGGCCGCCGTCGAGGGTGTCACAGGACTGACCTGTAATGGCCACACTGGCGAAATCATGTCGTTGCGACCCGCCGAACGGGCGCAGGTAACTCGGATCCTGGCCGAAACGGTTCGCGACATAAATTCTCGGACCGGACGCTCGGTGAAGACCATCACGGGGGTATCCGCTGAGGGAAGTCTCGAAGCCATTGATCATGCGCTAGCGGCGAAGGAAGCCGGTGCGGATGCCATTTTGTTGATGCCACCCCATCATTGGCTGCGTTTCGGCAGAACCTCCCAGACGGCCGTCGGTTTCTTCCAGGATGTCGCCGAAGCCGCCAAGATACCTATCGTGGTGCACCAGTACCCGGCTTGGACCAAAGCTGGGTATACACTCGCGGAAATGCTCGAGATGGTCCAATTGCCCGAGGTGGTGTGCATCAAAATGGGGACGCGCGATATGGCACGGTGGTTGTACGACTACGAAAAACTCAAAAACGCCGCGCCACGCATCAGCATTATCACGTGTCATGACGAATTCTTGCTGCCAACCCTGCTGGAAGCAGCGGATGGAGCGTTGATAGGTTTCGCGGGATTTGCCCCGGAGTTGATGATTGAAATTGTGCACGCAGCATTAGACGGAGATCTGGCCCGAGCCAAAAAGGCTCAACAGACTGTCGCGCCTCTAGCACGGATTATTTACAACTTTGGTGAACCGGGTTGCGGTGCTCACCAGCGGATGAAAGTGGCGCGTTGGCTCCTTGGTAAATTCTCATCACCGCACTTCCGACGTCCCGTCAGACCCCTGAACGGTGGTCAAATCGACGACATACGCCAACGGCTCAAGGCTATCGGCTTTCATCCGGTGCGTTGAGGCCCAGCGTCTACTTCGAGCACAGCAGATTCCTGTCTGTGGGGTGTTCGGAGCTTCTGCTTTAGGCGGTTCGGGGTTCGGGAGTCCCCTGAGAACCGGTTCTCCCGCAGAAGTGTCGCTTGTGAAGGGCTCCGGGGAAGCGCACATTAGTGGCACTCTACTCATGTCAAAGACACTGATTCGCCTCATGGTTCTTGTCGGGATGCTGCTCTGCACGATGCCTATTTCCGGCCGTGCGGCAGTCTTAATCACGGAATTCATGGCGCAAAACCATGGAGGGTTCCTGGATGAGAACGGCGACCGACCTGATTGGGTCGAATTGTTCAATTCGGGGATTGAGCCAGTGAACATGACGGGTTGGCATCTGACGGACGACCCTCAAAACCTCAAACAATGGCGATTCCCATCCACGAACATTCCGCCACAGCGGCACCTTATGGTCTTTTTGTCCGGCAAAGACCGAGCCATTGCAGGAGCGCCGCTTCACTCCAATTTTCGCTTGGATGCGGACGGCGACTATCTGGCGCTCGCGCGCCCGGATGGCTCCACGGTTGAATCAGAAACGCCGAATCCTTTCCCAATCCAAGTTCCAGACATTTCGTTTGGAGTTCCGATTCGTCTGGAAACCACGTTGCTGGTTCCCGAGGGCAGCACCGCCCGATTTCTCTCCCCGCAGAATGACGTTTTGGACCCAATATGGCGGAACATCGACACCGACGATTCCGCCTGGGATGAGCTCAAGATGGGCGTTGGCTTTGAGGAAACCGCCAATGCCCCGGAACTCAGTCTAATCACCGATTCCGTTGCGGATTTTTCAGGAACCCAAAGGACCGAAGGTTGGGTCTATGGGTATTACAACAAATCGACCGATCCGACGAGTACCTATCAAGTCGCCGACTTCACACCGTTCCCGCATCAAGGCGCGAGCCATGGTGCCGACAATTTTTGGAATGGCAGTGTGTGGCGATGGGCTCCATTCAACCCACCATGGACCCAGATTGGGCCCGAGTTGATGCGTCCCAATGCCTCCAATTCAACTAACCACGAACACTGGCCGGTGCGTCGATGGATCAGCACCGTGGCGGGAACCTTGTCCATCGATTGGACATTGAAGAAGATCGCGACCGGCGGTGGCGGCGTGACCTTTCGGATCGCTCAGAAGGGTGTGACCAAGGAAACCTTGGTGGTTGCGGGGACGAATAGCACGATCATCGCCAACACGTTGGTGCTTACGGCAGTTTCGGTGGGTGATCCGATCGATTTTTTGTTGAGCCCGGTCGGGTTGAGCAACAGCGCCAACGATGACGCGGACTCGACTCTGCTGACGGCGCGAATCCATGTGCTCTCGAGTTTGGATTCGAGCATAGCGACCTCGGTTGAACCTCGAATGCTGAACAAGAACGCGAGCGCCTGGCTGAGAATTCCATTTTCCGTGGAGAATCCCTCGCTTTTCGAACGACTCATTCTACGGCTCAAGTACGACGATGGCTATGTGGCCTGGATCAATGGCGTGGAAGTGGGACACGACAATGCCCCCAGTACTTTGACTTGGAATTCCGCAGCGACTATGGCGAGATCCGATCAAGAAGCGGCAACATTTAAGGAATTGGATCTCACCTCGAGACTTGGCGCTTTGAGGCCCGGGGTGAACCTGTTGGCGATCCAAGGGCTGAACGTCGCCAGTAGCGACACGGACTTCCTCCTCTCGGCCGAGTTGATTGCCTCGCGCTCGATTCTCGAAGGTGGCCAGTTTCTCTACATGACGCCGCCCACTCCTGGAACCATCAATGGGACGGGCAGTTCCAAATTGGGGCCCGTGGTGTTGGACGTGGATCATCACCCCAAGGAACCCAAGGATGGCGAGAATTTGCACATCAACGCCCATGTGACCCGAACCTTTCGGGATATCGCCCAGGTCACATTGAAATGGCGCATTATGTATAGCAACGAAGTTTCCACCGTGATGTTTGATGATGGGAGTCACGAGGATGGGGCTGCGGGCGACGGATGGTATGGCGGCAACATCCCATCGAACAGTCACACCAACGGTCAAATGATTCGATGGTCCATTACTGCGGCGGACATCGACGGGAAAACCAACAGCTACCCCGCGTACTCCGATCCTAAGAATTCGCCCCGGTATTTCGGCACGGTACACCACGATGTCACGCTAACGAACCGATTGCCAGTCATGCATTGGTTCTTGCCTAACCCCGTGGGAGCCGCGGACACCAGCGGCGGAGCGCGAAGTTCCTTTTACTATCTCGGGCAGTTCTACGACAATGTTCTGGTCGACTTGCACGGACAATCCAGCGCGAGTTTTCCGAAGCACAGCTACAATGTGGACTTTAATCGTGGAAACGGCTTTCAGTATGAGCCGGGTTCGCCCCGCGTGGATGACATCAATCTGCTGACAACCTGGCCGGACAAAGCCAAAATGCGCAATGTACTCGCCTACGAAACTCATCGAGACGCTGGATTCGCCTACCACTTCGTCATTCCTGTGCGGATCCAGCGAAACGCCCAGTTTTTTGGAGATTGGCATCTGGTGGAGGATGGCGATGAAGAGTATTTGGAACGTGTGGGACTTTCACCCCGTGGTGCGCTTTACAAAATGTACGACACCTTTTCGGGAGCCGGCTCGGCGGAGAAGAAGACTCGCAAGACCGAACTGAATTCCGATTTGGTCGAGTTGTATCGAGGTGTGACCCGCCCCGGGGCGGCGAGAGGCCAGTTCCTATATGACAATGTCGATATTCCCGGGATGGTGAATTACCTGGCCATCATGATTCTCACTGGGAACGTGGATTGCTGTCACAAGAATTACTACGCCTATCGCGACACCGAAGGTACGGGTGAATGGAAATGGCTTCCGTGGGATCAAGACCTGAGTTTTGGCCGAAATTGGACGGGGGAAAAGGCCTACGAAGAAGACCGGATGTTCTTGGATAACGGGTTGCGGATCGGAGAAAACAACTCGCTGGTTGGGGCGCTGTTCGCAGACTCCAAGTTCTTGTCGATGTACAACCGTCGGATTCGAAGCTTGATGGACCTGTTGCTGCAGCCCACGAATACGCCGCCAGAATTGCGCTATTACGAGAAACGGATCGCTGAACTGGCGTATCAAGCCGAGCCTGACGCCGCCTTGGATTTCAAAAAGTGGCCGACTTGGGGCACCAAACAAACCCTTGCTCAAGCGGTCGCTATTCTCACGAATACCTATCTACCGGGCCGCCGAAAGTATCTGTATTCGCAAGCTGGGGCCGGCAGAACAATACCCGCCGCCCAATCCCCAACCGCGCAATTGCAGTTTGGAGATTACGAAGTAACGCCGTCGAGTGGGAATTCCGACGAAGAGTACCTGGTGATCCGCAATCCGAATACGGTGGCGGTGGATATTTCAACTTGGCGCATCGAAGGGGATATCGAACATCGGTTTATACCGGGAACCGTACTACCGGCGAATGGTTCGCTGTATCTTTCGCCCAATGTCGTGAGTTTTCGCGCGCGCACCGGAAATCCCCGAGGCGGACAAGGCTTGTTTGTGCAGGGCGCCTATCGAGGTCATTTGTCGGCGCGTGGTGGCAGGGTGCAGCTACTGGAGGGATCGCGATTGGTCACCGAATTGACGCTCCATCCCAACCCGACGACGGCGCAGAGATTCTTGCGAATTTCAGAAATCCAATTCGATCCCATGCCACCACCTAAAGGAAGTCCCTATGCCGCCGAGGACTTTGAGTTCGTTGAACTTCACAACTCCGGCGATATTACGCTGGATCTAAGCCGAGTCGGCTTCGCCGATGGAATCGAGTTTCGATTCGACGCGTTTAACACCAATCTCTACGAAGCATTCAATACCAATCTCGTCGCCGGAGGCACTCTGGTTCTGGTGCGTAACCCCGCCGCTTTCCGTTCGCGATACGGACAAGGCATCCCTATCGGCGGACGTTTTTCTGGGCGCCTCGACAACAATGGTGAGAAGCTGAGGATCGTGGACAATGGCGAAGTCGTTTTGGATTTTCGGTATCCCACCGAACACCTTCCTCTGACCCAGGGCAAAGGTCGCTCCATCGTCTTGGTGGATTCACAGGCGGCCTGGAACAAGATGGCGAATCCCTGGTTGTGGATGGAGAGCGATACGCTCCACGGTTCTCCTGGAAGTTATACATCACGATACTCCTTTTGGGCAGCTCAGCGATTCACGGCTCAGGAAATGGCGGACCATTCTGTCAGCGATAGTGATGCCGACGCTGACGCCGACGGCGATGACAACTTGATGGAGTTTAGTTTGGGGACCGATCCTAAAGATGCTCTCAGCCGCTTTGGTCTGCATTTCATGATCGTGGGTGGCAAGGCGCGTTTCAGTTTCCTGGCGACGAGCGGTCGAACCTATTCGGTGCAGGTTCGAAATGGTGTGTGGAATGGAACGGAATGGAGAAAACTTCAAGACGTGGCTGCAGCAGCAACCCGCACAGTGGAGATCCCTGATATTGAGGAGGTTCAGTCCGCGGGCAGGTTCTATCGACTTATCACGCCTGCTCAACCGTGATTTCGACTGGGGTAGGGATTGGGCGCCTCTCCGAATTGCCGACATTTGGAGACGGGTCGTCCCGGGAATTCCCCAAAAGCGGTGGAGGGCCGCCGTGCTCCATAGGCGCTGCCATTCGAGTGGCACGACCCTATAGATTTGTAGCGCGGCAGCGCTCTACCGCTTTCCCCCCCAGCATCCCATGCGACGCCGGTAATTCGGAGAAGCGCAGGTAGGGATTCGGGGGCTGAGAATTCTCAGGAATGAGGATTTCCAGCCACGTGACGGAGATTGAAGCCGTGACTCACCGGATGAGATGGCGGATCTTTTCAACTTAGAGAGACGCACGCCCATCCTTGGGTTGACGCAAGATCTTAAGGTGGAGGTCAGTGGTCGACGTCCAGAGGGTTGAGCCCATGGATGGCGCTCAATTCGTGTTTGTGGGTTAAATCGATAGGGTCGGCTTGACCTTGCGTGGTTCTTTTCTGTCAGGCTGGCATCCGGCTTGCGGTCCTCAAAAAGTCGTGCACATGCGACGAAACAACGTATCGTTTATCCAGATGTTGCTGACGGTGGATACACGAGATGCCTTGGCGGTTGCTGCCCAAGTGCAGTCCGATTACCGGCTGATGTTTAAAGACCGGCGGCCGCTATTTGTCGCACAGGCGTTTGGATGGGCCGTCGACTGCTTCACTGGCAGACTCTCGGGCTACCTTCCAATTGATGCTCGGTACCACGATTTCGAGCATACCCTTCAAGGGACACTCTGCTTGTCCAGTTTGTTGCGCGGTCGTTTTCAAGCGGGTGAACCCCCTGTGCTATCACAACGCATCTACGAACTAGGATTGCTCGCCATTCTTCTACACTACACCGGCTACCTGAAGCATCGCGGGGACTTGGAAGGGACGGGTGCCAAATACACACTCACTCATGTTTCGAGAAGCTGTGAATTTGCCGAGGAGTTTCTCTCGACGAAGGGTTTTCTTGGACCCGAAATTCGCGGAGTCAACAACATGATCCGATGCACTGGCGTGGACGGCGATGTGTCCTCCATCCAATTTCAAAACGAGGAGGAACGGATTTTGGGTTATGCCCTGGGCACAGCCGATCTCCTGGGTCAGATGGCAGCGCTGGACTACGTTGATAAGCTTCCGGTTCTGTACGAGGAATTTGTGGAAGCATCGCGTTTCACCCCCGGAGCGGCTTCGTCGCTCAGTGGGTTTTCGAGTGCTCAGGATCTCATGCACAAGACCCCGGCATTTTGGGAGCGCTATGTACGCCCTAAGCTGGACCGGGATTTCCTGGGTCTTTACCGTTTCCTCGCCAAGCCGATTCCGAGTGGCACCAATGATTACTTAAACGGTGTTGAAGCCAATATGGCGCGCCTGCGCGAACACAACTGCGTGGCAACTTGAGGAACCCTCGGGGGCATTTTCTCTTCAGCCGGTAGTTTTTAGACTCCTGAAGTGGAATGTTTCAGGTCGAATACGGCACACACCCTTGAAGTCGCAGAAGTCGCAGGCGGTTTCAGCGCCGTTGCGGTAGGGTGAAACAGCAGTCTCACCATTCAGAATTCGCTTTCCGAGTCGTGCCAGAAGAGGGAACACCTGTGCAATCAACACATCAAAATCGGCCGCGAGCAGGATGTCGCTGTGCTTTTTTGGTGTACCATCCCGTTTGAGGTCCACTCGGAATGGGGGCTTGGTGGTTTCTGCCGTTGACCGTTGGAGACCGGTCAGAATCGACAAGCTGAATCGCCCCCGGATAGCAAAGCGTGGTTCGTTAGAACCCCCGGTTGTCGAATGACGATCGGCGCTCCTCTGGGTGGTTGGTTTTAGACTGATATAACCCATTCCTGATGGGTTAAGCATGCCAACGCCTGGAATGGTCAGGACACTCAGTGCCGCCAGGTAAACGGGCAATTGCATTTGGATACCGTGTGTGGCGAGCACGGGATGGTAAGATTGCAGCGACGATTTGTAGTCCATCACCACCGCCCTGATGTTCTCAGGATCCTGCTCATCCACGTCGATCCGATCCACCTTGCCTTCGAGTTGCAGTTTCAGTCCTTCCCCCAGATCCAATTCCAGCGCGGGTATGGTTGAGCGGCTGGATCCAAACTCCAGTTCCGACCACTTCGGATCGAACGAATAACCAGGCATCCAAGCCAGTGTCTCTGAGATCAGTTCCTCCAACTGCCAGGCGAGATGCCGCGCCGAGAAAATGGCGGCACCATTGTGACACGCCAGGCCATGTCGGAAGTCGGCGGCAACGGTCTCACTGAGTTCACGAACCAACGCACGCGCCTCAGGAATCGACACGTCACGCCATCGTTGCTGTCGACGGGCGATACTCTCATGAAAACGAGCCAGAATTTCGTGTTGGAAACTGCCGCGTTCGCGAGCGTCCATTTCGAAGCGCTTGCGTTCACCCAACCGCAATCCGGATTGTACGGCGTATAAAAATGGACACGAAGCGAACTGTTCGAGTCGGCTCACGGAACTCCTGAGCACGTCCCCGTAGAACAATCGGGCGAGTGCTGGATCGATGGCTTCCTGGCCAGGAGGCGGAATAACCACGGATTGAAATTCGAGACGCGGCAGTAACTCCTTCGTCCGCGGTACCATGGGTTTCAATTCCGCCTCGTTGAAGCGGGTGGCTCTGAGTTCGGGAAACAATCGTTGAAGATGCGAAACGAAGGGTGATGGTTGAAGGGTGTCGCCACGATGGTTGGTATCCGAATAAGTGATGACGACGCGGTCCCGAGCGCGAGTCAGTGCAATATAAGCGTAAAAACGTTCGTGCCCCAGTCGCCGGATTGGCGTCGGGCCGAGCTTTGCCCCCAATTGTTCGAGTGCCATCCGCTCCGTTTCCGACAAAATTCCAGCATGACCTGCGGGGGCTGGGAAGACGCCCTCATTCCATCCCGGCAGTATCGTGAGTCGCAGATCCGGATTGCGGGACCGATCCATGGCGCCGATGAGGACTTGATCCAACGCGGGAGGGACGCGTCCCACAGTCAACCCGGCGAGAGCGCTTTCGAGAATGGGTATCCATTCGGTGAGGGGGAGATGCTCGTGTGGAAATGCCCGGACAAGTTCGGACAGCCATCCATCGAGTTGGCGTCCAATGGTGGCATGCAACGTCCCGGCGTCTGGGGCTGTCGCATCTGCAACCATCGTTTCGCGGTCCCAGTGGCACAGGGTTTGATCGACTTGGAATTTCAACCAGAATTCCCGGATCGCGCGCCCAAGTTGGGATCCCGTGGGGGACGAACCAATGTTGGATTCGAAGCTCAGGACTGGCGTGATCAGATGCCGTCGAAGTCGTTCGGTTTCGGGTGGGCAGTTGGCCGCTCCTGACTTCCAAAAGGGCATGGCCCAACCCTTGGCTAAGGCTTCATTTTCAAGACGGTCCGATTCCCACTCTTCCAGGCCAACTAGTCCAGATTTTACCACCCCAAACCAATCCTCGGCACGCCACCCGTAAGCCAGTGTGCGCAATAGGCTGCGGGTCAACTCCGCAAGAGGATGGTGATTCACCGGAGATCGTTGATCGATGAAACAGGGGATTTGGTATCGGTGGAATGTCCGGCGAAATACCGGGGCAACGAGTTCTAACGATCGGCAAACGACGGCAATTTCACGAAAACGCCCGCCGGCCCGCACATGGCGCCAGATTTCGCAGGCGGCAGCATGCGCCTCGGTGTCCAGCGTGGCGCATTGCCAGACAGAAATCGACTGACGCCAGTCGGGGGCATCAAAGTTGAATTCCGTGTTTGCCCATCCCGGGTGAATTTTGGTGGTCGGGCTTTGGGGTATCGTGTTGCCCCAGGCAGCAGGACGCGGGCGGGCAAAATGGGTCTCTATATGGCGCAGCACTGAATTGGAGCCAAATCGATCGCGGGTCGAGTCTCGTTCCAACCGAGTCAGTTCGATGGTGGCATTGGGAATGGCCTCCACCGCTGCATGGCACTTGCGGAATGTGTCACCGATCATGCCCCAGGCAGAAAACCACGTCGACGGATCTTCGGGAGCTTGGTCGAGACAGAATGCGAGCGTGGCCGTATTCGATCGGCGCGTCACAGCGGTCAGCAAGGCCATTTCCTGGGGCGTCATCTCGGCAAAGCCATCCATCCAGAGGGCCTCGATCAGCGGTTCATTTGCGCGCCCTGGGATGGCGTCCAGGGCCTCGACCGCGACGTCGAGCAACCGATCGGCGTCTTCCAACTGGTGTTCCTGCAACCATGCCAGATAACCGTGCAACAATTGGGCGGTATCCTGGAGTTTTGCGGCTAGGGAAGCGGGCGTTTCACGGTGTGCGGCGAGATCGAGCAGGCCCGCGGGCCCGATCTGATGTCGTTGGAGTTCTCGGAGTAATTCACTGAGTTGACGTGCAAAACCCGGGAGCCGGGCGCATCCTTGAAAGAGGCGAAGTCGTTCCTGTTCCCGATTGAGAAGTGCCCGCAAGACCATGACCCGGCCTTCTTCTGCCAATAACCGAGGTTCCGTGCAGTTCAACTGATCCAAGACAAACTCGGCGAGGCGATCAAAGCTCAGGATTCGGAGACGAGCGTATCCTCCGAGTTGGCAGTTTGCCAGCAGTTGGCGCTCGAGCTGGAACGTGGCCTGTTTGGGTGCCAATAGCACCATCGGACCACCATCCGGCTGTGCAGCAAGCTGGGTTTGAATCTCCTCAAGACACCGAAAGGTCTTCCCGCTGCCTGCGGGCCCAAGCAAGAATCGAATGCGCACACCCCGACTCTACTCGGCCAGTCCGGGTGGCTCCAGCAGCTTCCATCAGTCGCAAATTCCTCCAGACACGTATATTCTCGCTGGTTCGAATCCTGGCGACATGGCATTCCTATCCCCACACGCTTCATGCAACTTACCACGATCGACTGGATCATCATGGCGGTGGCCTTCGCCGTCTACCTTGGACTGGGCCTGTTTGTCGGCCGCAATGCGAGCAAGGACTACAACAGCTATTTCCTTTCGGGCCGTTCGATGCCTTGGTGGCTCCTGGGCACATCCATGGTCGCGACGACATTTGCCACAGATACACCAAACCTCGTGGCGGGCATTGTTCGGCGCGATGGCGTCTATGGAAACTGGGTTTGGTGGGCATTTCTGCTGACGGGAACCACGACGGTATTTTTGTACGCCAAACTCTGGCGCCGGAGCAATGTCCTCACGGATATCGAGTTCTATGAGCTGCGCTACTCTGGCAAGCCCGCGGCCTTTTTGCGCGGCTTTCGTGCGGTTTATCTCGGGGTGTTCTTCAATTTGATTGTCATGGCCAATGTCACGCTCGCGGCCATCAAGATTGGCAATGTCATGCTCGATCTAACGCCCGTCCAGACGATCAGCATCGCGGCAGTGATCACCGTGGCCTACAGCATGGTGGGCGGTTTAACCGGGGTCTTGCTCACAGACCTCGTCCAATTCGGTGTTGCCATGGTCGGATCCATCTGGGCGGCGGTATATGTCTGTGGCCTGCCTGAGGTGGGTGGTTTGGGCAAGCTCCTGGCGCACCGAACGGTGTTACCACCCCAATGGGTTTCAAGGAGTCCGCATTGGGGTGTAGTAAATCTTGAACAGTTCGTGGCGACCTTCGGCTGAAGAGCGGGACAGGGATCTGCGCGCATGTTTCGGACCTGTTGGTGAGGAG
>SXGU01507117.1_pt1 | contig 13695 bp, 7 predicted proteins | sample 3174531 | NCBI WGS metagenome assembly SXGU01 (sample SAMN11356863, study PRJNA531348) | freshwater metagenome | isolation source: freshwater sample F1-140 | place: China: Fuxian Lake, Yuxi | collected 2017-12-25 | reverse complement strand
CCGGCCCAGCGCCAGTTATCGATAGCCACTTTCAAGGCGACAAAGCTTTCCGTGGTACTCTCAGTATTAGCGCCTTCTTCTTCAAGATAACCCGGCACCGGCTTACCGTTGATCTCCCCCGCCGAGTACAAGCCACGCACTGTTTTTTGTCTGACATTTTCTTTGGTAATCGGCCGTAACGACGATAAAACTTTTATTTTTTCATTGCGTATGCTTTGCGCTTCGAGGTTAACCGGCGGTTCCATCGCCACAAACGTCAGGATCTGCAACAGGTGATTTTGCAGCATGTCGCGCAGCTGGCCGGTTTTATCGAAATAATCCCAACGCCCTTCGATGCCGACTTCTTCCGCGACCGTGATCTGGATATGATCGATGGTATTGTGGTTCCAGTTCGTAGTAAAAATGGAATTGGCAAAACGCAAGGCCAATAAATTGAGCACGGTTTCCTTGCCCAGATAATGATCGATACGGTAAACCTGATTTTCTTTAAACACCTCGGCGACGGCATCGTTAATATCTTTTGACGACTTAAGATCGTGGCCTATCGGTTTTTCCATGACCATGCGCGATTCCGCGTTCAGAATCCCACACTTGGCTAATCCCTGGCAAATATTGGTAAACAGGAACGGAGAAACGGCAAAATAATTCACCATCACCCTGGATTGATCCTTAATAACACTGTGCAACAACGGGTATTGATCCGATTGTGTTAAATCGATTTTAAGATAGAAAAACCTGGCCGAAAACCTGGCCCAGACCTGCTCATCAATCAGCTCATTTAAAAATTCCTGCAAACTTTTATGAACGATTCCGACAAAGCCGGCATGATCGCCTTCGTGCTGATCGATCCCAATAATACGGGTGTCGGTTTCAATCAAATTGGCTTTTTCGAGCCGATACAGCGAAATAAGCAGTTTGCGCCGCGATAAATCGCCCAACGCGCCAAAAATAACCAAGTCGCAGGGTTTGAATTGTGTTTGTTCGTTCATAGAGGATTAAGTTGAATTAAATAAAGAGTTATAGCCGACACCGGACCGGCACAAATAGGCGGATTGTGCGCTTATTATCGCAGAATTTGCTTCAAGGTCATACTCAAGGCGTAGCCAAGCCGCGACCTTTAGCAAACTCCGGCTTTCGTTTTTATTCGCAAGCCTAGTCAAGAGCTTTATTTTGATAGCGACGTAGCAATGGCGTTATTTAAATAACGGCAGTCATCAAAATTTAATCAGAGCGTCAGCTAACAATGTTAGAATTTTTGGTTACAGAACGCATTTTCCTTTCCTTAATTTCCGGAGTTTCAATGGGCCCACATTATCTGAACCGTTTTTTCACCCCTAAATCCGTTGCTATTGTTGGGGCATCCGAACGCGAAGAAAGCGTAGGTTACCGGCTGCTGTTGAATATGCAGGAAGCGGGCTTTGCGGGCGGACTTTACCCCGTTAATAACAAACGCGAGACTTTACTGGGATTAAAAGCTTACCCCGATTTGAATGCCGTTCCCGAAGACATTGACCTAGTGGTGATTGCCACGCCGGCGCCCAGCGTTCCCGGCGTGGTGCGTCAATGCGGCGAAAAAGGCGTCACCTCCGTCATTATTATCAGCGCCGGTTTCGGCGAACTGGGCGCGGAAGGCAAGCGGCTGCAACAGGACGTATTGGACATCGCCCATCGTTACAGCATCCGCATCATCGGCCCGAACTGCTTAGGCGTTGCGCGTCCCAGCGCCCTGTTGAATGCAACCTTCGGCGACGGCACCATTAAAGACGGCAATTTGGCGCTGCTGTCGCAATCCGGCGCGGTATGCACGGCGATCCTGGATTGGGCCAAATCCCAGGACATCGGCTTTTCGACTGTGGTATCGATGGGCGGCGCGGCCGATATAGATTTCGGCGAAGTACTGGATTATCTGGCGACCGACAGCAAAACCACCGGCATTTTGATGTACGTTGAAGGCATCCGCGACGCCCGCCGCTTTTTGAGCGGACTTAAAGCGGCGGCGCGTTTAAAACCGGTGATTTTAATTAAATCCGGCCGTCATGAAGCGGGTTGCAAAGCGGCGATGTCGCATACCGGCGCTATGGTCGGCGGCGATAATGTATTCGATGCGGCGATTGCCAGAGCCGGTGTAGTCAGGGTCTACAGCATTAATGAATTGTTTTCCGCGGCCCGCGTTTTAGCCAACAATTACGTGGTTAAACAAGACCGTCTGGCAATTATCACTAATGCCGGAGGTCCCGGCGTGATGAGCACCGACCGCGCCGAAGACGTCGGCATCCACATGGCGGAACTCAGCCCTGCCAGCGTCGCCGCGCTGAACGAGGTGTTGCCGGTGCATTGGTCGCATGACAACCCGGTCGATATTCTCGGCGACGCAACCTCCGAACGTTACCAAAAAGCGCTGGAAATCTGCCTTAAAGACGACAATATCGACGGCATCCTGATCATCCTGACGCCGCAGGCGATGACCAATCCGACCCAGGTCGCCGAATGCATTATTGAAGGCGCAAAAACCAGCAAAAAACCGGTGCTGGCTTCATGGACCGGCGGCGCACGAGTTCAGGAAGGCCGCAATCTTTTTGCCAACAGCAAAGTGGCTCATTTTAGTACCCCGGAAATTGCAGTCGATGCGTTTTCATTTCTGGCCAGCTATACCCAGAATCAGATTCTGCTAAAACAAATCCCCTCGCCTAGCGACGAATTGGCCGCGCCCGACGTCGCAGGCGCACGCTTGATTGTGGAACGGGTGCTTGCGGAAGGCCGCCAGGTGTTAACCGCGCAGGAATCCAAAGCCATACTTGCCGCGTTCAATATCCCGGTCAACCAGACCATCAAGGTGTCCAACGCCAAAGACGCGATGATTGCCGCGGAAACCATGCGCTTTCCGGTCGTGTTAAAAGTCAATATGGCCGAATTCAGCCATAAATCCGATATTGGCGGGGTACGGCTTAACATCAACAGCGTGCAGGAAATTTCGCAGCATTATTTGGAAATGGAATCGGCAATCAAGCAAAAACACCCCGAAATCACCGAAGTCGGCATGACCGTTGAAGCAATGGTTAAATCGCCCAGCGGCCGTGAGCTGATGATTGGCGTGGTCAGAGATCCTGTGTTCGGCCCGGCGATTAGCGTCGGCTTGGGCGGCACCATGGTGGAAATTTTGAAGGACAATGCCGTCGCGCTGCCGCCGCTGAATGCGTATATGGTCGAGCAAATGATCGCCAAAACCAAGGCGGCCAAATATCTGGCGGCGTTCCGCCAACTGCCTGTTGCCAATAAGCAAGCTTTGGTGGATGTATTGCTTAATATATCCACTATGGTCAGCGAACTGCCGGAGATTTTAGAGCTGGATATTAATCCGCTGATCGTCGATGAGCACGGCGTTATCGCTGTTGACGCCCGCATTAAAGCGGAGACCTCGCATCAGCTTAACGCTTATTCGCATATGGCGATTCATCCTTATCCCCATCAATTAATCCAGCATCATCAGTTAGCGAACGGCGCCACTATTACGATACGGCCTATTCGCCCTGAAGATGCGGGCATGGAAAAAGATTTCGTGCATCGCTTGTCCGAGCGCACTAAATATTTCCGTTTTATGCAGGCTTTGCATGAATTAACACCGGAAATGGTGGTGCGCTTCACCCAAATCGATTATGACCGGGAAATGGCCTTTGTTGCGGTATCCGACGATAAAACCCTGCCCAATGAGTTGGGCGTCGGCCGTTATATGGTCAACCCGGACGGTCATTCGGTGGAATTCGCGTTGGTCGTCGCCGACGACTCCCAATGCCGGGGCATAGGCACCCGATTGATGAAAGCCCTGCTGCAAACCGCCAAAGCCAAAGGCATCTCATTCTTCGAAGGCGAAGTGCTGGCTATCAATAAGCCGATGTTGTCGTTGGTGACCAAGCTCGGTTTCAGCATCGAAACCATCGCCGGAGACCAGGAAGTGGTGCGGGTTGTTAAGGATTTAAGGCAGTAATTCGTTGTTTTGCGTTGGCAAATACAATTAGGAACATAAATACCACAAACAACATCGTTCCCACGCTCCGGCGCTCGTCTTTATACACATATCTCTGTAGGCCGGAATAAGCCTGTCCGCGCTTTAGCGCAGGACAGGTGTTTCCGGCATTCCGTGACTCAAAAGCGCCGGAAACGCCCACCCTGGCTATCGCCGGGCGGGCTTATTCCGGCCTACATCAAGTCTTGAACGGGCTTGTGTATAACGATGAGCGCTCCGGCGTGGGATACCGGAATACCGCTCCAGCGATACGCAACGCTGAAGCGTCTCTAACTGCCTTCACACGCCGGAACATGGGAACGATACCTGGGTACAGTATTTATAATCACTCTTCCCTTAGATCAACAGAGGAAAACCACAACATGAAAATTTTAATCACTCTACTGACAGCGGCATTGCTAAGCAGCCAAGCCCTAGCGGCAGACCGCGTGGTCAAATGCCAGGTAAATGCCTACAAAGGCTCCTGCGTATTCTCGCCGGACACGCCCAAAGGCTCGTTCTCGCTGGCAAACCCGGACAAAGATAAGCCGCTAAACGAGGGTATCACTCTGGTCAGCGTAACGGTTACCGAACCTGGAGTTGCCGAAGTCAGCGGCTTGACGGCGGAAGGCATTAACTCGCGCTGGGGAGAGGCTAAAAGATCGTCAAAAGACAAGGCTTGTTGGGAAGGGGAAGATTTTAAGGTGTGCGCTTGGTAAAAGCGGTTGCTTTGATTTCGATGCGATTAACATTAGACAGAATCAGCAATTCTCATTATGGAAAATATATTTAAATCAATGCGTTATAAATTAAATTTCCAAGTTTGTTTTTAATTTTACAGAATCCTATTTTTCATAGGTGTCGCAAAGCCTTATAGAATAAGGGGTTGATATTGTTACCCATTCGGCTCTTTGATTACTTTGCAAGCATTGCGGTAGAACGCACTCGAATTTTAAAAACCGAATCAGTATCTATTTGATTTTATTTTAATTTTCATAATGAGAATTGCTGAGACAGAATGGCGCGGTTTGTTTAATGCTTTTATTTGCTTACAATCGGAAGGATTTTAAATTCTTACCTGAAATTAGCTTGGCCTTGCAGGATGAAACAAGCCTGTTTCTGCATGAGCCAACAAAGCGGGGCAGAGTTGGGAGATCAGTCCTAAAACTAGCGCTGATGGATTTCGGTATCGCCCCAGCTAAACGGCAACTGCCGAGCCAGCAGCGTCAATGGATGCTCTACCCCGCCCCCATCCGCATTCAGATAAACCGCGCAACCGAAATTGCCGCTAACCACCGCGTCCGCCGAGGCGGCACTGATAGCCTGTTGTTTTAAAGCCCGCAACCGGCCGGCATTGTCGGGATGCGTCAGCATATAGCTGCCGCCCGCTCCACAGCAGATAGTGTTGTCGGCCAAGGCGACGGCGCTTAAACCGGGAATTTTTTGCAACAGCGCATAAACAGCTTGCTGGTTTTTGAGCACGTTACGCTGACTGCAAGGCTCGTGGACGGCGACTTTTAGCGTCGATGGCGTCAGTTGCAGATCGTCCGGCCAGTGTTTCAGTAAAAATTCGTTGATGTCGCCTAAGCGTTGGCGGAACCGTTGTCCCGCTTCATCATCGGTTTGATATTCGCTTAACATCGCCCCGCAACCGGTGGCGGTATGGAGCACGGCGTCGACATCCAACGCATTGAACACCGCGATATTATTGTCGATCAAAGCCACGGCGGATTGGCCGTTGTGCTGGTGTATCGCACCGCAACAGCCTTGCTGCGGCGGCACTAAGACCTCGAAGCCTATCGCATTAAGCAATTTGATTGCTGCCAGCAAGGTGTCGCGGTCGAAATGTTCGGCAATACAGCCGGTGAACAGCGCAACCCGGCCGCGTGTCGTGGTACTAGCCGGATAAGAAATAGCCAATGCCCGCAATGCCGGTTGACCGAGCAAAGCCTCAGCATCGGCCAAATGCAATTTTTTCAACAAGCCGGTACGTCGTAACGGTTTTTGCAAGCCCGATTTCAGATAAATAGCCAGCAACGGCATTAATCGCCCCAACCAGCGCTTATTTTCAATCAACTTGAACGCCAGTTTCGCCAGCCAAACCGGCTTCGTTTTTAACCGGGCTTGAGCTTGGTCGAACAACGCCCCATAAGCCATCCGGCTTGGACAAACAGTTTCGCAAGCCCGACATTGCAGACAATTATCCAAATGCCGCCGTTCATCGGCGCCGATCGGCTGATCTTCAACCAGCAGTTTACCGATAGTGCGAATGCGTCGGCGCGGGCTTTCTTCATCGATTTGGAACAGGCGAAAAGTCGGGCAATGGCTGACGCAGATACCACAGCGCATACACTCTCCGGCATCGGGAATATACGGCCCCGAGCCCATCGGCTCGGCGGCTTCATCGTAGCCCATATCCATGAAATCAAACATCTTAAACCTACATCACTTTGGTATAAGCCCGGCGCAACAGTTCCATTTCCGCAGGCGGCCTGCCGCGCAATTCCGGCAAGGTTCGCATTCGGCAATCCTTGCTTTGCATCAGTTTGTGCGGCGGGTCGAGCAGCATGAAGCGCGCCATGTGGACGGTGATAATGCCGCCGGGGGCGTCGATTTGTTCGGTAAATTCCGGTTCGACACGCAACAAATCGTTATCCAACTGTAAAAGCTGATTGATCGTATTGACCAATACCGCAGGATGAGTGCTGACTTTAGTCGATATGAATTCTTCCGGCTCCAACGCGCTGGATAAAGCAGGCAACGGTTCGGGAAAGCAAATGCTGCCGTTGCTGTGCTGAGCGAATAGAATCAACGCGCTGATGTCGCCTTTGTAGTAAAGCAACAAGCGGTGATTAGCGAAGATGTCGGACGGAGTCATTATTTAAGTACGGCAGCCAACAGCCCTTCAACATCCACGTCCAGGATTTCCAAGCCTACTTTTTTGCAAAACCGCTTTTCTTTATCGGTCGGATTTTTGTTTAAAACCCAGCCTTTTTTCTCTGCCGCGCCGTAAACGATGTCGCTCATCACCATCCGTTCCGAATCCCTGTTTAACGGCACGCCGATAAACAGGTATTGCTTGCCTTTGCGGTAGTCTTTAAGAAAATCGGGAATCGCAAAGCCGCCCATCAACTCGGTGATGTAATCGACATAATCGGCATCGGAAGCGATGTAATTGGCTTCCGGTTTAGGCGTGCCCATCGGTTTAAATAAAACGGGCAGTCTGTGATCAACCTGTTCCTGGGGGATTTCAAAATAATCGGTGCCGTCGAAGTGATATATTTTAAAGCGGAACTGGCTGGCGGTGATTCTGGCGACGCCGACAATCAGCGTATGTTCTTCATCGGCATAGCTGTCTTGCAATTGGGTATCGCGGTTGATGTCGATCACATAAGCGGGCTTCCATTCGGCCAGCCAGTCATGCACCGCTGCCCGCGTGTATTCGGTTTCGCCATAGAGTTTAGTCAGAAATTGTCCTAAAAAATTTCTGCCTCTTTTCAGCTCCTGGTTCATCGCCGCTCTGGGAAACTCGTACATCAGTTTGGGCGCCATCGGAACGCCGTTATTCATCGCTAAAATCAAGCTGTTGCTGTCCGCGGGCATCGCCGCGCCGGTTAGTTTATTGGTTGCATCGAACAGCGCGCCCGGCCCCAGATAAGGTACGACTTTGTTTTCGTACAAGCCGTTGAGTATTTCGGAAAAGACCGTAGAAGACATTACACACTCCGTAATTAATAGGTTTGTGTTTTATATAAGCAATAATTAATCCAGTTTTTACGGCTCTTTAATAAATATTACAAGACTATGATTATAAATGGATTAAACAATAACATTGACTGCAACATAGGCTTGGCATTTTGTTCTGTTTGTAACAATGGCTGATAAGTCGCTAAGCAAAAAGGTTTCGATCGGTGGGATTCACTTATAAAGGGAGTGGAAAGCACAAGGAATCTAGGGTATAAAACTCATTCTCTTTTTGGGTGGCTTGAGCGCGGTTTTCGCTTTGGCCGCCTATCACTCTCTATCAGGATAAACTCATGGCCTTACCTAAAATCACGCTGACAGCGGGAACTTCGCCGACTGAAGGCTCAATCGGCACTTACCTTATTACTTTGGATAGCCCCGCGCCGGAGGGCGGTTTAACGGTGAACTACAACACCTCGGGTGGCACGGCCAAAGTAAATAAGGACTATCATTTGAGCGCCGGGGAAAATCTTAGCGCCGTCACTGCCGACAGTTTCACGATTGCCGCCGGCGTAACCACAGCCACATTAAACCTCGTGGCGGTTGCCGATAACGTTGTCGACCCTGATGAAACCGTGGTGGTTAATATAACGACGGGGACGGGCTATGATTTTGTTGGCAACAGCTCCGTGTTTGCCCAACTCACCAGCGTTGAGATGGGGAGAAGTCCCGAATCAGTCATCAGCGCCGACTTCAACGGCGATGGCAACGTGGATTTAGCCGCGACGAATGCGCGCGCGAATACCGTCTCGGTACGCTTAGGCGACGGTAGCGGAGGATTTACCGGCGACACGACTGTTGCAGTGGCGGGAGCCCCTTATTCGGTCATCAGCGCCGACTTCAACGGCGATGGCAACGCGGATTTAGCCACTGCGAATTTTTACGATGACACCGTCTCGATACGCTTAGGCGACGGTAGCGGAGGTTTTACCGGTGACACAACCGTTATTGCGGTGGGCAATGGCCCCAATTCGGTCATCAGCGCCGACTTCAACGACGATGGCAACGCGGATTTAGCTACGGCAAATTATTATGATAACACTGTTTCGGTACGCTTAGGCGACGGTCGCGGCGGCTTTACCGGTCACACAACCGTTACAGAAGGTCGTCCTACATCGCTCATCAGCGCCGACTTCAACGGCGATGGCCACATGGATTTAGCCACCTCGAATAGTGACGATAACATCGTCTCGGTATACTTAGGCGACGGTAGCGGAGGGTTTACCGGTGCTACCAATGTTGCGTTGAACGGGAATCCCTCTTCGCTCATCAGCGCCGACGTCAACGGCGATGGCAACGCGGATTTGGCCGTAGCGAATGTGCGCGATAACTCCATCTCGGTACGCTTAGGCGACAGTAGCGGAGGGTTTACCGGCGACACCAATGTTGCAGTGGGCAGCACCCCATACTCGCTCATCAGCGCCGACTTCAACGGCGATGGCAACACGGATTTAGCCACGGCGAATTTTATCGATAAGACTGTCTCGGTACGCCTAGGCAACGGTAGCGGAGAGTTTATCGGTGACACCAATATTGCGGTGGTGGGCTCATATCATCCCTCGTTGATCATCAGCGCCGACTTCAACGGCGATAGCAAGGCGGATTTAGCCATCCCGTATTATAGAGTTTCGGTATTACTCAATACCGGTAACCCCATGAGCACCATGCTGACCATTGCCGATGACGGATTGTTCCTACCCCTGTACTTATACGGTGATGACGGCAAGGATAATGTGTTAAACGGTGGCCTCGGTGCAGACAAACTATATGGTGGTGCCATGGCGGACACCTTATCGGGAGGCAGGGGCAATGATACTCTTGAAGGAGGCCTGGGCGCGGATAGTTTGTTGGGCGGCGCGGGCAATGATTATATATTAGACGTTTTTGGAAATAATATACTCATCGGAAATCAAGGTAACGATAGGCTCATGGGGGGGAATGACCATGACGAACTACACGGAAATAAAGGTAACGATAGACTTGACGGGGGAAGAGGTCGTGACGTGCTGACTGGCGGTTCTGGTTCGGACATATTTCGCTTTACCAGCTTACCGGTAGATGCCGATGTCGATAAAATAACTGACTTTTCCGTCGTTAATGATACGATCCAATTAGAAAACGCCTGGTTTAACCCGCTCACAACCGGCGCGTTAAAAGCCGCTAATTTTGTCACCGCGGCGGCTGCACTCGATAGCAATGATTATGTGATCTATAACCCGGCTACAGGTGCCTTACTTTACGATGCCGATGGCAGCGGCGCGGGCGCCGCCGTAAAAATTGCTCTGTTAGGCGTCGATTTAGCCCTGACTTCTGCCGATATTGTCATCATCTAAACGTCTTCAAGATTAAAAGTCCCCAAACGTTTGTTCGGGTTTGGGGTCTGCCAGCCAAGCATCAGCGCCATAGCTAACGATTTAGGGTCGGTACGCTGAGGAACAAACCGCACCGTTCGCGCTGGGCAAAAAGTTGATTCACTTAAACAGTGGAAATCGCAAGAAATCTAGTTTATAAAACTCATTCTCTTTTTAGGTCGCTTGAGCGCTGTTTTCGCTTCGGCTGCCTTTCACCCTCGATCAGGATAAACTCATGGCCTTACCTAAAATCACGCTGACAGCGGGAACTTCGCCGACTGAAGGCTCAATCGGTACTTACCTTATTACTTTGGATAACCCCGCGCCGGAGGGCGGTTTAACGGTGAACTACAACACCTCAGGTGGCACGGCTACCGTGGATGAGGACTATCGCTTGAGTGCCGGGGAAAATCTTAGCGCCGTTACTACCGGCAGTTTCACAATTGCCGCCGGCGCAACGACGGGAACATTGAACCTCGTGGCGGTTGCCGATACTGTTGTAGATCCTAATGAAACGGTGGTGATTAATATAACGACGGGGACGGGCTATGATTTTGTTGGCAACAGCCCCCAGTTTACCCAAGCCCCAACTGTTGCGGTGGGCACGGAGGTCATCTCGATCATCAGCGCCGATTTCAACGGCGATGGCAACGCGGATTTAGCCGCCGCGAATTATGGCGATAACACCGTCTCGGTACGCTTAGGCGACGGTAGCGGAGGGTTTACCGGTGAAACCCGCGTTGCGGTGGGCAATTTACCTAGCTCGGTCATCAGCGCCGACTTCAACGGCGACGGCAACGCGGATTTAGCCACTGCGAATCAAGCCGATAATACCGTCTCGGTACGCTTAGGCGACGGTAGCGGAGGGTTTACCGGTGAAACCCGCGTTGCGGTGGGCAATTTACCTAGCTCGGTCATCAGCGCCGACTTCAACGGAGATGGCAATGCAGATTTAGCCACCGCGAATTATAAAGACAGCACTGTCTCGGTACGCTTAGGCGACGGTCGAGGAGGTTTTACCGGCAACACCAGCGTTGTGGTAGGCAGTGGCCCCCTTTCGGTCATCAGCGTAGACTTCAACGGCGATGGCAATGCAGATTTAGCCACCGCGAATTATAAGGATAGCACTGTCTCGGTACGATTAGGCGACGGTAGTGGGGAGTTTGCCGGTAACCCCTATGTTGAGGTGGGTAAAGTCCCCCTTTCGATCATCAGCGCCGACTTCAACGGCGATGGCAACGCGGATTTAGCCAGCGCAAATTATAAGGATAGCACTGTCTCGGTACGCTTAGGCGACGGTAACGGGGAGTTTTCCGGTAACACCCGCGTTGCTGAGGATAGAGCCCCACTTTCGGTCATCAGCGCAGACTTCAACGGCGATGGCAACGCGGATTTAGCCACCGCGAATAGTAATAACACCGTCTCAGTACGCTTAGGCAATGGTCGCGGAGGGTTTACCGGTAACACTAATGTTGCGGTAGGCGATGGCTCCCGGTCAGTCATCAGCGCCGACTTCAACGGCGATGGCAATGCGGATTTAGCCACCGCGAATTTTTATGACTCTGTCTCGGTATTGCTCAATACCGGAAACATCACCAGCAACATGCTGGCCATTGCCGATGACGGTTTGTACCAATCTCAGCAGTTATACGGTGATCAAGGCGGTGCAAAAAATGACGTGTTAACCGGTAAAAATGCTAGGGATATACTCGTCGGCAGAGAGATGGCCGACACGCTGTCGGGCGGTATCGGCAACGATGTCCTGTGGGGCGGCAACGGAAACGATAGTCTGTTAGGAGGGCAGGATGATGATTGGTTATCCGGCGGTTTAGGCAAAGATGTACTGGATGGCGGCGAGGGCAACGATATACTTCTTGGCGAGCCAGGTCATGACACGCTAACCGGGGGAGCGGGCGCGGATATATTCAGATTCAAAAACAAACCGATAACCGCCGATGCCGATAAGATTACCGACTTTTCTGTCACTGACGACACCATTGAGCTGGGCCGGTTACGCTTTACTCAGCTCACAACAACCGGCGCGTTGGATGACGCTCATTTTGTCACAGCGAGAGCTGCACACGATAGCGATGATTATGTAATCTACAACCCGGCTACCGGCGCCTTACTTTATGACGCCGATGGCAGCGGGGCGGGCGCCGCCGTAAGGATTGCCCTGTTGGGTGTGGACTTAGCCCTGACGCCTGCCGATATTGTCGTCATCTAAACGTCTAATATTAAAAGTCCCCAAACGCTTGTTCGGGTTTGGGGTCTGCCAGCCAAGCATCAGCGCCATCGCTAACGATTTAGGGTCGGTACGCTGAGGAACAAACCGCACCGTTCGCGCTGGGCAAAAAGTTGATTCACTTAAACAGTGGAAATCGCAAGAAATCTAGTTTATAAAACTCATTCTCTTTTTAGGTGGCTTGAGCGCTGTTTTCGCTTCGGCTGCCTTTCACCCTCGATCAGGATAAACTCATGGCCTTACCTAAAATCACGCTGACAGCGGGAACTTCGCCGACTGAAGGATCAATCGGTACTTACCTTATTACTTTGGATAGCCCCGCGCCGGAGGGCGGTTTAACGGTGAATTACAAAACTTCGGGTAGCACGGCTAAAGTAAATAAGGACTATCATTTGAGCGCCGGGGAAAATCTTAGCGCCGTCACTGCCGACAGTTTCACGATTGCCGCCGGTGCAACAACCGCGACATTAAACCTCGTGGCGGTTGCCGATGCTGTTGTCGAATTGGATGAAGAAACCGTGGTGGTTAATGTAACCACGGGGACGGGCTATGAGGTAGTTGGTAATACCCCCCAATTTGGCCAAGCCACAACTGTTGCCGTGGGCCGCTATCCTATATCGGTCATCAGCGCTGACTTCAATGGCGATGGCAACGCGGATTTAGCCACCACGAATAACAATGGCATCGTCTCGGTACGCTTAGGCGACGGTCGCGGAAGGTTTACCGGTAACACCGATGTTTGGATAGGCGATTCCACCGAACCGGTTATCAGCGCCGACTTCAACAACGATGGCAACGCAGATTTAGCTATAGCAAACTCTTATTATTCTGACTATGGTAACACTGTCTCGGTACGCTTAGGCGACGGTCGCGGAGGGTTTACCGATGAAGCCGAGGTTGTGGTGTGGGGCAGTTACCCCGGGTCGGTCATCAGCGCCGACTTCAACGGCGATAGCAATGCGGATTTAGCCACGGCGAATTATGATAACACCGTCTCGATACTCTTAGGCGACGGTCGCGGGGGCTTTACCGGTAACACCCGCGTTGCGGTGGGTGGTTCTATAGGTTTAGGTTCGATCATTAGTGCCGACTTCAACGGCGACGGCAACGCGGATTTAGCCACCGCGAATTATGTCGATAACACTGTCTCGGTACTCTTAGGTGACGGTAGCGGAGGGCTTACCGGTAACACCAACGTTGCGGTAGGCGAGTCCCCCAGTTCGCTCATCAGCGCCGACTTCAACGGCGATGGCAACGCAGATTTAGCCACCGCGAATTATACGGATATCACTGTCTCGGTACGATTAGGCGACGGTAGTGGGGAGTTTGCCGGTAACCCCTATGTTGCGGTGGGT
>SXGU01493729.1_pt1 | contig 13695 bp, 14 predicted proteins | sample 3174531 | NCBI WGS metagenome assembly SXGU01 (sample SAMN11356863, study PRJNA531348) | freshwater metagenome | isolation source: freshwater sample F1-140 | place: China: Fuxian Lake, Yuxi | collected 2017-12-25 | reverse complement strand
CTACGCCGAGCGGATTCTCCGAAAGATCAGCGCCGCCACCCTCGGCAATGCCGAATTTCCGGTGCAGATTACGGTGAGCATCGGGGTGGCGACCTATCCCGACGAACGAGTGTCCGATTCTGATTCACTACTCCGCCTGGCCGACACCAACCTCCTCCGAGCAAAGGCGGACGGCCGCAACCGGTATCGCGATTGAACAAACCGAAGTGCCCCCGCTGTGGGACGGCGTACGACCCTCCGGCCCGATTCTGCATCAAGGACGGTTTTCCCTTGGTCCAGGAGTCCGGTGCGCCGGCGGGCCCGGCAGTGGCCTCGGGCGGGACCAGGGCGGACCCCGCGTCGGGCCTGCAGGGGCGGATCATCGACGGGCGCTACGCGATCGAAAAGCGGGTTGGTGAAGGCGGGATGGCGTACGTGTACCGCGCCACCGACCGGGAGACCCGTCAGACCGTGGCCATCAAGGTCCTGATGTCGCGACTCGCGAGCGATGCCGAGTCGGTGGCCCGTCTCAAACGCGAGGCCCAACTCGCCCTCAAGCTCAAGCACCCGAACTGTTGCGGCCTCCTGGCCTACGGCGAAGCCAACGGCCTCCCGTACCTCGTGATGCCCTTTCTCGAAGGGGAAACGCTGTCGACCCGCGAGAACCGGGTTGGCCCGATGCCTGTCGCCGACGTGGTGGCCCTCGTCATTCAACTCTGCCACGGGCTCCAGCATGCCCACGACCAAGGCGTGATGCACCGGGACCTCAAACCCGAGAACATCATGCTGGTCAAGGACGGGAACCGGGATCGGGCGGTGGTGATGGATTTCGGTCTCGCCAAGGAACAGATCGCCGGCCCCGAAAGTCATCGCCTCACGGCCACCGGTATCGTCCTCGGCACGCCGGAATTCATGAGTCCCGAGCAGATCCGGGGCAAGCCCGTCGATCCCCGAAGCGATGTCTATTCGCTGGCGGTCCTGGCCTTCGAGATGGTGAGCGGCGAACTCCCGTTCGACGGCGCCACGGCACAGGAAACGATGCTGAACCATTTGACCGGTCGGCCCCGCCGCCTCAAGGCGGTCCGGAAATCGGTTCCTGACCGGCTCGACCAAGCGCTCGACCGAGCCATGAAGATCGATCCGGCCGATCGGTTTCAGACCATGACCGAATTTGCCGCGGCGTTGGCCCCGATTTCGTAATGTCCCTCCCCTTTCCGAAGGTGCAGCCATGAGCCGGAACCGTCGTGGTATCGCTTCTCACTTGGCCGTTGCCGCGCTCGCAACGGTGGCCGGCGCGGGTCTGACTTGGATCATCGCCGCGCGGCCGGCGCTCGACCCGGTCACCACTCACAGCGAGTGGGTCTATATCAAGAAGCCGGCGGGCGACTCGGTGCGGGCCTACGTGGCGTATCCGGAGCGAAAGGACAATGCCCCGGCCATGATCGTGATTCACGAGATCTTCGGCTTGACCGACTGGGAGCCCACCGTCGGCGACCGGCTCGCGGCCAAAGGTTTCGTGGCCATCGTGCCGGACATGTTGTCGTCGCGGTGGGGGATCACCCCGCCCAGTCCCGACTCCGGCCGGAAGTTGATGGCGCAACTCACGCCGGACGGGATTACCGCCGATCTCGATGCCGCCTTCGGCTACGTCAGCGCGCTTCCGAGCGTCAAGAAAGACCGGGTCGGCGTCATGGGGTTCTGTTGGGGCGGCGGCCAGACGTTCCGGTACTCGACCAACAATCCGAACCTCAAGGCGGCGGTGGTGTGCTACGGCCCGAACCCCGACACCACGACGCTGGCCCGGATCAAAGCCCCGATTTTGGGCGTCTACGGCGAGAACGACAATCGGATCAACAGCATGCTTCCGACCGTTGGCCGGATCATGAAAGACCTCGGCAAGCCGTTCGTCGCCGATAGCTATCCGGGCACCGGGCACGGATTCCTCAAGCCCGGCCGGAAAGGTTCCGACACCGATCAGGTCGAGCGGGCCTGGAGCAACATCGAGAAATTCCTCCACGACAAGCTGGGCAAGTAAGTGGTTCCGATTCTGCTCTTGGTCCAGGCCGCCCAGGCACCGCTCGCGGTCCGCCATGACATCGAGAAGCCCCGCCACGATGCCACCCACTACGAGGTGTGGATTCGGCTGGCCGATTCGGGCAGCGTGTTCCAGGCGGCGGTCACCACCACCTGGCGGTTGACCGGCCGGGACCCGGTGCGGATCAATTTGGACAGTGTCTATCGAGTCCGGTCACTCACCATCGACGGGCGGCCGGCGACCTACCGGCGCCAAAGCAATGACCTTCTGGTGGTTACCCTGCCGCAAACGCCGAAGGCGACCGCCGTGACCAAGATCGAATACGACGGCGCCCCGCCCAAGTTCGTGCGAGCGGGCCGGCGGCAAAGCGAATTGCTCGACGACGGCTTGGTCCAACGCGGGAGCGGGCCGAGCCGGAAGATCTTTGCCGACAACTGGCCGAACCGGGCCCGGAAATGGCTGGCCGCCCAAGATCACCCGAGCGACAAGGCCACGGTGTCGTGGACCATCGAGGCGCCCGGCGGTTTGACGGTGGCGGCCAACGGCGCGCTCCTCGGCCGGGAACCACTGGCCGACGGGCACACCCGCTGGCGGTTCGCCATCGACCGGCCGATCCCGGTCCACACCATGGTACTCGGCGCCGCCCGGATGGCGGTGGCCGAGTTGGCGCCCGCGATGTGCGGGGTCCGGTGCGTGCCGGTGTCGGTCTATACCTACCCGGAGGATTCGGCTTGGGCGGCGAACGGCCCGTTCAAGCGGGCCCCCGAGATGATCGACTTTTTCAGCACGTTGGTGGCGCCGTATCCCTACAGCGAACTCCGCCACGTCGAGAGCTCGACGATTTTTGGCGGAATGGAAAACACCACCATCATCTTCTACGATGAGGGCGCCTATACCAGCCGGCGGCTTTCGGAAACCACCGTCGCCCACGAAACGGCTCATATGTGGTTCGGCGACGCCGCGAGTCAGGGCGATTGGCACCATCTCTGGCTTTCGGAGGGCTTTGCGACCTACGCCGCCGCGCTCTGGACCGGCCATGTCGGCGGGGATTCCGCGCTCCGGACGGTGATGCGGAACAACCGGGAAGCCATCCAACGCTCGCCGGCGACCGAGCAACCGATCATCGACCCCAAGGCCACGGACCTGCTCGGGCTCTTGAACACCAACAACTACCCGAAGGGCGCCTGGGTCCTCCATACCCTCCGCGGCCTGATCGGCGACTCGGCATTCTTCCGGGGAATCCGGACCTATTACCGGACCTACGAACACGGGAACGCCTTGTCATCCGATCTGGTGCGGATCATGTCGAAAGAAGCCGGCTCCGACCTGACGTGGTACTTCACCCAAGCGTTGACTCAGCCGGGATATCCGATCATCAAGGTGGACACCAAGCTCGAGGGCGGACACTTGGTCATCGAGCTGACCCAGGTGCAGAAGGCGGAGTTCGGGCTGTATCGGTTGCCGAACCTCGAGATCAAGGTGGCCGACCGGACGATTCGGGTGGCGATGACGGGGCAGAAGACCCGGACCGTCACCCACTGGGACGGCGAGGGTAAGCCCACCGTCGGGGTCGATCCGAATACCTGGTGGTTGCTGGACGTGGCGGCGCCGTGAGGGCGGCTTGGTTGGCGCTCGTTGCGGGCGGCGCCGGATGCGGCTTCACGCCACTGACCAACAAGGTCGGCGTCGGCAGCGAGGCGTTCGTCGTCGTTGTCGGCCAGGGCCGGGACAGCTCGGTCGACCTCTTCGCGGCGCCCGCCGAGGGCGGCCGGTTCTACCAATTCACGTACAATTTGTTAGTGGAATCGAATCCGACCGTGGCCCCATCTGGCACTCGGGTCGCTTACCTGCGCCAGGCCACCGGCCGGCCGACCGAAATCGTGACCCAGAGCCTGCACAACGGCACCGAACGGGCCCAACCGCTGCCTCCCGAGGCTGGATCAGTCGAGCGAATCGGTTTTGCGTCGACCGATGATTCGGTGGTGGTGGCCGCGACCGGCGGGATCTATCTGGTTACCCCGACCGGCATCGAGCCAGGGCCGGAGGCCCAAGCCGCGCGACTCGACAGCCTGACCTATGAGCGAGTGGGAGACGACGGGTTTGCCAGCCTTAGGCCCTGCCGCGCCGGTACCGGATCGTGCGTCGCGAGACCTGACGGCCAGGAAACAGCGCTGCCGGAAGACGCCAAAGATCCGATCCGGTGGGGGAACGACGCCCTGGCCTATCTTCGAAACGGCACGATCGAGATCCGGCCGTTAGGCGGAGGACGAGTCCGCCAGCCGACTTGGTCGCGCCAGCCACCGAACCTCAGCCAACCAAGCCACCACCCCGGAGCACCCCGGCAGTAGTGCGTCAGGATCCAGCGGCCGTCATTCGGCGGCCGGCCGGGGCGCGGCCACGGAACTCGGGCCGTTCCAGGGCGCGAACTTCGGCAGGAGCAGTATTCCGGGCACCGCCGCCGCGAGCGTGATCAGAAAAAATACCGGCCACCCGGTGGACTGGGCGATTCCACCGGCCGGTGCCACCAACAGGTCCCGGCTCACACCCATCACGCTCGACAACAGGGCATACTGCGTCGCCGAGAACCGGAGGCTGCACAGGCTCATCAAGAACGCGATGAAACCCGCAGCCACCAGACCGGTGCAGAAATTCTCGATCACGATGGTGGCCACCAGAAACGGATAGTTCTTCCCCGCCAGCGCGAGTCCGTAGTAGGCCAGGTTGCTCAGGGCCTGGAGCAACCCGACGACCCAGAGCGCCCGGCTGATCCCGACCCGCGCCACCAACGCCCCGCTCGCCAACGCCCCGACGATCGTGGCGACGATCCCGAGGCCGCCCTGGATGGCGCCGACGTCGGTCTGGGTAAACCCGACATCGAGCAGGAATGGTGTCGCGATACTCGCGGCCAGATAGTCGGGCAGCTTGTACAGCACGATGAACAGCAGCACCAATGCCGCCTGCTTCACCCCGGCCCGGCCGATGAACTCCCGGAACGGGAGTACCACCGCCTCCGTGAAAGTGGCCGGTGCGGGTTCGGCAGGTACCGGCTCCGGCGCCCAGATTGCCGCCGCGATTCCGACGAGCATCAGGGCGGAGAGGGCCAGGTACACCATCGGCCAGGGCATCCGGTCAGCCAGCACGAACGCGAGCGCCCCAGTGGCCAGCAACGCCACCCGGTACCCGGTGACCCAAATCGCGGCTCCAGCGCCGGTTTCGCGTTCGGTGAGGACATCGGTGCGGTAGGCATCGATGACCAGATCCTGCGATGCGCTGAAGAACGCGATCACCAGGGCATTGACCGCAAGCAGCTGAAGACCGAGCCGGGGATCCTGGAGCGACATGGCCGCGATGGCGAGCACCAGACCGACCTGGGTGATCACCAACCAACCCCGCCGCCGGCCCAGCAGCGGCGGCACGTAGCGGTCGAGCAGCGGCGCCCAGAGCCATTTGAGGGAATAGGGCAGCGCCACCAGACTGAACAGACCGATGGTGGTGAGATCGACCTGCTCGACCCGCATCCAGGCCTGGAGCGTCCGGCCGGTCAAATAGAGCGGCAAGCCGGAGGCGAAACCCAGCAGGGCCAGCACCACCATCTTCCGCTGCCCGAACACCGGGTGCCTCACGAGCCGGGAGACCTTTGCTCGGCCTTGGCCACCAGAGCCGTGGCGGCCAAGTCACCCGTCACATTGAGAACCGTCGCGGCCAGATCAGGAATCACGTCCACCGCGATCAGAATCCCGATCCCCTCCGGCGGAAGGCCGACCGCCACGAACAGCGGTGTCAACATCAGGAACGCTCCCCGAGGTACCCCGGGGGCGCCGAACGCCAGGAACACTCCGGCCACCGCGATCAGAGTGACCGCCGAGTAACTCAAATCGACCTGATAGAACCACGCGACGAACAAGGCCCCGACCACCCACACCAGCGGTGCGGCGAGCTTGAAGGTCGAGACCGCGAGCGGCAGCACGAAGCCCGACACCCGCTTCGGAATCCCCAACCCGTGCTCGGCCGCTTCGACCAGAGCGGGCAGTGAGGCAATGGACGAACTCGAACTGATCCCGATCAACTGGACCGGCAGCGCGGCCTTGGCGAAGGCCCGGATCGGAATACCCGCACCGATCGCCACGACCGGATAGAGCAGCAGCGTAAACCCAAGACAACTGGCGCAGTAGACGACGAGGTAGAATCCGATCGCCCCGATTGCACTCAGTCCGGTCCGGGCCGCGAGGGTGAACATCAGCGCAAAGACACCGATCGGCGCCAGGGCAATGACCCACCCGACCATGACCAACATCGCGTCCGAAACGGCCCGAAAGAACCGGAGCAAGGTGTCGCGGGCCTCGGCCGGGGCCTGGGCAATCGCGAGGGCCAGGATGATGGTGAACACGACCAGCGGCACGATCGCGCCCTCAGCGGCGGCGGCGAAAGGATTCGTCGGCACGAGCGTCGTCAACCACTGACTGAACGAGACCGCCTGGCCGCCCGCCGCCAACTCGCGCGCTGCCTCCGCGGCACCCGGCGGCAATGGGGGCGCCTGGTTCGGGTCACGCGGCAGCAACTTGAACACTTGCGGAAGCAGCGGAACGACCAGCGCCGCGAGACCGGCCAGCAAGCCGAAGAAGGCTACCAAGGTCCGCCCTCCGATCCGGCCGATCGACCGGGTCTCGGCCGCCGAAGCGACTGCGGTGATCACGAGTGAAATGACCAGGGGCAGGACCGTCATCCGAATGGCATTGATCCAGAGCGTGCCAAGCGGCCCCAGGATGTCGACGCCGCGGAGCAGGACGGCGTTGTCCGACGCCGATGCGATGGCGCCGAGCAGCAAGCCGGCCACGAGGGCGATCAGGACGCGAGAGTTTTTCATCCGGGTAGCGGGCGGGCGCTGATCGCGTCCCACGCGGCCTCGATGGTGGAGGTGGCACTGGGGTGATCGGGCGTCCATTCCCGGGCGGCAATCCGCTCCACGGCAAACGCCACCACCGCCAACCAGATAGCGGCCCAGAGTTCCGCCGAGCCGGGGCGAACCGCCCCCTCTTGTTTCCCGGTGGCCACCAGCTGGGTCAAGTGCTCCCGAAGGTCGCGGGCCAACAGGTGGGTTTGATCCTCGAGGCTCGGTCCGTCGGGCCGGCGGAGCATCATCAACACGATCGCCGGGTCTTTCGGAACCTGCTCGGTCAAGCGACGGGCAATCCGGGCCAGCCGTTCTTTGGCCGGCATCCGGACCCCGTCAGCCGGCCGGATCACCGCCAAGCCCCACTTCAGGGCGTGGCGGTACGCTTCATTGAAGAGCGCTTCTTTGCCGGAAAAGTGCCGGTAGATCGTTGCCTCGGCGGTTTCAGCCCGGCCGGCGAGATCGAGAGTGGTGGTACCTCGGTATCCGGCCGTGGTGAAGAGTTCCAGCGCAGCCCGAACCAGGCGCTCGCGGGTGGCGATGGCGTCTTTCCGGAGCGGGGTCCTGGCGGGAACGGTCATGGCCGGACAATTCTACAGCGGGCCAAGCAAGGCCGCTCGACCGCGGTTAGTTTTGGCGATTGAGGCCAGCCAATTTCGGGTTGTCTTCGGAGCGAAACTGGCGGGGTGGCAATGGAACCGGACTTTCCGGCGCTGTGGCAGGAAGCTCTGCCGTGGAGCGCCTTTTTCAATCAAGGGATGGACCTCCGCGCGTTGTGGGACGGGGTCTACCGCCATGCCAAGGTTCCCGAGTGGGCCGTCGATGGGGCGGCTCGGCGGCCTGGCCTTCGTCTCTTGGTGATCACCGAGGATTGGTGCGGCGACGCCGCGAACACGGTACCGGTGCTGGTGGCGCTGGCCCAGCGGGTTCCCGGCCTCGAGCTTCGGATTCTGCCCCGAGACCAATACCCCGCCCTCATGAACCGGTATCTCACCAACGGATCGCGCTCGATCCCGATCGTGATCGGCCTCGATCAGGACTGGCGCGAGTTAGGACACTGGGGCCCGCGGCCCGCCGAACTCCAGGCGTGGGTGATGGCCCATAAGGCGACGATGCCGTCTGATCAACGCTATGCGGAAGCCCGCCGGTGGTACGCCCGCGACAAGGGCGAATCGACGCTCCGGGAAGTCCTGGCCGCCATCGGATCTTAGAAGGCCCAGCCGGTTCCCATCGAGAAATTGAAGCCGTTCTTGCCGCCGGCGAAGTTCAAGGTGAGCACGGCCGACCGGAGGATCCGGACCGCCAGCCCGCCGCCACCGCCGAACTGAGTGGTCCGGCCTTTGAGGGTCGACCGTGGATCCTCCGCGCCGGCGTAGTCGACGAACCCGATCGCCGTCACCGCACCCAGGTCTCCGGCATTCAAGAGATCGTGACGAATCTCGGCGCTGAACAACGCGACATCGGTGCCGGTGAGGGCTCCGGCCGGAAAGCTCCGGTGACCGTCCGCCCCGGCGAGGTTGAACTCTCGCTCCCATCCGGGCACGCCGCTCAGCGTGCTGAGCGGCGCCCGGCCCTCGCGGGTGATGACCAATCCCCGGCCCGCCAGCACGGTGCCTTCCCGGACCGAGACATAGCCTCGGAGATGGGCGTAGGCAAAACCATGCCATGACTTGTCGTCGGGAACGCCTAACGATCGTTCCCGGCCGCTTCCCGCGCCCGCACCGACCTCAGCCAGGATCCCCTTCGAGGGCGTGAACTCCCGGTCCCGGGTGTCCAAGACCAGCGCCGGCCGGATCGTGAGGTTGGTCCGGCCGACCGGGGCGGCAAACCGGGCTCCAAAAAGCGTGGCGCCGTCCAGCGCGCTGAAGCGAGTGTGATCCAGGAAGGCGCCAACTGCCAACCGGAGCGGCCCCGCGAGGGTCCGGGTCACTTCGCCGCGGGCCAGATACCGGCTCCGATGCACCCGGTACGACTCGGCATTGGGATCGGCCGCGTTCGCCGCCGGTTCGAGGTCCCGGCCGACGCCGTAGTACCCGAATCGCCCGGTCCGCTCGGCACCGATGCCGCCCGCGAAGCGCCAACCGGGCTTGAGACCGGGGAGCCGGAACTCGGCCCGGACCAACCGGCTGCCCAACGTGCCGATTCCGGCTTCCACCGACACTGCGCCCCGGAACGTGATCGGGTTGATCACGTCCTCTTGGTCGCTCTTGCTCAAGAAGTAGGGGGCGTTCCGGGTCCACTGGAGCCGGCCCACCAGCATGATCCCGTCACCGGGGTTCCCGATGACATACGGAAAGTTGCTCGCTTTCCAGGGTTCCTGGGCCGGAGCCGGCTGAGCCACCAAGATCAGCAGACCCGCCCACCCGAATTGCCTCATGCGCGGTCGAACAGGGAGGCCGAGTCGTACAGCTTGGCCTCCCGGGCATCCGCGGCGGCGTACTGGGACGGGTAGAGCGAGGCCCCCCCGAAATCGCCGGCCTTGGTTACCGCGTAGAAGTTGAGCTGGTACCGGGGCCGGCCCCGCTCATTCAGCAACCGTGGCGGGGTCAGGGCCACCACCCGTTTCAGCGCAGCCAAGGCCGCATCGGCGGGTTTCAAGCCCTGCCGCATGAACTCGACCACCAGAAATCCCCCGCAGCTCATGATGTTGGCCTCACCGAGGCCGGTGGAGCCGGCTGCCCCTATGAGGTTATCGGTGTATTGTCCCGCGCCGATGATCGGCGAGTCACCGGCGCGTCCCGGAATCTTGAAGGCCAGGCCGCTGGTGGTGGTGATCGACGAAACATCGCCCCGTTCGTTGACCAAGTTCATGTTGATGGTCCCGGTCGGACGGCTCCCGACCGGTTCGTTCGCGGCCACGTTGACATAGTCATCAGCCGACCCGCGATTGGCCCGCCACCGAAGCCAGATCTCCCGCGAGGCCGGTGTCAACAGGTCCTCCTCCTTGAAGCCATAGGACAAGGCAAACCGCTTGGCGCCCTCGCCGACCAGAAGGATGTGGTTGGTGTATTTCATGACCAGGCGGGCCACTTCGCTCGGGGTCTTGATCCCCTCGAGGCAGGCCACCGCCCCGGCCCGTTTGGTTGGTCCGTGCATGCAGCTCGCGTCGAGCTGGACCACGCCCTCTTCGTTGGGCAGGCCGCCGTACCCGACCGAGGTGTCGTTGGGGTCGAGTTCCTGGATCTTGACCCCTTCCACCCCAGCGTCGAGGGTATCGACGCCCTGCTTCATCAACTCGATGGCCCGCGCCACCCCCGGGAGCCCATTGGAGGACGCCACGGCCGCCAGCTTCGAGGCCGGGGGCCGAATGATGGCCGGGGCCGGAAAGGGCGACCGGCGGTCCAACGTCGGGACGGCCACCGCCGCGGCGGCAGCCCCGAGAAAGGTGCGGCGGTTGAGGGAATCGGTCACTGAACACTCCGAGAGGCGAGGAAGGGCCGGCAGGCCGACAGGGAATGTGGTCGATCCCCGGCCCCGGTTCAACTTGCCCGGTTGGAAGCGGATGCGATAGGTTCGGACCTATGACTTTTGGGAAGAACTTCTTGCCGGGGCCGACCGGCGTCCATCCGGACCTGCTCCAGGCCATGGTCGCACCGACGTTTGCCCACTACGGGCCCCGAATGCGCCCGTTTCTCGAGGAAATCCAACCTCATTTGCGGGCGATGTTCGGGACCGGGCAACCGGTCTTCACGGTCAGCTGCTCCGGAACCGGACTGCTCGAGGCCGCGATCCGCAATGCGGTACGGGAGCGGGTGCTGGTCGTCGTCACCGGGTACTTCGGCGAATACTGGGCCCGGATCGCTGAACGGTGCGGCAAGGAGGTCACCCGGGTTGAGGTGCCGATCGGCGGTACGCTGGAGGCCGCCCAGTTGACCGCGTTCCTCGACGGCCCCGCGGTCGATGCAGTGGCGGTGGTGCATTCGGAGTCCGCCTCCGGCGCCCTGGCTCCGCTGGCCGAGTTGGCCGCCGCCGTCCGGCAGCGGCCCAATGTGCACTTTCTGGTCGACGGGGTCAGTTCGGCCGGCGGGGTTCCGATCGAGATGGACCGGCTCGGCATCGACTTCATGGTAACCGGCTCCCAAAAAGCCCTGGGCCTCCCGCCCGGCCTGGCGTTCGGGGCGGTGAGCCCTCGGTTGGCCGAGCGGGCGGCCCGGATGGAGGATGCCGGCTTCTATTTCAGCGTGGCCCGGTGGGTCGAGATGGCCGCCAATTACCGGTTGGCCGAGACCCCGGCCCTCCCGATTTTCATGGCGCTGGTGGCCCAGCTCCGGCGGATCGAAGCGGCCGGGGGGTGGGGGCCGCGGTGGGACCATCATCGGCTGCTGTCCGCCCGGTTCAGCGCCTGGGCATCGGAGCGAGGCCTCGACCTCTTGGCCCGGCCCGAGCGGCGGACCCCGACCGTTTCGGTCTTTCGGCCCCCCGCGGGACGCGCCGCCGCCCCGATCGCCGCGGCGCTCGAGGCCCAGGGCTTTCTGGTGGGCCAAGGCCTCTCGCCCGACCAAGGCGAGATGATCCGAATCGGCCACATGGCCGATGTCCAGGTCGAACACCTGGATGCTCTGCTTGCCACTCTCGAACCCTTGATCTCGTAAGGGCTGGACGGTGATCATTCCCCGCTTCCCCGACGGAGACAGTCATGAATAGACCCCTGAAAACCGCTCTCCTGTTGCTCGGATTGGCGATGCTGGTCAGCCCGGCGGCGGCCCAGAAACGGCGCCGGATCGAGTTGACGCCGTTCGTCGGCGGTTTGATTCCGACCGGCCAGCTCGGCGCGATCCGGGTTCCCGGACTCGGATCCACTCCGGTCCAGGTCACCGCCGAGATGCTCACCGCCGGCGGGTTCGGCGGCCGGGCCACGATCTACGGCCCCGGTCGGCTCGGCGTCGAAGGCACCTATTTCATGTCAGGCAACGACATGCGGATCGCGGTGGGACCGTTCAACCGGACCTTCGACGCCGACGTGCAGGGCGGCTCGATCAAAGCGGTCTTCGAGGCCACCACCGGCGGGACCGGAACCGACTTGGTCTTGAGCGGCGGCGTGAGCGGCATCAAACACGGCGGAACCGCCTTCGCCCTGGCCTCGGATCAGTTCGACATCGGCGGCGTGTTAGGCGGGGGCCTTCACATCACCATGTCGCCGACGGTCACCCTCCGGTTCGACGGCGACTTCTATATGTATCGGTGGAGCGCCGGCCCCGGCTTTGCGTCGCGAACCCAGACCGATTTCATGATGACAGCCGGCCTCGGACTCCGATTGGGGCGTTAGGCGATTGATGCGGCGGTTGGCCAATTATTTCCTCCGCGGGCTCCTGATCACGGCGCCCGCAGCGCTCACGTTCTACCTCTGTTGGCTCGCGATCCGGTGGGCCGATTCGCTCGTGGGCACCAACATCCCCGGACTCGGCATCGTGAGTGCCCTGGCCGCCGTGACCCTGGTCGGTGCCCTGGCCTCGAACCTCGTCACCAAAGCCCTGCTCGGCACCACCGACCGGGTGCTCGCCAAGCTTCCCTTCGTCCGCCTGCTGTACACCAGCATCAAGGACCTGCTCAATGCGTTCGTCGGCGAGCAACGGCGGTTCAACCGGCCGGTCCGGGCCCGGATCGGCGAGGGGACCGCCGAAGTCTACCTGCTCGGCTTCCTGACCTCGGAATCGTTAGGCCATCTTGGGTTGGCCGATCAGGTGGCGGTGTACGTGCCGTTTTCCTACAGCATGGCCGGCCACATCTTGATCCTGCCTTCGGATCGGGTCACCCCGCTGGCCGTCGACTCCGCCGATGCCATGGCCTTCATCGTCTCCGGCGGGGTCACCAGGTCGGCAGCGCCAAAAGCTGCAGCGCCATCCGCTTAACGGGCTTCGACTGGCTGCGTCCAACCGGGTGAAGCAACTAAACCAAGAACCTGAAGGAGCTCCCCCGTGAAGACGCTAACTCGTTATGGCACGCTCGGTTTGCTCATTACCATGGCGGCCTGTAACTCGGAAAGCACCGGCCCCGGCTTGACTCCGATCGCCGATCTGGCCATTACCCGGGACGTTGCCGCCCAGTCGGCCGACGCCACCGCCGAGGACGTCGAACTGATGGGCGGCCCGACCGGCCAACTCGGGTTCGGGTTCGCCGCCGGCGCCGGAGCGGAGGATGACGCCCCGTTCCGCTGCGGGACTCATACCCGCGACCGGTTGACCATCGTCCGCACCTGTACCTTCAAAGACGCCGCCGGCGCCACCCAGAGTAACTACAATCCGCTCACCACCGCCTCCGCGGCCATTCATGCCGAGATCAACGGCAAGGTCGAGCGGGAGAACTGGAGCGCCGAGGTGGAACGGGTTCGGGACCTCATCGTGACGGGGCTGGCCGGCGTGGAAACCAGCCGGACCTGGAACGGCACCGGCACCGGTAAGTCGACTCGGTCCAAGCACACCGAGAACGGCGAGAACCGGAGCTACGACGTGTCCTGCTCGAGCACCCGGACCAACGTCGTCGTGAACCTGCCGCGAACCGAGAACCGGTGGCCTGTTTCCGGCACCATCAGCCGGAACTGCACCATCAAGATCACCGGCGGTCCGAACGACGGGAAGACGGTCGAGCGCGCCGTGGTCATCACGTTCAACGGAACCCAGCTGGTGCCGATCACGGTGAACGGCAAGGCGTTCACGTTGGATCTCAAGACTCGGAAGATCGTTTAGGACTCGGCACTCGGCACTCGGCGCTCGGCACTCGGCGCCGGCGGGGGGCGGGCTTCGGCCCGCCCCCTTATTTTGTTGGGATGCGGCGGCTCACTACGCTGGACTTT
>SXGU01190422.1_pt1 | contig 13695 bp, 13 predicted proteins | sample 3174531 | NCBI WGS metagenome assembly SXGU01 (sample SAMN11356863, study PRJNA531348) | freshwater metagenome | isolation source: freshwater sample F1-140 | place: China: Fuxian Lake, Yuxi | collected 2017-12-25 | reverse complement strand
TTCTGCCCGATGGCGTGGCCCGCGGGAAGTCCAGTACCTAGCTCTTCCAGAGAGAACACCGACGCCGGCAGGTTCAGCGACTGCCGGACCTTCTCCATGGTCCGGGGGGCGAACGGATGGAGCATGATCATGAGGTTCTTCAGCACGTAGAAGCAGCTGTAGAGGGCGTCGCTCCGGCCCTCCAGCGGGGCCCGGTCGTCGTGGGGCTTGTACTGGACGAAGAAGCTGTTGACGAGGCGGGCGTAGTTCTCGATGGCGAAGAGGAGGGTCGAGTACTCGGCCTTCTCCATCTGCTTGAGGTACTTCTGCACGATCTGCATGGTTTCCTTCTCGGCCTTCTCCAGGAGCTTCCCCGCCGGGACCTTCCCGTCGAACTTGGAGTTGCACGCGGAGATGGGCTTTTCGATGGCGGCGTTCAGCGGGCCCGCGAGGAACTTGTTCCGCTCCTTGAGCGTGTTGAAGTCGAAGTTCGAGGACTTCTCCGAGAGGCTCAGGAGGGCGAGGAAGTAGCGGATCTGGTCGGCGTCGTAGCCCAGCTCGTCCAGGAGCTGGTCCCCGCTGAAGAAGTTCCCCTTGGACTTGCTCATCTTCTCCCCGTCCACCATGAGGTGGAAGCAGCCGAGGACGTCGGTGAGGGTGAAGTCCCCGCGCCCGGGCTGGCGGTGGATGTCGTCCTGGACCCCGAACCACATCGCCCCTTGCATGAGCACGTAGAAGTAGACGTTGTCCTGGCCCAGGAACTGGTAGATCTTCGCCTCCGGGTCCTTCCAGAAGGCTTCGTACTCCATCGGATCGCGGCCCTGGTTCTTCAGGGCGACCTTGGAGAAGGAGATCGGCGCGATGAGGGAATCGGGCCACACGTAGAGCGTCTTTCCCCTGAGCTCGGGGTCGAGCTCCTCCGGCACGGGGATCCCCCAGCTCACGTCCCGGGTGATGGACCGGTGGGCCCACTCGTCCATCAGCGCACAGGGGATGCCCTTCTCCTCCAGGAGCCGGAGGCCCTGGGTGAAGTCGGCCTTGCTCTCGAACTGCACGACGACCTTCTTCCCCGGTGCGTACCGGCTCTTGTGCTTCGGGAGCGAAGCCCGGAGCTCCTTGAAGGCCGGCTCGTGGACGTTGTCGAACTGGAACGCCGGCTGGACCGTCCCGTAGACTTCGTTGAAGACGCCGGTGCGCCACTTGTTCTGCTTGGTCTTGATCCACTCGACGAGCTGGTCGGAGACCTTCCACATGTCGAGCCACCAGTGGACCGTGTCCTTGAGGTACGGGGTCGCGTCGCTCAGAGACGACTTCGGGTTGACGAGCTGGCTCGGGTCGTACTGGGCCCCGCAGACGTCGCAGTCATCGGAGTAGGCCGCGAGGTTGGTGCAGCTCGGGTTCGGGCACTTCCCGGTGACGTTCCGGTCCTGGAGGAAGCGGTTAAGCTTCGGATCGAACCACTGCTTGGTGGTCTTCTTCTCCAGCATGCCGTTCCCGTGGAGCTTCCGGAGGAACTCCTGGCAGAGCTCGGCGTGCAGGGGGAAGCAGTCGGGCCTCGAGGTCCCGGAGTAGACGTTCAGCGAGACGCCGTAGCGGTCGAGGGTCCGCTTCTGCGTCGAGTGGATCTGGTCGATGAACTCCCGGACGGTCTGGTTGCTCTTCAGGGCCGCGACCTCGGAGGTCGAGCCGTGGTCGTCGGTTCCGCAGACGTAGAGCACGTTTTCTTCTCCGATCATCATGCGCAGGTACCGGGCGAGGATGTCCGGCGGGATGAACGCCCCCGCCAGGTGGCCCAGGTGGAGGGGCCCGTTCGCGTAGGGCATTCCGGAGGTGACCACGGCCTTCTTGGGACGGGATAACCGAGATAGTAGATCTTTCACATTGGCCGGCGGAGTAAATGGTTTGTTCATTGGGGTATTGTAATCAATTGAAAGAATGTCTTCCACTAAGAAAGCTATGGTTGCGTCGCGTCCAGGCACTATTATGAGAGGGTTTTTTTGTATTTAATTCAGATGCGAGGCCAGGGACCGGAGGAATACAATGAGGGAAACGGGAGGTTCCTATGGCTACCATCTACCAGTCTCACAGCACCTACATCGAGAGAAGCTCCAACCATGCCCGGACCGGCTCGAAGGTTTCCCAGATCGCCGTTCCCATCGGCCGCTTCCTCTTCTCCCTGATCTTCGTCATCTCCGGGATCAACCACTTCACCAGTGGGAGCGTGGCCTACGCCGCCGCCGCCGGAGTCCCCTTCGCCGACGTCCTCGTGCCCATCTCCGGGGTCCTCGCCCTCGTCGGCGGCGCGAGCGTGATGCTCGGGATCCACGCGCGCATGGGAGCGCTCCTCCTGCTCCTGTTCCTCATCCCGGTGACGGTGATGATGCATCCGTTCTGGACCGTGAGCGACCCGGGGGAAGCCCAGGTGCAGCTCGTGAACTTCCTGAAGAACCTCTCGCTGATCGGCGGTGCCCTCTTCGTCACCTTCTACGGCGCCGGGCCCTTTAGCTGGGACCACCACACGCAGGTCCGGACCGTGAGAGAAGTCGGTTAAGCATTGTTCATTAGGGCGAACAAAGAAACCAGATAATCCGGACTAATCGTCGTGCTCCGGTTGGCGTATACTCAGGGCATAACAAACTTTCAAGGAGGCGTTATGCTACAGCTTAGAAGATCAGACGAACGGGGGACGGCGGACCACGGCTGGCTCCGGTCCCGCCACACCTTCTCCTTCGCCGACTACTACCATCCGAAGTTCATGGGCTTCCGGAACCTCCGGGTGATCAACGAAGACCGCATCGACGGAGGGACCGGCTTCGGGGCCCACCCGCACCGGGACATGGAGATCATCTCCTACGTGGTAAAGGGCGCGCTCCGCCACAAGGATTCCATGGGGACGGAGGCCATCATCAAGCCCGGGGAGGTCCAGCGCATGAGCGCAGGAACGGGCGTGGTGCACTCCGAGTACAACGCCGTCCCCGATGAGGAAAGCCACTTCTTCCAGATCTGGATCCAGCCGGAGAGCTTCGGTGGGAAGCCGGGCTACGGGCAGAAATCCTTCGACGCCGACCTGGGTTCCAAGAAGCTCGTCCTCGTCGTTTCCCGCGACGGCCGAGACGGGTCCCTTCCGATCAAGCAGGACGCGGACATGTACATCTCCCGGCTCAAGGAAAAGGACGTCCTCGACTACCAGGTGAGACCGGGCCGAGGGGTCTGGGTCCAGGTGGTCAAGGGGGAGCTCACCGTGGACGGGAAGGTCCTCGGCGCCGGCGACGCCGCGTCGACCGAGGAGCCGCAGGCGCTCCGCTTCGAAGCCCGGGGTGACTCCGAGCTCATCCTCTTTGATCTTTCGCCGTAAATAGTCCATAGTAATGGACAATCCAAGAGGAGTGTCCATGAATCTTAACGAGATCGCTGTCTTCGTGAAAGTCGTCGAGGCCGGGAGCTTCGTCGGCGCCGCGACCCTCCTCGGGCTCCCGAAGTCCACGGTGAGTTCGAGGTTCGGGGCCCTCGAAGCGCGGCTCGGAGTGACGCTCATCCGGCGGACCACGCGCAAGCTCCACGTCACCGACGCGGGCCTCGCCTACTACCAGAAGTGCCTCCGGGCCCTCTCCGAGATCCAGAGTGCGGAGGCCGAGATCGTCTCGGGCCAGGCGACCCCCCAGGGCATCCTCCGGGTCACCGCCCCCGTCGAGCTGGGGGTCACGCTGCTCCCGAGAGTGATCACGGAGTTCAACAAGAAGTTCCCCCAGGTGGACGTCGAGGTCATCCTCTCGGATCAGACCGTGGACCTCCTGGGCGACGGCATCGACCTCGGGATCCGCGCCGGAACTCTCCGGGACTCGAGCCTCGTCGCCCGGAAGCTCGGCTCGGTCTACTTCGCGCCCTTCGCCAGCCAGAAGTACCTGAGGAACAACCCGGAGCCACGGACTCCGAAGGACATCGACCGCCACTGCGTGATCCAGTTCGCGCCGCTGGGATCGGTGGAGTGGAACCTCGTCGGAGCGAAGGACCGGGCGAAGGTCCGGCTCCGGCGGAAGCTCGTCGTGAACGACCTCAACCTCGTGAAGGCGCTCACCGAAGCGGGCCTCGGCGTCGCCCTCATCCCGACCTTCCTCTGCTACCAGGAAGCCCGGGCCGGGAAGCTCGTCCGGATCCTCGGAAACTGGAGGACCCAGACCAGGCCCGTCCACCTGGTCTACCCCTCCCAGAGGTTCGCCGCACCCAAGCTCCGGGCCTTCCTCGAGGTCGCCACTCCTCTCCTGAAGGAGAGCCTCTCGGTGGCGGAGCTCTAGGGAACCGGAGGAACTTAAGGAACTTGGAGTGTCTAAGTCTTAGACACTCCCGGGGCCCTGGTCCGATAAACTAATCCGGCGAAGACACCGATAAGACCTCCATGAAATTCCTCCTCCTCCTCTTGGGCTTGTGTTCGACGTCGCTGGCCCTCGCCCAGAAGCTCATCATCCTCCACACCAACGACCACCACGGGAAGTTCATGCCCAATGCGAACGGGGACCATGGCCTCGCCCAGCAGTCGACCCTGGTGAAGAAGATCCGGGAGGAAGCCAGGAAGAACGGCGACTTCGTCCTCGTCCTCTCGGCCGGAGACATCAACACCGGGTCCCCGGAGTCGGACATGTTCGACGCCGAACCGGACATCCGGGCCATGAACGAGATCGGCTACGACGTCATGGTCCTCGGGAACCACGAGTTCGACAACCCGGCCCCGGTCCTGCGCCGGCAGGAGCAGCTCGCGAAGTTCGACTTCATCTCCGCTAACACCATGGGCCCGGACGGGAAACCGGCGTTCAAGCCCTACGTCACCAAGATCCTCGGCGGGAAGAAGGTTGCCATCGTCGGCTTCACCACTCCCGACTCGAACCTCACCGCCCCGGAGAACCTCGGGGGCCTAACCATCGTCGACCCCTTCGAGTCGACCCGGGAACTGGTAAAGGAGCTCGAGAAGACCCACGATCTCGTCATCGGCCTCTCCCACCTCGGCTACTACGAGAACGAGTCCCACGGGTCCCTGCCTCCCGGAGACGAGACCCTGGCGAAGAAGAATCCGGAGCTGGACTACATCGTCGGCGGCCACTCCCACACGGAGCTCCAGCAGCCGGTGAAGATCGGGAACACCGGCATCGTGCAGGCTAAGGAGAGCGGCTACTTCGTCGGGAAACTTGAGATCGACCTCTCCACTAATAAGATGACCAACTACCAGCTCATCCCCGTGAAGGGCTTCGAGAGCGACCCCGCCATCACCAGGATCACGGACCCGTACATGCAGGAAGCCAAGGTGAAGCTCGACGAGAAGATCGGCACCACGGTCAGCGAGTTCAAGGGGGGCCGGGGCGTGATCGACACCTCCCAGATGCCCCTCGGGAAGCTCGTCGCGACTGGCCAGCGGAAGAAGGTCTCCGCCGACATCGCCATCGTCCAGGCGAAGGGCCTCCGGACGGGCCTCCCGGCCGGAGAGGTGAAGCTCCGGCACGTGCTGTCCATCTCCCCCTTCGGGAACACCTTGACCACCGCCACCCTCACGGGGAAGGAGCTGTGGAAGACGGTCCAGGCCCTCCAGGACGAGTTCCTCGCGAGCGGCGAGATGGTGTACTTCTCGGATAACGTCGAAGTGAAGACCGCCGGGAACAAGGTCACGGAGATCCGCTACGACGGGAAGGTCGTCCCGGACGACGACTCCGGCGGGTACAAGATCGTCGCCAACAACTACATCACCGAGATCGTCCCGAGCTTCGCCTTCATCCGGAACCACCCGACCTTCAGGAACACCGGCATCACCGACGCCCAGGCCCTGGTGAGCTTCGTGAAGGAGAATCCGAACCTCGATCCGAAGGCCTTCGGCCACAAGTCCTACGTCGAGGGGAAAGCCTGCCCGGCGGCGATCGAAGAGTTCATCAAGAAACCGTAGGCAGCTCCACCAGGAAGGACGTGTGGCCCTCGAAGAGCTCGTAGCCAAGCCGCCCGCCGGCCTCGTCGACGATGGAGTAGCAGATGGAGAGGCCCAGGCCCGTCCCCTTCCCCACGTCCTTGGTGGTGAAGAAGGGAAGCAGCATCTTCTCGGCGACGTCCGCGGGGATGCCACGGCCACTGTCGGTCACCCGGAGCCGGACTTCCATGCCGGGAGCGGCCCTCCTCATCGAGATCCGGATCCACTTCTCCGGAAGCTTCTCCACCGCGTCCCGGGCGTTCATGATGAGGTTCAGGAGGAGCTGCATCAGCTGCGACTCGCTCCCGTGGACCACGATCCCCGCATCCTGTTCCACTTCGAGGCGCACGCCCAAGAGCTTCAGCCGCTCGTCGCAGAGAGCGAGGGTCGACTCGAGGACGTCGGAGAGCCGGAGGTTCTCGCGGGTGAGCTTGTCGTGGCTTCTCGCGTAGGTCCGCAGGCTATCCACGATCTTCGCGATCCGCGCCGTCCCGGCGTCGGTCATCTTCAGGAACCGGTCCACCGTCTTCTGATCGAAGGGGTCCTCGAGGGACTTCTTGAGAGACGAGGAGGCCAGGGCGATGATCGCCAGGGGGTTGTTGATCTCGTGGCAGATGCCGGAGGACATCTCGCTTAGGACGTGGACCTTCTCGAGGTAGCGGAGCCTGTCTTTCTGCTCGAGGACGAGTCTCCCGAGGTCCTTGACCTCTGCCATGTACTGGAGCCGTTGGTTACTGCTCTTGCGAAGTTCGAGGAGGACGACGACCTGCCGGGCGAGCTTTCGGATTGAATCCAGCTGGTCTTCGGTGAGCTTCCGGGGTTTCGTATCGATCACGCAGAGGGTCCCCAGGGCCAATCCATTCGAGTCGATGAGCGGGGCCCCGGCGTAGAATCTAATAAACGGAGGGCCGACCACCAACGGACTGTCCTTGAACCTCTCGTCCTCGGCGGTGTCCGGGATGATGAAGACTTCCGTTCCGTGGATCGCGTAGGCGCAGAAAGACATGCTCCGCGGGGTCTCGCAGATGCTCACGCCGATCTTGGACTTAAACCACTGCCTCTCCGCATCGACGAGACTAATCAGGACGATCGGGACGTCGCAGATCCGCTTGGCGAGCTTGGCGATGTCGTCGAAGTCCGGGTCGTTGTCCGTGTCTAAGATCCTAAGGCTCAGGAGCTCGGCTAAGCGGGCGGCCTCGTTGGATGGCTTCTCTGCTTCTTGCATACGCTAAGAGTTAGCTGCTGCCGTGGCAGCAGCTTGGTAGAGGATTAGCTCAACTGAGAAGGTCTCCACTTCATCTCAAGCTCGAACTCATACTCGCCGTTTTTGATCTCGTATTCGGCTTTGGTCCGTGCCATGCGGAAAGCTTCCTTCGGGATCTTACAGTTCTCACCCTTGATGGTAACCTCGAGGTCCCGGTCTTCCTCCAGGGCATTTAGCCACTCCCGGAGGATGACTTTTACCTGATCACCTTGGATGTAGTCCTTGAGTTCGAACTTGTCTGAAGACTTTCGCGTCGGTTGGGCATTGGTATCGAAGTTTTCCATTTCGGCCTCCTTGTGAAGTTATGGCTGATTTTATCACTGCAAGTCTGCAGCCACGAACTTACGCGAAACGGAATACTTGACTAGCGGTCCGTGTCTTCGTACTTCACCGTCAGCCAGGCCCTTCCGTTTTCTAGGTAGGATGCTCCACTGACCATGACGCTCCTGCGGCCCGAGGAGAGATTGTGACCGTAGAAGCCTCTCCCTTCGACTCCGAGGTGATCGACCACGGTGTGCCAGCTCCTCCCCTGGTCGCGGCTCCTCCGGAGGATCATGTGATGCCGTCCCAGGGAGTCCAGCGCGTACCCGACGCAGAGGAGTTCTCCGCTTGGCCGCTGGGTCATCTCATAGGCCTCGGCGTTCTTGTTGGCCTCGAGGCTGAACTGGTCGACCGTCTGCCAGGTTCGTCCTTTGTCGCCACTGCGCCGGATGAACCAGCGCCGGGTGCCGGTCGGATCGATCCACCCAGACCCGAGCGCGTAGTAGGTTCCCTGCGCATCGATGAAGGAAGAAATCGCTCCACCCTGCTGGCCCGGAAAGGAAAGGGTATCCACCGTCTTCCAGGTCTTCCCGTGGTCCCGGGAGAGCCGCGTGAGGAGCCGGCTCGTCTCTCCGATCTCGTAGCCGCTGGTGAGGATCTCTCCGTGCCGGTCGAAGGAAATTCCAGACCCCCAGGCGCCGAGGACCCAGTCGCTGTTGAACCAGCTGGCTCCGCCGGTCCAGCTGCAGCGGACGATGGAGGCGAAGACCTTCTCCTTCCCGTCCTCCGAGGTGTCCGCGCCCTTGCCCGCGATGCAGATTTCTCCGAACGGGCCCGCGGCGATGTGGTAGGGATAGTTGAGGCCTCCGGGAGAAAAGGGAGTGAAGTCGTCCACGACCTGCCAGCTCGCCCCTCTGTCGGAGCTGCGGTGGACGATCCAGTGGACGGTCCGCTGCCGGTCCATGGCCCGGGAGATGGCGAAGATCCTTCCGAAGCGGTCGAAGGCGAAGCCCTTGAAGCCGGCCCAGAGGAACGGGGTCTTGGAGAGGGGCACGGAGAACACGGTCTTCCACCCTCCGCGCTCGGAACCTTTGCGGATGACCCAGAACGTCTCTTCCTTCGTCGCCACGGCTCCCCCGGAGTAGTAGGCGGCCTCGACGGGAGAATAGGCCAGGGCCTGGGTGTTTCCTCCGCGGATGCCTCCGATCCCCTGGAAGTAGTCGGAGACCGTGATCCGTGCGGCGAAGGCGTCGAGGCAGGTTAAGATGAGAAGGCAGAAGAAGATGAGTTTTTTCATTGAAAAAATATAAAGAAGTCTGCGGAGAATGTAATGCTTCAGCCCGTCGGGGGTTTCGAATTGAGCTGGCCACAGGCCGCGAGGATGTCGGTTCCCTTGGTGAAGCGGATCAAGGTCGGGATCCCGTGCTCGTCCAGCACCGCCTTGAAGGCCCGCGCCTCTTCCTCCGTGGGCCTTTCGTACTTCGCTCCGGGGTACGGGTTAAAGGGGATGAGGTTCACGAAGGCCTTCTTTCCCTTGAGCTTCTCGCCGAGAGCCTCTGCGTCTTCGACCGAGTCGTTGAAGCCCTTGGCGAGGAGGTACTCGTAGATCACGAAGCGCTTCCGGTTCCTCGGGATCTGGTCGATCTGCGCGAGGACCTCGTCCAGGGGGAAGCGCGCGTTGATGGGGATGAGCTCGTCCCGCTTCTTCATCTCAACGGCGTGCAGGGAGAGAGCGATGTTCACCCCCGGCATCTCGGCCTTCCAGCGGACGAGCCCCGGCAGGTAGCCGGCGGTGGAGATGGTCACCTTGTCGCTCGCAAAGGAAAGCCCGTGCTGGGACAGGAAGATCTCGCAGGCCCTCCGGACCGAGTCGAAGTTATGGAGCGGCTCCCCCTGGCCCATGAACACGACGGTGGCGATCCGATCCTTCCCGGGTCTCTGCTCCGAGAGCCAGCGCTGGGCCCCCAGGAGCTGGCCCACGATCTCGTGGGTCTCGAGGTTCCGGGAGAGTCCCTGCAGGCCCGTGTGGCAGAAGCTGCACTTCATGGCACAGCCGACCTGCGAGGAGAGGCAGATGCCGTACTTCCGGTTCGACGGGATGAGGACCGTCTCGACCTTCTTCCCGTCGGCGAGCCGGAAGAGGAACTTCACCGTCCGATCGCCGGCTTCCTGGACCCGGTCGATCTCGGGGAGCTCGAAGCTCATGTTCTCCTGGAGGTAGCTCTGGGTCGCCTTGGACAGTTCGTTTCCGCTGGCGGGGGCCCGGTGCTTGTAGCGCCAGTGGTACAACTTGGCCGCCCCGGTGGCGGAGAGGCCCTGGGCTTCGAAGAGGGCCCTGAGCTCCGGGAGGGAGTAGCTGTAGAAGGATGTTTTCATCGGATCCTACTTTCACTAATAATGGCCCCGGTGTCAAATCTTTCGCTACCGAGAACTCCGGAGGCGTGCTAACCTCTTAGGATGACCAGAAATTCAACGTTCCAGACCCTCCGGCGCGCCCTCAAGGGCGAACACGGCGACTTCACCCAAGGCGGGATCTCCGACGCCGTCATCCTCCTCGCGATCCCCATGATCCTCGAGCTGAGCCTCGAGAGCGTCTTCGCGGTGGTGGACATGTTCTTCGTGAGCCCCCTGGGCCAGAACGCCATCGCCATCGTGGGCCTCACCGAATCGGTGGTGACCATCGTCTACTCGGCGTCCATCGGAATCAGCACCGCGGCCGGGGCCATCGTCGCCCGCCGGATCGGCGAGAAGAACATCGACGGCGCGGCCCACGCCGGGGCCCAGTCCCTGGGCCTCGCCCTGGTCCTGGCCCTGGTCCTGAGTGGCCTCGGGATCTGGCTCGCCGACGACATCCTAGGCCTCATGGGCGCGAGCCCGGAGGTGGTGGCGCAGGGGACGAACTTCGCCCGGATCCTCCTCGGCGGGAGTCCGGTGATCGTCCTCCTCTTCCTCATCAACGGGATCTTCCGGGGCGCGGGGGACGCGGCCATGGCGATGAAGAGCCTCTGGGTCGCCAACGCCCTCAACATCCTCCTCTGCCCCTTCCTCATCCACCTCTTCGGCCTCGAGGGCGCGGCCATCACGACGGTCATCGGCCGCGGGACCGGGGTCCTCTACCAGTCCTACCACCTCTTCCGGGGCGCCGGGGTGCTGAAGTTCCGGCGCAGCCACTTCACCTTCGACCTCCCCATCGTGAAGAGCATCTCGAAGATCGCCTGGCCCGCGTCCATCCAGTTCCTCGTGGGCAGCGGGAGCTGGATCCTCCTCACCAGGCTCATCGCCGAGACGGGCGGCACGGCCGCGTCCGCGGGCTACCAGATCAGCTTCCGGATCTTCGTCTTCTTCATCCTCCCCGCCTGGGGCCTCTCCAACGCCGCCGCCACCCTGGTGGGCCAGAACCTCGGAGCGAAGAACGTGGAGCGGGCGGAGGCCAGCGTGTGGGTGACCACCAAGTACAACATGGGCCTCATGGCCCTGGTCTCGATCCTCCTCACGGTCCTGGCACCCCAGATCGTCGGTGTCTTCACCACGGATCCGGCGGTCCTGGGCCACGGGACCACGGGACTGCGGATCCTGGGATCCGGATTCGTCTTCTACGGAATCGCCATGGTCCTCTCCCAGGCCCTCAACGGGGCCGGCGACACCCGGACGCCGACGCTCATTAACATCTTCTGCTTCTGGGTCGTGGAAACACCCCTGGCCTATCTCCTGGCGAAGGGCTTTTCCATGGGAGCTCCGGGAGTGATGATCTCGGTTCCCGTCGCCCACGGGCTCATGGCCCTCATCGCCTGGGTCATCTTCCGCCGGGGGGCCTGGAAGACGATCAAGGTCTAACCTTACTTCACCGTGTAGGTCTGGTTCCGCGAGAGCCTTCCCTGGAACCTCTCGCTCACGGTCCAGTTCAGGGTCTTCATCAAACTCTCCGCCTCCGCGCGCACGAGCTTGCCCGCCGGGTGGGCCATGGCGTAGTCGGCGTGGGACTTCGATTCCCAGTTCATGAACGCGTACTCGCGGTCGGGGGTGGCGATGATGACGTAACCCAGAAGGCCCGCCCCGCGGAAGAAGTGGCGGACTTTCCGCACGTGCTGGTCAAGTCCCCGCAGGAAGGCTTCCGACGAGAGGCCCGCCTTCTTCTCTCCGATGAAGAAGTTGGTGTAGCCCCGGGACCAGTCGAGCTTCTTTCCGATGAGGTCGTAGGCCCTGTTCGCCTGAAGAGGCCCCCGGAGTTCCTCCGGCACGAGGCTCCCGGACTCGCTCTGTTCGAAGACCGTCCAGTGGGCGTCTCCGTAGCCCTTCCCTAACGGCGTGGCCCGGCCCCGGAGGTAGGCTTCTTCGCTGGTGTAGGAAAGGAGGGCGACCTCATCGACCCCCGTTTCCCGCGCCGGGATCGCCACAAGATAGTTCTCGAGGTGCGGGAAGAGCCTCGGGGCCAGAGGAACGAAGTCCCTCGCCATGTTCCCGAGGTAGGCGGACTCGGGCAGCTGCTGGAGCTTGACCCCCCTGAAGAAGCGGTAGTAGCGCTGGGCCAGGGCGGCGTCAGTGAGCCCAAGAAGTGCCAGTAAAAAAATTGTTTTCATTGCTCGTCTCCCGGTTGTGTTCTGTGCGCCGGAATATAGAGCAGAATGGGATCCGGGGATAATCAATTGATCGAATGTTCACGATAAGGATTCGTTATGGGCGACGGTTACTTCTGGTACCGGACGACGACCGGCCGCTTTGTCTCACAGGTCCCGGGCGCACCACGGGCGTAGGCGAGGACTTCGTAGTTCGCGCCGGCGGTGAGGAGGCTCGTGTCGTCGATGTCGTTTCCGTACTCGAACCGCAGGAGCTCCGGTGAGATTCCCGGGAGGAAGGTTTCCAGGAGTTCGACCTGGTACCGGTGGCCTCCGTTGTCGTCGTAGCTGTAGGTCTTCCCGTCGCAGCTCATGCTGGTTCCGTTGGAGAGGTGCCCGAGCCCCGTGAAGGCTTCGAGGGAGAAACCGCTCCCCTGGGAGAGGTCGTCGCCGGAGAGGACCACTCAGCCGCCTAAGGCCCTCAGGGTCGCGAGGGTCTTGCTACTCCCCATGGGGTGCCCCGGGTTGTTGAACCAGACGAGGTCGTACCCCGAGAGGTCGCCGGGCTCGAGTCCCGTCGGTGGCTCCAGGAGCACGGAGGTCTGGTAGTCCCGGAGGAGCTTCTGCGCGATGAACTCGGTGTCCCCCTGGGACTCGCCCTGGTGGTTCGAATCCCTCACCACGAGGATCTTTGGCTGGGACTCCGGGGAGGCGAACTTCACAGCGTTGATCGCGATGAGGCGGCCCGCCTCTTCGGAGATGGACGCCTTGTCGGAGGCGATCTCTCCCAGGGCCAGCAGGATGGTCACGACTCCAGGCGTACTGACCTTCGACTCGATCTTGCAAGCTTCGCAGGCCACCTTGACGGTAATCTCCGGGCCCGTGGTCGACTTGAAGGCCTGCGAATACCCGCCGTGGAAACTTTCGCTGCAGCCGAGGAGGAGGAAGAGGAGCAGAGGTGAGAGCTTCATTTCAAACTGCCTTTGAGATCTGTGATTATACTCAGTCCATCCGCCCGGTGACGTCCCCCTCTGATTCCTGCGACTTGCGCCGAAGCTGCGGACGGGAGGTGCCAGAAAAAAAAGCCATGCCGGAGACCTACTCCTTGGCCACGCACCGGACGGAAGCCGCGTCCTTGAGGTCCCCCGTGTCGGTCCGTTCCTCCATCCCGTCCCAGAGGTACGCTTGCACCGGAACCGCGCGCCGGCGGCGCCTCGAGGTCTTCACCGGGGTCGAGGTCCAGAATGTGTGGAACATCCGAGAGACGGAAGCCTTCATGCCATGGGATGCGGCGTCCTCGAACTCGCGGACGGTGGGAAGTCTCCAGTTGAGGTCCTTCAGGATCTGGGCTTCCCGGAGGTCGTCCGAGCAGGCCTTCTGGGAGCCGTAGTGGTTGAAGTCCGTGCCGATCCGGTCGCCCCACAGGAGGTTGGTCTTCAGATCCTTGTAGATCTCGAGCCCCTTCTCGTCCCGGCTCACGAGGACAAAATTCTCTTTCGTGAGGTTGCAATCCTTGATCCGCTCCTCGAGGCTCCCCTCTTTCCCACAGGGCTGGGCGAAGGACGAGGCGGCACAGAGGAGGCAGAGGGTGAGGAGGAATTTCATGGAGGTCGTATCGGGGAAATCCCTTCCGGACATGAGGGAATCTCGCATTCCTGACCGGATCGGTTGTAAGGATTTTCCACCGGAGGTCGATA
>SXGU01095436.1_pt1 | contig 13699 bp, 18 predicted proteins | sample 3174531 | NCBI WGS metagenome assembly SXGU01 (sample SAMN11356863, study PRJNA531348) | freshwater metagenome | isolation source: freshwater sample F1-140 | place: China: Fuxian Lake, Yuxi | collected 2017-12-25 | reverse complement strand
GTGGGTCTCGATGACTCGACCCACCCTACGTTTGAAAACTAGCCGGCCGTATCTTGGCGATTGACTGGCATCTTGCGGCGTTTCGCGGTATCTATCCCGGCTCGTTTTTGACACCGATCAGTCAGTTTTGGTCCGAGGATCTCCAGACATGGCCACCAAGGTCGAAGAATTGCTCAACAAGGTTCGCGTCAAACAAGCGCTGGCCACGAAGTACGAGAACCTGTCCCGCATCTCCGGCAGCAAGCCGGCTCGCGCGAAGTTCATCCGCCGCTGCAACCAACTGCGCCGCCAAGCCCAACAATTTCAGCAGGCGGCAGACGCGGCCAAAGCCTAGAGCTGGAGTCTCGGACTCCCGCGCTGGGTCGATTACTCAGGGCGATTAGCTCAGTTGGTAGAGCGCCATGTTTACACCGTGGATGTCGTGGGTTCGAGCCCCTCATCGCCCACTGAACAAACAAGAACCTTCGGATTTCCGAGGGTTCTTGCATTTGTGGTGACTCCGTGCGTCCCAAAGACACCACTTGCAGCGGTGTGATGCGTCGCTTTCTGCGTCGCTTTTTGGAAGTCCACTTCGCGGACTTGCAGGTAATGTTGGCGAGCAATCGCCACGGAGTTCCCTAACCACGCGCAGACGACGTGAGACGGGAACCGCTCTTCCAACTCGGTCTGACGAGAGGCTCGCAGGTTGTGCCACAGACGCGGCCAAGGCGTCACGCCAGCCCGCTTGATGATCTTCTCGAATCGAGTTCTGAGGTTGGTGTCGCTGCGTAGCCCACCCACAACGAACTCCGCGCCAACGGGAGCATGGTCGAACACGTCTTCCAGGTACGGCCGCAATTCGGCGAACAGCGGCACAACGCGCGTCCCTTTGCCCTGATGATGTTCGGTCTTGGGACTGGTGACAGTCATCCGGTTCGCGGACCAGTCAATATCGCGCCATCGGAGCAAACACGGCTCAGAGGGGACTCGGAGACCGCCGAACCGTGACAACGCGACCAACAGCCGCCACTCGGCGTTCGGGCAAGTGTCGATCACTTTGGCGATGGTCTGCAGGTCGATGAAGCGAGCGTTTTCCGGGTTCGACTTCGGACCGCCACAGACATCATCGAACGGATTCGACGGGATCAGCTTTCGGCGGACGGCATCCCGAAAGAATTGCTTGGCCTGACCACAACGGCGAGCGACCGTAGCAGCGGCCAATCCACGCTTGGCATTCCCCTTCGGCTTCAATTGGCGGGTTCTCAGGCTTTGAGCCACTGCGTCCCAGCCCTCAGCCGGCTCGACTTCCGTTTGACGAATGAACGCCACGATTTTGTCGAGCCGGTAGAGGTCTTCTCGCCGCGATTGGTAAATCTGCCCGATCGACTTCGGCAGCTTCGGGGACTTGAGCCAGCGAGCTTTCAGTTCGCGGGCCGCTCGCATGTTGGCGTTGAGCAGCACAGCGGCGACATCGAACAGCTTCACGCCCAATGTCTCGGATTCTGACTTCGCCGCGCCGGGATCGTCACCGCGCCGTTGCAGAGCGCGTCGAAAGTCGTCGGCATCGGCCGGCGTGATGCTGTCGAGCGGTCGATCAGCCCCGAACTCGTCCAACAAATTGTTGGCGGTGTTCCGGTAAGTGATCTGTGTCGCGGCCTTCACGTCGTCGCGGCGTTTCTGGTAGCCGGCGAGAAACTCGCCCAGCGTGATTCGTGTCGCCGTTTCGGGCGGTTGGATCAGCCCCACGGCCGCCAGCTTGTCGAGCATCACGGGAGCGAGGTCTGCCAGCCATTCGGCTGTCGTGCGTCGCTGCGAGCGGTTGAGCATCCCCGCGTTGATGATTTCCTCAACATGGTCACAGACCAAGCGGGCATTGTTCATCGACACTTTGCCGAGTCGGAGGGTTCGGCGTTTCCCATCCAAGCCGGCGAATTGCACTTTGCGGAGACCGGTTTCCCGATCCGTTGAAACAGAAGCCATGTCGGAACCTTTCTGCAACGCCACCCACGCGGGGCCGGGTTGCAGTCCGGCACACCGCGCAGGCGGCAAAGGTGCGAGGATGATATTCGAGGATCGGCAGTTCGTCCCGATCAAACATGGTGCCGCGCGGAGATTCGTTCTCTCCGATCATCGGCACGTCGGGAGCGCGGCCTACGGTATCGCTTTCGTTTCGGAGTCGATCCACCGTTGAAGTTCGGCCGGCGTGAAGAGAACTCGGCGTCCTACGCGAAGCGGCATCAAGGGGGCATTCGGCCGCGATACAGACGCGGTGAGTTGATCCAACAATCGCGGACAGATGCCGAGTGCCGCCGCGGCTTGTATTCGATCCAAGAGCAGCTTCGGCGTCCTATTTGGTTTCGGCCGGCGCAGAGCAGCCGGCAACAACGATGTGGAATTCATCGTGACAGCTCCCCTGGTCAGATTGTGAAATCAGGAACGAACTCGGCTGAGTTGGCATTGTTCGGATTCGATTTGCCATCCGTTGGCCAATTTGCCTCCGAGCGCATTGGCTGCACTTGGTCCGGTGGGACAGCGATCCACACGGTTGCCGGTCTGCCCGATCGGTTCATCCGCATGTTCGCGGAACCTTTGACTCGGCCGAGCTCCACGAGGCGGTTGCGTCGTGGTCGCTGCGAATTGCCGCTCATGTTCAGAGCGTCTTGCTGCTCTTCATCGGTCGCGCCGCGATCGCTGCGCGATTCGAGGAAGCGGAAGACTCGCATGAGTTGTGGACCTGCAAACGGTCTCATCGACTCGGCCGCCAATTTGCTGGTCGCGGTGTGATTGTGCGGCAGGTTGTCAGGTCGATCGTCGGGGACTAAGGTTCGGTCGGTCATTTCATCGTTTCCTTGGTCGGGACGTGATGTGTGCTGAGTGAAGATCCGCGAGCGGACGCCTCATTGCGTGGGGCGTCCGTTTCCGTTGGAGTGGTTGGGGCCGGCGGACTCCGCGCGTCGCCCTCGTGGATCAAGCGTTGCGAGTCGTCATCAGCGGTGACGGATTCAGCCCGATCGTCAGAGGGTTTTTGGACGCTCGCCAAACTGGAATCTTGCGTCGTGGTTTGAGGCTGCATACCGGCGCTCCGCCTCAGTCGAGCCATCATCGCGTCGAACTTGGCGTTCGGCGTCGGTCAGTTCTGGTTGCTTGGGTGCCAAGGCTTTCGTCTGGGCTTCAGCGGCCAGTCGTTTGGCTTCCTTGGCCGCTTCCCGTTGCCGAACAAATTTGGCATCGGGTTTTGCCCAACCCAGTTCGATGGGAATGATCGGGCCGACTTTGGTCAGCCGGTGAAAGAGTGCTCCCGATTTCCACGCGCCGGCGTTGGTGCGGTAGTGCTGGATGACCAGCATTGCTCGCTCTGGCGTGTATCCTCGCTCGCGAGCCACGGTGACTGCCTCGGTTGCCTTGGCAACGCCTTCCTTTTCCAACTCACCTTCCACCTCCCGCCATTCGTCGCTGTTGGAGGGGGAGGGTTCTTGGGGAATGTTCAAGGGAATGTTTGGCGGACATGGGTGTCCGGAGACTGCGGACGCGGGTGTCCGTCCCGGTCGGTCATCCGCGTCCGGGGTGAGCGGACTTGAATGTCCGGGGTTGCTCGTTGAGGGGGAGTCAGACCCCGGACACTGGTGTCCGGGGTTGAGCAGCCGCTCCCATCGGATGCGATACTCGGTCGTCATGCCCGGTCGCTCGTTGGATTCGATCAGCCCTCTTGTTTCGAGACTTCGCAGCAGCCGGCGAACGTGCCGCGGAGTGACCCCTGTTCGCCGCGAGAGCGTGTTGATGCTGTCGAACAACACACCGTTCGGCCGCAAGTTGGTGCGGTACAGCAGAGCGAACAGCAGTAACCGCTCGGCCGGCGGTATCGCCGCGTCCAGGATCGCTCCGATGGCGTCCCAATAGTTCTCTGGTGCAATCACGGACGAACTACCCACGAGACACCTCGCTTTCGCCACGGCGAGCTTCACGTCGCGCGTCGATTGCATTCAATTCGTGCCGAACCATCGCCACGGCTTGCCGGTCGTAAAGCCGGAGAGTTCCGGCGCGGGCGGATGGTTGGATGTGCGGACGTGTCGCCAACACGTTGAGCACGCGGTGAAGCGGCTCACGCAACTGTTTCGCAATGACCCCCGGTGTAATCAACTTCGGGGGCGTCTCGTTGGCCTTCATCTTCGGGACTCCTGAGCAATTTGGTGTGCGAGGCACACGCCTCGTGCCAGTAGTCCCGCGTTCGCGACGTTGCGCGAAAACACTGGGAATTCACGCTCCGAATGCCATCGCGAACGTTCGCGAACAGTTCACCGCGACTTGACTTTTCTGCGCGGCTTCCGGGTATCGGGATCTGTCAGGTAGATGGCTGCCAACTCTTGCAGCTTGGCAGGCGGCATCGCGGCCAATTTCTCCTTGTCCTCATTCGTTCGACATTCCGCCTTCAACGGGGTCAGCAAATCATCATTGCCAACGTCACCGTCCAAATCCGGCATCTCGTCCACCGTCGCGACGGTCGCTCCCACGGCGTCTGACCATTGCCCAGCGATCACGAATTTCGTTTGGTTCTCCGAATCGCTCTTGGCCTTTGCCATCACCGCTGACCGCCTCACCGCCTTGGACATGGTGGACGGCGCACAGCCAACGATCTTGGCAAATGCGTTGACTCCCGGCCACGGATTGCGTTCCAAGTGCTGTTCAGCATTCCGAATGACGACCGTCAACGGCACCCCTTTGCGAGAGACGGTCGGCGTCTTGTCAGTCTCGTTCCCTCCAACAGCGTCCCACAACTCACAGACGGCTTGCGCGTGTTCTTGAAGTTCGCCGAAGACTTGATAACGGGACTCTTCAAACGCCTTGCGAACAATCCGATACAGGTCACGTTGAGCGTCGTTGACCGCCTTCAGCATCGGAAGGAAATACGCTCCAACCCCTGCGGTGCCGACAGCAGCGTTCGCGGCATGAAATGCCTTTGCCACCGCTCCAAAACCGTCGCGGGGTTCAAACTCCGCAATCAACAGCGTCGTCTTGCCACTTGGGAAACGGCCGGCAACTTGTCCGAAGTTCCGAATCCTTCGCTGTGTCTCCGCGTCCGCAGCGTCTTCACGAAGAGCCGCACAAAGATCGTCGCGCTGTTGAATCACCAGCGTCACAAACTGCGACACCGCGCCCCGGTATGCCGACATGTCGAGAACCTTTCTGCAACGCCACTCACGCGGGGCCGGGTTGCAGTCCGGCACACCGCGCAGGCGGCAAAGGTGATGACCGTCGCCAACCTACCAGCCTCCCGGACACACTGCCAACAGACCGAGGGGGCCGGGGGCCGGTCGTTTTTTGACGGGATATCCTCTTGTAGACCGCACCGTCCCATCCGGGGTTTGCTGTCAAAATTGACCCCCTGAGTTTTTTGGGGAGATGTTCACCGTCGGCCACCATCAACAGGCCGGCAATTCTCGGTTCGTTTGGTTGGATGGCGTGGGGATCGTCCCCAATTCGACCGACTCTCAAAATTGGGTTCGTGGCGTTCTCAACAAACTGGCACACAGCGTTCCAGTTTGTTTCACCAGCCGGCAGAAATGCGAATGCCCATTTCGGCAACCAGCCCGATCACGCTTCCCGATCCGTCGCCACCGCCTCACCGACTTTCACGCCAAGTTGCCGATCGACGAATTCCCACACTGCCAGCAGAGCATCCGCCGACAGTTTCGGCAACGCGGCCACGATCGCAGCCAAGCCGGCATCGTCATCGGCCAAGAGCACGTCCCCACCGCCACGCGCTTCGGCCGATGCGTCGCTTTCTGCGTCGCCTCTCACTCGATCAGCGTTCTTTACCCCGAAAACGTGAGGGGGTTCGAGTCCCTCATCGCCCAGCTTCATTGTGAGAACCCTCGAATCGTCGAGGGTTTTTGCATTCGCGGTGCGAGCCAGTCCGATTGTGAACTGCTGGACTTGGCCTGCGTCGGCTTGGCTTCCAAGGCGTCTCCCAACGACGGCAGTTCCGTTGGTCTCGACTCGTTCCGCTGGGGACTGGATTCGGGGATCATCACGGTCCCTCCCAGAACGTGATGATCTGTTTGAGGGCGTCGGCCGAGTTGGGGAGCAATCCGGTACCGAAGCGCGGGTCGTATCTATCTGCGTATTGACGGGCGGCGGCGTAGGCCAGCCGAGATGGAGCGTCTTCTGGTAGCAGGCAACTCAGGGCCAGTTCGATTTGCAGCAGTTCCTTGCACTCAATCCTGCGGACGTCAGCCCAGCGCTGGTGTCGGATGACGTTCTGCGAATTGCGAACGGCGGTCAGAACTTGGCGAACTTCCTGGCTCGCGCCGCTGTTGTCGAGCGTTTGCATTCCCTGCCGTGCGAGACGTTGAAACGTCTTCCACGACTCGTCGGTCGAGTATTCCGGACAAGGCCGGCGTGACAGAGCTGCTGCCGCCAGGGAAGCCAGGTACTTCGTGAACGCTGCTGCCACGGTCGGCTCTTTGCAGAGCGACTTGATGGGCGTCAGCCGCGTGATGGGATAGTGCTTGCCCGACTTCAAATCGGCGACGATCGTCTTGAAAGTCGCGATGCGTTTGCGATTCGCCGGATCGAGAATTGGTGTCATTGCGGAGCCTCTGGCGTCACGTTGAGCAAATGATGTACGGCGGCGGAGAGGAATTGGATGCTGGCGGACTCGGCCTGCGTCAGCTTGGCTTCCAAGGCGTCGCACAGCGACAGCAGCTCGGTCATCTTCGACACGATCCGCTTTTGCTCGGACAGTGGTGGCAACGGAAACGGATAGTCACAGAGAAAGCCAAGTGAGACGAACGATTGGACTCCGCCCTCCGCCAGCTCTCTCATCTTTGCTGATGCGTGAAGCAAGTAATGGAGGAGGAAGTTTGGGCAGGAGTCTGATACCGATCGCTGCTTGAAAAAAGCGACGTTCTTGATGCTGAACTCGGCATCGGTCTCAACGACGACAGGGTCGCCGATGCTTCCGATCATCGCAAAATGTACGTTACCCCATTCGACTGCGGAACTCACCGCGATGGCTCTGTGGTCGGCTTCCGAAATCAGTTTGACGTTGGTCAGCTCTAACACACCGCTCGAAAGGTTCTTACTCGTGACCAACGGAAATCCAATCTCAACATACTTCGGCGTATCATGCGTCCCGTCGCGCACATCAAAAGCGTCTCCCAATCGTGTCCAAACCCAACCTGAAGGAATGGCACTTGTAGAGCCTACATCGGCAGATGGTTGGCCACGTGTTCGACGCGCCGGTTTTCCCGATTACTCACCTGTGTTTTGAATTCGTTCGAGAAGTACGCTTGCCGGTTCGTCGTTGGTGTCTTTGGGGATGAGTTGGCCTTGGACGGCGAGTTGCAGGATCAGCTCGCGCAGTTTCGCGACGCCGTTCGGGGCTTCGGCGAAGGTCGCGAACTGCGTGCAGAACGTTTCGGGAGTCATGACGGTTGAATTTCCAAGGATGGGCGACCCGGTGGGAGGGCGAGGCTCCCGCCGAGACGCGATGGTCGCGCGACGACCAACGACGGCTCGGCGGGAGCCTCGCCCTCCCATGCACGTCAGAAATCCGCCCGTCCCGCAGGCGGGGTCCAGCACTTTCTCGCCAAGTTGCGGGTTGACCATCTCGACCATTAACCGCGTGACGGCTCGCGGCCTGTAGTACTCGCACGCGTTGCCCGCGCTTTGCAGGTCTTTCAGGATGTGCTCGCAGAGGTCGCCGAAGACGTGCCGGTCCTCCGAACGGTTGAAGTCGAGACTCTCGTTGAGCCGGTTGATGACCTGCCGCAGCAGCGTCCCGTTCTTCATGTACTGATAGGCGTCCTCGAAGACATCGTGGATGACTCGATGCCGCGGACTGGCATCGGCCGACAAGCCTTTGAGCGTCGAGAACAGCTTGTTGCTGATGAACTCCAACAATGCGTCGCCAGTCAGCCCTTCGGTGTCGGTCGCCCATTTCCACCACCGCAAGTCTTCGGGGATCGTCGTGGCTAGATGCCAATTCAGCACCAGCACGACGTGCCAGCATGTGTTTGGATCTCGAGCTTCCGGCCACTCGCTGGCGCGTCGTGCTGGACTTGAAACACTTCTACAAAAGTCCGCACATCACAGGTTGCTTTGCTGACGCAGTTCGAGGAAGCGATTGATGAGCGGTGCGATCAGTTGCGACGGCGCGACGTCGAGGACTTGTACGCCGCTGCGGCGGATGCCGTGGAGGGCTTGTTCGCGTTCGCGCAGCAGTTGCAGTGCGACGGTGTGCCGTGCGGCGTCGAGGGCGTCGGTCAGTGGTTCGCACACTTGTTGTTCGAGGGCCGGCGTCTGCAGCGCGGCGAAGAGGACGACGTGCCGCTTGGCCAAGCGGGCCAATGAGGCTCGGAAACGTTCGGTCGTTTCCAAGTCGGCCATGTCGGAAAGGACGACGATCAGCGAGCGTTTGGCGTGGCGTTGTTGCAGCGTCGAGAACATGCGGGCGAAGTCGGTCTCGCGCCAGCGAGTTTTTGCGGAATAAACGCAATCGGCCATCGCCCCCAGCGACGACAGGCCAGAGACCGGCGTTAAGTAGCCCAGCACTTGATCGTCGAACAACGCCATGCCGCAGCGGTCGGAACCTTGTAACGCGACTCGCGCGAGCATCAGCGCGGCGTCGATCGCGCAGTCTAGTTTGCTTCCGTGACCGACATCGGCTCCCATCATCCGACCGCAATCGACGAGCAATAGCACGTCGCGATGTCGCTCGATTTGGAAACGGCGAATGATTGGTCGGCTCATCCGCGCGGTCGCGCGCCAGTCGATGCGTCGTGGATCGTCGCCGTCGCGGAATTCGGTCAGCGATTCAAACTCTGTCCCCGTGCCGTGCTGGCGTGCGTGGGTCTTCTTGTCGAATAGCAGATTCACGCCCATTTCTTTTTGCAGTTCGCCGGGCGAGTGGTACGTCTCTGGCACGACACGGACCGTTGCCGGCAACGCAAACGTTTTCTGAGCCTCCAGAATTCCGAACCGTCCGACCAGCCGCACCCACATTGGGCCGAAGGTATGCTCGCCGCGCACCGGGATGCGCAGCGTGTTGGTTTGTTCGACAACGAACTCGCGTTCCGATAACGACAGCGAGCGGCACAGCAGCGGCGGGTCGCAGTCGCTGGGCAAGCCGTCTCGCCATTCGCCGCGCAGAGGTCCGGGAAGATCTCGCTCGAGCACCCACGTCGCGTCGAACGGTCGGCCGCGCCCAACGAGGTTCGGTAAGCGCCGGGCGACTCGCACATCGGCCAATCGTTTTTGCAGATTGAAGTAATCCGCGACCGCCACTGCCGTCAGCAGCAACAACGCAGCCAGTTCGACGAGGATCACGCTGGTCGAGACGAACACCAGCAGCGATACCGCGAGCATCAGCGCGGCGGCGACAATCAGCGAGCGGCCCGGTCGCACCGTCATCGAGAACCGATCAGGGGTCAGGTCTTCAAATCTCATTTTGGCCCCGCGAAAGACGCTCGGTGTTGATTGAAATGGCGACGTGGGATTGGAGTCAGGGGTGAATCATCGGGCCAAAAATGAAATTTGAAGACCTGACCCCGGCTCGCGCGCAAGGTGCGTCGTGCCTCCTTATCGAGGCACCTCGACCGATTCCATCAACGCGGCCAGGACTTCGTCGGATGTCGTCCCTTCCAACTCGGTCGAAGGAGCCAGCACCACGCGGTGCCGCATCGTCGGCAAGAAGGCTTGTTGAACGTCGTCGGGGATCACAAAGTCGCGACTCGCGAATCGGGCCAAGCTCTTCGCACCCATCAGCAGCATCAACCCGGAGCGAGGGCTCGCACCGACCGACAGCCCATCGTCGTTGCGAGTCGCTTTGAGCAACTCCGAGACATAATGGATGACCTCGTCGCGAACGTGCGTTTCGCGAATCAGCCGCCGCGACTCGACGATGTCGGCGGGGGAGACGACCGCTCGGACATCCATCGCGGCGGGGTTCGACTTGCCGGCGTTCGCGTGATGTTCGCGCAGCACCTTCTTCTCGGCGGTCTGATCGGGATACGTCATCTCGATCTTGAACATGAAGCGATCCAATTGCGCCAACGGCAACGGATACGTTCCTTCCTGCTCGATGGGGTTCTGCGTTGCGAACGTGATGAACGGGTCGGGCAGCGGGTGCGTGACGCCGTCGTGAGTGACTCCCAGCTCCTGCATCGCCTCCAGCAGAGCCGATTGGGTGCGGGCGGAGGCGCGGTTGATTTCGTCGGCCAGCAAGAAGTTGGTGAAGACCGGGCCGGCGCGGAAGTCGAATGTTCCCGACTCGGCCCGAAATACGGACGAGCCGGCGATGTCTCCCGGCAGCAGATCCGGAGTCATCTGCACACGGCGGAATTGCAGATTGAGCGCGGCGGCGATCGTCCGCACCAGCAACGTCTTCGCCGTGCCGGGCGGTCCTTCCAGCAGCACATGGCCGCTGCTGAAGAGCGCGGCCAGCGCGAAGTCTACGACCTCGTCTTGCCCGAAAATGACTTTGGAGATTTCGTCGCGCATCGCGCGGTAACGTTCTTGGAGAGACACTCAACCATCCTCCGCATCAAGGGAATCGCACGTCGATCATCGCCGGCATGACCGGCGGACAACAGGCTCTGCACCGCCTGCAAGGTGTTGGATAACTCGGCGGCCCGATCGGGATCGCGCCGCTGGACTGCCGCAATCAATCGTTCTTCAGAATGCAGATCGGGTGGGAGTCCATGCTCGCGACGCAGATGCCACAACACACCGTCGCGCAACTTCGAGACGATCCACGCACCGGCCTCTTTTCCTTCGCGCAGGAATCGAGCCATCGCTTCCACGTACTCTCGGATTGCACGCCGCGAAACCGGCCGCTCGGCAAGCGGAGTCCCCAGAAACACGGACTCACGCCACGCGATCAGGCCGATGACCAACAGCAGCACCAACGTCACCGCACCGTAGGTGCGTTGGGCGAACAGCCACATCGGATTCCCGCGGATCGCCAGCCCGTGATAGAACTCGTCGAGCACAATCTCGTGTTCACCGTCCGTCAGCAGCTTGCTCAGCACGACGATGTTGTCCGCCTCGCCGATCACGCTGTTCTCGATCAAAGAAGGAATACTGACGACCGTGACTTCTCCACGACCAACGGCAAACCGCGCAGCAATGCAGCTTGCGACCTTCGTTTCGCCAGTTGGCGTATCGCTGGGAACAGTGATCGTGCCAACCGGGGTTTGATTGCCGTATTGAATTTCAAAGAGTCCATTCGGCGGCAGCGACAGTATTCGATCCTGACCCAACAGGGTCTCGAAGATGCCGCTGGCATGAGCGGCGTATTGAGTTCGCTCCGAGTTCGTCTGGCCGGTCTTCAACGCATCTTGAAAGACGTCGCGCAGCTCGCGAGGTTGCCGAGGATGTGGCTCGGATGTCGCGTCCTCTGCCGCCAACGAATTCACGGACACGCCAGGGATTTGCAATAACTCCCACACGGATCGCGACTCCGCCTCTGGCTCAGGCTCGGGGGTGCTAGACTTCTTTTTCTTCATTTTGCGGATTTGCCGTTCGGTCTTGCGCAGGGTCGCCGGGTCGAACCAATTCCACTCTTCGACACCCACGGCCACCAGCACATGTCCCCCTTCGCGAACCCAATCTCCGACACCCTCCAGCCATGTCGGTTCGACCCGCACGATTTCGTTCGACGGCTGCCACAACACCAGCCGGGCGTTCTGCAACTTGCCGGGAATCGGCGGCCCCAACGAGCGGCGGATCGGCAGACCTAGCTCGCGAAACGTATCGAGCACCGCGCGCTGCCCTCGTCCGCGAGTGCCATACGAATCCGGACGCAGACCGTCCCCATCGGGTGGCTGCAGCAGCGACCAGCAAGACCACGCCAGCGAGATCACCGCCAACGTGATCGTCAGCGAAATCGCATTTCGCGAAGTCAGCACGGCGTCCCTCCGATCACGCTAGATTGCTTGAGGTCTGATAGTTGTTGCTGTTGTGTCAAGTTTCATCAGCCGGAACGCGCTAGCGTCCGGTTCCTTGTTCTAACCGGACGCTAGCGCGTTCCGGCTGATGCTCTGAGGCGAAGCCACGCTGGCGGTCACTCGCGAATGAGCTTGCCGGCAGGCTTCGTAATCTTTGGCGTCGCACACTTCGTCGCCGTACCACTTCCGCTCGATCGTGAGCACCAGCAGTTCCAGTGAATCACAGAAGGCCGCATTCCGATAGCGCCGCAGATGGCCGCGATTCGTTGTGCCTCGCCGGAACGGCCGCCGCTCTCGCTCTTCCAGTTGAGCCAGGCAAGCGCGAAAGAGGTGCCGCACCGCTGCGATCCATTCGCCTTGCGCCGCGGCTTCATCCGCCAGACGCTCCCAATCCCGCGCCGACGTGAGTGGCGATTGCGAAATCGAAACGGAAACCACTTGATGAGGCGTGCCTCGCATGGCGCGAAACAGCGTGAAGAAGCCATGCACGATGACCGACACCAGCAACACCACCATGCCGAATGTGACAATCACGCGGAGCGCCATCGGCCAGCTTTCGGTGAACTCGAACAGCCACCAGCGGAGGAAACCGGCCAGCGCCTCCATCCCCTTCATCATCAATTCCAGCATCCAAGGTGTTTCGTCCCCGGCCCGATTGGTTTGATAATCGCGACGCGACAGCACCTCACGCACTTTCTCGCGAAGCCGTTCGTCGTCGGGCATTGATGCCAGAGTTCCCAGGATTCCGCTCATCACTTGGCCTGTTCGTCTTCGTTCTCCGGTTCGAGCACGATTTCGGACTCGATTTGATCCACCAGAAGCTGGAGATCAAATTGCTCATGCTGGCAGCGGGCCGAAAAGTAAAACACGACGAGTGCTGCCGTGCCAAGGATTGCCAATGCGCACTGCACGATCGCCGACAGCACGATCGCAGTATGTGGCTGCGTCACCATGTGCGGAGCCAGTGCGACTCCCAACTGGATGGCGGCGACCACGAACCCGAACACAAACATGGTTCCTAGGTTGTCCTTCATCAGGGCCTTGCTGCGTTTCAAGGCTTCCGGACCAGTAATCCCCTCGATCACGACGATCGGTGTGGCGAAGCAAAACCACAACGCGACGATAATCCCCGGCACAAGACACAGCAGCATGCCGCCGAAGATCGCGATGCCGGCCAAAATCGAAGTGCCGAACACCGGCAAAAAGACTCCGATCGCCTGTTTCAAGGCCGCCTTGGTGGTGATCGCCTTGCCGAGGTACGCACTGGAAACGCCATGCACGATCGCCGCATTGCCCACCATGCTGGCGAACCCCGAGGCGATCGCCAGCACATTGATGATGTTTCCATGTTTTTGTTGAGCCTCGATCCAAGCTTGAAATTGCTCTCGATCAGAAGGGATCGCGAACGGCGGCATGACCGCAAATTGATAAAAGGAAGTGATGAGCAGCGGCGGCAGCATCGTCACAGCCACAATTTGAAAGAGCGATCCGAAATTCGCCTTGGTCAGCGCGATCGCTTCATCCAAAACACCGCCCAAAGACAATTGACGAACTTGGTACGTCATGACCGTCTTTCAATGGAGAGATGAGATCGGAGTCCAGAGGTGGTTTCAAAACTAGCACGACGCGTGAGCGAGTGGTTGATTTTCCGGAGTTATGACCACTCGCCTGCGCGTCGTGCTAACTTTTACAACCGCTTCTAGTTTGAAATCAGCTTAGCGAGCGGGGCGGCGTCAGCCCCCCGGTTGTGCGAAGAATTCACCGGGGGGCTG
>SXGU01118606.1_pt1 | contig 13700 bp, 12 predicted proteins | sample 3174531 | NCBI WGS metagenome assembly SXGU01 (sample SAMN11356863, study PRJNA531348) | freshwater metagenome | isolation source: freshwater sample F1-140 | place: China: Fuxian Lake, Yuxi | collected 2017-12-25 | reverse complement strand
GTTGAGCCGGGGTGATCATGGGGTCTGCGCGAAAGCCCCAAGCGTTACCGCTCACGCAGACCGACTCCGACTTAAAACCCCGCCACCGCGGACACGGATTCTAGTAGGCGCCGACCCCGACGTATAGTCGGCGTTCTACACGGGCGGGAATCAGGCAGGCGTCGGTCGGGAATTTATGCTGGCCATCCGTGCTGGAACGGCACGCCCGCGATTCGCGTCCACGGCGGTCGGCACCCTAACGGGTAACGCCTCGACCCCTTACTCGGCCTCGCGCGCTCCGTGTGCCTGCCCGCCCTTGGCGGGTTCCGCGGACGATCCTGCTGGGTCGTTCTCGTTCTCTTTCTTCGTTCTCGTTCTCTCGACCCGGCGAGAACGAGGAACGAGTACGACGAACGAGGAACGAGGGGAGAGGAGAGAGGGTCGCAGAGCGCGCGGGGTGGGGGCACCCCGCCTCCATGGACAGCGGAATCCGGGCTCAGCGGGCGGGGAGCGGGTCGCGGCGGTCGACGTTGTTTTCGGACGGAAGGCAACGGGGTCAACCTGTTGCACGTTGCACTGGCCGGTGATTCTAGCGATCGAGGTGATCACTGTACTTTCAATGCAACATGCAACAGGCTGACCCCGTCGGATCGGCCCAGAAAATATTTTTCTCGCTCGGAGGTCGTTTTTTTAACCAGCGACTCCAGGATATTTCTAGTTGGCCCGACCAAGGATAGCTTGTCTGTCAAGGCCTCGCAGAGACTAAGAGGCGCGGCCAAACGAGGCAGCACCACCTGTTCCGAGCCAGTCACTCCGAGTTGTTTAATTACTTCAGTAACAAGTTGCGGACGGTTTCGAGGGTATACGCCCAGCGAATCTCCCGCTTTATAGCTGAGCCCACTCCCACCAATGTCGATCACCAGATGTCGAACGTCTTTCGAGGATCCGTTCCTGTTCAATACCCTGTTCTCCAACAGGCGACCAAACCATGGATTATCTTTGGAATACCGAGCTGTTGCTGACGGTAATACCTCGCGTGTTACTTCTTCAGCAGGTCCTGTTGACATGATATGTGAATCGGGAAGCGCGCAATCGGTCAGAAGACAAAAGTGCCTGGCACCTTGACGGCTTACGGTAAAAATTAATTCTGAAAGACGGGATCTCTTGCCACGGCGTGAGCATGGCCTCGTTTATTTGTATGACCTAAAAATGGCGATTTACGGTAAGTCTGACGGTGATTCCGGGATAAGAAGCCACCGTGCTGCGGCTTCCAGCCTGCCACCAGAATTTTTTGTCCAAGACATTATCAATATTTAGATTAAACCTGTAATTGCCGCGTGTGTGGCTGGCACCTGCGTTGACGACAGTGTAAGGCGCCAAGTAGTAACCGGGTTGTTGGGGAACACCCGTAGGAGTGAATCCCGCGATTGTTTCACCCGCAACATTCCCCTGGTGATGCACACCTAAAAATATATTGGTCTCTTTGAGTGCGCCGCTTTTGAAATCGTAATTCAGCAGCAAATTCGCGAGGTAGTCTGGGATATTACGCTGTCGACGATCAACAAAGTCGCGAAGTTTCTGGTTGGTGTAGCTCGCAATCACTGAAAGTTCTTTGGTGAGGCCGCCGATAACGTTCAGCTCAAAGCCATGGCTACTCAAATCGGTAAAAATGGTTCGAATCATGGATTGGCTGGTGTTGAAGAGCGGATTTTGCGCAGCTACATTGGCTTGGTTGATATTAAAGTAATTCGCATTGACCGAAAGGCGCTTCCCGAAAAAACTGCTCTTAATACCGAATTCATGCTGCTTGCCTTCCTGCCACAGGGGAAGACTTTGGGCGAGGCTGGCATTGGTTGAATAATTATAATAAACGGAAACGTTGGGCGCCATCTTGTAGAGCAATCCGCCAATATAGGAATCGTTCCAAGGTTGGACCGATGGGCTCAAGGGGTTCAGGGTGTTCGAGAAGGTTCTACGGGTAGTTGGTCCTGGAGTCCCAGCGTTAATACCATCGCTCGTAATCACGTTGGGCAAAGCGTAGATATTAACACCCGCCCAAGTGCGCGCCGCGCCGCCAGTCACGAAAACTCGGTCTTTAAAGATGCCGGCACGCACATACCCATAGGCCTGCATCGTCCATCCGTCTTGCGGTGCGTTAAAAGATGATATGGTAAAACTGGACTTCGCTGGCACGGGGGGGCTGTAAAATCCATCTGCAAGATTGGCCACCGGTAGGCTCCGATTGGAAACTTGGAAGTTTATCGGCGCAGATCCACTTTGATAGGACCACCCGACAACAGGCTCCAGTGTAACCGGCCCATATTGAAATTTACCGGCATAGTCGTTCTGAAATTGGATTTGCCGGCTTTTCAGGCGGAATATCGAAGCGTTGATGGGCAGGGCCGACGTGTTGATTGGAGCTACCGCAATCTGCTCACCCGTATTCGGATCGAAAGTCGCGATGATGGGAGGAATAGGCCAGGCTGCGATTCTGTTCTGCATGCTGTAATAGACCTGACCAGCCAAACGCATCTTGATCCGGTCACCTAACGCCGCGGTCAGTTCGGCCTGCGCCACATGATCGCGGACCGTCATCTCGCTCCAGTCCGCCTGTCCATTCCAGCCACGATATACAAACCCGGGTTGAGGTGTGCTAGACAGGGTCGCCCCGCGGACGGTGTCTGAGGTGAATACTTGGTTACCGCTGAGCCCGACCATCGAAGCGGCTCCAGTCAGTGTATTCTGGCTGCCAAAGTATTTGACGGTGAGCTCGGCAGTATGAGAAAAACGATAGGTAAACTGGATGCTTCCTGCCCCGAGAATGTGGTCTCCTGGGGTGTAATTTTTCGAGTCTTGGTAAGAGCCTATAATCCGATAGGCCATGCGCTTGCCATCTCCGAGCGGCCCAGTCGTATCGACCGAAATGATATTGCTGTTATAATTCCCTACAGTCGCGGATATGTCGGTGCCTTGGGTGAACTTTGGGGACTTCGTGATTACATTGATGGTCCCTCCAGGTGTTCCGGTGGGCGAAAGAATCGTATTTGGCCCCATGATCAACTCGGCATGATCAATAAACACGGGAGCAAAGCTGTTAAATGGTGCCACGCCTATCGGCATCATTGCGTGCGAAAAGTTATCGGCAGTTCGGGAAAAACTCTCGAAGCCGCGAAAGACTTGGCGATCACTGACACCAGCAACACCGGAGCTACGGCCGGGGCTGACACCGCTAAAATACCGCGTTACATCAAGCAGCGAACTGGGGTTTATGTCCCTGACCATGGCCGGAGTGATAACGTTGATCGTGACTCCACTGTCGAGAAGTGCGCCCGCAGTGCGCGCGGCCGATGCCGAAGAACCCGCATTAAACCGGTTGATGGGTTCTTCCGTAACGCGAAAGGCTGGTAGCTTGACGGCCTTTTGGAAGTTGGATTCCGGCTCAATCTTATCAGGCTGAAGTTCAGCCTGAGCATAGCCACGCGGCTGCCCGACAAACGCGAATACAATTGTTGTGATCAATAATATCTGGGTGAGGGATTTCGGTATCATGGGAATTGTGGAGTTTGGGGTATTCGATAAGAAGCAAGTTTCGGCGTCTTTCCTTCGCCTTTGAGAAATCTATCTTCGGCAAAGATAACATTCAGCCGAACGCTCGCAATTAGATATCCGTTTTCCAGTAAATTGAACAGCGGACGAATGTGCACCGCCTTCATTCATGGGACTACGATTTGCCTTCGCGATTGACCCCAGGAAATCGTGCGCAGTGAACTGGTCGCTGGATACGTTCTCGCCGCCGTCTGGGAATCTACTTATCCTGCGCAACAGGGTGGTGGTCGTGTTGCATAAGCGCAAGGAGGCATGCCTTCGCGTCGCCTGGAATTTGTTACTGTTTCTGCACAGTCTTGCCGGGAACCCACTGTCCTGTGACCTCTACGATTTTCGCGCGCTTGGGGATGCCGTATTCGTGAGCTTGCAATTGCCCCACCAGAAGGTCGACAGCGGCAACGCCAAGGGCTTCAGGATCGGTATCGATTCCTGTCATTGAAGTATCCTCCCGAGTGCGCACCAGATCCACCAGTCCTATGTCGCGCGGAACTTTGAGACCGATGCGACTAACCCACTCGCGCATCGGCAGGTTGGTAAAGATGATGACCTCCGGTCGATACCGGCCATGCCACTGCTGAAATTGCGCTTCGGCCTTGGCACCGCCCACGAAAAGCGCCGGCACCCAGTCTTCCGGCGAAACCGAATGCTGATGAAGATAATATCCTGCCAACCAAGCATGACCGACGCGCCGGCTTTCTCCCTCGTCCATGATGAGACCCAGCCGCTGGTATCCACACTGCGCCAACTGCCTCACAACCAAGCGCATATCATCATAGTGTGATGAGACCACGCGATGTGTCCTAGGATAGGCGACTGTCAATCCCTTGGCCACACCGGAAAAATACTGCCACCCGAGATCTAGCCGTCCTTCGGGTTCTGGTAAAGCCTGCAAGATTATCCCGCGGACGTTACGTGTGCGTAAGATTGATGTCATACGGCGTGCGGTCATCCCAGGTTCACGCAGCCAGAATTCATCCAACACGTATCCCAAACTCATGGCCTGGGCTTGGGCGCTTTTGTAGAACTGGACAAAGTGCGGGCGTTCCCTCCATCCATTGCGCGTGGGCCAAGCCGTCAGCATAGCCAGGGGATTTTGGCTGATGCATTTGCGGGATTTCCGCAAATGCACCATCAATTCCGAGACCACCGGATCGCTGCGATATCCCATACGAATTGCCTCCAGCGCGACCCGTTTTCGGGTGGACTTAAGGATGCGTGGATCGTTGCGCAGTGCCATAGAGACAGTGGTGTGAGAGACGCCGATCGCTTGCGCAACATCCCGGATGGTGGGGCGGACATTCATCGCAGCCAAGAAAGCAGATTACATTCGCCAGAGTAAACACCTAAAGTCCAGGGACCGGAGTGAGTGGCGGCTTGCCGAGAAGAACGGCCGCAACGTTTTCGGCGCACAAAAGCCTCGCTTGGCGCCGGCCCTCCCGGGTGCCGCCACCCAAATGCGGTGTCAGGATTACCTGCGTCATTTCCAGCAAAGCAGGATGAACCTCCGGCTCGTTTTCAAATACATCCAAGGCTGCACCAGACAGATGTCCTGATTTCAAAGCGGTCACGAGGGCGCTTTCAACGACGACTTTCCCGCGCGACATGTTGATCAGAAACGCACCCGGTTTCATCAGTCGGATGCGCTCTGAATTCATCAACCGGTCGGACTCCGCATTCAAAGGGGTATGTAACGATACGAAATCTGATTCGGTCAGAAGCTGGGCCAGCGGTTTATATCCTGCTTCCAAGCTGCTGGAACGCCGATAATGGATGACCTTCATGCCGAAGGCTTCGGCGCGGCGTTGGACGGCCCGCCCGATCTTGCCGTAGCCCACGATACCCAGGGTCTTGCCGGCCAAAAGTGTGCCATCCCAGCTACCCGGTCTGAAATCCTTCCAGAGTCGGGCACGCACAAAACGATCAGCTTCACCAAGTCGGCGCGCCAAGCTTAGGATCATCCCCAAGGTGCAGTCAGCTGTCGCCTCAGTAAACCCATTAGGGACATGGGTGGCGACGATGGCTCTGGACTGGAGGAGCGGAACATCGATGTTGTCTATGCCGATACTGACATTGGCCACCACCCGCAGATTAGGCGCTGCCGCGACGAGCTCCCGGTCAATACGCAACTCCGCTTGATTAATTATGCCGGCGAGGTTGGGGGCAAGCCGGAGGACCTCACCTCGCTGAAGCAAGGAGCCATCTGTCGGCCCCATGATGATCCTGGCCACACCTTCCAAAGGCGCCAAATGCTCCAGCGGCACGCCGTTGGTTATTAGCACGAGCGGCAACAAACTGGATTCGACACTCATGCCCATCAGCTTGAGAATTCAATCTCTACCTCAAGTGGCCCGCGCAAGAAACCAATCTCCCATTGCAACGGGACATCAGCCAAGCGGAATGCCGGAGTTTCATTCAGAAAAGTCCGGACTGCGATCGCCATTTCCAAACGTGCGAGTGGAGCGCCTAGGCAGATATGCGGTCCAAAGCCGAAGGCCAGGTGCCGATTGGGTATGCGTCCGAGGTCGAACCGGTCCGGCTCCGGGAACTGCCGGGCATCGCGATTCGCCGCCGCCAGTAGCAAAAGGATGAAATCGCCTTTGCGAATGCGGGCACTTCCGATCTCGGTGTCCACAATCGCAACCCGTTGATCGCGATGAAAAGGACCGCAGTAGCGAAGAAACTCCTCGACCGCAGTCTCCATGAGGTTCTGATCGTTGCGCAGTCGAGCCAATTGTTCAGGTTGCCGGCTTAGTTCCACCACCGTGGTGGCAAGAAGCCTGGTAGTTGTCTCATGTCCTCCGAGCAAAATAGTCACGGAGGTGCCGAGAATCTCATCTTCGGTGAGCCGGTCTCCATCAACCACCGCCTGCACCATGTGTGTGAGAACATCATCCCTAGGCCGTGAAGTTCGATCAGCAATCGCGATGCGGAGATAGTCCCTCATCTCCAGCAGCGCATTTTGTGAGCGGATACACATATCGAAAGTCGGCTGCGGCTTTTGCATGAATTCGACTATACCAGCCGACCAACGCACGAAAAAGTGGATATCGGACTCCGGCACACCGAACAGCTTTGCGATCACATAAACCGGTAAAGGATGGGCAAAGTCATGCACTACCTTCATGCGACCGGAAGGTCGTTTCATTTTGAGCAATTCATCAACATAGGTCTGCACATTTGAGGCGAGCCGACCTATGGTCGAAGGCTTAAAGACTTCATGGAGCAGCCGCCTGATCCGGGTGTGATCAGGTGGATCAACGTTTATCAGCCCGTGGGAGTAATGACTGATGAGGGGTTGCAAGGTCTGAATCTGCGCCGGATCAAAATATTGGTGAAAGAGCCATGTGACGCGACCGACATTGGAGAAGCGGCGGAAATCCTGAAGGCACGTCCGGACATCGTCATAACGTGTAATTACCCAGCAGTTCCATGCTTTCGACCACTGAACCGGATCAGCTTCCTGCATTTCACGATAGAATGGAAAGGGATCGGATGCGAATTCCGATAAATGCAGCACGTCGTCGAGTTTCATTGTTTGCGCGGGAGGGTAACTAGGACGCTAGTTAGGATATCTTGAAGGTTTTTCTGAGAGCGTGGCTGCCGCATTACATGATACCATAGCGGTCGAAGGCGCTTTGGGCGGACAGCCCTCGGGCAATCGCCTTTTGCACGCGTCGCTCGCCTCGAGCTTTCAGCAGGGCCCGGACAAAGACCTCTTCCTCGAGTGCGCGCGGCACCACGCACACGCCGTCGACGTCCCCAAAGAGTATGTCACCGGACTCAATATGAACGTTACCGATCCGGAGCGGAACACGGAAGTCGATTACCTTGCCGCGAGGCGCCTGATCCTGTGCATAAGGTCCGCAGGAAAAAACAGGGAAGTTTAGGGCAAGGTTGCCTCGGGTATCTCTAGAATACCCGTTGACCACGGCACCGGCCGCTCCGCAATGTATCGCCCTTGTGCTCATGAGTTCTCCCCACAGCGCGTATGATGGTGAGGCTCCTGTGCAAAAATAGACTTCATTGGGTTTAAGATCATCTAGGGCTCGTAGCATCATCCCGAAGGGTTTGCTCAAGAGCGCGTTCTTGCGCTTTACGGTGCCCTCTTGCCAGACGTCGGCCTCGAGCACGGTCATCGCCCGGCCGATCACGACCATGTCATCTCGTAAGGGCCGAATTTCCGGCGGCAGAAACTGGTGCTGTGCACCAAGCTGATCCATTATATCCCCGACTACTGCGGTGAACAGTTCTTTCTTCGCCACCGTAAATAGGCTGTTGTCGTCGGACCAAAACTTATTTTTGGACTTCATATGTAATAGACACGATCTGATGGACGTTTGAGCAAACCGGGGTGGCGTCTCAGCACCTCTTCGTCTAGGTCGAAACCCAAGCCCGGTCGTTCGGAGAGCTCGAAATGCCCGTTCACTACCGGCAGTGGGTGCGACAGGCAGGCATCGCGCCACGCGACATCAGAGACCATAAATTCCTGGCGAAAAAAGTTTGGGATCGTCGCCATGGTGTGGGCGGACGCGATTGTGGAGATCGGACCATTCGGATTATGCGGTGCAAAAGGCACGTTATAGCACTCGGCTAGGTTGGCCATTTTACGCATCTCCGATATGCCACCACATCGGGTGATATCAGGCATCACAAAATCAACGGCCTGGGCCTCAAGCAGCGGACGGAGCATAAAGCGGGAGTGCACCCGTTCGCCGGCACAAACTGGCAACGCGATTCGTCGCCGGATGTCGGCTATGGCTTCGGGAAATTCCGGCCCAGCCGGCTCCTCATACCACATGCAGTTGAATTTCAAACTGGCCAGACGGTTGGCCATCTCCACTGCGGTAGGCCCGTTAAGGAAAGCGTGGGTTTCGATCGCTATTGAAACTCCGGGCCCCACTGCATCAGCTACTGCTGCGACCACATCGAGGGCACGTTGCTTTTGCGGTTCGCTCAAGCCGTTGGTGTCGCTGAGATCTTCTCCGTAACTGTAATTTACATGCGCGAACGGGTCGAGCTTTAGGGCACTAAAGCCTTTTGCGACGGCCGCTTTGGCCTGGCGGGAATAGTCTTCGGGAGAATGAGCACCGCCGATGAACCAGTAGTTGGCATAGAGCTGGATCTTGCGCCGATATGCGCCGCCAAGTAATTCATAGACCGGCGCACCAAGTGCCTTGCCCTTGATATCCCACAAGGCAATGTCCACGGCACTGATGGCAGATAAGAGTGGACCGGCTTGGCCAAGCCAGTTCATGTCGCGGTAGAGCTTGGTCCAGAGGTAGTCTATGCAGTTGGCCTCCTGGCCCAAGATCCGGTCGCCAATATGAGCGCAGGCGGCCTCCACCAGAGGTGAGCCTGGCCAGTTTGTCGCCTCGCCCCAGCCGTGAAGCCCGCTGTCCGTTTCGATCTTCAAAAGAGTCCAGTTATACTTCATGCCTTCGACAAGGAACGTCTGGCAGCGAGAAATTTTCATGGGTGCAGTCCGTGTATTTTGAGTAGCCGGGTAAAAGTGAACCCGGATAATGCCGGTGATACCGGGCTTGGCCAACCCGGACATGCTTTCCAGTAAAATAATCCAGTGGAATATTCCGGCCGCAGTGGGGCAAGAGCACCGGTCGCGATCATGAGTCGCGGCTGGTTGTGCAACTGCCCAACTGATGTGGCGCCGACGTCCTCTTTGTGCATCGCTGAAAGGTGCATGAAACGAATCGCTATTGGCGGTTGTGTTCGAAAGCCATTCTCGTGAGCGCGGAAAATAGGTCTCCATGCAGATACAGAAGTGATCGTGGTAGCATGTTCCCGGTTCGTTACGCAGGTCATAAAGACCCACCACTGTTCTGATTGAAGCCCCGTGTGCACCGCGTGTCTAAAATCATCGGCAGGTAGGCCGGGCCCGCTGGGACGGTTGTGAATTACCTATAACGTGAGTGCATTCGCTGAACGGCGCCCAGCGGTCGGGCGCGAGCTCAGACTATGCCGGTAATTGCAGGTGAAATAGCCAAATCGTGTTACCTGCGCGACAGCGACCATTTTTGGGCAACCTGCGGCGATATTGAATTGTGTCCATGAATTCATCTTACTGGAAAACACCCATAACGTTGTTTCTGATTGCTGGTTCACGAAGTTGGACACGTGCCCTGTTTCGAATACCCCGCCTAGCACCGTATTGTCGCGACCTCCAAGCTCGATGAGCACATCTACCTCCATCCAGACCGCCACCATCAAGACCATAACTTGGCGGCTGATGCCGACACTGATGCTTTGCTTCATTATCGCATTTATCGATCGCTCGAATATCTCGGTTGCTGCGCTGCAGATGAACGCAGATCTGAGCCTGACAGCAAAAATGTATGGATTGGGTGTCGGGCTGTTCTACGTCACCTACGTTCTACTTGAAGTCCCCAGCAACATCATGTTGGCAAAAGTTGGAGCACGCCGTTGGATCGCGCGAATCATGGTCACATGGGGGCTGGTGGCGTGCGGCATGGCTTTCATTCAGACTGCTCACCAACTATATGGCATGCGCATCCTTCTGGGGGCGGCTGAGGCCGGTTTCACGCCAGGCATTATCTATTACCTCAGCCGCTGGTTTCCTGCCGGCGGCCGGGCCCGGGCGATGGGCATATTCTACATTGCGGCTGCATTGGCTGCCGTGATTGGTCTCCCATTATCGGGTGCACTGCTCAAGATGGATGGCATTCTCGGTGTCGCGGGATGGAGATGGCTCTACTTTGTGGAGGGGATCCCGGCAATTGTGATGGGTCTGGCTGTGCTCAGATTACTGCCTGATAATCCCGCAAGCGCCAAGTGGCTGTCCCACGAGCAAAGCTTATGGCTGGTGCGGACAATCGACCAAGAATCCTCCGCCGCCACGGGAGCGCACGCCGGCGGCTGGCACCGGGCTTTTATTGATGGCAAGGTATGGTTGCTGAGTCTTTTCTGGCTCTGTTTGGGGTTCGGGACAATCGGCGTTTCGCTCTTCCTCCCGCTGATTCTTAAAAGTCGTATGGGAGGGACTGACTTTGTTGTCAGTTTATACTCCGCTTTGCCCTTCGTGCTGTCCTGTTTGTTGATGCATTTCAACGGCCGGCACTCAGATATTGTGCAGGAGCGTCGGCTGCATATGGCCGTGCCCCCAATGTTGGCCGGCTTATTTCTTGCCGCCAGTGTGACCGTCGACAATTCGATGCTGGCTTATGTCCTGATCCTGATTTCGACCGGACTGACCTGGGCAGCAATACCGGTGTTCTGGGCTGTCACCACCCAATATCTCGCGGGTGGCGCCGCCGCCGCAGGAGCCATCGCCCTTATCAACTCAGTTTCAAATCTGGGTGGCTTGGGACTCCCACCGGTTATTGGTGCTATCAAGGATCACACAGGCAGCTACAACAACGGTCTGCTGATGGTCGCAGCGGGACTCTTCTTCGGCGGCATTCTTGCCTACGTGCTCGTGGACAAGTGCGTTCCGCGGACTCACTCCACGCCGGAACAATGACATTGGCCGCCGCAATCCGCTGCGTAGAAAAGCTAGCACTATACCGTTATGTTCTAGCTTTCTCCCGGCTCAGGCGCGCGAGCCCTCTCCAGCCGGAATAATATGGTGGAAAAAAACGCGGACGTTGCACGCGAGCGCGCAACATACAGGGGCTGACAACGGCAGCCGCAGAGCGCCTCGGTAAAAAAGCGGGGGCGGCGCCTTGCGGACGCCGCCCCCTCGGGGATGTAACTGACCAAATGTTTATTTCGGAGGCTCGACGTTGATGCGGAGCTTCTCGAGCGTCAGGCCGAGCTGGCGGTCGTATTCGGCGAGGGCCTTGGCGTAGTCGGACTGCGCGCCGGCCTCGCGGACCTCCGCGTTGGAAAGGATTTCCTGCTGTTGCGACACGAAGAAGGTGGTGCTGGCGCCGGCGCGGAGGCGCTGCACCTCGGAGTCGAGCGTCGACTGCGCCAGCTCGCGGGCGCGGCGGGTGGCCTGCACGCGTTTCTGTGCGGTCTCGATCTGGCCGGCGGCGTTGCCGACGCGGACGACGATGTCCTGCTCGACGCGCTGGATCTCCGTCTCGGACTGGCGCTGCTGGAGCTTGGCGGCGCGGTAGCGGCCGCGCTCGGTGGTGAAGGTGAGGGGCACGGAGACGACGACGCCCCAGCTGTAGGCGCGGTGCTCCTCATCCTTGACCTGCTGACGGCTGACGCCGAGGTCGGTGTCGTAGCCGTTGTAGCCGTAGCTGCCGACGAGGTCGACGCGCGGCAGGAGCTGGTTGCGCTGGAGGCGGGCGCCGACGGTGTCGCGCCGGAGCGCGAGCTTGGCCTGCTGGTAGTCGGGGCGCTTCTCCAGGGCGGTGCGGAAATCGGTGGCGGCGTCGACCATCACGATGGGCGAGGGCGGCGGCGGCTCGATGGCGATGCGCTGCGCGAGCAGGCCGGGGGTCTGGTCGTCGGTGATGAGCTGCTTGAGAAGGTTCTCCGCCTCGCGGACGAGGCGCTGGGCGATCAGGATGCCCTCCTCGCGCGAGGCGGCGCGGGACTCGGCGGAGGTCACGTCGTATTCGGACATGCTGCCGACCTTGTGCCGCTTCCGGTTTTCGTCGAGCAGTTGCACGGCGAGTTCCTTCGAGCGGATGGCGCTGCGCAGGTTGGCGTAGAAGAAATTGAGGTCGTGGTAGGAGAAGATAACGCGGGTGATCGTATCCATGACCGACTGGCGGAACTGCCATTCGCTGATGCCGCGGTTGGCCTGCGCGATGCGGATGGAAGCGAGGGTGGAGCCGAAGCCGAAATTGAAGAGCGAAGAAAGGGTCAGGTTTTAATATTTAATTTTCGCAACCCCACCCCGAGTTTCTCCGCCGCGGGATTGTGCCCGCGACGCAGCCGCCCCGTGTGGTGGCTCACGGCCACCGGCGTGCCCATCTGCAGGTGTTCCGCCAGCCAGCGGTTGTCCGCCTGTGTCGCCTGTTTGAGCTTCGCCGCCAGCGCGACTTTCCACGGTGCCGATTTCCGATCACCGGCCGTATCCCTCCCCGTCTTGCCCAGCGCGCCCAACCCCACCGCCAGCGCCTCCGCCCAGCGCGCTTCCCGTATCTCGCGCGCGCCGTCCTTCTCCCACGCGCGGCTCGTCCCGGCCAAGGCGTGGTCCTTGATCAGCGCGGTCTTGAAATCCTTCGTGCCGAGCGCCCAACCCCGGCTCATCGACACATACGCTTTGGTCTTCCCGGCCGGCCCCTCCGTCGCCTGCCACGCCAGAAACTGCGCATACGACGCCCGCCCGGACGGCGTGTCCGCCAGTCCGCCCGCTTCCGCGAGCGCCGTCTCCACGCACAAGCAGGCCGGCCGCCTGCGTTGCCCGAGATGCCAATAGCTCCCCGCCCGGTAGGTCGCCAAGTCTTCCACCGTCACCAGTCCCGCCCGCACCGGATTGAGATGCACATAGTGGCACACCTGCCCCAACGCCGCGCCCGGCTCCACCAACAGGCTCTTGTAACGGCCCTGAAACAGATGCCCGCGTTCGCCGCGCAGCCGGTTGAGCCGGTTCGCAAACGTCGCTTGCAGCCACTGCATCCCCGCCACCAGGTTTCCTTCCGGGGTCTCCAGCGCGAGGTGATAATGGTTGTTCATCACGACAAACGCGTGGAGCCGCCACCCGGATTTTTCACACGCCTCCCACACGCACGCCTCGAACGCCGCCCGCGTCTGCTCCGTCGCAAACACCGCCGCCCGATAGTTCCCGCGGTTGATCACGTGATAACACGCCCCGGGAAACTCCAGTCTCAACTTGCGCGGCATCCCGGCACCCTGCCGTCCGCCCCGGTGGGTTCAAGCCGCAATATTAACTGTTAAAACCTGACCCTTTTGACCTCCTCGAGCTGGCGGAGATGGTAAGCAACGTTGAGGGATGCACCGCCCGGAAACCTGCCGGTGGGAAGGCAGTCCCAAAGGATTTCGCCGAAGCAGATCATGCGCGGAGGCAACGCTGGAACATGTGCTTGGTCAGCAGAATTCATGGGCGCATTCCGGTTCGGGCAAATGGCCAAGGTTATGATATAGGGCCACCTCCATTGCCCTATAGGTTCGGAAACCATATGAGCGTCTGGTCACCACTCGGACTTTATTGTTCAAGC
>SXGU01372280.1_pt1 | contig 13701 bp, 9 predicted proteins | sample 3174531 | NCBI WGS metagenome assembly SXGU01 (sample SAMN11356863, study PRJNA531348) | freshwater metagenome | isolation source: freshwater sample F1-140 | place: China: Fuxian Lake, Yuxi | collected 2017-12-25 | reverse complement strand
GTCGGAGACTACCAGCATCAGGGGATCCTTCCCGAGGCGATGTGCAACTTCCTGGCGCTTCTTGGCTGGAGTCCCGGCGGCGACCTCGAAGTGATGACGCGCGACGAGATGGTTGCGCACTTCAGCGCGAGCGGGTTTCTCGCCAAGGCCTCAGTGTTTGACCCGCAAAAGCTGGAGTGGATGAACGGGCAGCACATCGTGCGGATGCCGCTCGACGCCCTGGTGGCGCTCCTGATTCCCGCGATGGCCGCTGCCGGTTACGCCACTTCCGCCCAGCTCGTCGCGGATGCGCCGTGGCTTTCGCGCCTCGCAGACTTGCTCCGCGTACGCGCGCGAACGACCGACGAACTGGTACGTCAGGCCGCGCCCTACTTTGGCACAACTGTGACGTTCGATGCTGACGCTGTGGCCAAACAGTGGAAGGATGCAGCGGCCACCCGCCACATCCTGGCCGGAGCACGCGCGGCGCTGCGTGCGCTGACCGAGTGGGAGCCCGCAGCCATGGAGACCGCGCTTCGCACCCTGGCCGAGACGGAAGGCGTGGGAGCCGGCAAGGTGATGCAGCCGCTCCGCGTGGCGGTCACTGGCGTCGCGGCCACGCCGGGAATGTTCGACGTGCTCGCCCTGCTGGGGCGTGATCGCACACTGGCGAGGATCGACGCAGCCCTGGCGCACCCTCACCTCGCCGTCTGAGCGATTATGCCCTCCGAGCCGATCGCCCCACGGCAACCGCTGACCCGCATTGAACAGGAACTCTACCAGTTCCTTCTCGACTTTCTTGCCGAGCACACGTATCAACCGAGCGTCCGCGAGATCGGCCGCGCGCTCAAGATTCCCAGCACTAAGTCCGTGGCCGACCTGCTCACCTCGCTTTCACAAAAAGGGTATGTCCGCAAGGAGTTTGGTCGTTCGCGCGGCGTCTCCCTGGTGGGGTTCGCCGGAGCGCTTGGTACCATGCCGGTGCCGCTGATGAGCCTGAACCCGGCGAGCGGCACCATGGACACTGACGATCATGTCACACTCGACCGGCGCCTGGTGGCCGCGCCGGACGCATTCCTGGTGCGGGCGCTGCCTCGGGGCGCACCGGCACACGGCGTGCTCGAGAACGACCTCGTGCTCGTGCATCCGTCCTCACGCGCACACGACGGAGATCTGGTCGTGGCCCGGGTCGGCAGCGCCATCATCGTGCGCGCAATGACGCGCCGCGGCGCAACGCTGGTGCTCAATGCCGATGGTGATGCGGACGAAGTGGAGCTGGCGGCGAGCGACGACTTCACGGTACTCGGCGTCGTCGCGGGAGTGATTCGCCCGCCGCGCCGCTCAGCTACCGCGGAGTAGCCGGGGTCGCCTCGGGGACGATCTTCGCGGGAGGCAGGTCGGCCTTCTTCGCGTCGGCACGTTCCTTTTCCTTCCGCTCGCGCAGCGCCTTCACGGCGCTCCGGAAGTCCTCGTCGCGCGCGGCCCGCGCCGACTGCTGGAGGATTTCGGCGCGCATCGATGAAAGCCGGCGATCCCGCTCGATGGCCGCCGGATTTGCGGACTGATTGAGCGGGAGCAGGGCAAGCAGCGGAGTGGGGATCGAGACGGGGCCGAGACGAATGAAGTTCTTGTCGATCCCATACTTCTGCCCGCCAAGTTTCACCGTCCAATCATTGGGGTCGCGTCCGCCTGCCGCGCGGCGCATTGAGTCAGCGAGTTCGCGGTAGATCGGCGCCATCGTGCTGTCGAGCCTCGCCGTGGCAGCCAGCGGCGCCGTCAATACCGGCGCGGACGGCACCCAGAGACGTGGATCGGAATACGACGGACGTACCCCACGCGTGTCTCCGCCCCCACCGACAAGCGGTCCATTGCCCACCTCTGCCGATGCCCGAAGTGGGCGCGTCGGTATCGGAGGGAGGGTGGTTGGGATCTCCACGGGCAACACCGGCAACGGCTGCGATGCAGGCGCGGGGGCATTGGAGAGCGGCCGGTTGTCCCCGCCTCGCCGCGGTGCCTCGCGCGGTGCTTCGCCCCGTGGCAGCTGGAGGAATCCGATGCGCTCAACCGGTGTTGGAGGGTTGTCGCGCAGGAAGTCGGCGACCCAGTCTGCGGGGATGAATGTCAGCTGGATCAGTACCAGTCCGGCAACGATGTGCAGGACGAATGAAAGGACGACGGTCCCCGGGCCGCGGCGGGCCGGGTCGCGCCGGTCGCCCGGCGTGGAGATGATCCGTCGGCGCTCGGCCATCGTCAGCCCGCTAACGCCCGGCGGCTACCGGGTTCTTCACCGACGAGAGCCCCACCAGCTCAATCTCCACGGTATCGCCCGGCGCCAGCTGTGCCACCCCGGCCGGCGTACCCGTCAGGAGCAGGTCTCCCGGCTCGAGCGTCATGTATTTCGAAATGTGCGCAAGCAGGAAGGGGATCTTGAACACCATGTCCGCGCCGGTCGCGCGCTGCTTCTCGACGCCATTGTGCCGCGTCACCACCGTGACCGAGTCGAGATCGGCGGGTACGGGCGCTTCATTGCCGAGCGGCAGGAAGGTGTCACACCCTTTGGCCCGCGCCCACTGGCCGTCGTTGTTCTGCCAGTCTCGCGAGGAAACGTCGTTCGCGGCGATGAGGCTGCGGATGCCCGCCCGGGCCGTGGCTTCGTCGACGTGTCGCAGCGTCGCGCCGATGACCACTCCGATTTCCCCTTCGAAGTCCACACGTCCGGCGCCCGTCGGCAGTTCAATTGGCGTGCCGGCCGCGATGACACTCGTGGGCGGCTTGAAGAACAGCAGCGGTTCTTTCGGAACGTCGTTGCCGAGTTCCTTGGCGTGGGCGGCGTAGTTCCGGCCGACGCAGATGATTTTTCCGGGTCTTTGCATCTCTAGAATCTACCCGCGAATCGCGGTTTCGGTCGACCGATAAAAGACCTCGAGCTGCGCGCGGATGCCGGCCCAGGGTCCATCGAGGCGCCGTGCGGCGGGGAGCCCGGCGAGCAGGGCGGCGCCATACCCCTTCTTCACCACACGCGGATCACAGATGACCACCGCGCCATGGTCCGTCGTGGACCGGATCAGGCGGCCAAAGCCCTGCTTCAGGCGCAGCGCGGCGTGGGGAATCATGTAGGTCGAAAACGCGTCGCCCCCCGCAGCCTCGATCGCTTCACAGTGCGCTGCGGTGATGGGCTCCGTGGGGACGCGAAACGGAATTCGCGCGAGCACCAGTCCGCGCAGCGCGCGCCCGGGTACATCAACTCCCTCCCAGAACGACGCCGTTCCAACCAGGACGGCATCACCGTGCGCGCGAAACCGGCGCAGGATGGCGTCGCGACCATCCTCCCCGTGCACGAGCAGCGCCCAGTCGCGCTCGATCCCTGCCTTTCGCAGGAGCGCGGCGGCGGTGCGCACGTCACGGTGGCTCGTGAACAGCAGGAATACACCACCCTGCGCGGCTCGGATCAGGTCTATGGCAATCTCCACGGTGCGCTCCACGTGCCCCGCCCCGCCGGCGCCCGGCACGGGCACGTCGGTCGGAATCGCCAGCACCGCCTGCGACGCAAAGTCGAACGGCGAGTCGAGCACGGCGGTCGCCGGCTCCACGTCGTCCTCGTCGAGCCCAAGCCGCCGCCCGATGAACTCGAAGCCGTCACCTTCCGAGCCCACGGCGAGCGTCGCGCTGGTCACGATGCACGTCTCCACTCGCCGGAACAGATCGTCGCGGAGGATGGGCGCCAGGTCGAGTGGCACGCTGGCCACCCCCACATGGCGCACTCGCTCGCGGCCACCGGCTTCCGATTCCTCGTTCGCCCCACCGCGCGCCTCAATCCACCGCACGCGCTCGTGGCTATCGCCCTGCGGACGGAGTGCGCCGCGCAGGGCATCGCCCGCGTTCTCCAGCCTGCGAATCACGCCACGAAGCTCACCGAGCGCGGGCGCCAGTTCCTCCGCTTTCTTCTGGTCCGTTTCAATGCGATCGCGCACCAGGATCAGCCCGTCGCTCAGCGAATCGAGTTCGCGCAACAGGTCGTCGAGTGCACCCGACAGGCCGCGTTGCCAGACTTCATCGTCGTCAAATGCATCGGTGAGGCGCACCTGTGAGTCCGACTGCCGGGACATCCAGGCTTCGAGCAGGTCAAAGAGACGCTCGGCCGTGCGGCGTGCGCTGGCCGTCGTGCCGTACAGGCGGATGCGCACCAAATCGAGGCTGGCGTTGGAGAGCAGGTCGCTCGATTGTGCGAGCCGCATCTCCAGCATCGGCAGCAATCCCCGTCCCTTGCGCTCGAGTCGTGACAGCAGCCGCAGGATGCCCCGCCGTGACGCCGTGGACGCCAAGTGGGATGCCGCAGCGTCCTCCAGATGGTGCCCTTCGTCGATCACCAGCCGCGAGTACGACGGCAGCACCGCCGCTTCGCTCCAGTTCTGCGACGCGCGCCGCACCGCGAGGTCCGCCATCAGGAGGTGATGGTTCACGACCACGATATCGGCTTGCGCGGCGGTGCGCCGCGCCGCGAACACGAAGCATTTGTTGAAATGTGGGCAGCGCAGTCTCGTGCAGAGATCGCCTTCGGCGGCCACTTCATCCCAGACATCGCCGCGCGGTTCCATCGGCAGGTCGGCGAGCGAACCGTCTCGCGTGCGTTCGGCCCACTGGCTGATCGCGTCGAGGTCGGCCATCGCGCCATCGTCGAAAAGCGATGTGGCTGCCGATCGGGCCTGATCCAGGCGCTGCAGGCAGACGTAGTTGCGCCAGCCCTTCAACAGGGCATAGCGCACGGGTTGGTCATCGAGCGCTTCACCAAGAAACGGAAGATCCTTTCCCACCAGCTGTTCCTGCAGCGTGATCGTGTTGGTGCTGACAATCGTGCGCTCGCCATTCGTGTGCGCCCAGCGCAGGGCGGGCACGAGGTAGCCCAGCGACTTGCCGACACCGGTACCCGCTTCAATGAGGCCGATGCCGCCCATGGAGTAGAGCCGCGCCACGCGCGACGACATCTCGCGCTGGCTCGGCCGGTCCTCGTAACGGCCCATGTGCTTCGCGATCGGCCCATCCGGGCCCAGGAGGTCTGCCGTTTCATCTGCGTCGAGCGGCCGGATCTCTATCGCTCGCGGAATCTCCACGACGACGTAGAGGCGCTCGGCCGCATTGTCTACGATGCCGAAGCCAATGCCGTCATCGTGCATGCGCTGCGCGATGTCCAGATCGGGCCCCGATGGCTCGAGCAGTCCCGACGGATGGTTGTGGACGAGCATCTCGCCGCGGCGCGCAAACCCGGGGAGGGCCAGGACGCTGTCGGAGTCACCGCGTGCCACGGCGCGTGCGGCCACCACCATCCCGTTCGCATCCACCTGACAGGTGAAGCAGACCTCACGGCCCCCGGCGAGCACGATCGCCGAGCGAATCGCCCGCGCGGCTGCCGCGCCGAGGCGCGCGCCGGCGATGGGAGCGGTCAACTCAGGTCTTCAGCGGCTTCTTCTTTGCAGCCGGGAAGAGCACGTTGTTGAGGATGAGGCGGTAGCCCGGCGAATTCGGCTTCTGCGCCAGGTCGGTGGGCGGCGCGCCAATGTTGTGCTGCGGATCCTCGGGGTCGTGACCACCCAGGTACGTCCACGAGCCTTTGCCGAAGTCTCCATGGATGTACTTCACCCACGGCGTACCCTCCTCGTTGGCGAGCACGCTGACACCCGGCTTGAGCCGGGCCTTGGTGAACGATGTGGTGACGCCGAAATAATCGGGAATCACGTTGCGGTGATTCTGCACCAGCATGGTGTTCACCGGATCGAACTTGGCGGAGAAGTTGAAGAGCGTGAACGTGCTCAGACTTTGCCGACGCGACGCCACGTTCACCTGATGGCCGTCAATGTCACTCATCGCATTGACGCCAGGGTTCATTTCCAGCCGTGCGCCCTGAAAGGCAAACGCCTTGGTCCAGTCCATCTTGGCGTCGGCATCCGGATCCATCGGCGTGCCGTCCATAAACGCCGAGGCGATATCAACGCCTTGCGACGCCATCGCGAGTTCGAGGGTTTCCGTGGCCCCGCACATGGCGAAGATGAACCCGCCCTTGTCCACAAAATCCCGCACCCGGGCCGCAACGGCCTTCTTGAGTTCAGGAACGTTGGAGTAGCCGTGTTTCAGCGCCGTGCCCATGTCCCGGTCGCGCTGCTCGATGAACCAGGGCTGGTCGCGGAACCCGAGGTAGAGCTTGTTGAACTGGCCGGTGAAGTCTTCGTGGAACAGGTGCACCCAGTCGTACTTCGACAGATCCTGCGCCAGGATGTCGTCGTCCCAGATCTGCGTGTACTCGATACCCGCATACTTGAGCGCGAGGGTTACCGCGTCGTCCCAGGGCGGCGACTTCGGTGGCGAATAGATCGCCACGCGCGGCGCCTTTTCCAGAGGAATCGCGTCCATGTTCGACTGCGCGATTTCACGCTTGGCCGCAGCGACCTGTGCCTCGGTGATCGGCGTGATGGTGATGCCGTCGAGCGCCGCCTTGCGCCGCGCAGATGGTGTATCGGGAAGGAGAAAACTCCCCCCGCGATAATTGATCCACCATTCAGCGCGTTCACCGTTCTTCAGCGCCTGAAAGGTGAGCCCGTATGCGCGCAGGTGGTTTTGCTGCGCTTCGTCCATGGGGACGAGCAGTTGCTGCGCGGGCAGCGGGGCGAATGCGAGCATCACCCCAGCCACCACGCCGCCCGCCACCCGCAGGCTCCACGGCTGCGCGCCGCACACTGCACTGTGAACCGTCGCCATCACGCCACCCCACTCCGGAGAGCTTCAAGTTCGCGCCGGGCTTGCGGCACCAGCGCGCTGTTCGGATACGAAAGAATCAGGTGTTCCAGCCGTTCGGTAGCCCCCGAGCGATCTCCCTTCCGCCGAAGCGTCCGGGCCCATTCCAGGTCCGATTCCGCTGCCTCGGGGGCAAGCGGGAATCGCTGCACAATCCGGCTCCAGAGCGCGATGGCCTGCGCGTCGTTCCTCTTCTGGCTCCAGAGACGCGCCCCAAAGGCCAGCAGCAACGGTGCCGCGTCACTCAGCTCGTCGGCAGCCTGCTCAAAGCGCCGCGCCGCGCCCGCCGAGTCTCCGCGCGCAAGCAGGTGGAACGCCGAGCCTGCCGAACGCCCCGAGTCCGCGCGTGTTCGGCCGAGCATGGCCATGGCCGTGACCACATCCGGCGTAGCGTCAATCGGCCGCCGAAGCCCCGCGCGCGCCTTGACGAAGTTGCCTTCAAACAACGCGATCCAGCCCGACACTTCCTCGTCGTCGTCCGCCGTCGCGCCGCCCAGCGCGCGGCGCGCCTTGTCCACTTCGCCGGCACGCACCCAGCCCCAGGCGATTTGCCGCGCGAATCCGCGTTGGGTTGTTGCGTCGACGCCGGTCCCTTCACGCGCAATGAGCGCTTCCGCGTCCGCCGCGCGGCCGAGATTCGTCAGCGCCCGCACCTCGAGCGGCAGTATCTGCGTCCGGGTGAGCGTGGCGCCGGCGTTTGAGCGCGCGGCGGCCAGGATCGGCAGCGCAGTCGCCGGTTCGCCGCCGGACACCGCCGCCGACGCGGCGCGCAGCTGCACGCCCAGCGCCGGTCGCGCCGCGTGCATGCGCAGCAACGCGTCACGGGCGGGAATCCACGCCGACTGTCGTTCCGCTTCAGAGGCGAAGTCGCTCCAATGGTCAAACGCGGAATCGGCCATGGTCAGCGATCCGAGGATGCGCCAGGCCTCTCGCGCGTTCCCCCACTGCATCTCCAGTGTACCATGCACTTTTCGTGCGCTGGCGCTTGCCAGGGTACCCGCCTTGGACCCTGCAGGGATCCGCGCCAGTTCGGCGCGCACCGAATCCCGCGATGAGGCCGGCGTGGGGCCGAGCGAGAACACCGCCGCCTGGTCGAGGTACTGCTCGGCCTTCATGGCCTCTCGCCAGAGCGCTGCGCCGCGACCCCAGTTCCCGAGCGAAACCTCGAGTTGCGCCAGCTCGAGCGTGAAGCCGGCCGCACCAAGCGCCGCCACACCGCGTCGCAACACGGAATCCGCCAGCGCCGCGCGCGAGTCGGAGAGCAATTGGCCGGCGTACTCCTTGTACGGCGCAAAGTCCCCTGGCGCAGCGGCAATCCACGCGTCGAATGCCGCGGCCTCCTCGCGAGTGCGGCCCAGTGATCGCAGGGTGCGCAGCTGTATACCGCGCAGCACCCGGTTTGCGGGCTGACTGCCCAGCAGCGAGTCTACGAGTACACGCAGCGTGTCCTCCATCCCCATCTGCGAGTACGCGCGCTCGAGGCCAAAGGCACCCTGCGCCATTTCGCCGGTACTGAGCACGGCGCGCCACGCCCCGATTGCTTCGCGCCACTTTCCCGCCTGCTCGAACTCCAGGGCGCGATTGATGGCGGTAGGCTGGGCCTGAGCCGGCGCCGTCCGAGCCGCCGCCCCGACGCCGACCAGCGCGATCAGGGTCAGGCGAAGAAAGGTCAGGGTTTCTCCCCGTTCAGCCGACGGAAGTAGTCAATCACCAACTTCCGTTCCTCCGGGCTCAGCGTGCGCAACTCGTTCCACTCCGGCACGCGATACTTGAGCGCACTCTTGCCCGCCGTTGGTCCGTTGGGCGGAAGGAACGGATTCGACTGGTCGCCCGGTTTCGACTCGCGCTTGGCCGACTCGTCCTGCTTGTCGTTCTCGAGTGTGCGACCGGCATCGAGCATGCGCCGGAAGAGCCTCTGCTGGCGCTCGAGCACAGCCGGGTCCACGGCGCCCTGTTCGAGCGCCTGTGCCAGCTGACGCGCCTCTCGCGCCAGTTCAGCGGCGCGGCCGGACTGGTCGGCATCGCCCACCTCGGCAAGTTGCCGCGCGACATCGCGCTGTGTGCGGCTCAGGTCACGCGCCTGCTCACGGGCCAACTCGCGCTGCTCAGGCTGCGCCTGTGCGTTGCGGGCCTGCTGCGCCAGCTGCAGCAAGCTCTGCATCTGGCCGTTCAGGTTGCCCTGCGTCTGCGCCAGCTGCTGGAGCTGCTGGAGAAGCTCCGGCAGGCCCGAGGCCGACTGTGAGTTGTTGGCGCGTTCGCGGTCCCGAGCCAGGGCCGACCCTACCTGCCGCAGCGCGTTCGCCGCGTCGGCCATGCTGTTGGCCGCCTGTGCAGCCGTTCGCGGATCCCCCGCTTCCTTCGCGGCCTGCGACACGCGCTGCTGCGCCTCGGACATCTGGCGCAGTGAGCCCTGCGAGACGAGCGCGGAACGCTTTGCCTCCTCTTGCAGGCGCTGAGCTGCCTTGTCCACGCCCTGCTCCAGCGCGCCCTGCTCCGCACGAAGTGTCGGGTCGGACGGGTTGCGACGCGCGCGCTGGGCGAGTTCGTCCTGCTGCCGCGCGAGTTGGAGCATCTCCTGGAGCGACTGGTCGATTTCGCCGGTCACTTCGTTCTTCCACTGATCCACCTGCGCCTTGCGGCCCTCGGCGAGCGCTTCAGCAGCACGCTGCAGCGCGTCGGCTGCCTGCTGCTGCTGTTGCTGCTGGCTCTGCTGGCCTCCCTGCTGGCCGCCTTGTTGCTGCTGGCCCTGCTGCTGGCCCTGTTGCTGTTGGCCGCCTTGCTGCTGCTGGCCTTGCTGCTGCTGGCCACCCTGCTGTTGTTGACCCTGCTGCTGTTGCCCGCCCTGTTGCTGCTGGCCTTGTTGCTGCTGGCCACCCTGCTGTTGCTGCCCTTGTTGCTGCTGGCCCTGTTGCTGCTGTCCGCCCTGCTGGCGTTGCTGCTGAGCGCCCTGCTGGCCCTGCTGCTGTTGCTGCTGCTGGCCGGGCTGCTGCTGTTGCTGCTGGTTGCCGAGCGCGCGATCCAGCGCCTGCGCGGCATTCTTGGCCTCGTCGAGCGCCTGCTCCGCACGCTTGGCCGCGGTGTCCGCGTTGGCCTTCTCCAGCCGATCGCGCAGCGCCTCGAGATCCTTTTGCAGTTGTTGCGTGCGCTGTTCGATGCGCTTCTGTTCCTCGGGCGAACGACCGCTGTCCGCCCGCTGCTTCTTGGCCAGTTCCGCCGCCTCGTCCTTCAACGTCTGCATGGCCCCTTCGAGAGCCGCACGCTTCAGAATCTCCGCGCTCTTCTCGAGGGCTTCGCGCATGCGCTTCTGCTGCTCGGCGAGTTGCTCAAGGGACTGCTTGGCCTGTTCTCCCGAGAGGTTCTGCGACGCGTTCTGCAGGTTTTTCAGTGCCTCCAGCATCTCGGGCGTGAGCGCCTGACGCATCAGGTCCTGGGCCTGCTGCAGCTGGCGGGCGAGCGATGTGTCGAGCGCGCCCGCCTGCTTGAGCTGGTCCTCAAGGGCCTTTGATGCCTGCTGCATCTGCTGCATGCGCGCTGCCATGTCCTTCTGCTGGGCGGCAAGCGCTTGCGCCTGCTGCGCCTTGTCGAACTCCATTGGCTTCTGTTCGCCGGTTCGGACATCGCGCTGCTGCGCTGCCTCGGCCGTGCGCTGCTGCAACTGCGCCACAGCTTTCGAAAGGGCCGCGACGCGCGCAGCAGCGGAATCGGCGGCAGCACGCGCCGCGCTACGCTGCTCGTCCGTGGCGGGGACCTTCAGCTTGATTTCGCGGCTGACGCCGGAGAGTCGCTTCGGCGAGGCGTCGAAGGCGACAAGCTGCAGGTGCACCGCGTCGCCAGCGGCCAGCTTGAACCGGGCGAGGTCGAGCTCAAACGAACCGGTCCAGTCGGCCACGCCGGAGCCGCCGAGTGCCTGCACCACCTCGGGTTCGGCCTTGCCGCTCGCCGGCACACGCCAGATCCGCAGCCCGACAGACTCGAGGGCGTGGTCGTCCGTGGCAATCAACTCCACATCCACCTTGTCATTCGGCTCGACGAGGGTGTCCGCGAACGGTGCAAGAATCTCGGCGATCGGCGCCGAGTCGGGGACAATGTCGAGCGACAGCGGCGGCGGAACATCGGCGATCTGCGTGGTCTGACCGCGCGCGACCCACTCCCAGGCTCCCGATTCGGTCGGTCGCAAGCGGCCGCTGAACCGGCGCCCATCAGGCGCCAGGCGAATCGAATCGCTGCCGCGCACAAGCACCACGGCGGCGAGGGGCTCCGACGAGTGGCCATCAATGTCGAGCGTGGTACCAAGCGGCAGCCGCAGCGGAGCATCGGCCGGCATCGTTTCCGGCGCCCGCTTGAGGTAAGCCGGGAAGGTCGCCCGCACCGAGACGTCGCCAAGGAACGGGCGATCCACGATTCGCACGACGGCCGTGTCGCTCGTCGCCCGCCCATCGCTCACCACCAGCGTGAGGTCGGCGTCGAGCGGCCCGATCTCCGTGGTCACCATCCCGTTCGTCAACGTCAGCGGAGTTTCGACCCAGGCATTGCCGGTGCTGCGACGCGCGAGCGTCACGCCCGGACGGCCGCCGGCCGTCACCGTCAGCCGCAGCATTGATCCCCGCAGCAGGCGCGGCGGCACGTCACCGAGTTCGATCGGCGGCAGCAGTGCACCGCGCCAGGCATCGACCGGATGCGCGAGCGCGCGCCATCCATCGCTCGACCGGGCGCCCACAAGCAATGCGATCAACAGTGCCGGAACAATGACTGCGACGGCGCGCAGCGTGCTGCGCCTGAGGTCACTCTCCATCGATGGCGCGAGCGGCGACGCGATCGGCGCCAGCTTTTCCGCGAGCCGATCCGATGCGCGCTTCACAAAGGCGGTCTTGTTATCGGCCAGCTCCACCAGCCCGCGCACGGAGCCGTCGCGCAGCTTCTGCTCGCGCTCCATTGCCCCGGCAATCGCCACCGACGAGGCGTCGCGCTGCACGGCACGCGCCCCGCGCCGGATCATCCACACCGCGAGAGCGATCGCACCCGCCCAGACCGCGAACGGCACCAGACGGGGCAGCGCAATCCAGCGGGCCCCACCGAGTGCCAGTGCGCCCAGCGAGAGCACAGCCACCGCCGCCGCGATTGCCTTCGCAGACACTGCGGTCCGCAGCAGTCGCAGCGCGCGTGTGCGTTCCCGTTCGACGATTGCAATCAGCGTCATCGTGATCTCACCGGAGGCCGTGGGTCAAGAAGTCGGGCGGCTGGTCACCGCGTAGGTGAACAGGTTGATGCCCATTTTCAACGCCTGCTCGTGCAGCTCCGGCGGGTTGGTCGGGTAGGTCCCGAGGTCTTCCCATCCGTTGCCCAGGTCGGACGACCAGCTGTAGTACACCGCCAGACGGTTGCCGAGGAAGATGCCGAACCCGCGTGCCGGTTTGCCGTCATGCTCGTGCACTTTCGGAAGCCCTTTCGGGAAATCGTAGACAACGTGGTACACCGGATGGGAGAGCGGAACATCCACCAGTTCGCGATCCGGATACACCTTCTTGAGTTCGCGCCGAATGTGCTCGTCGAGTCCGTAGTTGTCGTCCACGTGCAGAAAGCCGCCGCGGGCCAGATAGTCGCGCAGGCGGGCCACCTCGGCATCCGAGAAGACCACGTTTCCATGCCCGGTGATGTGGAGGAACGGGTACTCCCAGAGGCGATCGTCCATCAGCGTGATCCGTCCCTCCGTCGTCTCCACCGGAAGGGACGTCCGCGACCGGATTGCCTTCAGGAGATTCGGGATGCTCGACGGATTCGCATACCAGTCGCCGCCGCCCTCATACTGCACGCGCGCAATTGCCATGCGCGGCGCGGCCGACGGCGTGTGTTCCCACGGCGCGGCTGCGGCGAGGGTCAGGAGCGTAGCAAACAGCGCGATTGTGCGAACGGTCATTCGTGGGCGATTCGGTAGGCCAGGTTCCGGGACGCACCTAATTCCAATGTAAGTACGCGAGCCACCTCGCGAGCGCTCATTCCCTGCTCCCTCAGGACCCCGGCCCGCGCGCGGAGGGTTGATTCGTCGACCTCGACGACCGGCGCCCCGCTAATGAGTACCACTACCTCCCCCCGGGGTTGGCTGGCGGAGAACCGTTCGGCCAGTTCGCGCACGGTGCCGCGCGCAAACTCCTCGAACTTCTTCGTGAGTTCCCGGGCCACAACGGCCGCACGGTCCCCGGCTCCCGCCTCGGACAGCGCCGTGAGCAGCGGGCCGACCCGCGCGGGCGCTTCGTAGACCACGGCGGTGTGCGGCAACCCAACGATGTCTGCCAGCGCCTCGGTGCGGTCAGCTCCTTTGCGATCCAGAAATCCGAAGAACGTGAACCGGTCCGCTGCGAGCCCCGACCCAACCAGTCCGGCCAGCAACGCCGATGGACCGGGAACCGGAGAGACCGGGATCCCGGCATCAATGGCCGCCCGGACCAGACGCGCACCAGGGTCCGAGAGCAAAGGGGTGCCGGCGTCCGAGATCAGCGCAATGCTCTCCCCCGCCAGCATTCGCGCAACCGCCTTGGGGGTTGCGCGCGCTTCGTTGTGCTCGTGATACGATTCGAGGGGCGTCGAGACCCCGGCGTGTGTGAGGAGCGTCCGCGAATGGCGCGTATCTTCGGCGAGAATCAGCGTCGCCGCGCGCAGCATTTCCACCGCGCGGGGACTGAGGTCAGCCAGGTTTCCAATCGGCGTGCTGACGATGAACAGCGTCCCAACCGGCGACGCGCCATCGCCACTCACACGAAGAGCTTCCAGGGCAGCGCGTCGAAGAGTCCTGCCATCTGGAACATGTGCCGCCGCTCGCGCAGCAGGTCTTCCAGGAATCGTTCCGGCGGAGTGCCATCGGCCGGTGGCGCATTCCACAGCAGCTCGCGCAGCCAGGCACCAATCGCCGCGCTCAGCACGCGCTTTTCCACGATGGGATCGCGC
>SXGU01042322.1_pt1 | contig 13702 bp, 11 predicted proteins | sample 3174531 | NCBI WGS metagenome assembly SXGU01 (sample SAMN11356863, study PRJNA531348) | freshwater metagenome | isolation source: freshwater sample F1-140 | place: China: Fuxian Lake, Yuxi | collected 2017-12-25 | reverse complement strand
GGTGCTACATCGGAAAGCGCCGTTTCGACCGCGCCGTCACGACGTTGTTGAACGAGGGCGTGACACTTGACCTTTCGGTCTCCTATCGCGCATACCAACTCGACCCGACGGCTCCCGTCGACGAGCCGGAGCCGGTCATCGAGGCGTACGCGCGCAAGTTCGGGGGCACGACCCGCGCCGAGTCGATCATCGCATCGGTGACGGCGACGGCCGCAGAGGAAGGAATCGAGTTTCGGATGGATCGCGCGCTTCGCGCGAACACGATGCAGGCCCATCGATTGTTGAAACTGGTTGCCCGCGACCGACCCGATCTCGAGGCGGCGGTGAACGAATCCGTGATGCAGGCGTACTTCACCGACGGACTCGATATCGGAGACCCTGCAGTGCTGACCGCGTGTGCCGCCCGGGCGGGCTTCGTCGCTGACACTCACCGCTCGACCATCGCCGACCATGCCGACCATGCCGACGATGAACTGACTCGCCTGGTGCGAGACGACCTCGCGTGGGCGGCGGAACGCGACATCACGGCGGTGCCGACGTTCGTCTTCAACGACGGGTTCGCAGTTCCTGGTGCGCAGGATTCGACGACGTTCGTCCGACTGCTGCGGAAGATGGCAACGGCGTGACGTGCCCATGACGGAACCACTGCCCTGCGAATCCCTGGGCGACGGCACCGACATCGTCGTCTTCGCCCACGGATTCACCCAGACGCGATCGGCGTGGCGCCCCGTGGCAACCGAGCTCGTTCGACTATCGACCAACGTGCGGTGCGTGTTGGTCGATCTCCCCGGTCACGGCGATGCCGGAACTCGAGACTCCGACCTCCACGAAGCCGCCTCGGCACTCGTCGCCACTGCAGGTCGTGCCCACTACGTCGGGTATTCGCTCGGCGCACGGGTGGTCCTCGCCGCGGCGCTCCACCACTCCGCCGTCGTGCGCTCGGTGGTGTCGGTGAGCGGCACCGCCGGAATCGAGGATGCCGACGAACGGGAACGGCGTCGACGTAGCGATGTCCAACTTGCGGAACGAATCATCGACGTCGGTGTCGACGCGTTCCTCGAGGAGTGGCTCGCTCAACCGCTCTTTGCCGACTTGCCGCACGACCGGGCACTCATCGACGATCGTCGTGTCAACACGGCACGTGGTCTGGCTTCCAGCCTCGCCCGCTGCGGACAAGGTGCAGTCGCACCGATGTGGAACGAACTCGCGACGCGCACCACCCCGCTGCTCGCCATTGCCGGTACTCGCGACCAGAAGTTCACTTCGTTGGCTCGACGTATGGCGACGATCGCACCACGTGGGGCATTGGCCCTCATCAACGGGGCCGGACACAGCGTCCACCTCGAGCAACCCGAGGCGGTGGCCCGCGAACTGTCCTACTGGATCAACACACCGAAGGAATAAAGGGCGCCGATCACCAGTTGCGCTCTCGCGGTCATCCCGAGTGCCGCGATCAATTCAGGGGCGGTTCGGGCCGAGCGGACGGTCGTGGTCGCTGGCAATGCCGCCAACATGCCCGCCACTCCGATCGCCGCGGTGCGCACCTCGAAAGCCGCCACGATCATGCACAGCGTTGCCGCAACGTACGTCGCCACGTACAGCAACCGGGTTCGGTGTGCACCGAGACGAACTGCGAGCGTCTTCTTGTTGCAATCGCGATCGGTATCGATGTCGCGCAGGTTGTTCACCACGAGGAGCGCCACCGCGAGACACCCGGCCATCGCCCCAGAAACGACGGACAGCAGTGTGATCGATTCCGCAATCACGTAGGTGGTGCCTGCCGTCGCAACGAGTCCGAAGAAGACGAACACGAAGAGTTCCCCGAGCCCGACGTAGCCATACGGTTTGGGTCCGCCGGTGTAGGTCCAGCCCGCCACCATCGACACCGCACCGACCGGAACCAACCACCACGTCGTCGCGGCGGCTAGCACGAGTCCCGCCACACCAGCCACCCCGAACGCCACGAACGCAGCCCGCTTCACCGCAGTCGCGCTCGCCGAACCCGAGGCCACCAGTCGACGTGGGCCGGTGCGCGCATCGTCGGTGCCTAGAACTCCGTCGGAGTAGTCGTTGGCAAAGTTCACGCCGACTTGCAGCGCCAGGCTCACGACGAGTGCCAGCACGCCGTTCACGAGGAAGGTTCGTGCCGTGATTCCATCGACGGTGCTCGCCACCGCCGCGCCGATCATCACCGGTACCACGGCTGCCGGCAACGTGCGCGGGCGGGCGCCGCTCCACCACGTCTCTGCGCTCGTCACGATGTAGGCACGATAGTGCGCATCTCGATGTATCTCTGGAACGGACGATGGTCGAACGCCATAGCGTGACAGCGTGACGAGGCTCATCGCCCTCGATATCGCGGCATCGCGACTGCTCGCGGACGAGGTCCGTCGTATCTGGGACGAGGGCAATGCCGTTCTGCCGCTCGACCAGCGAATGAGCAGGGCGGTTCGCCACAAATTGGCGCGCGAACTGGGGGCCGACGTGATCGTCACCGGTGACGAACTAATCGCCGTCGAGTCCCCGAAGGAACCGACGATCACTTTGGTTTCCGGGGACGCCCTCGTCATCGCCACGAGTGGATCGACCGGGCGTCCGAAGGGCGTCGTGCACACCCATCGCGGCCTGCGTGCCCATTCCGTGATGGTGACCGAACGACTCGGATTGACGGCGCACGACCATTGGTGGCTGTGTCTACCGCCCGCCCATATCGCCGGGTTCGGCGTGCTCAGCCGCGCGATGTACCTCTCCTCGGCGCTGTCGTTCGCCGACCACGTCGACGAAGACTCCATTGCTCGAGCCCGGACGGCGGGAGCCACCCATGCCTCGCTCGTGCCGACCTTGCTCGCCCGCCATTCGTTCGAAAACTGGAAGATGTTGCTCGTTGGTGCCGCACCCGCTGCAGCGCTCCCCAGCAATGCGGTTGCCACCTACGGTCTCACCGAAACCTGCGGCGGCGTGGTGTACGACGGGTTACCCATGGATGATGTCGGCGTACGAATCACCGACGGTCGCATCCACCTCCGCACGCCGAGCATCGCGCGTACCTACCGACATGCGCCGCTCACCCTCGTCGATGGATGGTTCGATACCGGCGACCTCGGTCGCTTCGTGGATGGCCGTCTCGTCATTGATGGTCGAAGCGACGACCTCATCATCACCGGCGGCAACAAGGTGTGGCCGAATCTCGTGGAGCAGCGCCTGCGCGAACACCCGCTCGTTCGTGACGTCGTCGTCCGGGGCGTACCCGACGCCGAGTGGGGCTCGGCCGTTTGTGCTTGGGTGGTGCCGACCTCGCAGTCGGCGCCACCCGCGCTCGATGCCGTGAGGGCGCACGTCAAGGAAACGCTCGCCGAGTACTACGCACCGCGCAAACTCGTCCTCATCTCCCAGATTCCACGCTCCGCGCTCGGCAAACCGATTGTGTCAGAATTGTCGGGTTGAACGAAGACCGACACGACGCAGCTACCACCCGACTTCCCTCGGCTTTCTGGCGGCAATTCGCTGCATCGACGACGTCCAATCTCGGTGACGGGCTCATCGGTGCGGCCGGACCGCTCCTTGCATTGACCCTCACCGACGATTCCCGTCTCATCAGCGCCGTGAGTTTCGCGAGCATGGTGCCCTGGTTGGTGCTGTCGCTCCCCGCCGGGATCTTCATCGACCGTCACGATCGCAAACGCATCATGTCGCGCGCCAACCTGATTCGCGCCGCGCTCTTTGCGATTCTGGCGTTGACGATCGTCACCGATGTCGTGACGATCTGGATCATGATCGCCGTGGTCCTGGCCCTTGGCATTTGTGAGGTGTTGTTCGACATGTCGGCCCAGGCATTCCTTCCTGCAATCGTCGATGACCACCTGTTGGAAAAGGCGAACGGACGCCTCTATGCCGCCGAGGTCGTTGCCAACTCGTTCGTCGGACTACCCATCGGCGCGTGGTTGTTCGTCGCCGCCGCCGCCGCGCCGTTCGGTTTCAACGCCGCCGCTCTGGCCGTGGCGGCACTCCTGCTCGCTTCGATTACGGTCGCCCGTCCGTTCGTGGGTGCCACGAGCACCGAGAACTACCGCGAAAGTTTCCTCACCGGTTTTCGGTGGTTGTGGCACCATCCACTGTTGCGCACCCTGGCCCTGATGCTCGGTGCAGCCAACATGTGCCACATGTTCGCCCAGTCGATCTTCGCCAAGTACGCACGCGATGAATTGGGGTTGGGACCCCGCGGGTTCGGATTTCTCCTGGCGACGGCCGCCATCGGCTCGATCATCGGCGGACTCGCCGGTGCCCGCATCGCCAAGTGGTTTGGCCCGTCGGTGGCGATCGTCGCCGCCTATTTCATGTTCGCCGCACTGGAGATCATTCCCGCGGCGGTGCCGCAGGTGTGGGCTGTCGTCCTTGCCGGTGCGCTCATGGCGGTCTTCGGAACGGTGTGGAACGTCATCACCGTGAGTCTTCGTCAGCGGTTGATTCCCCAGGAACTCTTCGGTCGCGTCAACAGCGTGTACCGCTTCATCGGGACGGGAACCTCGGCGATCGGTGCCGTGCTCGGCGGTCAGATCGCCTTCTACTTCGGGCTACGCGCGACGTACGTCGCATCGGCGACGTTCCTCGGATTCGTACTAGTTGTCGGTGCGCCGTCGCTCTTGCGGCATTCACGCACCTATATCGATCCGGAACGCACTCCCGCACCGCCGTCGATCACGTAGGTTTCACCGGTGATCCAACTCGCCTTGTCGGAGGCGAGGAACAACGCGAGGTTGGCAATGTCCTCCGGCTCGCCGAGCCGTCGAGTGGGCAACTGACCGGCGAGTCGCTCGCCGAAATTCTCCACGAGGACGGACGCAAAGTCGGTCTTCACGAGTCCAGGTGCGATTCCCACGACACGCGTGGGACCGAGCTCTCCCGCCAACTGTCGTGTCATGTGGATGAGTGCCGCCTTGGTCAGGTTGTACACGCCGAGGAATCCCTCCGCACGCAATCCACCGACCGACGCGATGTTGATGATCACGCCCGGATTCGCCTTCAAGTGTGCTTCCCATGCGGCCTTGCACCAGAACAGCGGTCCGCGCAGATTCACCTGGAACGTCTTGTCGTACCGCGACTCGTCTACTTCGAGCGTCGGGCCCATGTAGGGATTGGTTGCCGCGTTGTTCACGAGGATGTCGAGTGCACCGAATCGCTCGATCGTCGCCGACACGCATGCCTTGCCTGCCTCGACGTCGCCGGCGTTTGCTGCGAAGATCTCCACGTCGCCGGACATCTCGGCTCGGGCGGCTCGCAATGCGTCCTCCTTGCGGGAGGTGATCATCACCTTCGCTCCTGCGGCGGCGAAGTGCGTGGCAATGGCCTTGCCGATGCCCCGTGAGGCCCCGGTGACGAGTGCAACTTTTCCGTTCAGCGAAACTTCCATGAACGAGACCCTACTTCGGTGCCGGTCCGCGCCCTGCCCTCGGAACGAAGCGTACGACGGTGACCCGCCGACCGTCGAGCTCCTCGACGCACAACCGGAAACCGTCGGCGTCGATCCCGTCCCCGATGCGCGGTACTCGACCGATCATTCCGAACACGTAACCGCCGATGGTGTCGTATTCCGCGTTGCTCAGGTCGATGCCGAGCCGCTCGTTGGCATCCTCGATTCCGACTGCACCTTCGATGAGGACGTCTCCGCCCGGCTGGGTGCGGAACCTGGCGTCGACGTCGTCGTGTTCGTCGACGATCTCCCCGACGAGTTCCTCCAGGCAATCCTCCAAAGACACGATGCCACTGAAGGCGCCGTACTCGTCCGCGACGATCGTGAGATGATTCTGCGTGCGTTGCATCTCACGCATCAACTCCGCGACGGGTTTCCCTTCCGGCACCACGTGCGCCTCGCGCATGTGCGGTCTAACTGATTCGGACCCGCGACCATCGCGTTCGAGACGCATGAGATCCTTGGTGTTGACCGTTCCCGCGACATCGTCGATGTCGTCGTCGTCGATTCGCATCACCGGCATACGACTGAATTGATGTTCGATGGCGACGGTGAGCGCCTGCGACACCGTGGCGGATTCCTCGACCGTCACGACATCCTGGCGATGTTTCATGATCTCGCGAACCTTCGTGTCACCGAATTCGATGACCGACTCGATGAGCTCCTGCTCCTCTGCCTCGATCACCGAGTCCTTGGCTGCGGCTTCGACGATGCCGAGAAACTCGGTTTCGCTGATGAACGGACCTTGTTCCAAACCCTTGCCCTTCACGATGAGATTCGTCACCCGAATGAGCAGGTTCGACGCCAGACGGAGCGGCCAGAAACCGGCGAGCGCCGAGACGATCGGCGCGGTCGCTGTGGCGCCCCGTACCGAATACAACACCGCATACGTCTTGGGCACCGCCTCGGCGAGGACGAAGAACACCACCACGTTGAGCGCGACACCGATCACCACTCCGGGCGCCCCGAACACCCGATTGGCGACGACGCCGGTCAGGGTGGCCTGCAACGTCTGCAGGATGTTGACCGTCAGCAGGAGGGGATTCACCCAGCGAGTCGGGTCGCTCGCCAATTTCACCAGCAATCCACCACGCTTGTGACCATCGGAGAGCAACGCTTCGGCCTTCTGCTTGGTGATGCGCGAGAGCGACATCTCGGCGAGCGCCAGCAACGTCAGAACGACGAGGAGGATTCCCACCGCAACGAGGACCCAGACGTCGCCGTTGGTGAGCGCGGCGGACAACATTTCCTAATACCCCTGTGTGAACGCGCTCGGCGCCGTTCCGAGCCAGTGCAGGTCCTCGAGCAGGGCTCGTTCGCGACTTCGCATGCGATCGGCGTTCTCGGGTGTGTCGTGGTCGTAGCCAAGCACGTGCAGGACACCATGGGTGACGAGGAGCGCAACCTCGTCCTCGAACGAACCCGCATGCGCAGGTGCCTGATCGCGTGCGACGGCGGGACACACCACCACATCGCCGACGAGCAGGGGTAAGTCTCCGGAATCCACCCGCGCGAGCACCGGGGTTGCCGATCGCGCAGTCGGGCCCGTCGCCCGCGAACTGTCGACGAGGTCGATCGGGAACGCCAGGACATCGGTCGGCGCGTCCACCCCCATGTGGACGCGATTCATCTCGTGCATCACCTCCAGCGAAACGAACAACAATGCCATCTCGGCCTGCCCGCGCACGCCCTCGGCTGCGAGTACGCGCGATGCGAGCGTCTGCCAGCGTTGCGCGTCGAGTTCGACGTCGCTCTGTTCGTCGGAGACGAAGACCTCGACGTTGCCGTCGCCGCCTGCTCGTCGCGGGGTGAGGGATCTCGGTCGGTCAATCACGACGCTTGGTGCTGCGAGTACGCGGTGATGCCTTGTCCGCGGAGTTCTCGTAGGCCGCGACGATGTCGGCCACGATCCTGTGGCGAACGACGTCGGAGTACTCGAGATGAACGAACGTCAGGCCTTCGATTCCGGTAAGCACGCGTTCGAGGCCGGCCAGGCCGCTACGTCCATCCGGAACGTCCACTTGGGTCGTATCTCCGGTTACGACGACCTTGGATCCGAATCCGATTCGCGTCAGGCACATCTTCCTCGGCTCGGGCGTGGTGGTCTGAGCCTCGTCGAGGATGATGAAGGAATTGTTAAACGTGCGACCCCGCATGAACGCCAGCGGTGCGACCTCCACGACGCCCCGCTCGAGATACTTCTGGGCGTGCTCTGCACCCACCATGTCGTGGAGCGCGTCGTACAGGGGTCGCAGGTACGGGTCGATCTTGGCCATGAGGTCACCGGGAAGGACTCCGAGTCGCTCCCCGGCCTCGACTGCGGGACGGGTGAGGATGATGCGTTGCACCGTCTTGGCGTGAAGCGCCTGCACGGCCATCGCCACGGCCAGCCAACTCTTTCCGGTTCCTGCCGGTCCGAGGGCGAAGGTGATGACGTGTTCGGCGATTGCATCGACGTACCGGCGCTGTCCGGCGGTCTTGGCTCGTACCGGACGACTCTGGCCCACCCGGACGATGTCGCTCGTGAGCACGCTGCTCGGGCTCACATCGGAACGAACCATGTCGATGACCCGACCAAGGACGACCGGGTCCAATGTTTCACCCCGCTGGAGGAGTTCGGCAAGTTCCTCGAAGAGTCGACCGACCGTGTCTGCATCCTCACCCGAAGTCATCACCTCGTTGCCGCGCACGACGATGGTGCACCGCGGAAATGCACGTTCGACGTGGCGGAGCAACTCGTCGCGCTCCCCCAACAACGCCGACATGAGATGGGATCCCGGAATCACCACGGTGGTGGCGGATGCGGCAACCGTCATGTTGCGGGGGTGCCCATGGCCTCCTTCATGTTATCCCCGTGGGGATTCGTGTCATCGGCTCCGACCGCAGCAAAGTCGAGCGCGAAGAATCGTTGCGCGGCCAACGGAACCAGTTGAACTTCGCCGACCATCCGACCCATCCGTAGCATCAATTCAGCGGCGGCTCCGTCGTCACCCGGCTGTCGCGATTCCGGGAGGTCGAACACGAGGAGTGCACCGTCTCGCGCTTCGGCGGCGAGCGCCTCCTTGGCGAGCGCGATGTTCGCGCCCCGCAGTTCGACCTGCGAATCGACCACGACCCACATGACGTAATGCACCAGACCCTTGCGCATGCGTTCGGCGTGGTGTCGACGAAAGTAGTCGGGGTTGAGCCAACGGGTCGAGGTGACGTCCGTTGCAATCAACGTCATGACGACCGGGACGTCCGATTCCCACACCACCCACACGCGATTGGTGGAATTGAGCAACGCCTCGTCGAACTCCGAGCGATTCACCAGTTCCGTGAAGGGAAGCACCGGATTGTTCGCGTACGCCCGTCGGTAGAAGTTCCAAAGGCGGTCGCGAAGATCGACGTCGCCGAGCCGTGTATGGCGGGTAATGAACATGGGTCTCCGATGAGCGCTGACGCGCCCGAGGTGTCGAACCTCCGCCCGCCCTCAGAATACCGAATCACCCGATGCGAGTTGGGGATTTACTACCGTTGGGTCGGTGGTGTTTGCGTGACTGAACGCACGCTCGAACGCACTGCGTGGACGGTGTTCCTCGCCGGAACGGTCGCAACCGTGGCGCACCTGACGTTGACTGTGGCCACGTTCGGCACCGCAACGTACGCATTCGCCATCGTCCTCGTGGCGATTTCTGCGCTCGTCTCCGCCCGATTGCATCAGTTGGACCGCCGAATTCTCCTCGGCTTTGCCGTCATCACGACCTCGATCCTCGGCGGCCAAGTGTTGTCGAGGGACTCCCTCGGAGCGGGCGCACACATCGCTGGTGAGGTGCTCTTTCTGCTCGTGCAGGTCACGCTCATCGTCGGGCTGTTGGTCGTGGTTCGTCGACGAATCGGGCGTGAGCCGATCGGCATCCTCGCCGACGCCTCGATCCTCTCACTCGGAACGTGGGTCGTGTTGTGGATCGGTGTATTGCGTGCCCTGTTTTCCTCCATCTCCGACGAGCCGGGGGTGGTCGTGGTGCGTGGTCTCACGTTCGCGCTGGCGGCGGTGGTGCTCTTTCTGCTCGCCACGTTGCTCCTCGGGGATTCGGAGAACACCACCGTGGTGTGGCTGGCGACGGTTGCGGTGAGTGCTTCGCTCGTCGGAGACGTGCTGTGGGCGGTGGACGACGCGGGTCGCGCCGATCTCCCCATCTCACTGCTCAACGCACCGTACGTGATGGCACTCTTCGGGGCGGCCGCCACCTTGTTGCATCCGGAGATACGTTTTCTCACCGCGCAAGGCGCCTACCGTGCGACCAGACCGTTGGCCGGCCGCCTCGTCGTCATCACGTCCGGTCTGGTGGTTCCGATTGCCGTCTTTGCGCTGACCGACGCACGGGACACGCCGGATCGAGTCGTGCGAACCGTGTCGGTGCTCGTGCTCTCGGTGGTGGTCCTGGTTCGAGTCGTGCTCGCCGTCCGCGCCAATGCGACGCTGCAGCAACAGTTGGTGACGAGTGCCCAAACCGACGCCCTCACGGGCTTGCCCAATCGCAGTTTGATGCTGCAACACGTCGACACGGCACTTCGCACGGCATGGCGGGACGGGCGCCAACCCACCGTGTTGTTCATCGACGTCGACCGATTCAAGAACATCAACGACAGCCTCGGCCATGCGGCAGGTGATGACGTGCTCGTCGCAGTCGCCCAGCGCCTGCGTGTGGTGTTGCCCACCCAGTGCGTGGTGGGTCGAATCGCCGGCGACGAGTTCGTGGTGCTCGATCCACGGACTTCCGGTCTGAGCGATGCGATGGTGCTCGCCGACCGGGTACTCGAATCGTTCCATGAGCCGCTCGCGCTTCGCCAGGGGGACGTCTTCGTCTCCGCCAGCATCGGCGTGTCCACCTACCGACCGTCCGTCACCAACTCCGCCGACGACTTGCTCCGGCACGCGGATACCGCGATGTACCGTGCCAAGGAGTCCGGGCGGAACTGTGTGGCGATCTTCGACGAGTCGATGTTGGCCAGCGTGACGCAACGCCTGGCGGTGGAGACGGCGCTCTATCGGGCCCTCGAACGACGCGAACTGCGCCTCGTGCATCAACCGATCATCGACATCGGTCTGGGCGAGGTGGTCGGGTTCGAGGCGCTGATGCGGTGGGACAGGGAGGACGGTTCCACCGTCTCACCAGCCGAATTCATCCCGATCGCCGAGGAGACCGGAATCATCGTGCCGATCGGCTCCTGGGCTCTGCTCGAGGCACTCACCCACCTGAGTGAGTGGATCGCGAGCGGAATTTGTCCACGTGATGCAACGATGGCGGTGAACGTCTCCCCTCGCCAGTTGAGCGACCCGAACTTCGTCAACGTGGTGAGCGAGGCGCTCACTCGTGCGCACATTCCGGCCAGGCAGTTGTGGCTCGAGGTGACGGAGGGAGTGATGATCGCCCAGCCGGATCAGGCGCTCGCCGCACTCGACAAATTGTGCGAATTGGGGGTCCGCGTGGCCATCGACGACTTCGGCACCGGATACTCGTCGCTCTCGCTGTTGCAGAAGTTCCCGATCCAGCGCCTGAAGATCGACCGCACCTTCATCAACGGCGTGGCCGATGACGACGATGCTCGCTCTCTGGTCCGAACGATCATCGCGATGTGCGAGTCGATGGGCCTGGACATGGTTGCCGAAGGCGTGGAGAGCGTCCGCCAACTCCAGACGCTCGGTGAGATGCGGTGCGCCAAGGCGCAGGGATACCTGATCAGCCACCCGGTTCCGCCCGAGTCGATCGCCAGCACCGTTGCGGCGATCAACGACCTGGGGCCGTGGCCCCGTACGCGTCGCCCGTAGGCGAATCCCTAGGCGACGCTCGCCTTCATCTCCGCAACGAGTGCGGCGAATTCACCTCGCTCCGTTGCCGACAGCGACTTGTCGTAGACATCGGCCATTCGCTGACTCGTGATCTCCTCGACTCGGGCACGCCGTGCCGCGAGGTGGGACACGTCCGGATACGGTTCCTGGTAACCGTGGATCTTGGCGAAGAACGCGCCGTTGTCGGCGGTGAGCACCGCTTCGATTCCCGACAAACCCTCCGCCACCACTGCGTTGATGTGGATGCAACCGCGCAACTCGCGCAGGTACGTCACGAGTCGGTATGCGCGCGCCACGGGATCCGCTGGCAACGGCTCGGCTCGCAATCCGGCGAACAGCGACAAGCCACCGACGTCGACGGAGTGCACGACCTTCTCCGCCAGTTCGTTGAATCGCTTGGCGTTCGCGAAGCCCCCGAGATGCGCCTTGCCCCATGCATCCGCCGCGCCCGCGTATCGTGAGCCGGCTTTGCGAGCGCCCTCGACGGCGACCCCGCGCTCCCACATCTTGCGGACGAGCGGCTGGTCGAAGAACATGAAGGCCGAATACACGACGTCGGCGTCGACATCTCCGAGCACGCCCCCGCGGCCGGCGAAATAGAACGAGAATCCGTCGGAGTAGCCGGCGGCCTTGCCGATCTCGGCGGTGGCGGGATCGAGCATGTACTTGCTACCGAGATCCGCAAAAAAGGCGCTCACTGCATCGGTGAGTGCCTGGGCGGGAAGTGTCGTGGTCATGTCGGTCACACTAGATGCCCCACGCCTCGGACCTGCCAGTCGGCGAGTTTCCGCGGTCACCGTCACGACCCAGCCAAGGTTCGAGAACTACGCTGAGGGTGCCTTAGGCGACTCGGGAGAGTGAAGTGCGCGGCCGGCGCATCGTCACACCGAAGGAGCAACCACCCCGGAACCTCTCAGGTACCCGAACCGAGTCGACTGGCAACGCTGGAAAGCGGGGAGAGCGACATCTCCCCCACCGACGGGGAAAGGCGATTCGTCGCCGAAGCTCTCAGGTGCCAAGGACAGCGGGGGTGCGGGCGCGAGCGTCGCGTCGGCACCACCACGGTCGAGCACGAGGCACCATGAAATTCGAATCCCGGCACATCGGCACGAATGCCGCCGAACGCGCGCACATCGCCCGCGCACTCGGCTATGAATCCAACGAGGACCTGCTCGCCAAGGTGGTCCCCGACAGCATCCTCGAACGGACCGCGCTCGACCTACCACCCGCCGTCGGAGAGTCCGAGGTACTCGAGGAACTGCGACTCATCGCCGGAAAGAACGTCGTTCGACGCTGCGTCATCGGCACCGGCTACTTCCCCACCGTGACGCCACCCGTGATCCTGCGCAACGTGCTGGAGAACCCGGCGTGGTACACCGCCTATACCCCTTACCAGCCCGAAATAAGTCAAGGTCGGCTGGAAGGCTTGCTCAACTTCCAAACGCTGATCACCGAGTTGACCGGTCTCGACATCGCCAACGCCTCGCTGTTGGATGAGGCAACGGCGATCGCCGAAGCCGTCACGATGGCTCGCCGCACCGCCCGGAGCGACAGCCACATCGTTGCCGTGCACGCCGATACGCACCCTCAAAATCTTGCAGTACTGCGCGCACGTTGCGAACCAGTCGGTCTCACCGTGCACGTGGCGCCCTTGGATGAACTCTCGACCGTCGACGCGTTCTGCGTCGTGGTGTCGAGACCAGCGTCGAGTGGCGTCATCGCGACCGACGAGCACCTTCGTCGCTTGACCACGGCCACCCGCGAGCGTGGCGCGATCGCCGTATGCATCGCGGACCTCCTCGCCAGCACGTTGTTGACGACTCCGGCGAGTCTCGGATTCGACATCGCCGTCGGGAGCGCCCAAAGATTCGGCGTCCCGATGGGATTCGGCGGTCCGCATGCGGCGTTCCTCGCCGCCACCGACACGTTCGCTCGATCGTTGCCCGGTCGACTGGTGGGAGTCAGCACCGACACCGCGGGACGACCCGCACTCCGCTTGGCGCTGCAAACTCGCGAACAACACATTCGCCGGGAGAAGGCAACGAGCAACATCTGTACGGCACAGGCGTTGTTGGCCAACATCGCAGGGTTCTACGCGGCGTGGCACGGCAGGGACGGTCTGCAAGGCATCGCCCGGAGGGTGAGCTCGTTCGCCCACGCCGCCAGATCGCTGCTCGAAGACCGGGCCATCGGCACGATCGCCGAGGGTTCCCGATTCGACACGATCACGGTTGGTGACGTCGACGCCGCACGCATCCACCAGCGGGCACTCCGCCACAACATCGTGCTGCGAACCATCGACGAACACACCGTCAGTTTCAGTTTCGACGAAACCACCGACGTTCAACTCGTCTGCGACGTGCTCGATTCCTTCGGCATCACCGTCACGGCGGATGCAGTCG
>SXGU01457628.1_pt1 | contig 13704 bp, 11 predicted proteins | sample 3174531 | NCBI WGS metagenome assembly SXGU01 (sample SAMN11356863, study PRJNA531348) | freshwater metagenome | isolation source: freshwater sample F1-140 | place: China: Fuxian Lake, Yuxi | collected 2017-12-25 | reverse complement strand
GTAGGAGGGCGGAGGAATTTGGTCGATCATTATGGGGATTGTTTCGCCTAACGATGAAGCTCAGACACCTCGCTGGGTTCGATCGAATTCGGAAACCTTCCCGAATCCGCTGCGCGCAACCGAGGTTGTCTGTAGCGCCTGATTCGTTAGGTGACTCGCTTGGAAACATTCTGTGCGTCATCTTGTACGGTCTTCCGAATCTCTTCCAGCATCACGTCTAAGTTGATGCGATGAACATCCTCACCGCGCTCGACTCGCTTGAGGATCATATCACGCGGAAAGACAAAAATATCTAGGTCGCGATACTGTAGGGCAAAGTCTGATCCGTGCTCGTCCTGAAGCACAACCCAGCTCATTGGAATCTCTGTGGCAAGAATCTCCCCAAAGACTGTTCCGAAAACCGTCAACTCCGAAGCTGCGTCTGTTCCGAAAGGTCCTTTGCTGAGCAACGAGTGGAGTGTTGGAATGTCCCCACGCCTCCCTGTAAGCCGGATGTCGGACTTGAATCCTTGGTGGAGAACGTCGTTTACCCAAGCAGTAGCCTGAGCGATACTTGCTTGCTCTGGGTCGTCGAGAGGTCGTGTAGAAATAGAAGGCATAGTCACCTAACGACCCAAGCTCAGCGACCCGGCCCGCGAGGGCGTTGGATTGCAACCGCGACGCGATGGCCGGGCGCTGCAGCGCATGGTTAGCCGCGTGATCATGTCAGTATCCTTGGACTCGCTCTGACGCCGCCACCTTCAGGTCTGGCTGAACCGTAACTGTCACACGGTAGCCACCTCGGCGCTCAACATATGCGAGGTTGTCAACGTCGATGTGCTGGTTGCCTGCGTCGAACGTGATGCGAAGTCCTGACTCGCCCGGCGGGCGAACGGTGAGCCTACGCTCTGCGCCAGCAGGGATGTTCTCGATGCGGTTGGTAAAACCGGAACCCGAGACGACGACGTTGGCGAGCGTGTTGGTCGAGCGATTGGTGACTGTGACGACCGGTGCGCGCGAACAAGCCGCCAGAGCAACTATCGTCGTGAGCAGGATGCGATGAGAAGCGCGCATGGCGGGGTCGAGCGGCCTAACATTTAAGTGAGCAACAGATTGCAATGTATCCCGGTGGTGATGGGGTGATGGTGTGGCAGTCTCGTTTGCTGGTCAAGAAGGGGTTGGGCAAAGTCGGCCTGTGAATATGGAAACGGCAAATGCAATATCCCGAGGCGGATTGGTGCCCAATCCTAAACTGCGCCTGCGAGAGCAGGTAGGCGAGGTGATGAGGTTCAAGCATTACTCGTATCGGACCGAGGTTCCGTATTGGCAGTGGGTACGGCGGTTCATTTTGTTTCACGGCAAGCGGCATCCGCGTGAGATGGGTGCTCCTGAAGTGCGGTCGTATCTATCGCATCTGGCAGCGCCGGAAAAGGTGGAGGCGGCCATGCAGATCGAATTAACAGGGGTGGGGACGGCCCGTCCCCACAGGTTTTGGAAGCTGGGGACGAGCCGTCCCCTCCCCTGCATGCAGGCTCCATCCATTCAACTTTCTGCATGCCCGCGCCGGCTCCCGGATTGGGCTCCCAACTTTCTGGATGGTCGCAAGGAGCGGGCATCGGTGTGGACGGTTGTGGCTTGGTTGGAGACGGGGCGTGTTCTCGTTGTAGGACGCTGGCGGGGGTGGTTGTAGGAGGTTCTCGGATGTGGGGCGTGCGGGCGAAGGGGTTCGGGTGGGAGTTGATCCCGGTGGTGTGGCGGGATGGGAAGAGCTGTGATGCTCACAGCAGTCCAGAGCCTTCGGCGTTACGCATCGGGCGTGTCTCGGTGATCGCCGCAGGCTCTGGGACAGCGGCGGGATTGCCGTGGGTATTTGGAGCGCGATGCCTGAGCTTTTCCAAGCAGTGGGCACGGGCGGAGCCGTCGAGTGAGAAACCATACGTTGATTGACTCTCTGAGCGGAAATGGCTAATCAGTTTGCCAAGCACCGCTTATGTTGAGGATGCACATCAGGGCTCATCGAATCTCCTGGCATCGAGGAGCAGGGAGACGCGCTTTCACTCTTGTGGAATTGCTCGCTGTCATTGCGATCGTTGGGATCCTTGCCGCGCTCTTGTCCAGCGCTCTGAATCAGGCGAAGGCACGAGGGCAACACATCGCGTGCGTCAACAACCTCCGGCAATTGCAGCTTGGTTGGATTCTTTACGCCGAAGACAACAGCGAAGTTCTGGCTCTGAATCGGTCTGAACCGACGGATAATCTGTCTGTTCTCGGCCGGCGGAACACGGTGGATTCCTGGGTGGTTGGGAATCCCAAGGAGGATTTGACCACGGCAAACGTCGAACGCGGAACAATCTTTCCCTACGTCAAATCATCTTCCTTCTACAGATGCCCGGCGGACCCCTCGAAAGTGCTGGTCAAAAAATCGATGCGCCGAACGCGGAGTTACTCCGCCAGCGCATATATGAATGGTGATACGGCAGGAGTGGACCCGCGTGTGAAGGCCCGCCTGGACGACATCCAGTCGCAGTCGCCCGCGAAGATATTTGTGTTTGTTGAAGAGGATTTTCTAAGTTCGTGGCTTGGAGCTTTCCATGTGACACCTCGCGAGGCGGGAGTTCTGGCCCCTGCGACGTTCACCAGCGTTCCTGGTGCATGGCATCGCGGGGGATTCAATCTCTCTTTTGCGGACAATCATGTGGACTACTGGCGCCTCAAGACATCGGTCAAGATTGCAAAGTCGGGATCGCCTTCACTGACCCGACAGTCGCTCAAGGAACTCAGTCATTTCCAGGACGCGATCCCTCAACCTTGATCAGTGGCTGTCGAGCGCGGACAATTTCAACCCGAAGCTCATTCCAACGGAATCCGAATCCATCTCTGACGCACCGTCATGGCCACCGAACCGAATCTGACACTGAAGCAAAGTGACAAGGCACCAGATTTTTCAGCCGCCTCTCAGGACGGACGCTGTGTGTCGCTGAAAGAGTTTCGCGGAAAATCGGTGGTCCTCTACTTCTATCCCAGGGACGACACTCCGGGCTGCACGAAGGAGGCCTGCGCCTTCAGAGATTCGGCTTTGATGTTCAAGAAGAGTGACGCGGTGGTCATCGGGGTCAGTCCCGATTCGGTGAAATCTCATTTGAAGTTCGCGGAGAAGTTCAAGCTTCCGTTCCTTCTGGTGGCGGACGAGGACAAGTCGATCTGCCAGGCTTACGGCGTATGGGGGGAGAAGAAGTTCATGGGGCGAAAGTATCTTGGTGTCCATCGCGTGACATTCCTCATCGGCAAGGACGGGCGAATTCGCCAGGTCTGGCTCAAGGTGAAGCCCGAGGAACATGCCGCAGAAGTCCTCGCCGCGTTGCAGGCCGAGGCCGTTTGACACCGGAGTTTCCCACCTCTATAACCCAGCCCGTCAATTGACCGCATCAAACTCTAACTCCTAACAATTATGCCTATTGCAGTTGGTTCCAAAGCACCCGATTTCGCCCTCAAGTCCAAGAACGCCGCTGGCGTTTCCGAGATCAAACTCAGCAACAACGCCGGCAAGAAGAACACGGTCATTCTGTTCTTCCCGCTCGCGTTCACCGGAGTTTGCACCCAGGAAATGTGCGACATCACGGCAGGTCTCTCCCAATACACAGGACTGAACGCTGATGTCATCGGCATTAGTGTTGACAGCCCGTTCTCCCAGGAGGCATGGGCGAATCAGCATAAGATCACCATCTCGCTCGCCAGCGATTTGAACAAGACCACCGCCAAGGCCTACGGCGTTCTCTTGGATGACCTGGCCGGGTTCGGCTCCACCAGCGCACGCGCGGCGTTCGTCGTGGACAAGAGCGGAACCGTCCAATACGCCGAACAGACTCCTACTCCGAAAGAGCTTCCCAACTTCGAGGCGGTAAAGACAGTCCTGGCCGGTCTGAAGTAGCATCCAGTTTCTTCACTCTCCAAATCGCGGACGGTCACACGCTCCGGTCTTCACCGGGACAGCCGGTCCAGGATGTTGCGTGTGATTCGTTCGACGATTGGGTCTTTGCCGCGCAACCCATGCGCCCAGTCGGTCGAGCCGCAGGTGAACACCGTGCCGCCTCGCTTGTAAACTCCCAGAACGGACGCGCCGACACGGGCCTGGTCGAACCTCTCGTACCACCAACTGTCCTCGGGATGCCAGCGGGCCGGACACGAGGCCAGGATTTCAAAATTCTTCGGCGTGCCATCGCGGCCTGTAGGAACTGGCAGTCCGTTTTCCAAGGTGTATTCGCAGCCATCGCATTCGTAACCGACAATGGTGTCCTTGTCGCCGAAGGCGTCTCCGCGCTTGAGATTCGTTCCTTCGAAAATCCAGTGTGCAGGCCGATGCACCGAGTATTCCGCCTTGTCCTCCATGAATTGGCCGTGGCTTTTGCGGTAGCCGCCCCAGAGGAAGCCGACACCGGTGAGCTGGTTTTCCGGCCTCCCGACCAGATGATGGCTCCAGAGCGTTGAAAGCAGCTTGTGGTCTTTGCTCGGATAAACAGGATCGAGATTGTACCATTGCTTCCAGCTCGTGAGCGCCGTGCCATTGTCCTCGCTGCGAACCTGCCAGCAGCAGGTGTTGCCACTGAAGAAAGCAACGTTGCCACCCTTGCCTATGAAGTCCTCCAGATGATCGCGCATTTTCGCTGACCAATACTCGTCGTGTCCCACGCTGAGGACGAGCCGGTAGTTCGCCAGCAGCTCGGGATGAAATTCCAAATCCGAGTTCGCGGCGAAATCAAGGGTGTAGCCACTGCGCTCAGCCCACTCGACGAATGGGCGCTCCCAATTGTTGAACTGGCTGGACGGCGGGCGCAGAAAAGACACGCGATGGCCTTGAACCTTGGCTCGGGCATTGAAGCTGTAGAGGCTGAAGCCGCCCCAAGTGTTGTAGGCGTTGTAGGTGTTCGAGGCGAGTTGCAGAAGAATCTTCGAGCGCTCGCCCGGCTTCGCAGGACGCAGAACAAAATAGCATTCGGTTTCCGCAGTCCGGCGATTGCGCTGAACATACGGGCCGCCGTTGTCGGCTGTGCGCATCACCACCTGGTAATAGCCGCTCTCCCAATCGGCTGGCGCTTTGAATTGAAATGACACCGGCCAGCCACATCCGTGCGAGGAGGCGTTCTCGGGCACCGGCCACTCAGCGCCGACGATCTTTGCAACATTGGTCACAACGACGCGTTGTGCGCCGAGCCTGGCAATCTCAATGGAATAGTTCGCAGCGGTGGTGGACACGTGGAGCTTCACCTCATCACCGGGCTGGTAACTGACCTGGGCGGTGTAGCCTTCGACAAAGAGGGGTTTGGGTTCGAGATGTTGAGATCGGATGCTCAATGGTGAGAACGCGAGCAGAAGACAGGCTGTGAAGTATGTGAATTTCATAATACGTGGACTCAGGCTCTACGCTCGCACGGAAAAATTCCAAGCCGATTTTCTGGTCACGGGTTTTCCATCGTCACTTCAATTTGATCGACGCGCCAGAAGCAGCTCGTCGGCAGAAGATGTTTTACTTTCCCTCCAGTCGATTATTACCTTTCGACCATGTCCCAGAATCCGCGGCATGAGCATTCGCCCAGGCACGCGTTCGCTGATTTTAACCCACGCGTCCGGGAAGGGCTGACTGTCTTCAGCCGCCGCAGCATGTTGAAGGCGAGCCTCGCCGGATTGGCAGGGATTTCTTTGCCTTCGCTACTTAGAACCCGAGTGGAAGGAGCGACTCCCGGTTCCAAACTCAAGCGCAACAAATCTGTCATCCTCATCTGGATGACTGGCGGGCCGTCGCACATCGACACGTGGGATGTCAAACCGGAGATGCCCTACGAGGTGCGCGGGCCGTTCAAGGACATCCGCACGAAGCTCCCCGGCGTCCACATTTGCGAGTATCTGCCAAAGCAGGCGGCGATGATGGATAAGTTTACCCTCATCCGATCGGTGGACTGCCGCGCGAGCAATCACGAGCCGAACATGGTGATGCAGACGGCCAACAGTGAGGCCGAGCCACGGCTCAACGCGAAGGGTCATCTGTATCCTGCGATCGGCTCCGTAGTCGCCAAGTTCCGCGAGACAGACAATCTCGTGCTGCCGCCTTACGTGGTGCTGAACTTGAAGTCCAAGTTGCACGTTGCTTCGGGTGGTTACCTTGGCCAGCAATTCGATCCTTTCAACGGCGCTGGCGCGGCGAAACTTTTCCAACTGCCTGCCGGATTGACCATGGAACGGATTGGAGAACGCCGTTCATTGTTCAAGCAGATGGATCAGTTGCGTTCCAAGCTCGACGCCTCGGGAGGCATGGAGGCGATGGATCGGTTTTCACAACGGGCGTTTGAAATCGTGGCCGGTGGGAATGCGCAGACTGCATTCGATGTTTCCCGGGAGCCGGCCAAGATCATCGAGCGCTACGGAGAACATGACTGGTGCCGGCAGGCGTTGCTGGCCCGGAGGTTGGTGGAGGCGGGCGTCAGTTTCGTTACGTTGGATCTCAGCAACCATTCCGCGTCCGGCACCTGGGATACGCATGGCGACAACATCCCGCCGTACGGCGGCATCTGGAATGGCCTGCGCCCCCTGTTGCCGGTGTTCGATCATTTGATCACGACGCTCGTCAGCGATTTGGAAGATCGTGGACTGCTCGATGACACTCTGGTGATCGCCATGGGAGAGTTCGGACGCACGCCCACTCTTGGCACCCAGGACAGCACGGATGGACGCGACCATTGGCCCTACGTGATGTCGATGTGCATGGCGGGTGGTGGATTCCGGCATGGGCAGGTTATTGGCGCGAGTTCGCGCGACGGAGGCGAGATCGCCGAACGTCCAGTTTCTCCCGGGGATCTGGCAGCCACCATCTACCATCACTTTGGTGTGCCGCTTGACTCGACCTACCAGGACCATCAAGGACGCCCTCTTTATATTGTGGATCACGGCGTTCCGCTCCGGGAAATCATTTAGAAATGGCATGGGCGTCCGCCATGTCTGATCGCGCAATACGAAGTTGAACGTTCAAACGCGCCATGATTGCCGCTTGAATTCATTCTGCCTGCTGGGATGATCGATGGCGTCCCAGCTATGAACACTACAATCACACGTCGGCGCTTCATCCAATCCACCGCCAGGGCCGCGACTGTCTTCACCATTCTCAAAGCCGGTTCCGCGCGCACCTACGCTGCAAATGAGAAACTCAACATCGCCTCCATTGGCGCTGGTGGCCAGGCGGCTGGCGACATCGACCAACTGAAGAGCCAGAACATCGTCGCCCTTTGCGATGTGGACTGGCGTCATGCCGCAGGCACGTTCAAAAAGTTTCCCGAGGCGAAGAAGTTCAAGGACTACCGGAAGATGCTCGATGAAATCCATCGCGAGATCGATGCGGTGATCGTGGCAACGCCGGATCATCATCACTTCTTCGCTTCAATGTCGGCGATTCGACTCGGCAAGCACGTGTATTGTGAGAAGCCTCTGACTCACTCGGTCTGGGAGGCTCGTGAACTGGCCAGAGCCGCGCGCTTTGCCAAAGTCGCTACGCAAATGGGCAATCAGGCTCAAGCGAACGAGGAAACACGACGACTACAGGAGTTTGTCATAGACGGGGCAATCGGCCCCATTCACGAAGTTCACATCTGGACGGACCGTCCATCCCGGGGGCTTTTCGCCGAGTACTGGCCACAGGGTGTCACACGCCCGACCGATTCGCCCGCCGTGCCAGATACGCTCGACTGGGATCTGTGGCTCGGACCGGCTCCATTACGACCCTACCATCCGGCGTACCTGCCGGCAAAATGGCGGGGCTGGTGGGATTTCGGCACGGGCGCGTTGGGCGACATCGCGTGTCACTACTTCGATCCCGTGTTTCGGGCGCTCAAGCTTGGCCCGCCAATCAGCGTCGAGGCCTCATCAACGCGTGTGAACGAGGAAACTTATCCGCTCGGTTCGATGATCACTTATCAGTTCCCCGCGCGCGGTGACATGCCGCCTGTGAAGCTTGTCTGGTACGACGGCGGTCTGCGCCCACCCCGTCCGCCACAAATCAAGGACACAGATCTCATGGGCGACAACGGTCACCTACTGATTGGCACGAAAGGCATCATCAACACGGACTGGAGCAAGTGGCGCATCTATCCCGAGAAACTGGCAAAGGAATACGGCGAACCACCTAAGAAACTGGAACGCTCTCCGGGACATCACCAGGAATGGATCAACGCCTGCAAGGGTGGCCAAAAGGCAGGTTCGAACTTCGACTGGGCCGGACCGTTGACCGAAACAGTTCTCCTGGGAAATGTCGCGCTTCGGACACAACTCCGCGAACGCCTGACCCGTTCCGCGCTTCAATGGGATTCCGAAAAACTGGCATTCACCAATGTGACAGAAGCAAATCAGTTTCTTCGAAGGGGATACCGGCAGGGATGGACTGTCTGATCACGGTTCTTCCTCGATACCAATCTTGAGGCCGACGATCTCGTAAATCTGTCCGATGGCGAGGAAGAGGCTCGCTTCGCGATCCGCTGAGTTGAACAGATTGTTGGCCAGGTTGGATTCGTTTGAAGCGATCTCGCCACGCGTGGCCAGTAATTGGTCGATGTTGATGTTTCCGTTGGCGTATTCAGCGATGCGCGTCTTCAATTCCTCACGTTTGCGCCGACCCACGTCGATCAATTGTGTTCTGTTCTGGTGATTGTCCCACATCGCCCGGGTGGTGGTGACGATCATCCGGTGGATGTTGATTTCCTCAGCCTCGATCTGGGCCTGGAACTGACGGATTTGAGCCTCCGCCTTGAGCCGCGTGGCCCGGAGCACGCGCCGGTCGTTCAGGCGCACATTCACGCCACCACCCACCGTCCAGCCTTCGAACCGGTTGTCGAAAGTCTCGGAGCCAATGGGGAAGAGCGTGCCTTCGAGGAAAGTCGTGACATCATAGCGCCCCTTGATGGCTTGATCCCGGCGAAGCTCGGAATTGCGAATGGCATCGTTGAGAACGCGGAAAGTGGGGTTGTTTGTGCGGGCGCGTTGGATCAGTTGGTTCAGACCTTCGGCTGCGCGCGATTGCTCCGCGTAGGGACTCAGGCGGTAGCGGGGGATTTCAACCCTTACGGGCGCGCTGGGGGCCATCGCCAGAAACGAACGCAGGACTGTGAGGTATTCCTGCTCGTAGGCGGTGTACATGCTCCTGTAGGAAACGGCATTGGCTTTCACCGATTCAACGCGGGCCCGATCACGATCCCTGACCCGACCGTCTTTCAGAAGGGAGTCGAGATCAACTGACCAGCGGTCGTAAGCCCCCGACAGGAGGTGGTAATAGACGACGTAGTTAAACCGCGACAGCGCGCCCTCCGCAACCGAGCGATAGCCGGTCACGTAATCCAGTTGTGCTTTGCGGGCCGTGGAGTCCTGAAACGCCTGGGCAATGATCCGGTCCTGCCGCTTCCGGGAACCGAAGAACGGCACCTCAAGCCGGGTGCGAACCAGCGCACCAGCCCCGGACTCGACAGGGCTGCCGGCAAGAAGCCCTGGATCGAACTCAAAGCGCGAGTAGGACGCACCCACTTCCGTACTCAGGACGGCTCCTTCGAAGGTTTCCTTCTTCACCCCGACAACGGATTCCACCGTGTTACCGAAGGCACCACGGCGGTTGGGAAAATCCGAGAGATCGGAGCGCGCTTCGACGAATGGCTCAAGGCGGCTGAGGTTCGCGCGAAATTCATCGAGACCATGCTTGGATGCCTTCATGTCCTCGCGGGCGGCGCGAATCGTGGGGTTCCGCCGGTAGATGGTGCGAACGATGTTGGACAGGTTCAAATGCAATGGCTGGCCGGCATTGGGCGGCTCTCCGGTTGGCTGGCTCGCTGAAACTTGCGCGGCGGCATCGTCCGCGTTGATAAACTCGACCTGGGCGGGCGGCCTTGCGATGGGGGCTGGTGGAACGACTTCGGCCGCCGCAATAACCAGGACTGTGGGGATTAAAACAACCATCATCAAAACCCACATGTGCCCCGTGAGCTTGGGACGTGTCAGCGGGAATCTGCGATACCAATCAAGCGTGGATCTGGGTGCCGCCCCGCACAATGCGGACAAGGGCCTCGAAAACGAATCCAAAACACGGATCATTCAAGCGAAGTGTCGGAAAGACGCAGCGGCGGAGCAATCGCAAATACTCAAAAAAGCCGGGGCCGCGTGAAGCGGCCCCGGCTTCGTAATGGGAGCTGCGCCCTGGCAGCTATTTCTTAATGACCCGGTAGAACTTAATTCCGTCACCAACGGCCACTTGCTGTGGATTGGTGGCACCTGCCACATCAGTCCAAACGACGGGAGAGATCAGCGAGTCTGCAACCTGTAGCGTGCCCCCTTCAGTCCATGCGATCTGGAGGTTCGCGCCGTTGCGTGTAACAGTCAGCGTGGCACGCTTCGGAGGTGCCGGCGGTTCGGGTGCGCTGCCGCAGTCCGTGATGGTGGCGATCAGTTCGAGACCGAACACCATGTCCGAGCTGCTGCCTCCGGACTGATGCACTTCAGCCGCGACGACGTTGTCTCCGGAGACAAGATTGTCGAGCGGGATGTCGAAAGGACCTTCGTAGATGTTCTCATGCCCGCCGAAACTCGTCAGGTAATCGAACGTGGCGTCGGCCGCGACACCGAGCCTGTTAATCTCCTTCCCGTTCAGATAGATCACGACGCCGTCATCGACGACGTGACGCAACTTGAGCTTCGCGCTAGTGGTGCTTCCGGTGAAGTTGAAATGCCCGCGGAAGTAGAACGTTTGCACATAAGTGCCCTCGTCGTTCAACCGGCTGATCGCGGTGCGAATCGGTTCGACCGTCGTGGTGGATTCATCAGCGATCAGGGCCTTGCCCGACGGCCATTTGCTGTCGTCGTAAACCGGTTCTTTCCAGGCGGTGCCAAGATCCTGTCCTGACCGGTCGTAACGCCACGTTGTGGCATCGTCGATCTTGAGCAAAGCCACGTCGCGAATGACGCAAGGAACCGTGGCTACCAACTCCGCCCCAAACACCATGTCCGAGCTGCTGCCACCCGATTGATGAACTTCGGCTGCGAGGATGTTTTCACCCTTGATGAGCAGCTTCGGATCTATGTCAAACGGGCCCTCGTAAATGTTTTCATGCCCGCCAAAGCTTGTCAGGTAATCGAATGTGGCATCAGCGGCGATGCCGAGGCGATTGATCTCAACTCCATTGAGATAGAAAACTGCACCATCATCGACCACATGCCGCAGCTTCAATTTCACCCCCGAAGTGAGCGAATCGTTGAAGTTGAACTTGTGGCGGAAGTAAAAGGTCTGGACGTAAGTGCCCTCATCATTCAAACGGCTGATCGCAGTGCGGATCGGCTCGACCGTCGTGGTTGACTCGTCGGCGATCAGCGCCTTGCCTTTCGGCCATTTGCTGTCATCAAAGCCCAACGCCTGCCACGCGGTTCCGAGATCCTGCCCGGAACGATCGTAGCTCCACTCGGATTTGGCATCGATCTTCACGATCTCGATCACCTTTGTCGGCACTCCGACAGCAATGCTCACTGGAGCAGAGTCTGTGAAGACACCACCGCTGTCCGTTGCACGGGCAATGTAACTGTGCGCCCCTTCCGCGACACTGAAGAAGGTTATCGAAAACGGGCTGACAGTGGATGTGCCGATGATCTTGCCCTGTTCGATGTAATCAACCTGCACGATGGTCTTGCCAGGCCCTGGCGAAGCAGCCGTCGTTAGCGTGACAGGCGCGCCAATCTCGAAAGTGCTGTCACTGGCCGGTCCTGATATTGCCACAGTAGGAGGAATGAAAGCCCCGGGAGCGCCTATGGTTTCCAAGACCGCGTCTGAGATGTAGGGCAGGGCACGAGACATGGATGTATCACCCTTCTTGCGCCAAGCCACATCGCAGTAGTCGCCACCGCCGCCTTCCTTCCACACTGCCCGGATGTAGTAACGTTTACCGGCGGTCAACGACTGTGGCGTGCTCGTGGGGAACGTGCCGTCGCCATTGTCACCAGCACCAACTTCCTCAAACGCATCGCAGCAGTCGTTTTCCTGGGCAATCAACACGGCCTTCTCAGCGGTGTCATCAGGGCTGAGGAAGAGTTGTGACACATCATCGCTACGTATGAAAAATTCATACTGGGCCGTCTCGGTCGGAGCGATCCAGCCGGACATTACACCACCATAATTGTCGCGGGTTGTATTGGCGCTTGAGGCATCCGGGAGGGCGAGTCGGCTCGTGAACTGACTCACATACGCGACGAGGTCCGGCTGATTGTTGACGTACTTCTCGCTGGTCAGGAGGTTCTCCAAGTCGGCCACTCCGGCTCCCGGGATATTATAAAACGCTTCCAGCTTGAGCCCGCCCTTGACGATTGTGAAAGCTGGGAATGTGAACTTCGAATCTGCCGCGCTCGAGTTTCCGGCAACATCAACGATGTCCTTGATGGTCAGTGTGTAGGTCGCGCCAAGCGTTTGCTTGCCGGTGCCAAGTCTGACCAGCGTCGGGCTGAGAACTGTTGCGCTGGATACCGAAATTCCGCCGTCGAGAGAATAACTGGCCGATTTTCCTGCGGAATCTGCTGTGACTGCCTCCGAGAATTCGACGGTCACGTTGTCGAACGAGCCGCTGCCTCTGACGTTTTTGATTTTTGGAGAAGTCACGTCCGCAGTCACGGTGAACGTGGATTCAGCGCTTGTGGCGGTTGCGCCTGGAATGGAGATGACCGCACGATACTTGGCGCCATTGTCCGAGGCCGACAGTGGGCCGACAGTGACAGTGGTGCCGCTCAAATCCGGAACGTTCGCGCCGTTCTTCTGCCATTGAACGACCACCGGACCGCCAGAGACGGTGAGTTCAACGCTTAGATTGACGAAGTCGTTTTGCGCCGCAGTGACGTTGAGCGGCTGCTTGGTGATGTTGATTGTCCCGCCAGCCGGGATGGATGAAGCCAGAAATGCTCCTGGAATGGGTTTCAGTTGTGCCGGCGGAGTGGTGTCACCCACCTTGCGCCAGGCCACCTGGCAGAAGTCCCCGCCCCCGCCTTCCTTGTAGAGTGCTTGAATCGCGTAAGCCTTGCCTGCCTGCAAAGTGACCGGGGTGGAGGTCTGTGTCGCTCCAGGCTCCTGAAATGCGTTACAGCATCCGGTTTCCTCCGCAATCATTTCCAAGCCTGCGACCGCATCACCAGTCCTGTTGATGAACAGTTGCGAGGCATCATCGCTCCGCAGGAAGAACTCATAATCACCGGACACCGCCGGAGTGATGACACCGCTGATCCTACCGCCAAAATTATCGTGACTGTCATTGGGATAAACGGTTCGGGTGTCAAACGACGTCATGTAGAGCACTTCGTCCGGCTTGTTTGCCTGGTACTTGGCAGTGTCATCCAGAAGGCCCTGGACTGCGGTGCCAGCGATGCCGTTGAAGGCTTCAAACTTCAGAAGTCCGGGAACGAGGATGGGGGCTCCTCCCTGCCCATGAACGCCAGTATGGCCGACGAAGAGCGCTCCGATAATGAGCGCACATGCTTTTAAGAACGGTTTTTGCATAATGATCCTATTTTTGATCCCGTTGGAGCACATTCAGCTTGCACTAAGGGCGGGCGAAATAATAACTTGAGCAAATGTTAGTTAACGGGGTTCGATGACATAGTTCCATTCCCCGTGGAACTTCGCTGGCGTGATATGGACGCGAGCCAGTTCATCGTCCGAGACGCTCACTCCAGTTTCAT
>SXGU01101189.1_pt1 | contig 13704 bp, 15 predicted proteins | sample 3174531 | NCBI WGS metagenome assembly SXGU01 (sample SAMN11356863, study PRJNA531348) | freshwater metagenome | isolation source: freshwater sample F1-140 | place: China: Fuxian Lake, Yuxi | collected 2017-12-25 | reverse complement strand
GCGAATGCGAGTAATTAAGTCGGACACTGGGTTCCTGGCCTATCAGAAGATCTTCAAGCAGCTGCAGCTCTCGGGGTCCGTCCTTCTCTTCTGGCAGCTCGATCCGGACAGTGGCCGCCGCCAGGTCTCCGAGTCCACCCTGCGGTCCTACAACATCCACTCGGGCTTCCTCTACCTCGAGCTCCCCCGGGAGTCCCGGATCAACCGCGGCCTGCCGATCTACTGCTACGCCGAGGAGGGCCAGTTCATCTTCAAGACCAACATCCACGCCATCAAGGGGAACAACTTCACGCTGGAGGTCCCGCCGGAGGTCAAGCTCCTCGAGGGCTCCGAGGTCTCGGGCATCAAGGCCCAGATCGGCGTGGACCTCTCCAACATCTGGCTCGTGAAGCGCTTCCAGTCCGAAGCCGAGGTCGCCGCGGACCCGAACTACCTCAAGGCCCGGAGCATGGCCGAGCGGTCGAGCCGGGACCAGAACTTCCTCAACACGGAGTTCGAGAACATCTCGCTGGAGGAAGAGGAACGGATGTTCGCGGATAAGCGCGAGAGCCCGCGCACGAGGCCTAAGGTGGAGAAGTGGGTGAAGGTCAAGAGCCTCCTGAACCACCAGGTGAACCTCCTGAAGCTCTTCGACCTCTCGCGGGGAGGCATGAGCTTCATCGTCATCAACCCGCTCCTCTTCCCGAAGGGGAGCGCGGTCGAGGTGCTGGGGTTCGACGAGTTCAACCTCGACGACCCGCTCTCGGGGATGGTCATGTCCCAGAGGCCCATCGACGAGACGCAGATCGAGTTCAAGATCGGGATCAAGTTCACCGACGACTAGGCGTCCCCGGGCAGGAGTGACCTCCCCGTCGGTGAATCCTAGAACGAATACTCGTAGGAAAAGTTATTGTCCCGGTCCGTGTCACCCTTCTTGATGAGCTTCCGGTGCTTCTCGAGCGTCTTGCCGATCACCCGGATCTCGCTCTCCAGGAGCTCCATGTCCACGTACTCGCTGCCCTCTACCTTGTCGCAGAGGTTGCTCTGCCGGTGGAGGGCCATCTGATACACCACCGCCTCGCGGATGGCCTGGGTATTCTTCTTCTTGTCGAGGTCCATGTGGCTGGCCATGGCCTCCATGTGCTCCGGGTAGAGCTCGAACATGACCTTGACCTTGGCGCAGGCGTCGACGACGTTCTCCGTCTTGAGGCTCGCGCGGATCTCTCTCGTGGTGAGGATGAGGCGCTCCACCCGGTCGACCATCTCCTTCTTGATCCGCTTCTCCCGGAGGGTGTCGGCGACGGAGACCTGGGACGCGAGGACGAGTGAAAGGGCGATGATGAGTTTCATAAAACCTCCGGCTAGAGACACCTGTCAAGGATTTAGACATCCCAAATCCCACAGAGTCCGTAGATTGCTAGTATACTACGGAGGTTTATTCAAAGCCCGTGCCAGCTCCCGTCCTGGATGAGGCCGAGCTGGACCCGCAGGTCGATGAGCTGCTGGTCCCAGTAGTTCGCGGTGGGGAACTGGGGGAAGATCCGCTGGAAGGAGTGGTCCTCCCAGCGCTTGGCGATCCAGGCGTTGAAGTGGACCATGCGCATGGTCCGGAGAGCTTCGACGAGGTTGAGCTTCACGTGGGTCTTCCTCGTCATCTCCTTGTAGGCCATGAGGAAGCGGTCCCGGTCCTTCAAGCTATCTTGGTCGGTGCCGGGGAAGAGGAGCCAGAGGTCCTGCTCCACCGGACCGGTGAGGCAGTCGTCGAAGTCCACGGCCACGGGGCCCGCCGAGGTCCAGACGATGTTCCCACGGTGGAAGTCCCCGTGGAGCCGCTGGGTCTCGAGGTGCCGGAAGACCGGATCGAGGAGGGGCTTGAGCTCTTCGAGGAGCTTCAGGTAGTAGCCGAAGCTCTGGTGCTCCACGGGCCTGGTCTGGGCCAGGGCCCGGTGGCTCATCTCGATGAAGGTCTCCGGACTCAGGGCCAGGCGGGATTTGAACGGGGCCATGGACCCGATGTTGTGGATGCGGCCGATGAGCCGTCCGACCTGGTCGATCTCGTCACCCAGGAGTTCGTCCTTGAGGCGCCCCTGGACCTTCGGAAAGAGCGCGAACCACAGCTGGGTTTCTTCGTGGAGGTGGAGCGTCTTCCCCTTCCACTCGAGCGGCGCGACCACCGGGACTTCGAACTCCAGGAGGGTGCTGAGGAAGGTGTGCTCCTCCGTGATCTGGGCTTCGGTCCAGCGGCCCGGGCGGTAGAACTTCAGGATCACGTTCTGGCTCGAGAAGCCCTTGCCGAAGTCCTCCGGGGACGCGAGCTCTACGTCGTAGACCCGGTTCTCGAGGCTGTTGAGGGCCATGACCTTCCCGGTGAGGCGCCGGCCCCGTTGTTCCGCGGCCGCCATCACGTGGTCCGGCGTGAGGAGGTGGAAGTGCCGGGTCTGCGCTCCCCAAAGTCCCTGTGCTTCGCTCATAGCTGCCCTTTGGATCTTCCTAGCGCCGGCGGCTGCGCACGCGTTTGTAGCGGCGGCGGCCCTGGCGCTTCTTCCGGATCTCGTTGAGGTTGTTCTGGAGGTCCTTGATGAAAACCGCGAGCTCCCGCCGGTAGTGCGTCTTCCCGTCCTCGCCGATGTTCTCCACGTCCAGGAACCAGTGGTTCTCCCGGGCGACGTTGTCGATGACGGTGAAGTTCACGTTCTTCCGCTCGGCCACCACGCGCCAGGGGTTGCTGTCGACGGTGTCCGGGAAGAGGGACGCGTGGATCGGGCTCGCGGTGATCTCGAAGCTCGGCTTCCCGAAGAGGCCCCGCGGGAACTGCATGATCTCACTCATGTGCCGGTCGCCGCTCAGGAAGACGAAGGGTGTGGGGATCCCGCGCAGCTCGGAGACCAGCTGGACGAACTCCTTGGGGTGGTTGCCCTCGTAGGATTCGAACTGGTGGTAGCCGCCGAAGAACTGGTCTCCCTTGATCAGAAGGCTCGGCGTCGGTTCCTCCGCGAGCTTGGCGAGGAGCCAGGCTTTCTGCTCCAGACCCAGGTGGGACTGCTCCGACTCCGGCGAGCGGAAGCTGCGGCCATCGAGGAAGTAGAGGTTGAAGTCCCCGAGGCTCAGAAGGCCCCCCACGCCGTGGCCCTCGGTCCAGTCGTCGTCGCTCAGGTCCTGGGCGTAGAAGGCGTCGAAGATCTTCCTGGACTCGTCCTTGTACTTGTAGTCGCGGTTCGCATCGTTCTGGCCGTAGTCGTGGTCGTCCCAGAGGGCGTGGATGGGGATGAGCTTCTGCTGGAAGAAGACCGGGAGGGTCTGGCGCACGTCGAGGTAGCGCTGCCAGAGCTTCTCCTCGTCGACCTCGAGCGGGTTCACCTTGCTCGCCTTGTCCGCGTAGACGTTGTCGCCGATGAGGAGGAGGTACTCGGGGTTCTTCTGGGCGAGGGCGCTCCAGATCTTGAAGTGCTCGGGGTAGAAGTCGTTCATGCAGGAGGCGACCGCCAGCCGCAGCCGGTCCGGGTCCTTCTGTCCCTTCCCGACGAGGCGCTGGTCGACGATCTGCTCGCCCCGGAAGGCGTAGAGGTTGTACTCCTTCAGCGGATCCCGCAGGAAGACCACCTTGTGGACCTCGAAGTCGGAGAAGTTCCGGGTCTCGATCTTCACCTCGTCCGGCTGGACGATCTCACCCTCCGCACTCCGGAGCTCGAAGCGGATCGAGGAGGACTTGGGGGTGACGATGCTGAACTCCACTTCCTTGGAGTTGGTGACCCCCTGGATGATGGAGAGCTTGTCCGTCCGCTTGGTCGGGAGCTTGGCACAGCCGAAGACAACGAAGATGAGGAGGAGGTAGATTTTCAAAGCGGGTAACCTAGTTTTAAGAGGACGCTGGTCAGTTGGATGAGGGGGAGGCCGATTACGGCGGTGTGGTCTTCCATGTCGATGCGGCTGAAGAGCTTGATCCCGCGGGCTTCGAGCTTGTAGCTGCCGGCGCAGTCCGTGGGCCTGTCCCGGTCGACGTAGGCGGTGATCTCCCGAAGGCCCAGGGGGCGCATGTGGAGCGTGGTCTTGTTCACGAAGGTCTCCGACCCCGACGGGTAGGTCACCGTCACCGCGGTCAGGAGGTCGTGGGATCTCCCCTGGAGCATCGAGAGCTGCTCCCGCGCGGCCTCGACGGAGCCCGGCTTGCCGAAGATCCGGCCATCCATCGTGCAGACCTGGTCCGAGCCGATGACACAGGAGTCGGAGTTCGTGACGAAGACGGCGTGGGCCTTGAGCTGGGAGAGCCTGGCCGCGAGCTCCCCGGGGGCGAGGCCCGTGTCCTTCACCTTCTGCTCGTCCACGCCCGGAGCGCGGGTGCTGAAGTGCCACCCAAGCTGGGCCAGGAGGTCACTCCGGTACCTGGAGGTGGAGGCGAGGATGAGCGGGTAGGGCAGCTCTAGTGGTTGATCTTTTCCCATATCTTTAAACAAAAAAACCTGTCTTGCTTGAGTTCTTTCCAAGGGTAGTCCAAGATGACGTCCCTCGCCGGCGAACGGTTGACCCCGGCGGCCACACAGCTCTTACATAGAGTCAGGGTGTAGTACTTTCTATAGAAGGAAAAAACCGCCGCGTACTTTTCTTCCTTCTTCGTCGCCACGGCCAGAGTCTTCTCGAGCTTGCGGACGTGAGAGCTGATGATCTCGTTGAGCTTCTTACTTTCCTTGTTCTCCGGATCCAGGTGCCAGTCGGTCGGAACGGCGGTCATCGGAGGACCTCGTCGAAGATGTGGGCCGCCCCTCCGTAGATCGCGCCCTTCTCCGCGGAGAGGGTCGCGCTGATGATCTGCACCTTCCCGCGGAGGGAGAAGTGGACCATCTCGTCGAGCCGCTTCTTGATCACGGCGTTGAACGACTCTCCGAGCTTGGAGACCCCGCCGCCGATGATGAAGGCCTGTGGCCCGAAGAGCACGGCCATGCTGGTCAGCCCGGAGACCAGTTCGTCGACGATGGTGTTGATGATGGTCGAGGCCCGCAGGTCCCGGTTGTTGAACTCCGATCCGAGCTTCTCGATGGTCCACTCCTCTCCGGTGAGTTCGAAGATGGTCTGCTTGATCCCCCGGGCGGAGAGGTAGCTCTCCAGGTGGTTGATCCCGCCGCAGGAGCAGAGCCGCTTCTTCTCGTGAGGGATCAGGACGTGGCCGCCTTCCGCGCCGAGGGCGTTGTGGCCTCGGTAGAGTCTGCCGTCGAGGATGAGGCCCGCGCCGACGCCGGTGCCGAGGGTGATCAGGATGAAGTCCGAGAGGTTCTTGCCCGCGCCCCAGCGCTTCTCGCCCACGGCCGCGAGGTTGGCGTCGTTCTCAATCACCGCTCTGGATCTGAAGTTTTCCTCGAAGAGCTTCTTGAGCGGAACGTTCCTCCAGCCGAGGTTCGGCGCGTGGTCGACGTTCCCGGTGAAGTAGTTGGCCATCGGCGCGCCGGCGCCGACGCCGATGATCCGCCGGTCCCCGAGCTTCATGCCCAGCTCCGACGAGAGGATGTGTTCGGATTCCTGAGCTAATTGCTTTATGAAAGGAACGGGGTCGCTGTGACTTGGCGTCGGGAGAGTGCGGAAGTGGAGGATCTTACCCGAGTAGTCGAAGAGTCCGATCTTTGTATTGGTCCCTCCGATGTCGATCCCGAATGCCAGTTGGTCATTGTTCATAGCTCAAAACGCTATCATGAAACTCCGCCGTCGGCTATAATGACAAGATGTACTTTTTAATGGCCATGAGGGTCAAATTTTTGTGAAATTAGTTAACCTTAACCAACTGTTGTTCCACCCGAAATCAAGCAGTCTGAGTTTCTACTACCGACCTCTCGGGACGAGTCCGGATCCGTCGGTGCTAGAGAGTTTTCTCTCCGACGTCTGCGCGCAGTTGAACCTCCCGGAGCACGAACCCTTCTTAAAGAATCTTGAGAAACACCGGAGCACCATCAAGAAGCTCCTGGGCCAGCACCCCGATCGCTCCCACGGGTTCTTCTTCTGCGAGGCCTTCCAGGGATACGTGGTCCTCGAGAACACGGTGGATCCGTTCTTCTCCCTCGGAGAGCACTTCCACGTGAGGCCAATGCTGGAGGAGCTGTTCGTGAACGCGGAGTTCATGCTGGTGAACGTCTCCCTCTACGACATCAAGATCTACCGCGGAGACTTCCACCAGGTCGAGATCATCCAGCACTACGAGTTCGACCAGCTCCCGAAGAACCTCGAGGCCAGCGGCTCCGCCCGCGTCTACGCGCCGGAGTACATGGGGCTGGTTCCGTACAAGACGGTCCTCGCCCTGCGGACCATCGCCCAGAAGGTGAAGGACACCATCATGTACCAGTCCATCCCCGTGCTCGTGACGGGCCTCGAGGACATGAAGAAGCACTTCACGAAGCACCTCGGAGAGAGCGCGGGGGTCATCACCCACATCCACGAAGACTTCTACGAGAAGACCTGCGTGCAGATCCTCGAGCGGTGCAAGGCCTTCCGGCCCGTGGTCCTCGACTACTACTCGGCCCAGCTCAAGGACCGCCTGAAGCGCATGATGAAGTCCCGGAAGTACATCTCCGACCTCGGGGAGATCATCAAGGCCATCACGCAAGGGAAGGTGGTGCACCTGGTGCTGCCGCCGGAGCAGAAGCTCTGGGGGAGGGTGGACCTCGAGACCGGCGAGTTCGAAGTCCACAGGAAGCCGGTCAAGAATTCCTCCATCGACATCCTCAACGAACTGGCGGAGGAAGTCATTAAACAAGGCGGGCAGGTGCAGATCCTGCGGCACCAGTTCTTCCCACAGGAAGCCCACGCCCTCGCCATCCTCAAAGGATAACCATGAGCCTCTCCGCGTTCCTCAACTACTTCCCGAAGCTCGGCGCGAGGGTCTTCATCGCCGACGGCGCCAAGGTCATCGGCCGCGCGGTCCTCGGCGATCATTCGAACATCTGGTTCAACTCTATAGTTAGGGCAGACGTTAACTCCATAACGATCGGGAATAATACCAACATCCAAGACCTCTGCATGCTCCACGTAACGGAACGAAACGCTCTGACCATCGGAGACAACACTTCTCTCGGACACAGCGTCATCCTCCACGGCTGTCGGATAGGAAACGGTTGTCTAATCGGGATGGGAGCCATTATCCTAGACGGAGCTGAGGTGGGAGATAACTCGCTCGTCGCGGCCGGGTCTCTCATCTCCCCGGGGAAGAAGTTTCCGCCGGGAAGTCTGATCAAGGGCCGCCCCGCGGTGGTCGAGCGGCCTCTGGGGCCAGAGGAGCTCGAGCGCGTCTCGAACCACTACCGGGCCTACGTCGGCTACAAAGAGCAGTACCTCAGGATGGGTGAAGAGAATGGAACTGATCAAAAAGGGTCTCGAAGCAAGCCTGACTAAACGGTTCACGACCCTCGTCTCCAAGATCTCCGAGCACAACCTCTTCCTCCTCTCCTCGTCGATCTCCTACTACTCCGCGCTCGCCATCGCGCCGTTCCTCATGATCCTCCTCGGCGTGGCCGCCTTCCTGGGCCAGAACGTGCAGGAGCAGATCACCATGCAGGCCAACTCGATCTCCCCGGAGGTGGGGAAGATGTTCGTGCTCATCTTCGACAACGTCAACGAGGGGATCAACGTCGGCTCCATCTCCGGGATGGTCGGGGTCGTCGTCCTCCTCTGGACCGCGTCCCTCGTGTTCCTGCAGATGCGCTACTCCTTCGACGTGATCTACGGCTACTACAACCCGCACCTCTTCCGCGGGGTCTGGGCGACCGTGAAGGAGCGGCTCTTCGCCATGTTCGTGGTGATCATGGCCGGGGTCTTCTTCATCTTCTCCGTCTCCCTCGCGGCCATCGTGGAGTTCCTCTTCGGCCCCGGCACCAATGAGAACGTCTTCTACCGCGTCCTCGTCGTCCTCATGAACTTCCTCGTCTACATCGGGATGTTCACCGGCATCCACTACTTCGCCCCGAGCCGCAAGCCGCCGCCCTTCGAGGCCCTGAAGATCGCCGTCCTGACCTCGACCTTCTTCTTCCTCGGGAACTTCCTCCTGGCCTCCTACCTCAAGGGGGTCGCCGCCGACTCGATCTACGGGGCCACGGGCACGCTCCTCGTCTTCCTCACCTGGTCCTACTACTCGGCCTTCATCGTCTTCCTGAGCGTCGAGGTCTTCCTCTACCTGCGGAAGAGGGGCGTGGAGACGCTCCAGCGCTGGGGCAGCCCGAACGTCGGCGGCGCCTGAAATTTCGATGTAATTTTTTCAAAGCGCTGACAAGGGAGAGTGAACTCCGCTATCCAACGGGGAAACTAACCCGGAGGACCTCTATGAAGCACATCGCACTCGTGGCCGCACTCTCACTCTCGAGCGCCGCCGACGCCCAGAACCGCATCTACCACGTGGAGCTCTCCCGGGCCCAGAAGCAGGTGATCCGGAACGCGGCCCAGGCAGTGGTCTACGCCTGCGGCGGGGAAGCCGAGCTCAGCGCCGCGGTGAAATCCCTGGTGTCGGTGAAGAGCGCGGGAGGATCCAAGCTCGAGGTGACCTTCCTCTGGCAGGAAGCGTACTACGAAACCCAGCTCGCGGCCTTCGTCTACGACGTGTCCACGGACAAGATCCTCGCGAAGAACTGCGCGCCCCGGATCTAGTACGGGGCCCTAGCTCGGGGAGTGGCACACGGCTTCGACGGCGTGCCCGTCCGGGTCGTACACGAACGCTGCAAAGTAGTCTGGCCCGTAGGCGGGCCGCAGACCGGGAGCACCGTTGTCTCGGCCACCCTGCGCGAGTGCCCGTTGATGGAACACTCGCACCGCCTCTCTAGCGGGGGCCGTGAAGGCGAGGTGGAACCCACTGCCCGGAGGAACGGCCTCCACCTGGAGCTTAACCGCGAACCTTTCGTCGACCCCTGTGGTTCCCCACCCGGCGGCCCTCTGGGTCGTCCAGAGCCGGCGGTAGCCCAGGGCCCCCAGGACGGCGTCGTAGAAGCCGATCGTTCGGTCGAGGTTCGAGCAGGGGAAGGAGATGTGGTCGAGCATAAAAAAAAAGAGGGCCCGGATCGCGGGCCCTCGGTGCTTATTTTTTGAGGTACGTGTAGCTCTTCAAGCAGCTCTCGTAGAAGTCCGTCAGGTCGACCCCTTCCCGCGGCCTGATCTTCCCGCGCTTCACCTGGGTGTCCACCAGCGCCTTCACGGTCTGGGCCATGGTCTCCGGGTTGTACTGGAGGGTCGAGAGGACCTGGCTCGCCTGGTTCCCGTAGATCACTTCCTCGATGTAGAAGTCCGTCGGATCGTCGTCGTCGCAGAAGATGTGGACTTCGTTCAGCCGGCCGAAGCAGTTGTGGTTATCCCCCATGATGTCCTGGTAGGCGCCGGTCATGAAGAGGCCGATGAAGTAGTCCTCGCCGTCCTTGAGCTTGTGCAGGGGAACGGTGTTGGTCGGGCCGTCGGCCGAGAGGAAGGTGTCGAGCTTGCCGTCGGAGTCGCAGGTGATGTCCACCAGCGTGCACAGCTCCGTCGGCTTCTCGTGGAGCTTGTGGAGCGGGAGCACCGGGAGGATCTGGCCGATGGCCCACGTGTCCGGGGCGGACTGGAAGATGGAGAGGTTGCACATGTACTGGGACGCCATCTGGCTCTTGAGGGCCATGATCTCGTCCTGGGCGTACTCGTCCTTCGAGGCGTGCTCGACGATCCGGTGGCAGATCTTCCAGTAGAGGGTCTCGAGCTTCGCCCGCTCGTCCAGGGTGAGGATGCCGAACTTGAACGCCGACACCGACTCCTCCTTGAGCTTCAGGGCGTCGTTGTAGACTTCCTGGTAGTTCTTCTCGGTGAGCTCGGTGGAGAGGTCCCGCATGTTGGTCACGAGGATGTTCTCGTTGATGGCCTTGTCGGTGTTGAAGTTGTTCGCGGCGCCGATCTCGAGGGCCCCGAAGACGTTGGTGATCACGCAGGAGTGGTGGGCGGTGATGGCCCGGCCGCTCTCGGAGACGATGTTCGGGTGCGGGACGTCCTCGATGTCGCAGATCTGCTTGAGGATGTAGACCACGTCGGCGACGTAGTCCTGGGTGGTGTAGTTGATGGAGGACGGGGAGTTGGACCGGGTCCCGTCGTAGTTCACGCCGATCCCGCCGCCGACGTCGAAGAACTCGAGCTTCGCCCCTTCCTTGTAGAGCTTGGCGTAGATGCGCGCGCCCTCGGAGATCGAGTCCTTGATGGTCTTGATGTCCGGGATCTGGGAGCCGATGTGGAAGTGGAGGAGCTTCAGGCAGTGGGCCTTGTCGAGGGACTTGAGGTACTTCACCGCCTGGAGGATCTCCGTGATGGTCAGGCCGAACTTGGCGTAGTCGCCGCCGGAGCTCGCCCACTTCCCGGAGGACTTGGTGGAGATCTTGGCGCGCAGGCCGATCATCGGCTCCACGCCGACCTCGGCCGAGAGCTTCATCAGGTCGAGGAGCTCGGAGTACTTCTCGACGACGACGATGACCTTCCGGCCCAGCTGGTTCCCGAGGAGGGCCATGCGGAGGAGGTCGACGTCCTTGTAGCCGTTCACGACGGTGAGGGAGTTCTGGTTCACGTTCATCGCGAGCGCGGCCATGAGCTCCGGCTTGGACCCGGCCTCGAGGCCGTAGTTGTAGGGGCCACCGGCGTCGACGATCTCCTCGACCACTTCCCGCATCTGGTTCACCTTGATCGGGTAGACGCCGTAGTACGAGCCGGTGAACTTGGCCTCCTCGATGGTGCCCCGGAAGGTCTTGTTGAGCACGGCCACCTGCGAGCGGAGGATGTCGTGGAACCGGATCACCGTCGGGAACGGGATGTTCTTGTTCTTCATCTCCTCGACGATCTCCATCATGTTGATCACGGGCCCGTTCTGCGTCCGCGTCGGGTTGATGCAGAGGTCACCCTTGTCGTTCACGGAGAAGTAGCCCTCGCCCCACCGACTGATCTGGTAGATCTCGTCGGCGTGCTGGGTGGACCAGTCGTCGATGGCGTCGAGGTTGTGGAATCTGGTTTGCGGTTGTGGTGTTTTCAACTCAAAATCCCTCCGGAGAACATTTATTTTATACCTGCGACTATAAAGGAAAAATCACGGGTTACAAAACAGTTTTCCGGAGAGAGTGTAAGTTTTTTAGCGGATCCGTGAAGCCTGGTTTTCCAGCCGGGAGAACTGCTCCTGCTGCTCCTGCTGATCCTGGTACTGCTGGGAACCTACAACATTCTGTTTCGATGCACAGGCAGACATAACCAGAGCGATAAGGGCGATAAAAAAGTGTGGTCTCATTGGCAACCTCCTTGTTGTCCTACTTCCTAACATTGCGAGTACCATGCCAAGGGATAAACGCCTCTCGAGGCCATTTATGTGACAAGGTGCAGATAATTTGGCCCCAAGGGGTATCATTAGTTTACCACAAGCAGTGTCAAGGTGGCCAAAATACCTAATCTTTTTGATGGGTTAAGAGCGAATAGATCTTCCTTTGCTCATCGATTGAAAGAGGAGTTTGGTCGTCTGTTTGGACAGTCTTTCTAATCCTACTTTCCTGAAGAATGTGATCGAGCAGCCGGATCTTTTTAGTTAGGTTCTTCCCGATCTCGATGAACCATTTCGGAAGGTGCTCGGTGAGGTCTTCCTTGCCGAGGGGGACGATCACACTCCGCTCGAGGACGATGACGTTGCTCGAGCGCGGCTTCCCGTCGAAGAAGGCGAGCTCGCCGACGAACTGGCCCGCCTCGATCCGGGCGATGGCCTTCACCTCGGTCCCGCTCAGGACGCAGACCAGGAGCCGGCCGGACTTCAGGTAGAACATGTTGTCCGACGGGTCCCCCTCTCGGCAGAGGACGTCGTTGGGCCTGTATTCGATCTGGAATTCCTTCATAAAAGCTCCTACAGCTTCAAGATGCTCTTGATCACCAGTCCGAGCTGCTCCATCCCCTTATCATAATACAGGTTCTGCGGATGGAGCTCATCAAAATACGTCTGGTTCAGGGTCCACTCGTTCTCCACCAGCAGGGCGAAGTCGAAGAGCAGTACTCGATGCTTTTCGGCCACCTTTCGGATGATGGCGTTCTGGACCTCCGTCGCCCGCCAGGCCTTGCAGTCGAAGGCCGTGGCCTTCCGGAGGATCGCCTTGGCTTCGTCGAGGTACCCGAGGCGCTTGGCGATCTGGCCGTGGATGAAGAAGAGCTGGGCGTTGCCGGAGAAGAGCTGGCTGAGCTTCTGCGAGCGGGCGTATGCGGCCTTCACGTCGTTGGCCTTGATCTTCTCCCGGACCTCGTAGATCCCCGTCTCGACGTCCGTGTTGGTGGCGAACTCGCAGACCTTCTTCGGCGGGATGTCCAGGTTGAGGGGGGTGGTGGTGAGGACCAGCAGGCTGTTGCGGTTCTTGCTCAGGTTCACGAGCTCGGTGAGCTGCTGCTCGAAGAGGAGGAGTTCGGTGTCCAGGCGCTGGAGGAACTCTTCCTCCGAAGCCGCTTCGAAGGCCACGGGCTCCGGGTCCAGCCGGACCCGCCGCACGGGCTCGTAGACGATCCGCGAGAGCCACGGGTAGAGGATGAGCAGGGTCTCGATCCGCTCGTCCTTGAAGCGGCCGAAGTTCGCGGCGATCTTCCGGATCTCCGTGAACTCGAACTTGTTCTCCGCGAACTCCTCGCTCGCTCCCTGGTAGATCAGGATCTGGGGCCACTGGGTGACGGACTTCAGCTGGTGGATGGTGCGGTGGAGGCCCTGGCCGGGTCTGGCGAGGGACTGGATCCTGATGGGCTTCTCCAGGTCCGCGGAGATGACCGAGGCGAGCTCGGACTTGAACTTGCCGAAGTAGTCTCCCATGCGATCGCCGACGATGAGGATCGGGGCCTCGAGCTTCACCCCCGGCGCCGCCTGGGTGAAGGCGTAGGGATAGGGAACGATCTGCTCGGGATTTTTCCGGTACCGGTTCAAGATGAAAAATCCACCGGTTACGATGAGGACGAGAATGGAAACGAGGATCCCGGAGAGAACTTTTTTCAAACCACTGCCTTTTAAAACTTATTCTTCTCCCAAGAGTTTAACTTACGTCTTAATTTTGGTAAACAGAGGGTTCTCAGGAGACAAAAATGAAGCTCGCTCTTCATCCGGAAATCCTCGCCCCCGCGGGCAGCCTGGATAAACTGAAAGTGGCCGTGCTCTACGGCGCCAACGCGGTCTACGTCGGCGGGCAGAAGTTCGGCCTGCGGACAGCAGCCGAGAATTTCACTCTGGATGAGCTCCGGACGGGCGTGGCCTTCGCCCACGAGCGCGGGGCCCACGTCTACGTGGTCCTGAACTCCTTCCTCCACGACAAGGACCTCCAGGAGCTCCCGGACTTCGTCCGCTTCCTGGAGGAGATCGGAGTGGACGCGGTCATCGTCTCCGACCTCGGCGTGGTGAAGACCGTGCGCGAGCTCTCCCGGATCCCCATCCACGTCTCCACCCAGGCCTCCACCCTCAACGTGGACGCCGCCAAGCTGTGGAAGGCCATGGGCGCGAGCCGGATCGTCCTGGGCCGGGAGGTCTCCATCAAGGAAGCGGGAACGATCCGACGCGAGGCCGGCGTCGAGATCGAGATGTTCGTCCACGGGTCCATGTGCATGGCCTACTCCGGTCACTGCGTGATCTCGAACTTCACCCAGGGCCGGGACTCCAACCGCGGCGGCTGCGCCCATTCCTGCCGGTTCGAGTACTCCCTCGACCTCGGCCCCCTGACGCAAGAAAAGAAGCGCGCCCACTTCATGAGCTCGAAGGACCTCGAG
>SXGU01496533.1_pt1 | contig 13705 bp, 18 predicted proteins | sample 3174531 | NCBI WGS metagenome assembly SXGU01 (sample SAMN11356863, study PRJNA531348) | freshwater metagenome | isolation source: freshwater sample F1-140 | place: China: Fuxian Lake, Yuxi | collected 2017-12-25 | reverse complement strand
ATTGACTACGATTTAATACGTGAACAAATATTGGTTGCTGCAGGAGTTCCTATTTCAGGAAAAAATTATTATCCACAATTGCATGCAATCGAATGTCGTATTAATGCAGAAGATCCATTTAATAATTTCCGTCCTTCACCGGGTAAAATTACAGTATTGCATACACCAGGCGGACATGGTATCAGAGTGGATTCACATATTTATGCTGGTTATACTATTCCTCCAAACTATGATAGTATGGTGGCAAAATTAATTACTGTTGCACAAACTCGTGAGGAAGCGATTGCAAAAATGCACCGTGCTTTAAGTGAATATGTAATCGAAGGTGTTAAAACAACTATTCCTTTTCATTTGAAACTAATGAAAGACGAAAACTTCATCAAAGGAAATTACACAACAAAATTTTTGGAAGATTTTGATTTGACCGGAGAGTAATAAAAAATTCTAAAAATAAAAATGCCATTCTTTTTTTTAAGAATGGCATTTTTTTTAAAACAAAATAAAACAATTATGGAAACTCAAAAATATTTAAGATAGCTTGTATAGGAGGATTTCCAGGTAATGTAGAACCACTGGCAGCTGAACTTACATAACAAGAACTAAAAGTTGTTGAGAATTTTTTTGCCCGTACGTCTATAATATATGTTCCAGCACTTAAAGTAGCAGCTGTACTAAAACTATAGGCATCTATTGCATAAGTCATAGCAGAATTATTCATTACCTGAATTCTTCTTCCCGATCCTGATTTTATTCCATTGATAAAAATTGCTACATCCGTAAATCCAACTGCCGTTGTGCTACCACTATTCAATTGTACACCTCCATCTGTTTGAATTAATATTTTATGTGTGAATCCTGCAGGAACAATAATTGTATCAATCATTCCTGGTATTACTGTATAAATTCCAACTGTACTGTTGTCAGCATTCAAAGAAGCTGTTCCACTTGCAGTAGAAATAATAGGACTGTTTCCGGCAGGACCTGTTGGTCCGGAAATCCCTTGCAGTCCCGTATCACCAGTTGGACCAGTTGCTCCGGTAGCTCCAGTTGCACCATTTATTCCATTGGTTCCGTTTATTCCGGCAATTCCTGTTGCACCTGTTGGGCCAACTGCACCCGTTGCACCATTTAATCCATCAGCGCCATCATTGCCGGGAATTCCCTGTGGTCCTGCTGGTCCACTATTTCCTGTTGGTCCGATTGGTCCTGCGATAGAGCTTCCGGAAGTTTCCGAATACAAAGCATAAGGGACACTCATTAATTGTTGAGTTCCACTTATGCTGTAGCTTGTACCACCCGTTGGATCAGTTTCTGTTTTTATGAAGTAAGGCCCCAAGCCCCAGCCAATGGTGGCAAAACTTCCAGAAATAACTGAGCCTGTCCCAATTTCAATAGACACTAACCCATTTGCATTGGTACTTGGTGATTGAGCCTCTGAGTACACTACAGTTCCTGTTGGCGAACCCTGTATAATACTTATTCGCATTCCAACCGGACTGCTTATTAAAAGATTATTACTTGCATCTCTAACAACAGCTTGAAAGCTCATTTTTTGTGGAGCTTGTGCAAACGCAACAACTGCAATTACTATAGAGGCTAATGTGGAAATTAATTTTTTGTTCATGGTGTTTGTTTTTTGTTGGGATTAGTTTTTAATTATTTTAAATGTTTTTAGTTCAGAATTATTTTTTAATACTTTTATAAAATAGGTAGATGCATTGAAATTTTCCATTGGTATAGTTGTTATGTTTCCGGAAAGTTTATTTTCTGAAATTATTTTTCCTTTGGCGTCAAACAATTGATAAGATAACCCCAGTACATCAAGTTGATCTATTGATAAAATAACATTACTGATTGTTGGGTTTGGGTAAACAGAAAAGTTTAACTGAATGTTATTTACTGTTATCCCTGTTGTTACAGAAATGATATAAGGTTGTTGAATTCCTTCAGATAAATTTCCACTGCTTCCGGTTGAACCTGAGTAATCAATTTGTCCGATACTTATACTGATATTCCCTCCTGATCCGGAAATATCGCCACCCGCAGAAACTGTGTTTTGTTGTGCTTGAATTTTTATACAACTAAAAATAAATGCGCTGGATAAAATAATATGAGTTATTTTCATAAGAACTGGTTTTAGAATTAATTTTACAAGGCAAAAGTAGTTGGGCTTGTAAGAATGCTAAAATGAGACTAGCCTATAAAAAGCAGATTGGAAAATAATCAGAATGATATTTTTGTAATATTTAAAGGTGTTTTAGAGGATGTTTTGTGAATTCACAAACAAATTAATGTGAGGTGAGAAAGAGTTAAAATGTATTATTCTTCTTCCAATTTTTTTTCGAAAGTTCAAGCTTTACTTCTACAAAAGGAGGGAAGGCGGAGTTGGAAGGTTGTCTTTTGTTTCGTTCTGTTTCTTTCCAACCGGTTGTTTTGTAAAATTTTTCAGCACGCGTATCCGCAGCAGTTTCCAGCCAAATATTTTTGGTAGTTTTTTCAAAATACCAATTAAGCATTAATGTTTGTAGTTTTTTGCCGATTCCTTTTCCTTCTGATTGAGGTAAGATAAATAAGGCCCAAACGGAATTGCCTTTTAAATCTCCAATGGAAAACCCTACGATGGTATTATTTATTTCACAAACCCAACCTTTTCCTCGTATTGTAAGGTATTCAACCATGTCTTCATAGGTAACAAGGGAAGGGTTGGACAGAATATTTTCTTTGACTGATAGTCTGACAATCATCATTTGTTCGATGTCAGAAATTTGGGCTTCTCTGAAAATCATTTTTGGTTTTCCAACATTTTTTTCAACTAGCGGTTAATTTTTTTCAGCAAAAGTTTTAAATGCAGTCATGTATTTTAACGATTGTTTTTTAAATGCTCCTTGCATAAGAAATGCTAAAATTTTCATAAAACCTTTGAATTGAAACTCCTGCTCATTAGTAAGCTTTGTTTTGTTGTTTGAAAGCGCAACAAATTTATTACTTACATGATTATAAACTCCTTTTGCTTCGTAAGTTCCTGAAAATTCATGTGGGAGATTTCTGACTGTGACAGTTTCTATCATTTCCATTTCACGTTTTCCTGTTTTGAATTTTAGGCGCGATTTTGCACCAACTTGCCCGGGAGTTCCTGAAATATGCTCAAAGCTTATTAAGCCTTCCATCCATTCTTTCATGTTTTCTGGATTATCAAAAAGTTCAATTACTTTATCAATTGGTTTATTAATTTCTATATCTACAGCGTATTTCATGATTTGTTTTTTTAGTTTATAAAATAGGGTTTTAAATAATTTTTGATTTCCATTTCATTATAGTCGTCAGCAATATAAGCCATATAATTATCCGGTCTGACCAAAATAAAAAGTTGACTGTTTACCCCTGTTTTTTTCCATGTTTCTGTAAGCCCATGCTTTATAATTTTTATTGGAAAAGGAAAAGTTTTTTTAATTCTGTCATAAATTTCTGAATTTAATTCATCTTTACCAATATATAACAAATGAAATGAGGGCTCTTTAAATAATTCGTAAAATTTATTAGCAGAATGAGCTTCATCAATATAGGTTAAGCGCTCCCCAACAGTAAATGTTAGTTTTTGTTTTGTGGAAGATCTTGAAAGCGATTTTCCATTGTATGAATACCATATTTGAGAAATGGTTTTAAATATGCGGGGTCTTATACTATTTATTCCTAATATTTTTCCGGCTATATTTAAAGCAATGTATTTTCTGAATTGTCTTACAAACCAATTGTCGCTGGTCATTATATTAAATCCTCTGTCGGTAAATTTCATTAACCATTTGGCAAATGGCAAGCGCTCTTCTGTATAAGTATTTAATAGTTCAGGATGAGCATATTTTTTTAATACAAAGGCTATTTTCCAAGTTAAATTATAGGCATCTTGCAAACCGGTATTCATTCCTTGTCCGCCTGCCGGACTATGAACATGGGCGCTATCACCGGCTAAGAACACTCGGTTATTATTAAAGGTATTTACGCATCGGTGATGTAATCGGTAGACTGAAAACCAATTTACTTTTTCAAATTTTAATTTTAAGCCAATTGTTTCAGTTACAACTTTTTCAATATCTGAAAAGCTGATATCCTCCTTATTTACATATTCTTTAGGAAGAGTTCCGAGTACTCTGTAATATTTTTCTCCTTTTAGCGGAAGAAAAGCGCAGAAATTTTTATCGCCCGGACTAATCAATAGTTTATCGTATTCTAATTCCCAATCAACAACCGTATCAGCAACAAAAAATTTATTATCATATGTTCCGCCTTCAAATGAAAAATGCAATTGATGACGGACTGGGCTTTTAGCTCCATCGCAGGCAATAAGATATTCTGCTTTTATGTTTTTTATTTCATTATTGTTTCTTGTTTTTGCAATAACATGATTGGTGTTTTCTGTTATTTCAATAAATTCGGTATTCCAATGAACAATTTTATTGTTGTCAAGTAAATTTTTATAAAGGAGTTCTTCATTTTTACTTTGCTCAAAAGCAAGTAAATAATTAAATTCGGACATTCCTGTTCCTATTTCGCCAAGCAATACCTGCGCTTTTCGTTTTCCTTGAGAATATAAATTAAAGGAATTTATTTTTGTGCCTTGTTCAACTGCTTGTTGAGATAATCCTAATTGCTGGTATATTTCCAAACTTCTTGCTGTTACAGCAATTGCTCTCGACTCAATGGTTGGTCCCGATTTTGTATCTATAATAATAAAGTCAATACCAAACCGCATTAATTGGTTTGCAGCCATTAAACCGGTAGGACCAGCACCAACAATAAGTACTTGAGTTTGCATGGAGTAAATGTTTAAGTACTAAATATACAATATTATTTGAAATAGTATTATAGTTTGATGGATAAGAGCAAGTGCCCACCAAAACCTAATTCTACAATCTTTTGAAGTGTGGAAATTCGTACTTCTTTAATATTGTTTTCGAGTTTAGATATGTATGACTTAGTGGTACCACACTTTTCAGCCAGCTCCTCTTGTGTCAATCCTTTTTCTAATCTCGCTTCATGAATTAATGCGCCAATTTTAAATGCTTCGTAACCAGATTCGAGTTCATCTCGTTTTGGCGATCCTCGCTTTCCATAGTGCTCATTTTTAAATTGATTGAGCGTTTTGTACTTACTTTTTTTGTTTTTTGTTTTTGACTTCAGTTTCATATTCACATTTGATTAGCAAAGCTTTTTTAATCTCTTTTTTGGGCGTTTTTTGAGTTTTCTTTTGAAAGCCATTTGTCAAAACAATTAGTTGCCCTAGGTCAAAAAAACAAAATATGCGAAATATATCATTTCCTTGTTGTATTCTAATTTCAAAAAGTGATTCAGTGCCCTCCAAATGTTTTAAATATGTTTGAGGGACTCTTGGTAATTCTTCTATTAAGTCTAAAGTCCAAATGATTTTATCCTGAATTTTTCTGCTTTGCTTTACAAAAAAATCTTGAAAATAGTTTTTGTAAAAAATGATCGTTCTGCTTTTTTTACTCATGACAAATATACAAAAGTTGTTCTAAAGTGCAACTATTTAATTGTGATTATTTCTGTTTTGTTTGATTTACCCATATATTTCTTCTAATTCTAACTTGCTAATCCTAGAGTAAATCGCTCCTTTTGTTCTGCCGAAGTGTTTTGCCAAATCTTTTACGTGAATTCCTTCGCAATACATTTTGGTTAATTCATCATCTAGTTCGGTTGTCCATGGTTTATAGGCATCTTTGTGTTTTTCCCTGAATGTAGCTACTGAATAAGCTTTTTCTTTTGTAATATTTTCACATGCAGGAGAAGTTTCATTTTCTTCAATTTTTTCAGTAATGTTAATCTGTTCGCTCGATTCTATTTCTGAGAGGTTGGGTTCTTCTGTAATTACCTTTAAAATGTTTATATGAGGTGAATTTGGAAATCCATCTGATACGAGTGTTTCCGGTATATAAATGTTGTTTTTTGTCCTGGTTATAGCTACATACAAGAGATTAATTTCTTCATTAAATTTTGAGATACTGCTTTCAGCCATTTGAGTATTACTTTTAAGTTTCTCCAATTTCTTTTGAGAAATAAAGTCATTTGCTAACTGAATAGAATCATATTCCATTCCTTTGCAACGATCAACTGTTGAAAAAATCATTTCGGCACTTTCTTTGTCATCATTCTTTACATGTTTGTCCTTGATGGATTTAATGATACTTGGAATTTCATTTCCATATTCTTTTACAATTTCCAACATCATTCCCAGCTGAGCATCTTCTGTTTTTTCGATATATTCTTCCAGTTCAAGAATATTCCGCATCGAACGAATAAGATGATCTTTTATTAGGAAATGTTTGCTATTGTATAAATTTAAAACATCGTAAAGTGAAGCACCGTCATCCGCATAGGTGTACGAGTTGATGTTTCCTTCAAAATAAATTTGTTTTACATTGGCTTTTTCTTTCACATATTCAATGGCTTTAAGCAATAAGCCTAGATTTGTACGCGCAATAGTAGCCTTTGTTTTAGTTTGTAAATTTTTTCCTTGTCCTTTTATAGTGATTAGATTTTGATTTAATCCTATCTTTTTGAATTCAAGATTTGCATAGCCAGATTCGAAATGTCTTGTCCGAACCGAAAGCTGGTAGATAGATTAAAAGTATTGAAGTTTACTTTTTCTAAAGCGTTTATGGCAAATCGCCAGGAATAGATTTGTTGGTGCGTATCACCTACAATTACTTTGGTGGCTTTTTGTTTTAAAATGATATCTAACATAGCTGCTGATGCATCTTGCCCTTCATCAAATAAAATATAATCGTACTTCAGATGTGGATTAGATAGCTGAAATTTTTTGATATAAAAATCATGATTGATTTCTATTTCGCCTTTGTCCATTTTTGACAAGAACTGTATCGTTTGATTTTCAATGTATTTGTAGTTTATGCGGACAAACGTTTTAGCATTATGATCAGTAACAATGTCTAAATAATTTAATTCTTCAATTTTTTGTTTGTCGCTATTGCAATAATAAGTGATGAATTTGCTGATGTGGTTGGCAACAATATATTCAGCATGCTTTTCGCCTGTGCCTTTTATTCGAAGCAACTCAGCAATTTCATTGATTTTATATCCTTGTAACCTGACCTTATATCTATATCTGAAAATGATATGTTTGTAGGCAAGTGAATGTGCTGTTTCTACTTTTACGTTTTTTAAACCTTCTTTTTCAAACTTTTTAATGGCTTCCAGTTTTACTGATTTGTTGAAAGCGAGGTAAAGTATCTTACAGTTTTTAGGGCGGGTTTTTGCGTATTCAACAATGGTTGTGGTTTTACCTGATCCTGCTACTGCGTTTATTTTAATATTGCCTTTGGAGTTGATTATTAGTTGTTGTTCAGGGGTTAGGTGCATATATTATTTTTGGTTATAATCTTGAAGCCGCAATTTGCGACTTCAAGTAAGGGTTAATATTGTTTTGTAAATCTGCTTGCCCAATTCTCATTTGGTTTCCATTCCATGATGCTATGATTCATAAATTCTAGTTTTGGGTTATAAATCGTAATTAGATACATCTTTTTTTCGCGACTCCAGCGTTTGATTTGTTTTTCTCTTGCGATGGCATCGTTAATATATGTGTGCCTTTCGTAAAATATTAGATTGTAACAGTAATACCTGCCTGCAAAAGATGCAGCATTTCCTCTGTTTAAATAATGTTCTATAAGTCTCTGTTCTAAAGAGTTAGTTACTCCAACATAGAAGGCATTCTTATTTGGATTGGTGGTTATGTATACAAAGTAATTGTGGTTCTTCATTATGTTTGTTCTCATTTTATGGTTTAGATTTCTCCACTTCGGTCGAAATGACAAAATTGTGGTCGGAAGGACAGTTGGGGCGACTTTGTTTTTGTTGTTTCATGGATGATTGTTCTCATTTCATGGTTTGTTAGTTTCCTCCGCTTCGGTCGGAAGGACAGGAGCTCCGATTCAACATTTTCCTGTCATTTCGAGTGTAGCGTAGCGAAACCGAGAAATGAAAAAGTCGCCTCTCTGCTCCCAAAGAGGACGACTTATCGTTCACACACCAATCAACCATTATTTTTTGGAATCGAGCATCAATAGCTCGCTCACTTCAATTTCTGTTGAGTAACGTTTCACACCTTCTTTGTCGGTATAATTGTTATTTATCAATTTTCCTTCAATAGCTACTTCGCTTCCTTTTTTCAGAAATTTCTCTACTATTTCAGCTGTTTTTCCCCAGGCAATTAAATTATGCCATTGTGTGTCTGTTACCTTTTCGCCTTTTGCATTTTTATAGGTCTCGTTTGTAGCTATACTCATTTTAGCTAATTTTTTTCCGCCATTTAATGCTTTCACTTCCGGATCCATTCCCAGGTGACCAATCAATTGTACTTTGTTTTTTAATGCGTTCATACTGTTTTTTTGTTTTGTGTACCTGCTTATAGGCAAATACTGGTTTATAATTTATTTTTTGTTTTTGTCAGAAAAACGGTTGATTGTTTTTGACGGTGCAAATGTGTGGCGATTTCAAAACCCGATTCGGTATTTAAACGCGTATAATCGAATTTATCCGTGTATACTCGGGTAGAACGGATAATTTTTATACATTCGCATCGCTAAAAACAATTACTCCAGGCATATTTTAGTAGTATAAATTAATTACTAATCAAAGTCCTTGCACTACTCCGGCAGGCATAAGAAAATTTTAAAAGTGTATGAGTAAAGTATGTTTGGAGTGTGGAGACTCCTTTAAAGGTAGAACCGACAAAAAATTTTGTTCAGATTTATGTCGAAACAGTTTTAACAACAAAATAAAAACATCTACCAGCGATTATTACCGGACGGTAAACATAACCCTTCGTAAAAATTACAAAATTCTGGAAGGTCTGGTTCCCGAAGAAACTGCCAAAGCTTCCAAAGCAAAGTTGTTACAAAAGGGGTTCAATTTTAGTTTTTTCACCAATGTGTACATCACTAAAAAAGGAACCAAGTATTATTATTGTTATGAATACGGCTATTTGCCTATTGATAACGATTATTACTTTTTGGTGAAGAGGAAAGAGGAAGGCAAATAATACCACCGTTAAATTCCTGCCAAAGCCCCTAACTTTAATTGGCAAGGATGAAGTAATACAAAGTTTTGTATCTTTAAGAAACCATTTGTGCTTTTAAATAGTTGAGTGTTCTAAACGCTAACTACTAATTGCTACAAAACGCAATGTTATGCCAAGTATAACAAAAAATTAATTTAAACAAATACTAATACTATGAAAAAAATACAATTCAAAGTAAGCATCAATGCACCAGTTACCAAGGTTTATGATTTTATGCTTGGAATCAAAAATAAATCAACATATGAGCAATGGACAGCATTGTTTAATCCTACATCAACCTATGAAGGAACTTGGGACAAAGGAAATAAAATATTATTTGTTGGAGTAGATGAGAAAGGAGAAAAGGGAGGGATGGTTTCCAAGATAGTTGACAACATTCTTAATAAATTTGTCTCAATTCAACATTGTGGTTTAGTGCAAGGAGGCAAAGAAATTACTGAAGGACCGGATGTAGAAAAATGGGCAAACGGGCTTGAAAACTATACTTTTGAAGAAAACAATGGGACTACAACTGTTACAATTGACCTAGATATCACGGAAGATTTTTTGGATTATATGAATGAGTCTTATCCCAAAGCACTTGCAAAGCTGAAAGAAATTTGCGAAAAATAATTATTAATTTACTGTCTGTAGTAAATCATTAAAAATTATCAGTATCAAATTCAAAAAATATCATGTACAATTTTTCATACTTCAAAGAAAATGATAAGCAAATAATTTTGGATTTCATAGAAGAAAATCCTTTTGCTTTTATGACAGGAAGTTATTTATCGGGAGTGCAAATTGCAACTCAAATACCTGTTTTACTTGAAGTAAGAGATGGTGAACTTTTTTTACAAGGACATATAATGCGAAACACAGATCACCATAAGGCATTTGTTGAAAATCCTAATGCATTGCTTGTGTTCACCGGTCCGAGTTGCTATGTGAGTGCTTCCTGGTATAGTAATCCTCAAATAGGTTCAACTTGGAATTATATGAGTGTACATATTGGTGGGCAAATAAATTTCATGTCGAATGATGAATTAATTCAGTTTATGCGTAAGTTGACTTTAAAATTTGAAAAAGGAAATACTCAATCATTAACTTTTTACGACAATTTACCCGAACAGTTTTTAAATAAGATGATGCCGGCAATTGTTGGTTTTGAAATTAAGGCAGAAAAAATTGAAAATGTTTTTAAGCTCAGCCAAAACAGAGATGAAAAAAGTTATCTAAATATAATTTCAAAGCTTGACGAACTAGGTGGTAATAGTGCTTTAATTGCATCAGAAATGAGAAAGAGAAAAGCAGAGTTGTTTCCTGATGGAGTTAAATGGGATGCTTCAAAATTCGACTCATAAAAACGAATGAGCTATAATGTATCCGTATCACAACAAAATAAAACAGCGAATAAAAAATAACGAATTGCAAGGTTATGAGTATGTAGATAAATACAAAACAATAAGTCCTTGTTTGTTGTTATATTTTACAACGGAGCCAAAGGTTAAACCTATAAGAGAGCATAGGTTTCAAGAGTACGAAGAGTTATTTAGTAGTCTCAATAAACTAAAGTAAAAATTAAAATCATGAGTAAAAAGAAATTATCAGCCAACGAAAGTGCAGAGCTTTTAAAAATATTGCAAATCCGTTTTGAGAAAAACATGAATCGCCACAAAGGTGTTGACTGGGCTAAAGTGCAAGCAAAGTTGCAGACTAAACCCGAAAAAATGTGCTCGCTTGATGAAATGGAGTTAACAGGTGGTGAGCCGGATGTAGTTGGGTTTGATAAAAAAACAGGAGAATATATTTTTTATGATTGTTCTCCAGAAACACCAAAGGACAGAAGAAGTTTTTGTTACGATGAAGCAGCACTAAAATCGCGAAAAGAACACAAACCAAAAAATAGTGCTATGGGAATGGCAAAGGAAATGGGGATTGAAATTTTAACTGAAGAACAATACCGCGAACTTCAAAAACTCGGACAATTTGATACAAAAACATCGAGTTGGTTAGCAACCCCTGCTGATATCAGAAAATTGGGTGGAGCTATTTTCGGTGATTACCGTTTCGGACGAGTATTTGTATATCACAATGGTGCCGAATCATATTATGGTGCAAGAGCATTTCGTGGTTCATTAAGGGTTTAGCTAATTAGTTTTATACAATGCAATAATTGAATGAAAAGCTTGCTTACTTGTATTATCGTAATTTTTTGTATTAACAATGTGATTGCACAAAGTCAGACAGATACAATTGCAATTAAAAAACAATTGGATTTAATTCATGAACGCGACCAAAAAACACGAAAAGGAATTGACTCTGCTTCTTACATCAAGCTAATTGATAGCACTAATTTGCTACAAGTAGAAACGCTTATTTCAAAATATGGTTGGTTAGGAAAAAGTTTTGTTGGAGCAAAAGGAAATAACACAATTTTTTTGGTAATTCAACATTCAGATTTAAAGACACAGGAAAAATATTTTCCAATGATGCAAAAATCTGTAGATATTAGTGAATCAAGGCCAAGTGATCTGGCTCTTTTACAGGATAGAATATTGATGCGACAAGGCAAAAATCAAATTTATGGTTCTCAGGTTGTGTTTAATAAAACAGGTGGGCAAGAATTTTATCCCATTGAAGACGAAAAAAATGTAAACCAGCGTAGAGCAAAAGTTGGGCTTCAACCAATTGAAGAGTATGCAAAGTTTTTCGGGATTGAATATAAATTTTCAGATAAATAATTTCTTAGTTTATTTAAAAAACGTCACACTATTAAGTGTGACGTTCTCATTTTAGGGATGCTGCTTATTTTGCTATTTTCTTTTCATTAATTCAATTACTGCATTATTCACATTTACAAAACCACCTGAGATACAAATTTCAGAAACCTTTTTCTTAACAGGTTTCATTTTTTTTCTCAAGCCTTTTGGTTTTTTTAATCCGGGTACATTCACTTTACCACTGTATGGAACAACTGTTTTCATCATTACGTCTTTTACTTCTTCTGCTTTTAATTCGGGGAAATAAGTTCTGATAATTGCAGCAACACCTGCAGTGCTTGGAGATGCCATACTTGTACCTGATAAACTTTCATATTTGCTTCCTGGTACTGGTGCATATACATCAACACCGGGTGCAAATAGATCTACTTTTGTTTGTCCGTAATTTGAAAAACTACCAATAATCATTTCTCCTTTTTTATACGCACTTGCTCCAACTTGAATCCAGTTTGTTGCCATACCGCCACCTAAAAATTCACGGCTGGGATAAGATAATTCCACATCATTATTTTTTGCTTCGTTACCTGCAGCATGAATTAATAATACATCTTTTGATTGAGCATATTTTACGGCTTCATCCACTAATTTTTTATCGGGAGAATAATATTTTCCAAAACTCATATTGATAACTGTTGCACCATTATCAACAGCATAATAAATAGCATTGGCTACATCTTTATCGCGCTCATCACCATTTGGAACAGCCCTTAAAATCATAATTTTCACATTGTTTGCAATTCCTTCAATGCCTATTTTATTTCCGCGGCTGGCAGCAATAATTCCTGCAACGTGAGTACCATGTCTTGCATCAGGACCTTGCACATGATTATTTCCGTAATATTTTTCAGATGAATTATTTACATCGTCACCAACCATATAAGTTCGTAGTGAATCTGAATCTAATTTGTTGTATTTCACCATTGGCTCTAATTGTTCCAAACCTTCTTTTACTTGCTCCTCAATTTCTTCAGGTTTTACCAATCCCAAAGATATAGCAGGTATGATGGCTTTGTTCAATTGTGTTTCCATGTCACCTTCAGGAACATATTTTTTAAAAGCTTCTTTATTTAATATTCCATTGTTTTGCTTTTTTACTTTTTGCAAGTATGCATCTACAGCATGAACACTTTCCAATTGTTTTTCCTGATTTTTTAAATCAGTAGTAAACTTTTCTCTTAGCTTTTTGTATTCCTGATAATCTTTTAATTCATCACCACTTAGTTTAGACTCATCTGTTAAGTCTTGATATTTCTTTTTTCCTTTTTGAACTATTCTTGCAAGTTCAGTTGCTTCATGATTGATATCGCCATTTTTACCTCCTAAAAAACTCCAGCCATTCACATCATCAATATATCCATTGTTGTCATCGTCTTTTCCGTTATCAGGAATTTCATCTTCATTTATCCAAATCACATCTTTCAGATCTTCGTGATTGGGATCTACACCGCTATCAATAACTGCAACAATTGTAGTCTTAGTCATTTTTTTAGAAGTACTTGTGGCAAGTGTTTTATAAGCTTCCTCAGAACCAACACCATAAACTTTGTCCTTTTTAGGATCTAAGGTTTGCCAGTTGTCAGGATTTTTTTTCTGTGCAAAAACAGAAGTTGTAAAAAAGACACTTACTAATAAGAGTATGTTTTTCATAATACGATTTTAATTAAACTATACGAAAATATGGATATTTAAGTAATTTTTACTCATTTAGAGTAGGAAAGTAGTGGATATTATATGAGTGGTTAGGAAGTTGGATGAGTGGAACAAAATGAAATTACTTTTATAAAGCAAAAACCCCTTTCCTTGTTAAGGGATAGGAGTTTAAAATGAGATT
>SXGU01429766.1_pt1 | contig 13707 bp, 7 predicted proteins | sample 3174531 | NCBI WGS metagenome assembly SXGU01 (sample SAMN11356863, study PRJNA531348) | freshwater metagenome | isolation source: freshwater sample F1-140 | place: China: Fuxian Lake, Yuxi | collected 2017-12-25 | reverse complement strand
GGATCTCTCCGGGCATGGTCCTTAGGGCAGATAGTCTTGAAACGATAAGGAAAAATAGCCCCTGTCACAATATATAAGTTTGTTATTTGACGGGGAATGGGGGTTTGGGTTTTATATACTTCAGTTCTGCTGCCTGTCGGGTTGTGCAGGCTCATTTTTCGCCGACCCAGAACCATTTCCCCGCCATAACGGTCTAAATGGTGCAGTCGCGGCGGTATCCTTCCTATCAGAACGCAGGAACCGGTGGGCATAAAGAACCTTATCTGGTGTGGTGGACTGGTCCTGGGGCTGGCTGGCAGCCCGCTGCGGGCCGCCGACTCACTAGGGGTCGGTTGGGCGAGTTCCTATCAGAGCTGGATCGCGGTGCGCGAGTCCTCCCAACTGATTTCTTTTAGCCCCGATTCGGTGTGGATGTGGAAGGTGGCGGCCAACAGCAACCTGGCCCCCGGGGTGGTGGAACGGAACGGGTATCTGCTTTTTCCAGGATCGGTGGCCACCTTTGTGGACGGGGCCGAGGTCATGTACGACGGCGACCTGGCTACGGCTTTCGACCCGGACGAATGGTCCCGCACCACCGAACTGACTCGCACCAGCCCGCTCTACCTGGATCTGGGCAGCACCTTTGGCGTCAACCGCATCCGCTTCTACCCCAGGCTCGACGAAGAACACAAACACCGCTTCCTGCGCTCCTTCAGCCTGGCCACCGACGAGGGCTTGACCCCGGGGGTCAACCTGCTCGACCGCCCCTTCAAATCCCTGCTGGACTTCTACCCTGCCAACCCCAACCGCGAACCTCTGGTGGAGCTGCTTTTCCCCAGCCGGCAGGTGCGTTTTATCCGGCTGACGCCGCGCGAAAACCTGCCCTGGGAGATCGCTGAGCTGGAAATCTTCAGCGACGGCACCCTGCCGGTGGGGGAGTTCGTCTCGGTGCCCATCTTTGCCGCCGGCGGCCCGCGCCCCCTGTGGGGGGCCGTTCGTGTTGAAGGCCGTGGCGAAGAGGGCGTGGTGGTGCAGACCCGCACCGGCCTCGACGCCACCCCACGGCTTTTCCATCGGCTGACCGGAGTGGGCGCGGACCGCGAGCGGGTCACCAAGAGCACTTACGACCAGCTTCAGCCCGAGGAACGGGGGCCCATTCTCAGCAATCCGCAGTGGACGCCCTGGCAGACGGCCACCGATGGTCAGGTGCGCTCGCCGGGCAACCGGCCCTACATCCAGTTCCGCCTGCTGATGAACAAGCCGGATATCATGCTCAGCCGCATCGCCATCGAATACCACAATCCGCCCATCGCCGCCGACCTGGCCGCCGAAATCGCGCCCCTGGAGGCCGACGCCGGCCTGGAGACCTCCTTCACCATCTCGATGCGCGCCCAGTTTCAGCGGCTCCAATCGGATGGCTCGCTGCTGAAAAACGCCGATACCGGTTTCCAGCGCCTGCGCATCCAGAGCGACGCCCAGATCACGGCGGTGGAGCAGGTACTGGTCGACGATGCACCGGCCAGGTACACCGCCAGCCTGCCCGCCGGCCAGGGGGCCAATATCCGCTTTTCCCAGCGCCTGCTGCAGGACGGGACCTTTGTCCAGATTCACCTGCGGGCCCGGCTGTTCCGCGACGCCACCGCCTTCCAGGTGGAGGCCCTCGACCAGCGGGTGGTCAAAGGCCAAGTGGTGCAGGTCCAGCAGGAGGCGCGCCAGGAGGACGTGGACCCCGTTTCGCTGGGCGGCAGCCTAGTGGTGCGGCTGAAAGAAGAACACCTCCGGGTGCTCGGAAAGACCCAGGCCCACGCCGGGATATTCACTCCCGACGGCGACGGGATCAACGAGGCCTTCGCCCTCGATTTCGACCTGCTCAAGCTGACCCGCCTGGTACCGGTGGTGATGGAGATCTTCGACCTGTCCGGGCGCCGGCTGCGCCGCCTCGACCTGGGCGAACTGGGCAGCGGCAGCCAGACCGGGCAGTGGGACGGCCGCGACGAAGCGGGGAACCTGGCGCTGCCGGGGCTCTACCTCTACAGCCTCCAGGTAGAAGCCGACACCGGTGCCGAACGTCAGCAGGGTGTGGTGGGGGTGGTGTACTGATGCCCATTTTGTTGCTCTGCCTCTTGCCCGGCCTGCTGTGGGCCCAGGACAGCACCGGCTACCGGCTGCTCTCCAACCGGGTAGTGGTCTCCACCCCCGCACACTGGCAGGCCTGGCAGTCCACTCCTGGGGTGCGGGTGATCGAGCCAGATGGAACCGTGCGACCCCGCCTGGTCCGCTCGGTGGCAAACGCGGTGAGCGACGCCGGCCTCTTCCGCCGCATCGAGGCTGAGGAAGACACGGTGTACGGCGGCATCTGGGCCACTGGCAGCAACACCGCAGAGGCGGCGAAGATCATCGACGGCGATCTGCAGACCTATTGGGAACCCAGCCGCGACAATCCCATCGAGAATTGGTACGTGGAGGTGGATCTGGGCCGGGCAGTGCTGGCCCGCCGGGTGGTGGTGCGTTTTGCCGAGAGCGGTGACCCCTTTCTCAAGTTCCGGGTGATGATCTCCGACGGCCGCCTGGCTTTTGGCCAGCGCAACCGCCGGCAGTTCTTCCGGGTGGCCCAGGTCAACCGCCGCAACAAGGACCAACGCTATTTTGAGTTCGATATCGAACCACTGCGGCCAGTGCCCGAGGGGGTCGAGGGGGAAGTGGTGCAATTTGTGCGTATCGATGCCCTCGAAAGCGATGGGCCGCGCGGGGGTGAGGTTTCTCCCGGGGAATTTGCGCTCCTCGAGTCCCTGGACCGGGGTGCGGTCGACTACTTCCGGGTCACCGGCGCCGGCCGCGAGATCCCGGTCGCCGCCGAAACCTATCCGCTGCTGCCCGAGGCCGAGCAGGGCCCGGTGCGCTACCACCGCTACGAGCGCCCCCGCCTGGCCGAGGTCGAGGTCCACGGCCTGGGCGACAACGTGGTGGCCCTCACCCAGAGCGAACTGCTCGAAGCCCAGGATTTCTTTTCCAATATCCTGCGCCGGCAGCTCACCGACGGCCTGCACAGCTCTTCCTTTGAGCTGCGTCCGTACGACGCGCAGCGCAACCGCAACCAGCTCGACATCGACCTGGGCGGCAAGTACTGGCTGGACCGCATCCGCCTGCTCAGTTCCTTCGACCCGCCGGTGGCTTACCAGCTGCGCATCTCCGACGGCACCCTCGATCCAGAGGGCCGGAGGGTGTGGCAGAATTTCTCCGAGCGCACCAATCCCACGGGTTTCATGCAGCTGGAGGAGCGTTTCCCCCTGCAAGAGGTTCGTTACCTGGAACTGCGCCGGCTGGTGCTGGTCGACGAGAGCGCCGAACACGCCAACCTCAGCGAGGTGCAGGCCTACGGCGAGGGCTATGTCTCCGAGGTGACCATGACCTCGCCGCTGATCCGCCTGGGGCGGCCGCGCATCTTCTCGGCTCTCACCTGGGACGGGGAGGCGCTGCCGGGCACCCGTGTCGAGGTGCGCACCCGCAGCGGCGACGATCTGCTGCGCACGGTGCAGTATTTCGACAAGTTCGGCCGCGAAATCACCCAGGCCCGCTGGGAGAATATCCGCGATCCGGCCAACCGCGGCCCCCAGGTGGTGGACGAGCAGCCGGGGCCCCGCTGGAGCAACTGGAGCGAGATCTACCCCGAATCGGGCAGTGCCTTCCGCTCTCCCAACCCGCGTCAGATGGTGCAGGTCCAGGTGACTCTGCGCAGCAACGAGGCCCTGCGGGCCGCCAGCCTGCGCCGGCTCCAGCTGCACTTCACCGCGCCCCTGGTCGACCAGGCACATGCCGAGATTTGGCCGGTGCGGGACGTGGACCCAGGGGCGGTCCAGGAATTCACCCTGTATCTGCGCCCCAGGGTCGCCGCCGGAGACCCCGGTTTCGAACGCCTGCGGCTGCGCTCCCCCTCCTCAGCGCCCCTGGAGCTGGTCTCCCTGCGCACCGGCAGCGACGCCCAGCTGAGCCAGGGCAGCGCCACCCAGCTCTGGCCCGGGCCGGTGCAGGTGGCGCGGGATTCGGTCGGCGCCCTCGAGGTGGTTTTCCCTCAGGCCCAGCGCCAGGGAGACCAGATCTACGCCCTCAGCTTCCGCACCCGCCTCTTCCTCAACAGCACAACCTTCACCACCGAGTTACTCAACCCCCAGCGCCCCGGGGTGGTCCAGGTGGCCAGCGAGGGAGATGCCAGTGTCCTGGCCGATGCCCAGAGCCTGGTGGTGGTGGCCAACCTGACCAATTCTCCCCTGGTGGGGGGCCTGGAGCTGAGGCCGCCGGTGTTCACCCCCAACGGCGACGGGGTCAACGACCAGGCCGGCATCGAGTTCTCCGTATTCCGCCTCGAGGGATCCCAGACCCTGCAGGTGCAGGTATTCACCTTGGCCGGATTTTCGGTGCGCAATCTCTCCCAGGAGCGGCAGGCGCCCAGCGGCGAGTACCGTCTGGAATGGGATGGGCGGGATGTCGGGGGCCGGCTGGTACCGCCGGGTATTTACCTTGTGCGCCTGCGGGTCGAGGGGCAGGCCGAGGGCCGGACACTCGTGCGTCCGGTGAGAGTGGTGTACTGATGAATACCCGTCACGCGCTGCTTCTGCTCCTGCTGGCGGCACCCCTCCAGGGCCAGTACCTGGGCCGGCCCCTGGGGGTGCTGGGCCAGGGCCGGGAAGCGGCGATCACCCCGAGTTTCGGCATGGCCTTCGAGGAGCCGGTGGTGCACCGCTACTACGCGCCGCGCCAGCTGGCCGACAGCTACGTGCGGCCCTGGTACGCCAGCGAGGGCGGGTACGCCAGCGATCTGTACCGGCGCTATGTCGATGTCTCCCTGGAAGGCGAGGAGTGGTACGACTCCTTCGGCACCCCGCTGGGCCGCGGCTGGTTGGTCTACAGCTGGACCCAGCAGCAGCAGGCGCCGCTGGGCAGCCAGATCCTCAAGGGCCCCGCCGATCCCGGCCGGGTGCGCGCCTACGACCGCTTCTTCGACCGCCTGGTGATCGCCTCGGACGGCAGCGGCAGGAGCAGTATGCGCCTGCTGATCGGCGACGAGATCTACTCCAGCTTTACGCCACTCACTTTTTATAAGCCGCGTTTCAACGGCATGCGCCTCGACTACGCCTCCGAGTGGTACCAGACCAGTCTGCTCTTGTCGCGGCCCAGCGAGCCCAACCGCGGCGGCTTCACCGACGCCACCCACCTGATGGGCGGCCACGCCGAGTTCCAGCTGGGGCCGGCGATGAAGATGGGCCTCACCTACGTCAACGCCCACAACGCCCAGACCAAAAACGAGTTCGCCGCCGGCAACCCGCTGCGCGGCACCCTCACCTCGCAGCAGAACCAGGTGCCAGAGACCATCTACGTGCAGGTGCGCGACGACTCCCCCGCTGACGGCCAGTCGGGGGCTGCCCTGTTCTCCTACGACATCGTGCTGGAGGACACCAGCGGCCGGCAGGTGCGCGGCAGCCAGCTGGGTTTCCTGGCCCTGGTCGAGGGGGGGCGCTCCCAGGGCAGTACCCTGGTGGCCGAGGGGGCCGACGCCATCCTGCTGCGCTTCGACCTGGACCGGCTCGACGGTATTCGGGCCTCCCAGCTGCGCCGCGCCATCGTCGAGTTATCGGTGGCCGACGATTACCGGGTGGAGATGGCCTCCAATCTACAGACCGACGGCCAGAACCGGCCGCCGTCTCCGGTCTTTCTGCCTTTCCGCCGCGCTGCCGGCAATGTGCGCGACCGCAGCAACGGCACGGTGCTACAGCTCGATTACGTCCTGCCCACGGCCAACGAGCTGATCGGGGTCAACTGGGACCTGGTCGATTGGGCCGGCCTGTCGCTGCAGGGCGAACTGGTGCTCAGCCGGCGCTATGGCCGCTACCCCAGCCCCAACGCCCCCGATCCACACCTGGGGGTGTCCCAGTCCAACGCCGCCTATGCCCTGGCTGCCTACCGCCGCTTGCCCTGGGCCCTTTTCGGCGAGGTATTTTCCACCGACGACGCCTATTCGACCAACTACTGGCTGACCCAGCCCAATGGCCAGATCAAGTACCGCGATTTGGTGCCCCAGCTCTACGAGTTTGTCGACGACGACGACGACCACAACGCCCTGCCGGACTGGGAGCGGCCCTTCCAGAGCTGGAGCCCGGTGGCCTGGCCCGGGTACGACGAAAACGCCGACTTCCGCCACGACAGCAACGAGAACCACAATCTGGTTCCCGACTACGAGGAACCCTTTCTGCGCTACCGTTCCGACCGGCCAGAGTTTCTCTTTGGGCTGGATATGAACCACAACGGGGTCATTGACCGTTTCGAGAACGACGAGCAGCCCGACTATCCGTACCGGCGGGACCAGCGGGGTTACAACACCTACCTGCAGGTGCAGGCCAGCCCGGATCTGAAGCTGAGCGCCGGCCGCCAGCGCGCCCGCCTGCTTGCCGGGGAGGGGCGCACCCGCGCCTATTACCTGATGGGCGGCTGGACCCACCCGTGGGCCCAGAGCGGCCGGCTGCGCGGTTTTGCCTACGGGGCGCTGGTGCGCGACGATATCGCCGACGACCTGGTCGAGTGGGTGCAGACGCCGGGCAGCCTGGGTCGGATGCGCGCCCGGCCCGATCTCTTGCCCCAGCGCGACGCCTGGACCCAGACCCTCTACGCCGACCTGGAGCACCAGCTCTGGCAACGCCTCCACCTGCTGCACCGGGCCAAATGGGAGCTGCTCTACCAGCGCGAACCGGCGGCCGAGGTGCTGGCCCGCGAGGGGCGAAAAAAGGCGGGGTTCGTCGGTTTGATCGACAAGGTCGAATGGGGCATTCCCATCGGCATGGGGGTGCTGGAGCCGCGCTGGAAAAGCGAGTTCCGCCGCGAGCGCCCCTACAGCACCCGCCTCGCGGAGCTGACCGTACTTGAACAGACCGGGTACTTCCTGTGGACCCAGCCGCTGCTGGCCGAGAAGGCGGGGATCACCTACTTCCCCGGCTATGGGCGCCAGATGTTCAACACCGAGCTGGAGGTCGGGCTCGAGTTCGGTTGGCGCTGGGCCCTGGCCGGGACCCCGGAGCCGGACAGCCGCAACTGGAGCGCCGTGCTCCAGCTCAGCGATCGGGTGGCATACCAGGGTTACAATCTGGTGGCCCGCGCCGGGCTGCGGGTGGGCCAGGAGCGCGCCGACGGCAGGCAGGCACGGCGCACCAGCCTCTTTCTCCTCAGCATCAACGCGGGGTTGTAAGGATGAGAACGAGCTGGCCGTTAATTGTCGCCGCGCTGTGGTGGGCCGCTGTGGCCGGGGCCCAGTTGCGCACCTTCACCCTGGGCCAGGGTGGCCATCCCTGGGCAACAGGGGGCGGTGGGGTGGACCCCGAGATCCTGGTCATCGGAGGGGTGGACACCACCAACACCCCGGGCGAGGCCATCGATTTTGTCCACCGGCCCGGCTGGATTGGCCCCCTGCGTTTCGACGAGGGCGAGAACATCGCCAGCCGGGTGCTGCTGGGAGGAGGCAACATCACCTCGCCCAACTCGCTGCTCGAGTCCGGTGCCGTGCTGCGCAAGCAGCTCGAAGGCACGGTCAACGGCGACCACCGCGTGGCCTTCGAACGCAAGCCCACACCTTTCAACCCCGAGGCCAATGCCCGGGGTATCTGGGTAATCCTCGATTTCGGCGTGCCGGTGGGCATTCAACGGGTGCGTTTCTATCCGCGCAACACCGTGGTTCCCGACGCGGCGGTGCCTTTCGAGGACGACTTCTTGCGCGGCTACGAACTCTTCGTCAATGAGAAGATCACCAACACCGCCCAGAACGCGCCCGATCTGCTGGTCGCCCGCGACGCGGAGAACGAGAATCCGGTGGTGGACCTGGCGGTGCCCGCGCAGTTCGTGCGCCTTGTCAAGTTGCGTTCCCTGGCCGAGACACCTTTCGAGCTCGACGAGATCGAGGTCTACGGCACCGGCTTCCTGGCCAGCGCCGCCTATCTGAGCGATCTGATCGACCTGGGCGACCGGGCCACGGTGGGGCCGGTGCGCTGGCGCGACGAGGCTGTAGGGGAACCGGGGCGTTCCCAGGTGGGGGTGCGGGTGCGCACCGGCAACGACGACAGCCCCATCCTCTACCGCCGGCAGGGGGTGGGCGAGTTCGGCGACGCCTTTGCCATCGAAGTGACCGGCGCCGAGTACCGCACCCTGGAGCGGGCGGCACGGGCCCCACTGCTGGAGGACACCCAGAACTGGAGTCCCTGGAAGACGGCCCAGAACGGGGCGCTGGTGAGTGCACCCGGCCCGCGCCGGTTCATCCAGTTCGGCATCGACTTGGCCGGTGGCCTCTTCGAAACCCGCCAGCTGGGCCAGCTGCAGTTCGACTATCTCCAGCCGCCCATCGGCGACACCCTGCGGGCCGAGGTTTTTCCGCGCCTGGCCCGGGCCGAGGAGCCGGCCACCTTCCGCTACGCCGTCAGGCTCAGAACCGCTGGCCCGGTGCGCGGCTTCGACCGCCTGGAGGTAGACACCAACGTGCCGGTGACGGCGGTGCGGAACCTGCTGATCCAGGGCCGGACTGTCGAATTCACCGCCGACCTCGATCACCCCGACTTCCTCCGGCTCGACTTTCCGCTGGTGCAGCAGGATGGGGCGACCCTCGAGTTCACCTTCGACCTGCCCATCTTCCGCTTCGGCACCACCTTCTCTGGGCGGGCCTACCATCACAGCTTTCCCACCGTGCCCCAACGGCTAGAGGCCGGCGAGGCGGTGGATTTCGGGCCGGGCGACGTGCCGGAACTCTCGGGTCTGTCGGTGGCCATTCCCCAGTCGCAGGTGGGCAAGCTGGTGGGCGAGATCTCGCTCAGTAGCCCTTTTCTCACTCCCAACGGCGACGGGGTCAACGATTCAGTGGAGATGGGGTTCAATCTGCTGCAGCTGACCCGGCCCACCCTGGTGGCCTGGGAGATCTACGATCTGGCGGGGCGGCGGGTACACACGGTTTTCGCCGAAGACCGGCGCATCGGCCCGGCGGCCTATCGCTGGGACGGCCGGGCGGCCGGGGGTCTGTTGCCCCCGGGCAACTACGCCTGGGTGCTGCGCGTGGAGGCTGATGCCTTCGAGGAAAGGCACACCGGGGTTATTGCCCTGGTGTATTGAGATGAGGACGAGATGAGACTCAGGCGCCTGACATGGTTGTTGCTGCTCCTGGCTGGCCCCCTGCATGCCCAGGACTACGGGGCCCGCCTGGGGCAGGTCAAAAGAGGAGGCCGGCTCAGCTTCGAGCCCACTGGACCGGGGGTGATGATGGACGCGCTGGACCCGGTGGTGCGCAAGTGGTACGTGCCTCAAGAGTTGTATAGCGAGTACCGATGGAAACAGCAGGAGTACAACAACTACGCCCGCACCCTGTACCAGCGCTACGTGAACACCGCTCTCGAGGGGGAGTACTTCTACGATATCTACGGCAACTACCTGATGCGCGGCTGGTTGATCTACGATTGGCGCCAGGAAAACCCGCAGCCTTTCGGCAGCGCGGTCGAGAAGTCGGGCCGCTTCAGTTCCTGGTTCTCGAATCTGGTCATCGCCTCGGACCACAAGGGCCAGTATCACTACGCGATCACGGTCAGCAACCAGCTGCGCACCACGCTGACGCCCATGACCTTCTCCAAACCACTTTTTGACGGGCTGCAGTGGGACTTTGCTTCGGATAAATACACCGCCACGCTACTGCTGTCGCGCATCAGCGATGCCGGGGTTTCGGGGGCCAATCCCCAGCAGCGCACCGACAACACCAATCTGTTGGGCGGCCGCCTGGTGGCTCAGGTGGGCGACTTCGTGCGGGTGGGAACCACTTTCGTCAGCGCCCATCATGCCCATACCCAGATCGAGGCTTTCAGCGGCGACATGTTCCGGGGCAACCTGACCGCCGAACAGAACGCCGAAGGGGTGGCCAGGCTGCAGATCGCCATCCGCGACGACTCGCCCGAGGACAACGAAGGCGGGGGGGCGCTTTTTGCCGCCGACCTGGTGCTCTACGACCTGCAGGGCCAGCAGCTGCGGGCCAGCGAATTGGGCTTCCGCCCCCTGATAGAAGGTGGTTTCGAACGACAGGGTTTCCTCGCCGCCGACGGCAACGAACGCATCGTGGTGACCTACGATTTTGGCGATCGCAGTTATACCGGCCCGGACCTGAGCGAGTTGGGGCGGGTGGAGGTCGAGCTAGTGGTGGCCGACGACTACCGCATTGAGGTGGCCTCCGACCGCCAGCCGGTCTACCAGGTAGTGGCCCGGGCGTCCGGCAATGTGCAGGACAACTCCAACCAGCAGGTGCTCCGTTTCGACTACGGGCTGCCCACCGCCAACCAGCTCACCGGCTTCACCCTGGAACTAGACGACCTGGGCGGTTTCAAGGGCTACATGGAGGTCGATGTCAACCACCAGTTCCGCCAGTATCCCAATCCCAATCTGGAGCAGCACCACGTGGCGGCGCGGCGCGCCAATGCCTGGCTGCTCAATCTCTCTCAGGACCACTATCCCTATTTCGCCTTCGGCGAGGCCTTCAGTGTCAGCCCCCACTACAGCACCTCGATTACCGTGGTCGACAGCGAAGGTGAACTCGACGACAGCAACGAGTTCCAGCGCTTCGAAATGGTCGATGACAACGATGACCAGGATCGCCGGCCCGACTGGCGGCGCAAGAGCTGGGAAGCCGGAGACCTGGAGGTCTTTCCCGGCTGGGACGAGAACAACGACTTCATCTCCGATTTTAACCAGAACGACAATCGCGACAGCCCCAATCTCATTCCCGATTATCAGGAGCCCTTTCTGCGCTTTCAGGTGGACCGCCCCGAGTTTCTCTACGGGGTGGACATGAACCACAACGGCTGGATCGACCGGTTCGAAAACGACGAGGCCCCCGACTATCCCTACCGCCGCGACCAGCGGGGGTACAATATTTACGCCGGGGCTTTCCTGGGGCAGGAGATCCGCTTTGCCGTGGGGCAGCAGCGCCTGCGCCAGATCTCAACGGGCCGGCGGGACCTGGCCACTTACCTGCTGGTCACCGCTGACCAGCGCCGCTCCTGGGGGCGCCTGCAGTTCTTCCAGGATCTGCGCAAGGTACACGACACCATCCAGGACGACCTGCTCCAGTGGGTGCAGCCGGCCAACACCCGGGGCGGGCTGCGCCTGGTGACCGATGTCATGCCGGCACCCGATACCTGGGTCAACACCACCTGGGTGGGCGGCGAATACACCAGGATTCCGGGACTGAGCCTGAGCACCAAGTTCAAGTGGCAGATTTACCACCAGTCAGGTGATGATTTGGACCTGGAACTGGCGGGCAGGCGCCGCGATGGGGTGTTCCTGGGCTTGATCGACAAGGTGGAATACCGCTTGGAACTCGGCCGGCTCACGCTGGTGCCCCGCTGGAAGAGCGAGTTGCTCCGCTACAGCCAGGTCAGCCGGAACCAGCCGCACCAGGAGCAATGGGACCAATTATATATGATAATGGCGCGTTTTCCGGTGTTTCGCAGCAGTTTTCTCGAAGGCGGGGTGGAATACGAGCGTTTCGCCCAGTTGCGCAACCCTTTGCCTGCGGGAGCCGAGCCCAGCTTCAGCGGCCTGGTCGGCACCTGGCAGTTGACCAATCTCTCGGAATATCAAGGATATCGCCTGACAACCACCATCGGTTTCGAACTGGCGCGCCGGCATTTCGAGTTCGATCAAGTCCAGACCCGGACCCGCGGTTTTGTGACCGTTTACGCAGGGGTCCAGTAGGGGGATTTTGGGTGGAAAAACGGGGTGGAAAAGAGTCAAATTTGTTATTGACAGCATATAGGTTTTGGCGTAATATTGCTTTCGCAAAATAGGTTGACACCGCCCTGTACATTGCTTAACATACAGCGCGGAATACCTTTTATGGTAGGAGCGGCGCCGAATTTGGTGCCCGCAGTCTTCTTGCTCTATCAGTTCAATAATTAGCGGTTTGTCGCCCAAAATGCAGCATTTTTCCCAAAGGGGGGCAGAATTGGCAAGAGCCTGTTGGATTTTGGCGGTCGGGTTGATGTTGCAGGCTTGTGGGTATCACCACTATGCCGGTGTCCTTCGACCCCAAGAGGAGCAACCGGAGGCCATGACGGTCGCCGACGATGGGAGTGTGATCTACACCCGCGACCGGTTGGAAGTCCGATTGAAACCGATGTCGGATGAGGAACTCAACCGGCAGTTTCCCACCCACTCGCAGGCCGGCCCCAGCTCTACAAATCCCTATACCTTTGGCAACACCAAATTCTGGGGAGGCGAGCCCCAACGCCCCCGATTTACGGTTTTCCGCCTGAACGTCAAGAACTACGCCTTCCCCAAAGTCAAAATCGACCCAGCGCGAATCGTGCTCGAATCCGAGAGCAAGCGCGAGTACTGGAGCCTCGGGCTCCAGCAGCTCGACACCTATTACCGAGCCTATGCCATTGGCTATCGGGGCAACGAATACGCCCGCTATCAGGAACGCCTCGATCTGCTGCGCCGCACCCTTTTCAAAAACGAAGAGATTTTCAGCGGTCAGGAAGTCGAAGGGTTTGTGGTGTTCCCAGTGCTGCATCCAGATGTGGGTCAACTCAGGGTGGTGATCAAGGATATGGTCCTGCGCTTCGATTTCCGCAATGAGCCGGTCGAAGCCGTCGATGTCGAGTGCCGTTTCAGCCGGGATGTCGGCAGGATATACCGGGACGGGAAGGTGGAACTCACCCAGGCAAAGGGCAAATCTTGAGCGCCTTCGCTTAAGAGCGCAGGCATCCCAATTAAAGAGGAGTCCCAACGATGAAACAGAGGAAATTGCGTTTCTTGATGGCCGCCGCTGTCCTTTGCGCCGGGGCGTGGTCGGCAGAGGCGGTGGTGAACATCCAGCATTTGGGCGCCGGCGCTCGCTCGGCGGCTCTGGGGAACAGTTTCGTGGCGGTGGCGGACAACGGGGACGCGCTCTTCGCCAATCCGGCGGGTCTGAGCCAGGTGGGGAAACGGCAGGCGACGTATACGAACGTGTCGCTGTTGTTCGGGGGGATCGAGGGGGACGACCTGGGTCAGCACCTGTTCAGCTACGCGCAGCCGCTGGGTGGACGGATGGGTTTTGGGGTGGGGTATGAGCGGATCGGTTCAGAGCTGATGAGCGAGAACGGGGCGTTTTTCGGGTTGTCGTATAAGGCGGGGGAGCGTCTGCGGCTGGGCTTGACGGGCAAGTATCTGTTCTGGAGCGTGGGGGAGAGTCCGCCGGACAACGGGCGGCCGGACCCGCTGAGCAATTCGAGCAAGGGGGGGATCGGTTTGGACCTGGGTTTGTTGTGGCAGAGTCCGTTCCGCGGGGCGATGGTGGGGGTTCAGGTGGTGAATCTGCTGAAGCCCAACGTGGCCAAGGGGACGGTGGTAGGGGAGGCGGATGCGGGGGACGTGCCGATGGATCTGCACGTGGGGGTATCGGAGCGCTTCGGGGTATCGTTGGTGAGTGTGGAGTGGGTGATGCGGGATCTGGGGGGGAGGCGACGGACAAGCGCTTGGTGGTGGGAGGGGAGACCAAGCTGGTAGAGGGTTTGATGGTGCGCGCGGGGGGCAGCAAGGCGTTTGAAGAGGACAGCAGCGGGGCAGTGAACGCGGGGTTGGGGTATCAGTGGAAGAAGATGTGGTTGGACTACAGCTACCACATCCCCCTCGAACTGACCGAAACCAATGGCGCCCACCGCTTCTCCCTGGCTTACGAGTTCT
>SXGU01567398.1_pt1 | contig 13711 bp, 11 predicted proteins | sample 3174531 | NCBI WGS metagenome assembly SXGU01 (sample SAMN11356863, study PRJNA531348) | freshwater metagenome | isolation source: freshwater sample F1-140 | place: China: Fuxian Lake, Yuxi | collected 2017-12-25 | reverse complement strand
TAAATCGGCGAAGTCCATCGTCAAGATCCGCTTCACCAGGGACCAGCCGCAAACTGCCTGGAATATCTCAGCGCCACGGGAGTACGGGTTCTATTCCAACGTCAATCCGGAAGTCGACCATCCACGCTGGTCGCAGGGAAGCGAGCGGCGCATTGGCGAGGACGGATTCCTGACACGGAAGCGCAAGACCTTGATGTTTAACGGCTATGGCGATGTGGCGCCGCTGTATGCCGGCATGGACCTGAAAAAGTTTTATTGAGGCTGTACTTTTGTGCGTGAATAAATGAATGCGTCATGGCGATACCGATGCTCAATCCGACTTCGAGGCAAATTGCGCTGGTCAAAGCCGCATTATTTATGGCAGCGCTGCTGCCGTTTGCGCGTCTGTTCTTGTTTGCTTTCACCGACCGCCTTGGCGCCAACCCGATCGAGTTCATCACGCGCAATACGGGTGATTGGACACTTTACTTTCTGTGCCTGACGCTTGCCGTCACGCCACTGCGTCGCCTGACCAAATGGAATTGGCTAATCAAGCTCAGGCGCATGCTAGGCTTGTTCGCATTTTTTTACGCGACGCTGCACTTCACTACTTTTCTCTGGTTCGATCACTTCTTCGATATCGACGAGATGCTGAAAGATGTGGTGAAGCGACCGTTCATTACGGTAGGGTTCACCGCTTTCGTGTTGCTGATTCCCTTGGCGGTCACCAGCACCAATGCCATGGTGCGGCGGCTGGGCGGCAAGCGCTGGCAATGGCTGCATCGCGCAATTTATGTGATCGCGCCCTTGGGCATCCTGCACTTTTGGTGGATGAAGGCGGGCAAAAACGATTTTGCACAACCGATCCTGTTTGGCAGCATCGTCGGCGTGCTGCTCTTGATGCGGGTGTATTGGAGCGTTGTGCAACCCAGAATGCAAAAGCGCCGGACTGAGCCGGCGCCGACTTGAAGACTACCTTGCTTAAGGGAGCATCGATTCCAATGCAAACAACTCGCTCGGTGCTTCGCGTTTGCGGATCAGATGAATCTTGTCGCCATCAACCATCACTTCCGCCGCGCGTCCACGCGTGTTGTAGTTGGATGACATCGTCATCCCGTAGGCACCGGCCGACATGATCGCCAGCAGGTCGCCTTGCTGGATCGCCAGCGAACGTTCGCGTGCCAGCCAATCACCGGATTCGCACACCGGGCCGACCACATCGTAAGTCCTTGCGGGTGATGCACGTTGCACCACCGGTTGCACGCCATGCCATGCTTCATACATTGCAGGACGCATCAGGTCGTTCATCGCGGCATTGACGATGGCGAAATTCTTGACTGTGCCATGCTTTAGATATTCCACTTCGGTTAGCAGCACCCCGGCGTTGCCGACGATTGAGCGGCCTGGCTCGAACATCACCTGGATCGGCGCGCCCTTGTGGTTCAGCAAGCGCCATTTGTCGATCTTGGCGAACAGTCGCGTCAGATAATCGCCGATTGCCACCGGTTCATCATTGTCGTAAGTGATGCCGATGCCGCCGCCGATATCGAGATGATGCAGGTGAATGCCTTCATGCGCCAGGCGGTCGACCAGTTCAATCAGCCGGTCGAGCGCTTCCAGCAGCGGCGCGTCGTCAAGCAATTGCGAACCGATATGGCAGTCGATGCCGACCACGCGAATGTGCGGCAAGGTCGCGGCGGTACGGTAGGCGGTCAGCGCCTCGTCGTATGCAATGCCGAATTTGTTTTCCTTGAGTCCGGTCGAGATGTATGGATGCGTCTTCGCGTCGACGTTCGGGTTCACACGCAGTGAAATCGGCGCCTGCTTGCCCATTTCTCTCGCGACGTCGTTGAGCCGCTCCAGTTCGGCGGTCGATTCAACGTTGAAGCAAAGGATGTCATGCGAAAGCGCGAGCCGCATTTCTTCATGCGTTTTGCCCACGCCGGAAAAAATGACTTTGTGCGGATTGCCGCCGGCGGCAAGCACGCGCAGCAGTTCGCCACCTGATACGATGTCGAATCCCGATCCCAGCCGGTTCAGCAAATTTAGCACCGCCAGGTTGGAATTGGATTTCACCGAATAACACACTAGGGCCGTGGTTTCGTCTCGACCGTTTTCCTTGCAGGCATTGGCATAGGCGGAAAAATTCTCGACCAGTGCCGCCTTCGAGTAAACATAAGTGGGACTGCCGAACTGCTTGGCAATATTGGTCAACGCAGTATTCTCGACGTGGAGTGCGCCGTTTTTATAGGTGAAATGCGACATGGGAGCGGAGCGTACTATTTGGATGCGGGAGTGGTGTTGTCAGCGGGCGCCGATGGCGCCGGTGTAGCAGGTGCCGCAGCAGGTTTTGCCGGCAAGTAAAGCGGGCCCTTTTGCCCGCACCCTGCCAACGCATATGCCAGTGCCGCGAGGATAAAAAGATGTGGAACGGACTTCACGATTAGAATCACGGTTTATAGCAATTGATCGGAGTGTAGCATGACTGAATCGGAATTCCTGGCCTTGGCCGAGCAGACGCTGGGTACGATTGAATCCGCGCTGGACCGTGCGTCCAACGACTGCGACCTGGATGTCGAATGCACCCGGAGCGGCAACGTGCTGGAAATCGAGTTTGTTGATAATGGCTCGAAAATCATTGTCAACAGCCAGGCGCCAATGCAAGAAATGTGGGTGGCGGCGCGTTCCGGCGGTTTCCATTATCGCTATCAGGACGGACGCTGGGTGAATACACGCGATCGGTCGGAACTGTTTGTATCTCTGTCGAGGATGGTCGGCGAACAGGGCGGCGTCAACCTGGCCCTAAGCGGCGAAGGGTAAGAAAAAAGCCGAAGCCGGCTGCGCGGACTTCGGCTTGCTGTGCGGAGAGCAAGGATCAGAACAATTCGTTCTTTACTTCATCTTTTGCTTTTTCTTCTTCCGTGGTCGGTTTCTCGCCTGTTAAGCCGAGGCTGCGGACCCCGGTGCCCGGCGGGTTTTCGGCATAATAGTAATCGTTGCTGGCCTGGATAATCCCCTCCGGCATTGGTCGCTCCTCGATTGGCACATCTTTTAGCGCCTTCTGCATATAGCCGATCCAGATCGGCAGCGCGAGGCCGCCGCCGGTTTCTTTGTTGCCGAGGTTCTTGGGCTGGTCAAAACCGATCCAGGCAACGCCGACAATCTTGGGCTGATAGCCGGCAAACCACGCGTCGAACGAATCGTTGGTCGTCCCGGTTTTGCCGGCGATGTCCGGCCTTTTTAATACTAGCGCGCGGGTAGCAGTGCCGAATTTGACGACATCCTTCAGCATGCTGTCCATCAGGAATGCATTACGTTCGTCGATCACGCGATTGGCTTCGTCGCTGGCCTTGTCTGGTGCGACCTGAGACAACACACGGCCAGACGAATCCGTCACTTTTGAAATAATGTAGGGGCTGACTTTATAGCCGCCGTTGGCAAATACCGCGTAGGCGCCGGCCATCTGCAGCGGCGTCACTGCGCCTGCGCCGAGCGCCAATGTCAGATACGGCGGATTCTTTTCTGCTTCGAAGCCAAAGCGCGTCGTGTATTCCTGACCATACTTGGCGCCGATCTTGTGCAGAATCCGGATTGACACCATGTTCTTCGACTTGGTAAGGCCTTTGCGCATCGACATCGGCCCTTCATATTTGCCGTCGTAGTTCTTCGGTTCCCATGCCTGGCCACCGGTTTGTCCGGCGTCGAAGCTGATTGGTCCGTCGTTGATCACGGTAGCCGGCGACAGTCCTTTTTCCAGCGATGCGGAATAAATGAAGGGCTTGAATGAGGATCCCGGCTGGCGCCATGCTTGCGTGACGTGGTTGAACTTGTTGCGATTGAAATCGAAACCCCCAACCAGTGCCCGGATCGCGCCATCATCGGTATTGGCAGCGACGAACGCCGATTCGACTTCGGGCATTTGCGTGATGCTCCATGCCTTGTTTTCCTGCATGACGCGAATGATTGCACCGCGCTTGACGCGCCGGTTGGGAGACGCCTTGTCGCTCAATAGATTGGTGGCAAAGGTCAAGCCGGGTCCGGTGATGGTGATTTCCTCGCCGGAAGACAGCACGGCCTTGACGCTCTTTGGGGACGCTTCAAGGACTACTGCGGCGACGATGTCATCGCTGTCCGTATGTTCAGCCAATTCGACTTCGATCGCATCGTCGGCTTCTTCTTTCGCGTTCGGAATCTCCATATAGCCTTCCGGCCCGCGATAGCCGTGCCGCTTCTCATAGTCCATCACCCCACGGCGCAAAGCCAGATAAGCGGCATCCTGGTCGGCCTTGGTGATGGTGGTGTAGACGTTCAGGCCGCGGGTGTAGGCTTCGTCCTTGAATTGTTCGTATACAAGTTGGCGCGTCATTTCGGCGACATATTCCGCATGCACGCCGAATTCGCTGCTATCGGTCTTGATCTTCAGAACTTGGTCTTTGGCTTTTTCATATTCCGCTTCAGTAATATAGCTAAGGCGCAGCATGCGTTGCAGGATGTATTGTTGGCGAACGCGGGCTCGCTTGGGATTGGCAACCGGGTTGTAGGCAGATGGCGCCTTGGGCAGGCCGGCCAGCATCGCCGCCTCGGCCACTGTGATTTCGGATAGGCTTTTGCCGAAGTAAATCTGCGCAGCGGACGAGAATCCATAGGCACGCTGTCCCAGATAGATCTGATTCATGTACACCTCGAGGATCTGGTCCTTCGTCAGGTTCTGTTCGATCTTCCACGCCAGCAGGATTTCGTAAATTTTGCGCTTGAGCGTTTGTTCACTGGATAAAAAGAAGTTGCGGGCCACTTGCTGTGTGATGGTGGACGCACCTTGTTTCGAGCTGTTGGTCAGGTTATGGATTGCAGCGCGCGCAATACCCAAATAATCAACACCGCCATGATCGTAAAAGCGGTCGTCTTCGATCGCAAGCACCGCTTTTTTCATGATGTCCGGGACATCTTTGATCCGGACCAGGTTGCGCCGTTCCTCGCCGAATTCCCCGATCAGCACGTTATCCGATGAAAAAATTCTCAGTGGAATTTTGGGGCGGTAATCGGTAATGGCATCCAAGGACGGCAGATTGGGATAGGCCATTGTCAGCGCAAAGCCAAGGATGAGCACGGCTGCCAGCACCAAGCCGACAAGTCCTCCAAGCATGCCAAGTGCAAAGCGTAAAAAAGTCGGATATGGGCGCTTAGGCGCTTCATTCGGGGTGTCGCCTGCAGAATGTTGACGGGTCATGCGGAGAAAATAAGTAAGGAATAGTGAACGGCAGAATTATAACGGCGAGCAACACTATCCGATATTAGTAAAAAATCAATTATTATTAGTAGGTAACGTGGACTTTTGGCAACGAATTTACAAATTACTCGTCGGAAATCGCTTTACACTGCCCGAAGCTTATTGCTAGGATTTAATGTAACGTTGGATATATATCACCTAAATATTGGTTTTTAAACGGATTTTTTGCGAGTGGATGATTTTATCTGCTTATTCGACATTCAAATAAGTGATGCGTTCACGCAATGAATCACATTTTGGGGGAGTAACCCTTGACCTTAGATCTTGGATTGTTACTTGGAAAGAAGAATCCACCGTTGATCGGCCTGGATATCAGTACCTCGGGTGTCAAACTCGTCGAACTGACTGATGCAGGCAAAAATGAATTCCGGCTGGAGCACTTCGCGAGCGAACCTTTGCCGCGCGGCGCCGTCGTGGATGGCAATATTGAAAATATTGAACAAGTGGCGGAGGCGGTGCGCCGTGTTTGGAAGAAAAGTGGCACGCGAGCCAAACATGCGGCACTTGGAATGCCGCCGGCGTCGGTGATTACCAAGAAAATCATCCTGGCTGCAGGTTTGTCCGAAGACGAACTCGAAGTGCAAGTTGAAAGCGAAGCGAACCAATACATCCCATTCGCGTTGGATGAAGTGAGTCTTGATTTCGATGTCATCGGCCCTGCACAGAACGCACCGGATGACGTTGAAGTACTGATCGCCGCCACCCGTAAAGAAAAGGTGGAAGATCGTGTCGCGGTTGCCGAAGCCGCCGGGCTGAAACCAACCGTCATGGATATCGAATCGTATGCCGCGCGTGCCGCGATCGATCGGATTACCGCCCAGTTGCCCAAGGGGGGACAGGGACAGATTGTGGCCCTGTTCCAGGTCGGCGCCCAAGTCACTCATGTATCGGTCCTGCTGGACGGCCAGACGATTTACGAACGTGAGCAGCCTTTTGGCGGCAATCAATTAACGCAAGACATCGTGCGTGCGTACGGACTGTCGTTCGAGGATGCCGAATCGAAGAAAAAAGCTGCCGACTTGCCTGATGGCTATGAACGCGAGCTGCTGGAGCCATTTCTCGAGAATGCCGCACTTGAAGTCACGCGCGCGATCCAGTTCTTCTTTACCTCCACGCCATATACGCATATCGACCAAATATTCCTGGCTGGTGGTTGTGCTGGTATTCCTGGTTTGGTCGAACTGGTTGCGGAGCGCACCAAAATTTCGACTTCCGTGGTGAGTCCTTTCAAGGGCATGCAACTGGCGTCCACGGTCCGTGAAAAACAGTTGCGTATCGAAGCCCCATCCTATCTTGTTGCATGCGGGCTAGCGATGCGGAGGTTCGACCGATGATCCGGATTAATCTCCTTCCTCATCGCGAGGAAAAGCGCAAGCAGCGCAAGATTGCATTCTTCAGATTGCTGACGTTATCAGCATTAATGGGCCTTGCGATGGTACTCGCGGCCGGTGGCTTCATCGCGGCCAAAATCTCAAACCAGAATCAACGCAATAATTTCATCAAGGCGGAAATCACCAAGCTTGATGAACAGATCAAGGAAATCGCGACTCTCAAGCAGGAAATTGAAGCTCTCAAGGCCCGCCAGCAAGCGGTAGAAGACTTGCAAAGCGATCGTAATCAGCCGGTTTACCTGATGGATGAGCTGGTTAAACAGGTGCCGGAAGGTACCTATCTTCGTTCATTCAAGCAAGATAACCAGCGCGTTGTAACTAGCGGATATGCACAGTCCAACGAACGAGTTTCGGAATTTTTACGCAATTTAAGCAATAACTCACCGTGGCTCGAGCGTCCGGATCTCATTGAGATACGTTCGACAAACGTTGGGCAGGGCAAGGATGCCAAGAGAGTGTTTGACTTTACCGTTAACGTGGGTATCAAGCGGCCACGTGAGAAGGATCAAGTCGCGCCTGGTACTGCACATGAAAAGACGGCTGGCGGCACGCCGAAGCGCCCCTGATATGAAAGACGCACTATGGCAGATCTGAAAAAAATCGGGGATACGATCGCAGCGCAGTTTCGCGGCTTGAATGGAAGGCATCCAGGTCAGTGGCCACTTATTCCTCGCATGGCCTGTGGACTTGGCACCTTGGTCGCGGTAGTTTTGCTCGGCTGGTTTCTATACCTGGACGGTCAACTGGAAGAGCTTGGACTTGGCGAACAAGAGGAGACAAAATTAAGAGGCGACTACACGGTTAAGGTGCAGCAGGCGATCAATCTTAATAGCTTGCGTAAACAAAAAGACCAAGTCGGTGTATATGTCGCTACCCTGGAAAAGCAACTGCCAAGCAAGGCGGAAATGGATGCACTGTTATCTGATATCAACCAAGCTGGCTTGGGCCGTGGTTTGCAATTTGAACTGTTTAAGCCGGGACAAGTGATCGTCAAAGACTATTATGCAGAGTTGCCAATCGATATCAAGGTTATGGGGAATTATCATGATGTCGGCGCATTCACCAGCGATATCGCCAACTTGCCACGGATTGTGACATTAAACAATATGAGCCTTGAGGCCGGCAAGGACGGCGTGCTGACGTTGGATGCTGTGGCAAAGACATTCCGCTATCTGGATAAGGACGAAGTGGATGCGCAACGCAAGGTTGCGGCTGATAAAACCAAAGGAAAGGGGGCGAAAAAATGAAATTCACTCCCTTCACGGTAAATGTCACTGCTATCTTGCTGCTATCGGTCCTTGCCGGGTGCGGCGATGGCGATGTGCAAGAAGTCAAACAATGGATGGAAGATGTGCAGCGGCAGACGCCGGTGACAGTGCAAAAGCTTCCGGAACCAAAAAAATTCACTCCATTCGTTTATAGCGCCAAAAATGAGGTGGACCCCTATAGCCCTGCCAAACTTTCGATAGCGCTTGCAAAAATGCAGGCAAATTCCGGCAACGGGATCAAGCCCGACCTTGAGCGCCGCAAGGAGCCGCTGGAGAACTACCCGCTCGATAGCATCAAAATGGTCGGGACCTTGGAAAAGCCTGGTCTGAGCTACGCTCTCCTGCAAGTCGATAAGGCAGTATTCCAAGTAAAGGCCGGAAATCACATCGGTCAGAATTTCGGCATGATTACCAAAATTACCGATACAGAAGTCGAGCTGAAGGAAATCGTACGCGACGCAGCTGGTGACTGGACCGAGCGTAAAGCCAAGTTAGAGTTGCAGGAGAGTAAAAAATGATTGCGGTGAAAAAACACTATGTAAGCATTGGCGCGACAGTGCGTAAAGTATTGCAGCAATGTGCTTTTGTATGCTTCTTGACGGCTTGCGGCGCTGTCCTGGCGCAGGAAAATGCTATCGAAGCAATCAGCACAAGTCAGCAGGGAGCGAACGTTATCGTCAAGTTGACAATGAAAAATCCGGTTACTAAGCCACCGATTGGTTTTTCTATTACAAGCCCGGCGCGCATTGCACTCGATTTCGCCGGAACCGCTAACGCGACGGGCAAGTCGGCACAAGACATTGGTTTAGGCGATGTTAAAAACGTCAACGTAGTGCAGGCTGGAGAGCGCTCCAGGTTGGTGTTCAACTTGCTGCGCCCGCTGAACTACGCAACCGCAGTCGAAGGCAACACGGTGATTGTCACGATCGACGGGTCCGGTGGCGTGGCGACAGCGGTGAATGCGGCGGGTCTACCGATCGCGCCCAAGGCTCCGGAAACCGGTAAGCAAGTTCTGCGCGATATTGATTTTCGTCGGGGAGCTGGCGGTGAAGGCCGTATTGTGATTGATTTGCCAAGCAACCAGATCGCTGTCGATGTGCGTCAGCAAGGCCAGACAATTATTGTGGATTTCTTGAAGACAAGTCTGCCTGAAGTATTGCGGCGTCGCCTTGATGTGACTGATTTTGCGACACCAGTGCAAACCGTGACGACAACGCCACAAGGTGAAAATGTGCACATGGTCATCGAGCCGAAAGGTTTGTGGGAACACAGCGCTTATCAGAGCGACACGCAGCTCGTGATTGAAGTCAAGCCCATCAAGGAAGAGCCTAACAAGCTTGTCCAGGGCACGCAGGGATATCGCGGTGAGCGACTGTCGCTGAACTTCCAGAACGTCGAGGTACGTGCGGTGCTTCAAGTGATCGCCGACTTTACCGGCCTGAACATCATTACCAGCGACACGGTCAGCGGCAATCTCACGCTTCGCTTGAAGGACGTTCCGTGGGATCAAGCCTTGGACATCGTGATGCAGGCCAAGGGACTGGATATGCGCAAGAACGGCTCAGTGCTATGGATTGCGCCAAAAGATGAATTGCTCACGAAAGAAAAACTGGAGCTGGAGCAGAAAGCCCAGATTGCTGAACTGGAGCCACTGAGAACCGAAATCTTCCAGCTTAACTATCAAAAAGCGGAATCGTTCAAACAGGTGTTCGGCCTTGACAGCGGCGATGCCAAGAAAAGTATTTTATCCAAGCGCGGCAGCGCCGTCATTGATCCACGCACCAATCAACTTTTTGTTACTGACATTGCGTCCAAGCTCGAGGAAATACGCAAGTTGGTGCAAAAAACCGATATCGCGTCCAAACAAGTGTTAATTGAAGCCCGCATTGTCGAAGCTGACGATAAGTTCAGCAAGAGTCTTGGTGCGAAACTGGGATTTGATGATATGCGGGCTCTTCGTGGTGGAGACGCAGGCTATCAAGTGAGGGGTAGCACACGTGCAGCTATTACCGGAAACTATGTCGGAATCGGGGAGCAGACCGGTCAAGTAGAGGCGGGGAGTAACAGCTACAACAATACTCAGTTTGTTAACTTGCCGGCTACAGGATTTAATGGGCTGACTGCACCCAGCCTTGCGGTCAGTCTTTTTTCCGCTGCTGCCAACCGGTTCCTGAATCTTGAATTGTCCGCCATGGAAGCGGATGGAAAAGGCAAAATCATTTCAAGTCCGCGCGTCGTGACCGCAGATCAATTGAAAGCATTGATTGAGCAAGGTACCGAACTGCCATACCAGGTTGCTACTTCGAGCGGTGCAACTTCAATCGCGTTCCGTAAAGCAAATCTAAAGCTCGAAGTGACTCCACAAATCACGCCAGATGGAAATATCATTCTTGATGTCGACGTGAATAAAGACAGTGTCGGTGTCGAAACACGGGCAGGTTTTGCAATCGATACCAAACACGTGAAAACCCAAGTGCTGGTGGAAAACGGTGGCACGGTCGTGCTCGGTGGCATCTTCCAGCAAACAGAGCGCGACGCCGAGGCAAAAGTGCCGCTGCTGGGAGATGTGCCATTGATGGGCCATCTGTTCAAGTCAACAACGCGTACTAACGACAAGACGGAGCTGCTGATTTTTATCACTCCGAAAATTGTGAATGACCGCGTGGTGACGCGCTAACCGCCAACAAAATTCAAAAATAAGTTCAGGGAAAAAACATGAAATTTGGCTCGATAACAAATATTTTCTGTAGCGCGACCCGGCTGGGAATTACCGGGTTTGTTGTGTTGATGATGGCGTCTTGCGGAGGGGGCGGGGGGTCTCCGGGCACAACGGGGACTGGCGGAACGTCGACGACAAGCGATCCAACGCTTACGATGTCGCTCGTTGATGCAAGTGGCACAGCAATTACGACTTTGTCGGGCGGTCAAGTCGGTGTCGTACGCGCTAAGGTTGCTACAAGCACCGGTGCAGTAGCTGCCAATGCCGTTGTGACGTTCAAAGCTTCTAATACTTCCCTGGTTCAATTTACTCCTGTTTCGGCATCTGCCTTAACTGACGCTGCCGGAATTGCGGTCATTAGTATTAAACCTACGGATTTTAATTCTGCCGGTGCGCTGGCAATTACGGCAGAGGCGGTTGTCGGAACCAAGACAGTTTCCGGCTCGGTCAATATGGCTGTTGGCGCCGCACCTTTGACCGTCGGGACACTTTCATTCACCCCGTCACCAACAACAGCGCTTCCTGCGTTTAATGCCGTAACATTAAATATTCCGATAACGAGCAACGGCCAGTCAGTTGATACGGTGACTGGACTGGCTCTTACCTCTCGGTGTGTTGGCGATGGAACTGCCAGCCTAGTCGTGGGCACATTAACAAGCGGCGTTCAGTCAGCTACCTACACGAATAATGGATGTACTCGCGGGACGGACGTGATTACGGCCTCAATTGGTAACTCGACACAAAACATTTCAATTCCTGTTAGCAGCGCTAATATTGGCTCGATTCAATTTGTGGGGTCGGACCTTACTGGCACAGCGCTCGTATTGAAGGGGGCCGGAGGGCTAGGACGCACGGAGGCCGCGATACTCACGTTCAAGGTTGTCGATCAAAATAATAATGGGCTTCCTGGTGTCAACGTTGCGTTCAGCGCGACGACGACCACAGGGGGGCTTTCCGTTTTGCCTGCTACTGCCACTACAGATAGTACTGGTACAGTAAAAACAACGGTGTCGTCAGGCAGCATCCCAACGCCGGTACGCGTGATTGCACAGGCGACACGCAATGGGCAAACCATGAGTGGCCTTTCCGATGCGCTCACGATATCAACGGGTTTGCCAATTCAGAAATCCATGTCGCTTAGTGTGGACAAGTACAATATCGAAGGACTTAATTATGATGGCGAAGTGGCTAACCTTACTGTGTTGATGGCGGATCAGTATGGGAATCCGATTTCGGATAATACGACGATCAATTTTGTCACTGAGGGTGGTGCTGTAGGATCTTCTGTTCAAGGTGCATGCAACACGATTAATGGCGGTTGTTCAGTGGCGCTTAAGAGTCAGGCATTTAGACCAAGCAATGGGCGGGTCACTGTGTTGGCTTACGCGCAGGGAGTTGAGGATTTTGTCGACTCGAATGGCGATGGCCAGTATTCCTGCACCAATTTTACAGACACTGACGGTGCTGTTCCCGCCACTTATCGTCCACTGGTGGATATTTGCGTCAGCGGAGGCGAGCCGTTTACCGATTTGGGCGATGCATTCTTGGATGCTGGCTCTCTTGCGGCCTCCACCGGCGTGTCATCAGCAGGCATGCTGGATGGGACTTATCATCCGGCCAATGGCGATCTGCCGTTTCCATACGGGAGCAGTGTATATAGTGCCGCAGGGAATGGCCGATGGGGAATCAATTATATTCGGCGCTCTGCAGAGATCGTCTTTAGCGGACATGCAGCGATCCTGACTCGGCTCGTTTGTGATTCTACCTGCCGCGATTGGCTTCCTTCTGACGGTGACTCCTCCGTTATTCAAGGCTTGGATACGGGTGTGGATTGCGATAGCAAAAGCACAACGTTATATTTCCGGTTGACTGATGAAAACAACAATCCGCTGCCAGTGGATACAACAGTCGCCAGCGCTGATGCAATTAAGATCGCTCCTCAAACTTTCTATCCGAGTAAAATTCCATCAACCAATACGGTGGGAGGCACACAGGTTTCCGTTGCCGTTAAAGGGGATGCTAGTTGTGCGGACGGTAGTTTTACCGTAAAGGTAACAACACCAAAGGGACATGTGTCTCCATTTACATTTGAGACGCCTCGTTGATACTGCGACACTGGGTCCTCGTAGGCCTGAGGGGCGCCGGCAAGACCACGGTCGGCCGCGCCCTCGCCAAGAAGCTGGATAAACGCTTCATCGATTCCGATCACGAAATAGAGGCGCGCACCGGCGCCTCTATTCCATTGATTTTCGAAATCGAGGGCGAGGCCGGGTTTCGCCAGCGTGAAATGGACGTCATTCGCGAGCTGACGCAACAGGACGATATCGTGCTGGCGACCGGTGGCGGGGCCATCCTGAAACCGGAAAACCGCGAATGCCTGAAAACGCGCGGTACCGTGATTTATCTGCGTGCGAGCGTCAACAGCATTCTTCAGCGTACTAGCCATGATAAAAATCGGCCCTTATTGCAAACAGCCGATCCGCGCCAGCGTCTCGAACAGTTGGCAAGCGAGCGCGAGCCGTATTACCTTGAAGTTGCCGACTTGGTCATCGATACCGGCCGTCCTAACGTACAATCACTGGTGCAGACCATCCTGTCCCAGCTTGAATTGGCATCTAAAGGGCAGGGCGACGCTACGACAACTCCAACTTCTTAATATTTTTTCATGATGACGCAACAAGCTTCTCCGATCACATTGCATGTGGATTTGGGGGACCGCAGTTATCCGATTGCCATTGGCCAGTCGCTTCTCTCCGATACTGATCTGATCAGCCGTCATGTAGCAGGCAAGCGGGTTGCGATTGTTACCAATACCACGGTCGGTCCGCTTTACCTCGACAAGCTGGTGCAAATACTGTCCGACGCCGGCAAGCAGGTAAAAACAATTGTGCTGCCTGACGGCGAAGAGGAAAAAAACTGGTCAAGCCTGATGCGCGTCTTCGACGTCCTGCTCGCGGAACAATGCGACCGCAAGACGACTTTGGTGGCGCTCGGTGGCGGCGTGATCGGCGACTTGACGGGCTTTGCCGCGGCAACCTACCTGCGCGGCGTGCCCTTCATCCAGATT
>SXGU01515413.1_pt1 | contig 13716 bp, 6 predicted proteins | sample 3174531 | NCBI WGS metagenome assembly SXGU01 (sample SAMN11356863, study PRJNA531348) | freshwater metagenome | isolation source: freshwater sample F1-140 | place: China: Fuxian Lake, Yuxi | collected 2017-12-25 | reverse complement strand
GTACTTCTTGGCGATGCTGACCACCAGGCGCAGGTTGGCCTCGACCAGCTCAGCCTTGGCCTTGTTGGCCATGCGCTCACCGCGCGACACCGTCTCGTAGATCTTAGTCAGTGCCTCCTGGCTGTGGCCGGTCGCCTTGGTGTGGCCGTCGATGATCTTCTGCAGATCCTTCATCACGCGGTGTGCTTCGATCAACTCCTTGAAGTTGATGCCGAACTTGCGTTCCAGCATCTTGAGCTGGTTGGCACCGCCCTCCTTGAATTCGCGCATCAGCATCGCCACGTCTTTCTTGAACGTCAGCGACACATCGGGCTTCTTTTTGCCTGCAATCCTTAGGCGCTCCGCGGCCAGTTCGCTCAGCTTGCCTTCTTCGAGCGCAAGGTTACTCGCAGCGTCGCGCACATCGCGCACGGTCTTCTTGAACTCGGCGATGATGATGTCGATCTGCTTACGGTGCAGACCGCAGTCGAGCAGGCGCTCGAGCAGCGCGCGCCGCCGCACGATGTCGTACATCTTGATCGACACCGGCAGCGCTTCCAGGATGCGGCGGGCCTCGTCGTGCACGATGCGCTCGATGAACGGCGCCGACAGCGACGCCCACTCAGGGTGCTCTGGACCGGGCTTGGGCATCAGGCCGTCCGGCGTCGCCGGCGGGTGCGGACGGCTCGCAGTTTTGCCTTTGCCGCGCTGCCGCGGCACCCATAGCAGGTGCTCGATGACGTCGTTGACGATGGTGGCGATGCGGTCGTTGCGCGCCTTGACCAGCCGCTGAAAGTCAGGCGAGTTCGGCTCGCCCAGGATGATCTCGGCCCGCCGGCTCAGCAGCTCGGTCAGCAGCGGCCCCACTTCCTCGAACGCCAGCGCCAGCGACTTTTGGAATTGCCGCGCGTGGGCCTTACCGCCTTTCTCGGGCAGGTTGTCCAAGATGGTCGCCGGGTCGATGTCTTCGCCGTCGATTTTCTTGCCGATCTCGATGAGGCCTTTGATGCAGGCTTCGTCTTCCAGCATGCCGCGCAGCAGGTCGTCCAAGGCACGCACCGGCTTCTTGCGGGCCAGATCGGCACGCGCGGCCTCGGCCTCGTCTTCGCTGCGGACCCGCTTGCGGTACATCCGCACCACGCGCGCCAGCGCGGCCATCAGGTGCGGCTGATCGGGCGCCTTGTGGCCTTTGGGCCGCGGGGCGGCGAGATCGACCAGGTCGGCCACCGTCAGCTTTCCAGACTGCAGCTTTTCCAGTGCGTCGCCCGTGACTTCGCAGAAGTACGCCTCTGTCACCGCCCGCGCCAACTCTCCACTGACCAGCTCGCGGCGCGCGGTGTCGGTGCGTGCGCTAACAATGTCCGCCTGCGTCTTCTGCTGGTCGCTCGCAAAGGCGTCCAGGTCGTTGAGCGCCTCGATGAGCTGCTGGCAGATCGCGATCTCGTCGGCGCCGCCCACGCCGTCGTCCATCGACTTGACGAGGTCTTTGAGCGAGTGCGGCGGCCGGTCATTGCCGCGGCGGCTCTCGCGCAGCGCCAGTATCTCTTCCTTGTCCAGGCCCTCGGACGCCATCTGCGCCTGGGCGCTGCGGTCCTGCTCGACCCACTCGATGATCTGCCGCGCGTTGTCGCGCAGGCCAAGGATCATCTCGAACGTCAGCCGTGTGGACAGCAGCGCATCCAGCACTTCGTGCTCGCCCATCTCGATGCGCTTGGCAATCTCGATCTCGCCCTGACGGTTGAGCAGCGCCACCGATCCCATTTTGCGCAGGTACATGCGCACCGGGTCGTTGGTGCGCATCTGCGCGTCCTCGCCGTAGGTCGCTGGGTCTTCGACGCGCAGCGTCTGCGGCGTCGGCTGGTTGGGCCGCTGCATCGTGGCCGGATTGTCGCGCGGCGGCCGCGTATCCATGATTTCGACCAGGTTGGCGGCGAGCACGGCCAGCACTTCGTCGACGGTCTGGCGGTCATTTTCGCCCAGATTCAGCACGCGTCCGACTTCATCCGAAGTCAGAAAGGCGAGCGCCTTGGTGCGCACGACCAGCGACTTGAGTTCCGATTCCTTGATCACATCGAGCATCTTGGGTTCCTCGCGCGCCGAACGGTCGGGCTAATGCCGACTGCGCAGTCGCCGTAATTCAAAAAGGCGCGTCGCCAGCGCGCGTTGGCTCTCAAGTGGAGCGGTGCGCAACTGTTCGACCAGTCGCTGCATCTGACGGTCAATCTCGCGCACCGTCACGATGCGGTCGACGAGTTCCGCCACCTGGCGGGCAGCCTGGGCGGCCGGTGCCGGCGCGGGCTCGGCCAGCCACGTCAGCACCCGCCCGCGCAGCTCTGCGTCGGCGTAGTCAATGGCCCAGCGCGCAACGGCATCCAGGTCCAGGCCGTGGTCGCGGTGCAACGCCAGCAGGTCGCGCAGGGCCAAACGGGTACCTGGATGCGCCACGAAGTCGACGGCATCGCGCAGGGCCGGCTGGCCCAGCTCTGCCGGGTACCACACCAGCAGTTGCAGCAGTTCCGACTCGGCGGCAGCGGGGCCTTCGGCGACGTCGGCAGCGCGGCCAGGGGCAGGCGCGGGCGCAATCGCAATCGGCCGGTGCAGGTAGCGGCGCTGGTCCGCGCGGTTCAGGTCGAGCGGCGCGTCGGGCTCCAAGCGCGCCGCCAGGTAGTCGTAGGCCATGTTGCGAGCCATGGCGTCGTGGTTGCCGATGAGCGCCAGCAGCGGCCCTGCGGCTTGCAGAATCGCCGACTTGCCCTGCAGTGACCCATCCCACGCGGCGACCAGGGCGTCCAGGTGGGCGTTGAGCATCGGCAGCGCTTCTGCAATGCGCTGTCGGAGCGCTTCGGCGCCCTGGGTGCGCACGAAGCTGTCGGGATCTTCGCCGTCGGGCAGTGCGACCAGCACGCCATTGCAGCCCTCGGCGAGCAGCATCGGAACGGCCTTGTGGGCCGCGGCACGCCCGGCGCGGTCGCCGTCGTACAGCACCACCACCTGCGGCGCGAACCGCCGGATCGTGCGCGCCTGCACATCGGTCAGCGCGGTGCCCATGGCGCATACCGTGTTCTCAAAGCCAGCTTGCGCCAGGGTCATCACATCGAGGTTGCCTTCGACCAGAATCGCGGTGCCACTTTTGCGGATCGCTTCGCGCGCCTGATACAGGCCAAACACCACATCGCCTTTCTTGTAGAAGTGGTGAAATGGACTGGACGTCTCACGTTCGAGATCAACGACTTCTGGTGAGTTGAGGTACTTGGCCGTCTGACTGTCGCCGCTCAGATCGCGACCGCCAAAGGCCACCAGGTCGCCCTGCGCCGAGAAGATCGGAAACATCAGCCGATTGCGAAAGCGATCGTACAGCCCGCCGGAAGGGCGTTCGATGCCCAACCCCATGGCGACAATGTCGCGATCGGCCCAGCCCAGTCGGCGTAGGTGGTCACACAAATCCGACCAGCCGCCGCCCACCGCACCAAGTCCATAGCGCACGGCGATCGCGGGGCCCAGACCGCGCTTGCTGGCGTAGTCCGCGGCGGCGCGACCGTCTGGCGACGAAAACCGCGATCGGAAGAACTGTTGCGCCACGGTGGCGAGCTCGATGAGGCGTGCGCGCTGGCTGCGTTCGCTGTCGCGACGGGCGCGCTCGTGCGGGTCGAGATCCTGGCGCACCAGTTCCACGCCCGCGCGATCGGCCAACCACTGCACGGCCTCGACAAATCCCATGCCACGGGTCTCGCGGACGAACGAAATCAGATCGCCGCCCGCCCCACAGCCTTTGCAGTGATAGACCTTGAGTGCGGCGTTGACATGAAAGGACGGGGTTTTTTCGGCGTGAAACGGGCACAGGCCGCGGTGGCTGGTGCCGGCACGTTTGAGCTCAACGACCTCGGAAACGATCGCCAGCATGTCGCTGTGCGCGGTGACCTGCCGAATTGACGCCTGATCGATGCCGCTGCTCGCGCCAGTTCCAACGCGCGCACGGGTGGCGGCACGGGTCGCGGTGTCGGTGGGCTGGGCGACCACGGTCAGTTGGCACTCCAAAGGCACTGCAGGCAGGCGGGCGCAGCGGTGACAGCACGACCACCCTGCGCGTGGGCGCGGGACCGCCGCTGCCGACTCGCCTCGCACCGCCTGCGCAGGAACCAGGCAAAATCCTGGTATTTTGCCGGCACTTGCGCGAGCGTGCCGGCGGCGGTGGTAGCGTGATTTTTCCGTTGCAGCGCACGCGGTTGGGCCGCCGCGGCGGCCGGACAGTATGGGTCGCGGTAGCGATTTGTCAAGGTCGTCCGGGCCCATTTGGACCGTGCCGCCTGGCGCACTCGACCGCAACAGCTGGCCGCAATCGCGTGCACGATCAAGGCGTACCCCGGGGCGTGCGACGACCCACCGCCCGTGCTACGATCCGCGGCGGAGCGGCGGCCGGCCAGGTGGCCGCTGGCGGCGGTCAACGCCGATCGCCAGAGGAAAGTCCGGGCTTCACAGGGCGAGGTGCCGGCCAACTGCCGGCGGGGGCGACCCCAGGGAACAGTGCCACAGAGAACAATCTGCGTCCCCGCCTGCCCCGCAGGCCGCGGCGCGAGGGTGAAAACGTGCGGCAAGAGCGCACGGTCTGCGGCGGTAACGTCGCTTTCGGCAAACCCCACCTGAAGCAAGGTCAAATAGCTGGCACAGGCGCCGCGAGGCGCTCGGAGGGCGGCCCGCCCGAGCCGGCTGGTAGACCGCAAGAGCCGGCCAGCAATGGTCGGCCCAGATGAATGGTCACCACCCGGCATGCGGCGACGCAGCCGGGCACAGAACCCGGCTTACGGCCGACCGCCGCTCCATGTGTCGTTCAGTGCCAGGTGTGTCGATCTGAATGCAGTTTGAACCCGCGCGCCGGCTCGCAGGCCACTTTGCGGTGCCCGGCGACAAGTCGATCTCGCATCGGGCGCTGTTGCTCGCGGCCATGGCCACTGGCTCGTCCGAGTTCACAGGCCTGAGCGCCGGCCAGGATGTCGCCGCGACCGCCGCGTGCCTGGGTGAGCTGGGCATCGACCTGCACTGCGAAGACGCCGCGACCGGAAGGTGGCGCGTCCACGGTGTCCCCACCCAAGCGTGGCGTTCGCCTGTCAGGCCACTGGACTGTGGCAACTCGGGCACGACGATGCGGTTGCTATGCGGTGTACTGGCCGGTGCGCCGGGCGTGCGCAGCGTGTTGGCAGGCGACGTTTCTGTGTCGCGGCGGCCGATGCGGCGGGTGGCCGATCCGCTGAACCTGCTTGGGGCGCGCGTGGCCACGACCGACACGGGAACTGCGCCATTGGCCATCGACGGCCAGCGACTAGCGGGCGGCACGGCGCGGCTTGCGGTCGCGAGCGCCCAGGTCAAGTCGGCACTGCTGCTGGCTGGCCTCAACGCCGCCGGACCAGTGGCCGTGCACGAACCAGCGCCCACGCGGGACCACACCGAGCGCATGCTAAGGGCGATGGGGGCAAAGCTGCGTCAGCTGCCAGACGGCGCCGTTATCGAACCAGGAACGCTCGCGCCGCTGCCCCGTGCTGCCATACCAGGCGATCCATCTGCTGCGGCCTTCGCCATTGCGCTTGGGGTGCTGCATGACGACGCCGACATCGCGGTGCGGTCGGTGTGCCTCAATCCCCGCCGCACAGGCTGGCTGGCGGTGCTTGCGCGCATGGGCGCGCGGGTGCAGGTTGCGGCCGACGCGGATGGGGCCATGATTGCCAACGAACCGAGCGGTGCGCTGCGCGGGCGGTCGAGCGCGCTACGTGCCACCGACGTCGAGCCAGCCGAAGTGCCTGACTGCGTAGACGAATTGCCGATTCTGGCGCTGTGCGCCGCCGCCGCTACCGGCGTGAGCACCCTGCGCGGTCTGAGCGAATTGCGGGTCAAGGAGAGCGATCGGCTTGCCGCCACTGCCCGGCTACTGCAGACGCTTGGCGTCGAAGTCACCGCGGGTCCCGACTGGCTGCGTATCGGCGGCGTCGGCAGCGCCCGCAATTGGCGGCGGGTCGGGGCGTATGACCCCGGCCTCGACCACCGGATGGCGCTGTGTGCGGCGGTGGCGGGGCTGTGCGGTGACGGCGCGGCGGTCGCCAACTGGCGCACCACCGACAGCTCTTGGCCCGGATTTGCAGAAGCGTTGCGCGCAGTAACGATGCAGTAGGAGCGCAGGCTAGCGGCGCTTGCGGTGGCCGTGGTGGTGCCCGCGCTTGCCGTAGCCGCGGTCCAAGCCGCCGTTGCCATTTTCCTCCGCGGCGCGACGCAGCCCGGCCATCGCAAACCGCAGGGCCACACTGTCCTCAAGGTCGTGCTTTTCTTCGTTCGGCGCAAAAAGAACCTGGATTTGTTGGCGATCGGGCCGCATTTCGTCATACGACGGCAGCGCCATCACGTTGGGGTCCGCGCCGCGCGAGCGGTTGCCGTTGTAGACGCGATCGAGGTCCTGGTCGTTGTAGTGCTGCCGGCGCTGCTGCCGGCGGCTCTCGACGCCATACATCATGGCGACCGGGTCCGCGTGCGGCTGGCTGTCGTCGCCGTGCGTGGGCGCCCACAGCCCGCGCAGGACTTCGTCGCGGTTGAGGCGATTGCCGCGGTTGTCGCCCGGTCGCTCGGGCACGTCATAGCGACTGCGCGGCTTGCCTACGGTGTTGCCCCTGCCCTGGACTGGCCGCGGCGCGGCCTCTGGCGGTGGGCGCCCGGGTCGACCAGCAGCACCGGGTGCTTCGCCTTCGGCGCGCTCCATGGGTGACCGCGCAGCCGGCGCGGGCTGAAGCTGGCCGGGCTTGCGCGGCTCCGGGCCTGGTTGGGCCTTGCGCGCCCAGTCAACGCCGATTTCGATGGGCCAGGCGCGACCGCCGCGCAGCGCGTCGACCAGCCCTTCCTGGCTCGCCACCGACGCAGCCAGCAGCGTTGCGGCGCGGCCGAACACGGGATCGCCGGGCTCACAGCCACTGCCACCGATGCTGGCGATGCGTGCCCGATGGGCCATGCGTGCCGCGGTTTCGTGGATCTGGGTCGCGGCGCCGCGCAAGACCGCGACCGCGGCCACGCCGACGGGTACCGACCAGGCCGGGTTGCTGTCCGGTGCGATGGCGATGACGGCGCCGCCGCGGCCGGTGAATTCGGCGATGACCTGTGCTGCGGCATAGCCGTTGCCTTCGGCGGAGCGCATGGATTGCCAACCAGCCGCCTGATACCAGGCATCGGCGGAGCGCGGCACGCACAACAACGTCGCACCGTCGTCGCCGGGCAGGGTGACACCTGCGGCCAACAAAACGCCGGTTTCTTGCAGCAGCCCTGCGGTGTCACCCAAATGCACTGCCTGATCGTCAGCGGCCACCAGCGCGCCGTCCAGACCGCGATCGCGCACTTGCACGGCGAGCAGTTCGCTATCCACCGCACCTGGCTCCAGCCACAGCGGTCGCACGTGCAGGTCAATCAATACTGCCATGGGCCTGACCTATGCGAGCGGTAACACGCCGACCGAAGCGGGCGGGCGCAGTAGTTTGCGGGGCGCTCAAACGGCGCGGCGCGCCGGCAGCGGACGGTGACTGCGGCGGCATGGCGACCCTATCGCCGCGCGGCGACGACTGCGGGCGCCGTGCACCCGCGCGTTGCTGCGAAATCCAAGGGGTGCGGGTTGCGGGACGCCGACCGCGGCTTGCCGCGACCCGGTTCCGCCACTGGCACCGGAACCGCCGCCCGCGCCGCAATTGTAGTCGGGGTCGCGCGGCCGCGCAACGGGCGAAATGACCGCTACGAATCGCGGTCGCTGCGGGCACCGGGCGCGGCGCGATGCAAACGCAGGTCCGTGCCGGACACGTCCAGGCCAGAGTCGCCAGAAGTCTCGCTGTAGAGCAGCACCCGGCGATGCCCCGAGGCGCGCGCCACATCGAGGGCGATTTCGGCGCGGGTGTACAGTTCGAACCCGTCGTTGGCGTCGTCGGGGAACACGGCAACGCCCGCGGTGAAGGTCGGAGCGATGACCGCGCCGCCCAGCACCTCCAGTGTCGCTGGCTCCAGCGTGAACGATCGCCAGATCTTGTACAGCAACCGCCGCGCCTCCAAGCCGTTGATGTGGTGCAAGATCAGGCCGAAGCGGTCGTCGCCGAGTCGCGCCACGGTGTCGCTGCGGCGCAGGGCCCGCTGCAAATGACGCGCGATGTCGACCAGGACCGCGCGAACGGCTGGCCGACCGGCAGTGCGCTCAAAGGCGCGAAACCCGTCCATGTCGAGCACGCCCACCGCCATCGGCATCGCCGACCGCGAACTGAGCCGGACCATCGGATCCAGGCGGGTAAAAAACACCTGCTGCGAGGGCAGGCCAGTCAACGGATCGACCAGCGCCAAAGACGCTTTGACAGCGCGGGCCCGCACCCGGGCCGCCAACCGCGCGGCACCGAGCGCCGGATCGTCACCGCGCACCAGCGCATCGTCAAAACCGGTGGCGATCCACTGGCCGACCTCTGCTTTGCGGGCCGCTGCCAGCACGACGCTCGCGGTCGGGGCGTTGGCACCGGCGCGCTCGGTCATCTCGAGCCAGACCGTCTCTGGCGTGGCGTCATCCGCAGGGCACAGCACCAGGCCAGCGGCGCCGGCTTCAAAGCTGCGCCAGAGCACGCCGTCGGGCGGGACCGCCTCGGCTTCAATGCCCTGCGCGGCCAGCGCGGCGCAAAACTGCGCGGTCCAGTCGTCTCCCGAATCGGCGACGACGACCAGGTTGGGTTGGGCGGGCGGGGATCGCAAGTCCATGCGCGACTCCGGGGCAGTTCAGCGGCTAGGCCAGGTTGGGGCGGCCCGCCTAGAACCTGGCAGACAATAACGTGAACACGCTCGGCAACCAGCGAAGCCGTGAGTTGGCCTCCGCGGCCGCGAACTGGCGGCCCACCAAACAAGCAATCGGGCCGAAGAAATGATTGAACAAATCATTTCCAGGGCCTTATTGGCAAGCGTTGGGCCCATTGGGCGTGGCATGGTCGACCGAGACGCACTTCTTGCAAGTCACGCCGGGCGTGCCGCAGTCGTCGATCTCCAAGCAGGCCTCGACGGCGAGGGTGCAGGGCTTGTTGGCGCACGACTCAAGCGACGACCCGGAGGCGCTTTTGTCATAGAGCAACCCATAGTTGCACGCCGAAGGCGCCGCCATCCAGCAGTCCATGGTGTCGTTGAGCTTGGTGTCCAGGCAGCCGTCCTTGGTCATCATCGCGAAACCACTGCCGATCGGCCAGGTGTTGTCGTAGTCGACGCTGTCAATGATGGTGCCGAGCGGGTTGACCAGCATCACTGAGTCCTTGCCGTTGGATAGCACAAAGCTGCCGCCGCCCGCGACGCCAAGGTCGCCAAAGGCGTACAGAACGCGAATGCCGTTGTTGACCACCGGGTTGCTCTGCCGGCCCAGCACAGCGTATTCGCCAGGCTTGATCACGTAGGCATCCAAGCCCGGCTGCAAGGCGGACGTCTCAGGCAGCAACTTGCCACCCTGGGCGCAATAGGGTCCGCTGGCGTTGCCGTTGGCGGCGGTGGCCCAGCTCGCAGCGACCGCACCGGCGTTGTGCTTGTTGGCGCTGGCATCCTTGAGCGCGGTGCCGTTGCCTTCATCGACTTGCAGCGCCAGCACGTCGCCCTTGGGCAGGCCGTTCCACTTGGCCAACGGGCCAAAGTTGCGGTAAAAAATCGGGAAGTTGACTTTGGCGCCGTAGCTGGGATTGCTGATGGCCGTGCCGGCAAGGTTGACCTGCTGGCCGGAGTGGATGTGGAAAGCGCCGACCTTGCCTTTGAGCAGGTGACCGACCACACCTGACGCCGAGTCCTGCTGGCCGCCCAGCGACACGAATTCGGCCTTGACGCCGCTGACGGGCCAGCCCGTGACGGTGCCCTTTGCCATCAGCCGACCGTTGATGTAGCCGCGCATCTCCTTGCCGTTGTTCTCGAAGGTCAGCGCAATGTGGGTCCACTTGCCGAGCACGGCCGGGCCGAGTTCCACGTTGCTGTCGCCGGCAAAGGCCACGAGCTTACCGCCCGTCGAACGCACGCCGACATTGAACTTGCCCTGCTGCCCGTAGCTGAACAGGTCGCTGCAAGCCACATCTTTACCGCCGATGCTGCAGGTGCCGCCCGCGGTCAAGGTGTCGAGCAGGAACCAGCCGTGCAGCGTCAGCGCGGGGTAGAACAGCAACGGCGTTGCAGCGCCGCTGGCACCGGTAACGCCGACGTAGGCGGTCTTGCCGTCCAGAATCAAGCCCGAGCACTGGCCCTCGACGTTGCAGCCGCTGGCGCAGCCGTCGCCATTGAGCGTGTTGCCGTCGTCGCATTGTTCGGTGCCTTCGACAAAGCCGTTGCCACAGGTGATCTTGATCTCATGGTCGTCGCCGCCGCCCTTGAGGTGCCAGCCGGTGATGTCGATGCCGGCCTTGGTCGGGTTGTAGATCTCGAACCACTCGCCCTCGACGTCGCTCAGCGCCTTGGGATCGACGAGCACTTCGCTGACCACCAGCGTTCCGGGGGGCGCCGGCGGCGGCTCGACTTTGCACTTGGGATCGCAGCCGTCGCCGGGGATAAGGTTGCCGTCGTCGCATAGCTCGTTGTTCTCGGCTTCCAGTTTGCCGTTGCCGCACGCCGGGACATCGACGCACTCGCCCGACTTGCACCACTGCGCATCACCGCACGGCGTCTTGTCGGGCTTGTCCGTAACCTTGTCGGGTTGCTTGCACGGGTTGGCGCACGGCGGGTTGGCGGCGCCAGGCGTGCCGAAGTCGCCGGCGCTGCCGAGCCACAGCTTCTTGCCGGTGCACCAGTTGATGGCGCTGTCGTTGGCCTTGGCGTCGAACGAAGCGGCATCCAGCGCCACCGACTGGCCGTCATTGATGGCAAAGCCGTCTGCAACCAAGATCTTGCTGGTGTAGTTGACTTCGTCGATGACCTTGCCGTTCCAGACGAGGATGACGCTATCGCCCAGGTTCGACAACGTAAAGTTGTTGTAGACATAGTTCGGCTTGATGCCGCCGTTGAGCTTGGCGTCGCCGTTGATGCCGAGCAGGACAAAGGTCTTGGGCGGCACCAGCAGGCCGCCCGGCACGGTGATCTTGTGGTTGTTGGTGCCGTTGTCCTTGAGCGTCCAGCCGTTCAGATCCACGGTGTTGGTGGTCGGGTTGTACAGCTCGATCCACTCGCCGAGCGACTCGTTGACGCTCTTGGGCTTGACCAGGAACTCGGTGATTAGCAACGTGCCGGGTAAGATGACCTCGACCTGGCAATTGGGCGTGCAGCCGTCGCCGGCGTCGATGTTGCCGTCGTCGCACTCTTCAAAGGCGTCGACTTTGCCGTTGCCGCACGACAGCGAATCGCAAAAGTCGCCAAAACCGTCGCCGTCGCTGTCTTTTTGGTCGGTGTTGGGGTACTTGGGACAGTTGTCGCACACCTCGCCCACACCGTCGCCGTCCAGGTCCTGCTGGTCTTTGTTGGGCACGGTCTTGCAGTTGTCGCACGCGTCGCCAAAGGTGTCCTTGTCGGCATCGGCCTGGCTGGCGTTGCTCAAGAACGCGCAGTTGTCCTTGTCGTTGTTGATGCCATCCAGGTCCTTGTCTTTGCCCGCAGGCACGCAGGTCGGGTTGATTTTGCCCGGCGTCCCGGTGTCACCGCCGTAGGGCAGCGGCGTCTCGGCGTAGCACCAGTACAGCGCTTGGTCATTGAGCGAAACGCTCAGCTTGGTTGGGTCAAGCTGCAGCGCCAGGCCTGTCTCGACTTTGGGCGTGTTCTTGCCGTACTCGACCTTGTCGATAAGCAGGTTGCTGTTGTACAGCTCGACAGAGCCCTGTGCCGGATCCATCACCAGACCCTTGCTCCACTCGACGTCCGGGCTTAGGCCACCGTTCAGGAGCTTATTCTTGCTCGCGGCGACGACCAGATACTGACCAGCCTGGATGGTCAGCGGCGGGCTGGCCGGCAACTGCGTCTCACCCTTGCCGGCGAACACCAGCTTCCAGCCGCCGATGACCACAGGTTTGCTGTCGCCGTTGTACAACTCGACCCACTGGCCGTAGGCGTCGTCCAGCTGACCAGTGTGGGCAAAAATCTCTGAAATCACGATCTTGGCGGCGACGATGGCAGCGATCTTGCAGTCGGGCGTGCAGCCGTCGTTGTCGACCTTGTTGCCGTCGTCGCAGCCTTCGCCGGTGTCCAATTCGCCGTCACCGCACAATGCTGGGTCGCACGTATCGCCATTGGCATCGCCATCGGAGTTCTTCTGGTCGGGGTTGGCGGCGTCGGGGCAGTTGTCGCAGACGTCGCCGACCTTGTCTTTGTCCTTGTCGGCCTGGTCGGGATTGGCAACGGCGAGGCAGTTGTCCTTGGCGTTGGGCAGCCCGTCTTTGTCGTCGTCGGGCGGCTTCGGGCATTCCAGATTGGTGAATCCAGGGGAGCCGAGGTCGCCGGCCGAGCCCGGCCACGGCGAGCTGGCCTGGCACCACCAGTCGGGGTTGTCGTTGTCGGTACCGGTAAAGTGGCTGGGGTCAAGCGTAATCGACTTGCCCTTGACGTTGGCGATGGGCCAGTCGGCGCTCCAAGTCACCTCGTCCAGCACGACGCCATTGCCGACGAGCTTGATCTTGTCCGCCGTGTCGTTGAGCTCAAAGCTATCGTACACGTAGTCGGCGGGCACACCGCCGTTTTGGGCTTTATCACCCCAGCGCGCCAGCGTAAACGCGCCCTTTGGCGGCACAATTGCGGTGCACGACAGCACCGTCGACTCATCCGCCTTGTCGTCGGTGATGATGAGGCCGTACAGAGGTATGACCTGGTCGGTCGTGTTGTAGATCTCGAACCACTCGCCCACCGAATCGTCGGCCTTTCCCGACGACATCATGATTTCGGTGACGATTAGCGACCCCTGCGCCAGATTTTTGGGCAGTTTGGCGCAGGTGCCGTCGGGAATGTCGTACTCGACATCGGGCTTGGGCGGCAGCTCAACGGGCACGTCGGGCTCGGCCACGTTGGTGTCGACGTCCTGACCGACATCGGTGCTGCCGTCCGCGATGTCTTCGACGTCGGGCTCGGTGTCCAACTCGACGTCTTCTTCGACTTCAACGTCCTCGTCGACGGTCTCCACCACGTCTGGCTTGACGTCGGTGTCGACTTTGGCGTCGCCGTCGGCTTTGGCGTCGGTGTCGGTCTTGGCGTCGGTGGTCTCAGCCTTGGTGTCTGCCACTTCGGCTTTGACGTCGGGCACGTCGGACGGGTCCGCGGCGTCGGTGCCCTCGGTGTCTGGCGTCTCGGTGGTCTCTTGGGCGGCGACATCGCTGCCGCCGTCCACCTTGGCGGCGCCGGCATCCGGGGTCACTGTCTCTTCGCCACACGCCGCCACCGCGCAAACGCATGCGACAGCCGCGACCCAACGCAACCAGCGAACCTCGATCCTTGCCATGCTGACCTCAATGCGGCCGGAGGCCCAGAGCGCGGGCGCCGACCCGATTGCGCGGCGGCCAACCCAGCTGAGCGGCCAAAGCGCGCAGATTACGCAGTCAGTCGCTGTTGTGCAACGGCGGACCCCGCTGGGGCGCAGATCGCAGAGAGTGCGCTTGACCACGAAGGCATAGCTAGCAGAATCAACTGGTTGGCGACATGCCTGTTCGGTTATGTGTTGTCGTCATGTAAGGCCGCTGATTTACAGACACTTTGAAGGCAGTCTGGGCGCGTCCGGCCTCGGAGGCCGGAACGGGCCCTACTCGGGCTCGCTGCCGCTCGCCCTCC
>SXGU01297570.1_pt1 | contig 13716 bp, 11 predicted proteins | sample 3174531 | NCBI WGS metagenome assembly SXGU01 (sample SAMN11356863, study PRJNA531348) | freshwater metagenome | isolation source: freshwater sample F1-140 | place: China: Fuxian Lake, Yuxi | collected 2017-12-25 | reverse complement strand
GGCCGAGGTGATGACGCGCAACCCGATTTGCATCCGCGATGAAGCGCTGGCCGCCGAGGCGTTGAAGATTTTCAACGAGCGGAACATCGACGACCTCATCGTCGTGAACGCCAAGCGCGAGCCGGTCGGCCTCGTGGACTCGCAGGATCTGCCGAAGCTGAAGCTGATGTAAGGCGCGATCAGTCGCCACCACAGCCGCCGCCTCCGCCTCCGCCTCCGCAACCACCGCCTCCGCTACAGCCGCCACTGCCGCCACAACCGCTGCTGCTGTTCCCGCCGGGCGGCGCGAGGCGCTTTTGCATCTCCGAGTAGGCGGTGCCTTCGAGCAGGGCGAGGCCGAAGACCCCGAGCGCGAGGGGCGTGAGCACGCCGGTCGGGCTTGCTGAGGCGCTCTGCGCGGAGTTGCGCAAGTCGCCGTGGACCACCTGCAACATTTCCACCGCCTGATCGCCCCGTTGACTGCGTCGCGGGCGGCGGAGAAACGCGACCAGCGCCACCAGCAAGCTGGCAATGCACAGGAACACAAGGATGCCGAAGGGCTTGTCACGTCCCAGACCGACACAGATTTTCACCGTGCCCAGCGCCGGCACGACCAGCGCGAGGCACAGCGGTTGCAGGCGGACTTTCCACGCGAGGTCGTCGGGCACGAGAAAGCCATCGGCGCGGAGTTGCTGTTGCATCAGCTCCACTGCGTTCGCCATTTGGGCGCGGAGTTCCTTGAGCTTCATGCCCTGCGACCGGCCCACCGCGTCGCAGATGCCGCGCTCGAACGGGTGCGCGTTGGGTCCGAGTGGGTTCAGCGTGGCCAGCGGAGTGCCGGCGCTCTCGCCGACGGACAGGTGCCGGCTCGAAGCCAGGCTCGCAACCGCTGCGTTGACCGCCAGCACCGGCCCACCGGTGAGGCACGCGATGACGTAAGGGTCGGCCGGCAGTTCAGGCGGCTTCGGCGTGGTCGCCGGCAGCGCGAGGGCCTTGCGCCTGCGCCAAGCGAGGAAGAAACCGACCACCGCAGTGGGCACGAAGAACATGAGGAAGTCCGGGCCAGGCCAGTCGAAGACGTTCAGCGAGGCGAAGGAGCGGACGCAACCCGTGGCGAGCGCGACGGTCACCACGAGCGCGGCGAGACCGAGGCGTGGGAGCGTGAGCCAGCGCGGTTTGGGGATCACCCAGTGGTCGAGCGTGTTCACGCGGCGCGCGTGCGCGGGGTCGTGGAAGCGCGTAGCTACATCGGGCCAGATGTCGCGCGGCGGCATTTCCGCGAACGCCCGCACGTAGCTGGCGAGCGTCTGCGTGTAGAGCTGGCGGAACTTCACCCCTTCCGCTGCCCCGCCCTGCGTCGGATGGTGGTGCAACGGGCGTTGCAGCACTTCGCCGCAGAAGTGCTTCCAGTAGGACTCGGTGTAGGTGAGGTGGAGATGCCACGCTTGGTCCACGTCCTCGGAGGGACACGCGATGTGTGGCGCGGTCAGGGCGAGGAAGACGAAGCGCTTGTATTCGGTCACGACCCGGCGCGCGTGCGCGAGCGTCCACCCGTTCTCGTGCGCCAGGCGGGCAGTGAAGGGGAACGATGCGTGCGGAGCGTCGAGGTTAAAGGCCTCCAACCGGGCCAGGAGTTCGGCATGGTGAGTGTTCATGCGTTCTGCCTTTCCGCTGCGAGCGTAGTGGCGCGGGCCGGACCGCACAAGGTGGCAAGTGCCGGTTCACACAATTGTAACATGCGCCGTGCGCTGTCCGGCCCGGCGACGCGCCGGTCGCTCATACAAGGGCGAAGGGCCGCTTATACTTCTTCCGGTGCGTTGACGGTTGTCTCGCCGGGGCGCTTAATCTGCGTCCGTTGGAAAAGCGGCTGTGTCAGCCGTCCCTGCAATGAACATCGTTGACCGCATCTGGAACTCCTCCCTCGGGAAGAAATACCTCATGGCCCTGACTGGTGGGGCTTTGTTCGTGTTTCTCATCGGGCATCTCGTGGGCAATCTGCAAGTCTTCGGCCCGCCGGAGCTGATCAACGGCTACGCGCACTTCCTGAAGAGCAAGCCGCTGCTGCTCTGGGGCGCGCGGCTCGGCCTGCTGGCGTGCGTGGCGCTGCACATCGCGTCCGCCGTGACGCTGGCGCAGCTCAACGCCGCCGCGCGCCCGCAGCCCTACGCCACGCCCGGCGCTTACGGTGCAAGCAAGGCGTCGCAATACATGCTGCCCACGGGCATCGTGATAGCTTCGTTTATCGTGTATCACCTCGCGCACTTCACGGCGCTGCTGCCGGGCGTCAATGGAGTCGGCGATTTCTCCAAGCTCACTACCACGCTGCACGGCGAGACGGTGCCGGATGTTTACGCGATGATGGTGCTGGGCTTGCAGGTCAAGTGGGTCTGCGCGTTCTACCTCGTCGCGCAGGCGCTGCTCTTCATGCATCTCAGCCACGGCTTGGCGGCGATGTTCCAATCGCTCGGCTTCCGCGACCACGTCTGGTGGCCGCGCATCGAGTGTTTTGCGAAGGCGGCGAGCATCGCGCTGCTCATTGGCTACAGCATCATCCCGGTGGCAATTTGCCTGAAGCTCGTCGGCAGCGACTACGTGGAGCGGAAGAAATACGACTTGAAGGCCGCCAACCCACAGCCTGCGCCCGCGTTCGTTGCGGCGCAGGGAAAGGAGGCCAAGTAACATGGCTACGCTGAATTCCAACATCCCGTCCGGTCCGCTCGCGGAGAAGTGGGAGCACCACAAGTTCTACACCAAGCTCATCAACCCGGCGAACAAGCGGAAATACAAAATCATCGTCGTCGGCGCGGGGCTGGCCGGTGCGTCAGCGTCCGCCACGCTCGCGGAGCTGGGCTACGAGGTGCACAACTTTGTCTTCCACGATTCGCCCCGGCGCGCTCACTCGGTTGCGGCGCAGGGCGGCATCAACGCGGCCAAGAATTATCAGAACGACGGCGACTCCGTGCATCGCCTCTTCTACGACACCATCAAGGGCGGCGACTTCCGCGCGCGCGAGGCAAACGTGCATCGGCTCGCCGAGGTGTCGGTCAACATCATTGACCAGTGCGCGGCGCAGGGCGTGCCGTTCGCCCGCGAATACGGCGGCGTGCTCGACAACCTTTCCTTCGGCGGCGCGCAGGTTTCGCGCACCTTCTACGCGCGCGGGCAGACGGGGCAGCAGTTGCTCCTCGGTGCTTACTCGGCACTGAACCGCAACATCGCCAACGGCGGCGTGAAGTCCTACACGCACGCCGAGATGCTCGACCTTGTCGTCGTGGACGGCCACGCGAAGGGTATCATCGTCCGCAACCTCCAGACCGGTGAAATCACCCGCCACAACGGCGACGCGGTCGTGCTCGCAACGGGCGGCTACGGGAACGTTTACAACCTCTCGACCTACGCGCGCGGCGCGAATGTCACGGCGGGCTGGCGCGCCTACAAGCGCGGCGCGTGCTTCGGCAATCCGTGCTACACGCAGATTCACCCGACGTGCATTCCGGTCAGCGGCGACTACCAATCGAAGCTCACGCTGATGTCAGAATCGCTCCGCAACGACGGCCGCGTCTGGGTGCCGAAGCGCAAGGAAGACTGCGGCAAGAAGCCGGCGGACATCGCCGAGGGCGACCGCGATTACTACTTGGAGCGGATGTATTCCGCGTTCGGAAATTTGGCTCCCCGCGACATCGCGTCGCGCGCGGCCAAGACCGTTTGCGATGAAGGGCGCGGCGTCGGCGAGACGGGGCTGGGTGTCTACTTAGACTTCTCCGCTGCCATCCAACGGCTCGGCGAGAGCAAGGTGCGCGAGCGTTACGGCAACCTCTTCGCGATGTATCAGGAAATCACGAACGAGAACGCCTACCAGACGCCGATGCGGATTTACCCGGCGGTCCATTACACGATGGGCGGCCTGTGGGTGGACTACAACCTCATGAGCAACGTCCCCGGCCTGTTCGTGCTGGGCGAGGCGAACTTCTCCGACCACGGCGCGAACCGTCTCGGCGCGAGCGCGCTGATGCAGGGCTTGAGCGACGGTTACTTCGTCCTGCCCGCGACCATTTCCGGCTACCTCGCTGGGCAGAATCCCGGCAAGCGCCCGACGACGGACACCGGGTCGTTCAAGGAAGCCGAGGAGAACGTCCAGACGCTCACGAAGCGGATGCTCGGCAACAAAGGCAAGCGCACGCCCAACAGCTTCCACAAGGAACTCGGCAAGCTCATGTGGGAACACTGCGGCATGGCGCGCAACGAGGCCAGCCTGCAAAAGGGCATCAAGGCCATCGGCGCGTTGCGCGAGGAGTATTGGAACAACGTCAGCGTGCTGGGCGAGTCGAACGATTGGAACCAGTCGCTTGAGCGTGCTGGGCGCATCGCGGACTTCATCGAGCTGGGCGAGCTGATGTGCCGCGACGCGCTGATGCGCGAGGAGAGCTGCGGCGGCCATTTCCGCGAGGAATATCAATACACGCCGGACGACCCCGAGACGAAGCAGGGCCTCGTGAACCCCGGCGACGTGAAGCGCCGCGACGACCAGTTCGCCTTCGTGGCCGGGTGGGAATACGCGGGGGCGGCGGACAAAGCGCCCATCCTGAACAAGGAGCCGCTTGTTTACGAAGAAGTGAAGATGAGCACGCGCTCCTACAAGTAAGCCACGGCCCTCAAAACATTTTCCGACGCATGAAAGTTACTTTGAAAGTCTGGCGGCAGAAGAACCGCAACTCCTCCGGATCGTTCAAGACCTACGAGTCACCCGAGCTGAACGGCAACATGTCGTTCCTCGAGATGCTCGATGTGGTCAACGAGCAGCTCGCCACGCGTGGCGAGGAGCCGATTGCCTTCGACCACGACTGCCGCGAGGGCATCTGCGGCACCTGCTCGCTGGTGATTGATGGCAAGCCGCACGGTCCGCACAAGGGCATCGCGACGTGCCAGACCTACATGAGGAGCTTCAAGGACGGCGATGAGATTGTCGTCGAGCCGTTCCGCGCAAAGGCCTTCCCGCTCATCAAGGACCTCGTCTGCGACCGCAAGTCCTTCGACCGCATCCAGCACGCCGGCGGCTTCATCACCGTCCGCACTGGCGCAGCTCCCGATGCGAACTCGATTCCCGTGCCGAAGCCCGACGCCGACCTAGCGATGGACGCCGCGCAGTGCATCGGCTGCGGTGCGTGCGTGGCCGCGTGCAAGAACGCCAGCGCGATGCTCTTCGTCGCCGCCAAGATTTCCCACCTCGGCCTCATGCCCCAAGGCCAACCCGAGCGCTACAAGCGCGCGAAGGCGATGGTGGACCAGATGGACGAAGAAGGCTTCGGCGCCTGCACCGTGACCGGCTCGTGCGAGGCAGTCTGCCCGAAGGAAATCTCCCTCGACTTCATCGCCCGCATGAACCGCGACTACGGCGTGGCCCTGCTCAGGGGTGATCCGAAAACTATCAAGGGCGGAGGCGCGGGCTAGCGGAAGCCCTTTAACTTTCCCTATTCGCAATCTTTGGGTTGCGCGTTTAATACCTGGAACAAGCTGCAGTTTGAAACTTGCGACTAAACCGCCACCATCGTCTTCGCACGCTTACGCATCTCCTCGATAAGCGCCAGCGCCACGGGGGGCAGGTTCGGATGTCGTAGCACGGCGACAGTGATGGGCGTCACTCCTACCAGCGGTAGCGCGCGAAGGCGTTTGTCCAGCACCCTTCCGGGAATCGCCAGGGTCAGGCCGATTCCGAAGCCGCTGGCCGCGTAGGTTTCGACTAACTCCAGTGAGTTCACCTCCATGCCGGGTGGCCACACGACTCTCCGTTTGGCGAGATAATCCTGAAAGCGCTTCGTGATGGTTTCGTTCAGTGGCGGGCTGATCAATGTATGTTCGATGCGGTCGGACTTCAGCAACTCCTCCACGCTTCCGAGCTTCAATGCCTTTGGCACCAGCAGGATGATGGGCACCTGAAGGAGCGGCTCTGACTGCACGCCCAAGAGCGGCGTGCCATCAAGCACGGTGACGGCAAGATCCACTTCTTGATCAGCAAGCCACCGCTCGATCTGCGGTTGGACGCCTTCGCGCAGGAGCACTTTGAGCTTGGGAAACTTGGGCCGCAGCGTTTGCAGCATTTCCGGGAGATGGTCGCGCAGGACAATGGTGGCCGCAGCGAGGCGGACGACTTGTGTCGCACCACCGCGAACCTTTTCCTCGACCACTTCGAGGCCGTCGAAGAACGGCTTGATGAAGGCGAACAGTTCCTCGCCCGCACGGGTGAGTGCGAACGGGCGTCGCTGGAAGAGCGGGCCGCCGAGGTAATCCTCCAGCGCGAGAATCTGCCCGCTGATGGCCGGCTGTTGGATGCCGTAGGGCATGTTGCGCGCGGCGGCGCTGACACCTTGATGCTTGGCAACGTAGTAGAACAGTTCGAGGTGATGGATGTTCAGCATGGCGTGGAGTGGTCGCGCAGAGTTGAACGCAAGCCCGCCCGCCGAGCAAGTATTCAGTAGCCAGTGTTCAGTGTTCAGCGGGCCGCCCGCCGGGCACGACTGAACACTGACCACCGCTTACTGAACACTTTCCGCCGCCCCGCTACTTCACCCGCACCAGCAGCCACGGGAGCAACTCGCTCGTGGCGATGCGTTCCTGCTTGCCATCGTCGCGGTGGCGGATGGTGACGGTGTCCTTTACGCCGGCCTGCGGACCGTCCTTGATGCCCTCGAAAGTCTCGAAATCCACCGTCACGCAGAACGGCGTGCCAGCCTCGTCCTGCCGCGCGTAGCGCCGGCCGATGGACCCGGCTTCGTCGTGGAAGGCCATCATGTGCCCGCGCAACGACTCGAAAATCGCCCGCGCCTTCGCGGCCAGTTCGGGCTTGTTCTTGAGCAGCGGCAGCACGGCCACCTTGATGGGGGCCACGCGCGGATGGAATCTTAGCACCACGCGCGTCTCGCTCTTGCCCTTCGCGTCGGTCTCGGTGACTTCGGTGAAGGCGTTCGCCAGCAGCGCGAGGATGAGGCGGTCCACGCCGGCGGACGGCTCGATGACGTGGGGGATGTATTGGCCCTTCGCGAGACCGTCGGCGTCTTCCTGCGCGGCGGCTCCGGCCTCGGCGGCGGACACGCCCATCTTGGTGAGATACTTGAGCCGGGCCGCGTAGTAGCGGTCCTTCAGCTCGGTCTGCTTCTGGGGCGGCAGCTTGCCGAAGGCCGTGCGCAACTCCTCGTCGAAGATGCCCATCGCCTTGCCGGAGCAGCGCTCGTGCTGCGAGAGGTCGAAGTCGCTGCGGGCCGCGATGCCCTCCAGCTCCTGCGTGCCAAAGGGGAACTTGAAGAGAATGTCCACGCAGGCGCGGGCGTAGTGCGCCAGCTCCTCGGGCTTCTGCCAATACTCCTCCAGCGTCGTGCGCGGCAGGCCGATGCCCTCGTAGAACTTGATGCGCTCCTCGACCCAATACTGGTGCCAGAGCTGCCAGCCCCAGTTGGGCTGCGGCTCGCCGGGATGGCCCTTGGCCGCAGGCGTGGCGACCGCGGCGGTGACGGCCTCGACCGCCTCGTCCGGCTTGATGAAGAACTCCCGCTCCATCTGCTCGAACTCGCGCGAGCGGAAGGTGTAGTTGCGGGGCGTGACCTCGTTGCGGAACGCCTTGCCCATCTGTGCCACGCCGAAGGGCACCTTCTGCCGGGACGTTTCGTGGACGTTCTTGAACTGCGCGAAGATAGCCTGCGCCGTCTCGGGGCGAAGATAAGCCACATCCGCCTCCGTGGCTGTGGGGCCGACGTAGGTCTTGAACATCAGGTTGAAGGGGACGGGCGGAGTCAGGAGAGAGCCGTTCTCGGGGTTGAAACGTTGGGAGTTTTCTACCTTCGCCACGGTTTCGCCGATCAGTTCGACTGTTTGGAGGCCGCGCTGCGCATAGAATTGCGCCGCTGTCTTACGGGCACTCTCAGGGGGCTTGCCAGCGGCCAGTAGCACAGCATAGGGCTCCACCACTTCCTTGCCAGTGGCCGTGTCTTTCGCGCCCGCGTAATGGTAGGCATTCCCGGACTGGAACTCGATTTGATCAGCGCGAAACCGCTTCTTCGTCAGCAAGCAGTCGCACATCGGGTCGCTGAAGGTGTCTACATGCCCGGACGCCCGCCAGATGGCTGGGTGCATGATGATGGTGGCCTCGAGGCCGACCACGTCGTCGCGCATGCGCGTCATGGTGGACCACCACAGCTCCTTCACATTGCGCTTCAGCTCTGCGCCGAGCGGACCGTAGTCCCAAAAGCCTTGGATGCCGCCGTAGATCTCCGAGGATTGAAAAATGAACCCGCGCCGCTTGCACAGCGACGTGATTTTCTCCATCAGCACATTTTCTTTCGGCTCGGCCATAGGGCGCGGAGTGTTGGAAAGCAGCGTGGCAAAGTCAAGGAAGGCAGGGGCAAACGCCCGGGCCTGTAGCGGCGCTCTGCGAGCGCCGTCGGGGGTCACAGACTGCCTCTACAGTGAGAACGCGCCTCTATCTTCGAACGCATCGCCTTGCTACGCTCGCCCCATGAAAGCTGTCTACATCAACGCGCCCGGCCCGGCGGACACACTCATCTTCGGGGGTCTCCCGCAGCCGCAGGCCCGCGTGGGGGAAGTGCTCGTCCGCGTTCGCGCTGTCGCCGTCAACCCGATCGACACCTACATCCGCGCCGGGATGGTGAAGGTGAACCTCCCGCTGCCGTTCATCGTGGGCTGCGATCTCGCGGGCGTCGTCGAGGCGTGCGGCACGGAGGCGAAGCGCTTCAAGGCCGGCGACCGCGTGTGGTGCTCGAACCAAGGCTTGGCCGGTCGGCAAGGAACCTTTGCCGAGTTCGCGTGCGTCGAGGAGCGCTGGCTGAATGCCACTCCCGCCAACGTGCGCGACGAGGACGCCGCCGCCGTCTCGCTCGTGGGTATCACGGCGCACTTGGGTCTCTTCGCGAAAGCGCGGCTTCAGGCGGGCGAGACAATCTTTATCAACGGCGGGGCAGGGGGCGTCGGCTCGATGGTCGTGCAACTCGCCAAGGCGGCGGGCGCACGCGTGGTCGCCACCGCTGGCAGCGACGAGCGTGTGGCGAAGGCGCGTTCCTTCGGCGCGGACCTCGCGCTGAACCACCGCACGCAGGACGTGGCCGCCGCCGTGAAGGAGTTCGCGCCTGCCGGGGTGAACGTGTTTTGGGAGACGCAGCGCGAGCCGGACTTTGACAAGGCGGTGCTGCTGCTCGCGCTGCGCGGGCGATTCGTGCTGATGGCGGGGCGCGAAGCGCGGCCAGTGTTTCCGGTCGGGCCGTTCTACGTGAAGGACTGCTCGCTGCACGGCTTCGCGATGTTCAACGCCACCGCAGACGAGCAGCGCGGGTGCGCCGACGATCTGAACCGCTGGCTTGCCGAGGGCAAGGTGCGCGCAAACATTGATCGCGTGCTGCCGCTGTCCGAGGCCGCCGCCGCGCATCGCTTGCAGGAGGAGAGCACCTTGCAGAAGTCCGGCGCGCTCGCAGGCAAGATCGTGCTGAAGCCGTAAAGGAGTTGTAGCGGCGCTCTGTGAGCGCCGGTTACGCCGGTCGGCGGTCACAGACCGCCGCTACAGATTCCGTTTGGCATTCCGCCGCGTTGACTTAGCTTCCCCGCCGACATGGCTGTTGTGAAGAACCCCGCGCTCGCTGCGTTCTGCGCTTTCCTCGCTCCTGAGCTGGTGCTGGCGCAAGTGCTCGTGCGGCGGCTGGCGGTGGGCTTTGACCTGTGCCATGTGAGCGACCGCGCTACTGCGCCGGAAAGTCTGCGGGCTGTGGTGGTCAGTGAGTTGCGCGCCTTGGCGAACCACACAACGGGCGGCGAGTTCCGCCCCATCAAGGCCGCGCCGAACTTGCGCGCGGGCTGGCGGTGCGTGGCGGCGAACGAGGCGGAGTTGGAGTCAGCGTTGAGCCAGCTTTATCCCGGGGTCGTGGCCGACTGGTTCGCTGCGCAGCAGCCCGCGCCGCCGGTCTCGCACTACCGCGACTTCACCGCGCGGCAGACCGGGATGTATCGCATCACCACGATGCTGACCGATGCTCAAGCTGGCCAGATGATCCGCGCCTGCTGCGATGCGCGCTTCTGTTTGAAGCGCCGCCTCTGGACGGTGGACGGCCTCGCGCCGGATGCGGCGGCATCGAAGAGCCTCCTCCCGTGCCTGGAACCATGCGCGATCTTGATGGAGTTCGCGCGCAAGGCGGTGCGCATTGAGCAGGAGGAGAACAAGCCCACGCTCACGCTGGGACCATCGGAAGTTGCCTCCCTTCTCGCGTCGCTCGAAACCGCGCTCGCTCATCCACCCGCAGGCCAGCGCGAAGCCGACTTGTCCGCTGCCGACAACCCGCGTCGGCTGCAACTGCTGCGCGAGAAGCTTCAGGGTTTTGCCCCAGTTGCACCGACCACTGCTCAGGAATAACCCTTCAGTCAACACGTCCAAGCCACATGAAACGAACCGTCCTCCGCGTCCTCGCCTCCGCTCTGCTGCTCGCCGCTGTGGCCAGCGGCCCAGCCCGTGCCCAGACTCCCACCGACGCTGACACGCTGCTGCAGCGGTTGCAGAAGGCGGCCGAACCCCCCGCCCCCCCCGCTGAATGGCAGGGCCGCATCCCGACGCCGACGGAGCTGGCCGCGTTCCGCGTCCTGCAGGCCCAGGCTGCCATCGGCGCCGCGGACATCGCCGGCGAGTTCACCACGCGTTTCCCCACGCACGCCAAGGCTTCCGAGACGCGCGAGCAGCGGCACCAGCTCCTCTCGAATGCCGTGCGTCGCGGCGACACTTCACGACTGGCCCAACTGGAGAAGGTGGAGACGGAAATCCTCGCCGACCCCAAGCAGTCGTCAGAAGAAAGGTTCCGCCTCCGGATGCAAGGCGTGGATCGCAATGCCGGCTTGAAGCAGGCCGAGGGCATGGACGCAATGCTCGCCGAGTTCGAGAAGGGCGCGCGTGCCTTGCAGAAGGAGTTCCCCGGGCGGAAGGAAGTTTTCGAGATGCTCTACGCCGTGGCGATGCGCTCGGATGGCGCGAAGGCGACGGCGATTGCAAGGGAGATTGCCGCCAGCACCGCCGATCCGCAGGTGAAGGAGGCCGCAGCCGCGCTGCTCAAGAAAACCGAGCGAGTGGGCAAGCCGCTGGGGATTAAGTTCACCGCCGTGGACGGGCGCAAAGTCGAACTCTCGAAGATGAAGGGCAAGGTCGTGCTCATTGATTTCTGGGCCACCTGGTGCGGGCCGTGCGTCGCGGAGATCCCGAAGATCAAGGCCGCCTACGAGAAGCTGAACCCCAAGGGTTTTGAGATCATCGGCATCAGCCTCGACGAGGAGAAGGACGCGCTGCTCGCCCTCGTGAAGCAGAAGCAGATGCCGTGGCCGCAGTTCTTCGAGGACAAGGGCGAGAACCGTTTCGCCAAGGAGTTCGAGATCTCGTCCATACCTGTCCTGTGGCTCGTGGACAAGCAGGGCAACCTCGTGGACATGAACGCGCGCGAGGGGTTGGAGAAGAAGGTGGAGAAGCTGCTGGCGGAGAAGTGAGGGCGGGGAAGTGATTAGTGCTTAGTCTGGGAATCGTTGCGCACTCCCTACTCATCACTAATTACTTCTCCGGCCCGCCTTTCCCCTTCTCAACTTCCCCGCCCCTGTCCACCCTCTGGCATGGACTCACTACTTTTCCCTGGCGGGAAGTTTCTCGGCATCGAGTGGCACGTCTGGAAAGCCGTCGGCTGGCTCGGCAACGCCGTGTTCTTCTCGCGCTTCGTCGTCCAGTGGTATGCCACCGAGAAACGCAAACAAGTCGTCGTGCCCTCGGCCTTCTGGTGGCTCAGTCTCACCGGCTCGCTGCTGCTGCTGGCCTACGCGCTCTTCCACCAGAAGGACTCCGTCTTCATCTTCGCCTACGCCTTCACTTGGATTCCCTACATCCGCAACCTCATCATCCACCGCCGCCACAAGCACGCGCACGTCCTCTGTCCCTCGTGTCGCCTAAACTGCCCGCCGCAGTCAAATTACTGTTCGGATTGCGGCACGCCGCTGGTCTTGGCAAAGGCGGCCGACCAACCCGGGACGGTCTGACGCTTCCAAGAAAAAAGGCCCCGCAGGGCTTCACACCCTGCGGGGTTTGCTCTGTCGGGACTCCGCGCGGAATCGACTTACGCGCCGGAGACGGGCGCCGTCCCGGTGGAGGATCCCCTTGCGCGGTCCGACCGGCGGACGTAGCCGCACTGGTTCAGGAGCGGTGAATCCTCGCCATACTCCGGGGTGCAGAGCACTCCGTAGTAAAAGCGGCGGTTCAGCGTGCCTAACGCCAGGAGCAGGTCGTCCCGTTGAGCGCGCCACCCGGCCAGTTCAGCCTCGTTGGTGAGGATTTGCTCCTCCCGTTGCGAGACCTCGGCCAGTGCCGCTGCGTGGGCGTGGTAATCCACACCTCCGAAGCTGGCGCCACTCAAGGGCAACCAACCCGCCTGAATCTGGCGGGCCGTCTCCTTCATATATTGGTATGACATAGTCAGTTTCAATAACACTGCGTTGGTGACACTCCGGGCAGAACGGAATGGCGTTACTGAGCAACTCGACCGCTTGGCCGCAATTGCCTCTGCTCTAGTATTTAGTCTGGAGCGGCAACTTTTTTTGCGGCGGAGACGATTTTCTTTTCGGCAGGGCCGTTGCCTCCCTGGGCGGAGGGGTTGCTGAGGTCGGCGGAAGCGATTTCCCGACTGGCGGAGACCGTTGCCTCTCCGGCGGCGGCGTTCCGATGCTCGGCAAGGGCGTTGCCGTGGCTCGTCCGCACGGACGAGCCAAATTGGGTAGCCGCTCTGCGCGCGACCTCCGACTATGGCAGCGGCACGGCGCGGTAGTAGCGCTGGGTGCGTCCTGCCGAGTTGGGGTCAATCACGAGGAACGGGCTATAAGGGAGTGCCACGTTCGTGAGGACCAGCCAATTTGTCGTCCCGACTGTGACGACGTCCGCGTAATCCACTCGATACTGCTGACCTACCGAGCCAGCGAGAACCGTGGCGGCGATGAACTTCAAGTCCCCGTAGAAATACACGTCAGCGGCCGGGCTCGTGGCGGTGCCGGATGCATTTGTGATTACGACTCGGTAAGCTCCAGCATTCGTGGCGGTGAGATTGCTGAGGGCGAGGGTGGGGCTATTTGCACCGGGAAGGTTCACCCCGTTGAACTGCCATTGGTAGAAGAGCGGTGCCGAACCGCTCACCGTCACGCCCAAAGTCAACGCGCTGCCCTGGGTGAACGATTGTCCGGTCGGCGCAGCGGAGATGACAGGTGCGCTGCCGGTGACTGTCAGCGACTGGCTCACGCTGCTGGCGGGCAGATACGTCGCGTTTCCGGCTTGGCTGGCGGTGATGGTGGTCGTGCCTGCGCCAGTGATGGTAACGGTGTTTCCGCTCACCGTCGCCACGGAAGGGTTGGAACTTGCGTAACTCACCGCCAATCCGCTGCTCGCACTCGCACCCAGCGCAAACGGCGCATCGCCCAGTTGCTTGGCTGGCAACGCTCCAAACGTAATGGTCTGCGCAAGCCGGTTTACCGTCAGCACCACCACGCTGCTGGTGACGCTGCCGGCGACGTTGGTGATAACCACGGAGTAGTTTCCCGCTTGGTTGGTCTGCACGTTACTCAAGCTCAACATGGCCGCCGTCTCGCCGGACAGATTCACACCTTCCTTCAGCCACTGGTAACTCAATGGCGCGGTGCCGGTGGCCGTGACCGTGAAGGTAGCGTTGCCACCAACATTGG
>SXGU01551748.1_pt1 | contig 13721 bp, 17 predicted proteins | sample 3174531 | NCBI WGS metagenome assembly SXGU01 (sample SAMN11356863, study PRJNA531348) | freshwater metagenome | isolation source: freshwater sample F1-140 | place: China: Fuxian Lake, Yuxi | collected 2017-12-25 | reverse complement strand
GACGCTGGACCCGGCGGTCAATGCGCCCTGGCCGGTGGTGTCGGTTTCGTCCCAGAAGCAGGACACCTCTGCCGTCCACGAGGTCAGGCCGACCTGGAAGGTCTTGGCCGTGTCGTTGATGGTAGTGTCCTCGATGGTATCCGCCGATGTGTTGATGCTGAAGCTGCGAATCTCCGCAATAGCGTTTGCGCCGATTTTAACGGTGCCTTCAGTTCCGGTATGGTTTGCCATGATGATTCCTTTCTAAAGTGGTGTTTCTGGCGCGCCTTCGATGGCGGCCCAGTCAATCGTTAAGGTGACGGTCGCCATGCCCGTCGGTCGTTCCGCGCCGTCATCCAGTGCGATGTCGATGCGTTCGACGCGGCAGTCTCTGCATGTGCCGGAGAGGGTCCGGTTCGCATAGACCGCCGCTTCGATTTCGTTGATGCTCGTGTCCATCGTCGTGTCCAGAGAGGCCGTGGCCCGCGCCAGGATGCGAACAGAGGCCGTCAGGACGCGCATTTGACTGCGTGCCGGTTTGACGGTTTCATGCCGCACTTCCTCGGCATCCGTGCTAATCATCAAGCAGGGCAACTCGGCATCGGTCACCGGATGAATCCGGTTCACGAATACCCGCCCTGCCGTGGTGGTCAGCCCCGTCAAGGCGGCGGCCAACGCGGTGCGAATCTGGGTGCGTCCGTGACTCATGTCCGCTCCAGGATCAACCGCGTCATGCCCGTGCCATCCGGGTCATTCTGGCGCACGGCATAGCCTGTCCCGGAGAGGGTCAGGGTATCGCCATACGCCAGCGCACCGACCTGGCTGGTCTTGGCCGTAAACATCGGCCCGATTCCAGCAGCACCCAGCACATCGATTGCCGATGCGTCAAAGATGCCGGTGACCGTGGAACCACCGGCAAGCGTCGCCGTGGTGCCAAAGTCGGCCAGAAAAGGGGCGAGGTCTTCGACAAATGCCATCACTCAGCCTTTTTTGCGTCCCCGTTTCGCAACGGGCAGATCAGACTCACGATGCTCCGGGACAGGCGCTTCGTCTGCCAGAGGAACGGCACGACCCATGCGAATGAGCATGGCCGCCTCGGCCTCTGACAGTTCGACGGTCGCTCCCGCAGGGTGAACCCCGCGAGAAGTGACCACGCCGGACACGATACGGATCAACATCATCAGGCGCCGACGGAGAAGCTCGCCGCGTGACGCACGGCGATGTCCACATCCTGGAGGGCCACCACGCGCACCGTGCCGGAGGTCGATCCGGTGTAGATGTCGGTGGTGATGTCGAGCGCGCCCCACATGCCGATGATGAGGTCGGCCCAGTTGCCGAACACGATCTTGCCGGACGGCACCTGATTCGAGACCAGCGCGCGATAGCCGTTGACCGTGCCGTCGCCTTCCCACAGATAGCCGGCGACGCCGGAAGCCTTGAGGGTGGTCTTCATGGTGCCGCGCAGGGCGGCGGTGGTCAGGTAGCCCATGCTGCCCACATCCGCGTTCGCGGTTGCGAGGTCGGATTCCAGCTCGACCACATCGGCCCAGGAGATTCCGCCGGTCAGATCGACCGCGCCCACGCCGGAGGTGTTGATGATGCCCGTCGGCTGGTTGGACGCGCCGGAGCCGTTCAGCGCAGCCAGGTCAATGGCCAGCGCCAGGGTTGCGGCCAGGTCATTGCGGACGAACGCCTCGACATCGATGGAGGATTGCAGCAACAGTTTGCGGGAGATGTCGGTAAACGCGCCCACGGTCTTCGGCGAGAGGGTCACCTGGTCGAAGGCTTGCGCGCTTTCGGTCACTGCGGCGGATTCGGCCACCCAGTAGGCGGTCGCGCCGGAGGTCTGGCGCGGGATGGCCACATTGCCCACCAGGCCGGTCAGGCTGCGCGCGCCCATCGCCATGACGGCCATGCGGTTCTTGAGCAGCTCGATGAACGAGTCGGCGGCGATGTCGGTGCCGACGGTATGGCCGCCCGCGGTCGCGGTGCCCACGGTCAGGTCACGGCGCAGGGTCTCGTAGGGGATGTAGATGCCCTGCGGATCGCGGCCCAGCTTCTTGGCCACGGCGCGGGAGGCTTCCAGCTCAAGACCGGCACCCTTCCAGTTGCCCGTCGAGAGCGCCTGGATGGCACGGACGATCGAAAACTGTCCGGCTTCCTTGTCGGTCAGGCCGATCTCGGCAGACGGTGCCGGGCTGGTCTTGCCCATGCGCTCCATCATGGCGGCGCGGAAGGCATCCAGGGACGATCCAGCGCGGACATGCTCTTGCGCCAGTTCCTTGCCGCCTACATGCGCGAACTTGTCGCCTTGGGCGAGGATTTCACGGACGCGGGCCAGTTCGGCCTCGCGGATTTCGTTTTGAATAGTGTCAGACATGATGATTTCCTTTTCGGGTTGGACGGGCGATTGAATTTCCAGAGGTTCGGCTGCCCGCCCAATCCCGACTGAGGCATCCGCTGGTACTGAAACGATGCTGATTTCCACGGGTTCCCATGAGGTGGCCCGCATCAGCCCTTTAGATTCTTGAATCTTGTGGATTTGGTATCCCACCGAGATATTCCGGCGGATGCCGTCCTGGACATCCAGCAGCACCTCGGAGGCCAGCGGCGATCGACCAAAGCGCACGGTGGCCCGTGCAATACCCTCCTCAATGCCCCAGCCTTCGACGATGCCGATCTGACGGGTCATGTCGTGATCCAGCAACAGCGGGACGCTTCCGCCATCCAGACGCTCGGAGCGAATGGCGTCCGTGGAAACTTCCAGCACTTCGGTGCCCCAGCCGCGCTCCACCGGCGTCTCGCTGGCAAAGGCCAGACGAATCGTACGGTCTTCGCTGGGCGCGGCGTCAAGCGTTGCTGTTCGGGTCTGTTTGGTCTGCCATTCCATTGGCGTCTCCTTTGAAGTTAAGGCCCAGGCGCGCGGCCTCGGCTTGCTCACGGGCAATCTGCGCCCAGACATCATCCAGGTCACGGCCCTGCTCGGCGGCCACCTCGCGGCGGCTCTTGAGGCCGGATTCGATGGCCATCAGGTTGGCTTGCACATCCTTGACCGGATCGACCCAGGACCAACGGCGACCGGCCAGCACCACGCCAGACAACACCTTGGTGGCCACGGTGGAATCCAGCGGACGCGGCCCCGCCTTGGTGATGACGATGATCTCGCCCGCCAGCAGCGCGGCATCCAGCCAGGCCTCGAAAACGGGACGCACAAACCCGGCGACAAACCAGTCTTGCAGGATCATCCATTGATCTCGCTCCTCCAGCGTCCCGGCGCGAGCGCTGGAAAAATTGACGGCTTCCAAGTCGCCCGCCAGGTTGTGATAGGCCACGCCCAGACCGGCGGCGATGCCACGCAGTTGCGCCTTGACGAAGGTTCCGTATTGCTCGTGCGGGTAGTCCGGGTCGAAGCTCTTGAAGTCGTAGCCCGGCGGCAACAGGCCAAACCGACCGGGATCGGCATCCTGGTACAACTCGCCCGCCACATCACCGGCGTCGGCCAGCGGCGACAAGTCCCCATCGGGCGTGGTAAAGAAGCCCATCTTGGCCGCACCGACACGGGCGGCGATGATCGCGGCCTCCTCATATCCACCCAGGTCGTTGAGACGCTTCATCGCCGTGTGTAGCCAGGTCACGCCACGCGTCTGCTGCGGGCGGTCGGTACGGTAGAGGTGGATGATGTTCTCGGCAGGCACGCGCTCGCGGCGGCGATCGGCGGCCACATCACCCGGGTGTGAGGTCAGGATGTGATAGGCCACCGGCGCACCGGTCTCCGAGGTCTCCACGCCCATCACGATGCGCTTCGTCGCGTCGCTGTAGGTGTCATCCAACAGGGTCGGATCGAGGAGTTGCAGTTGCAACCGACGGTCCTGAATCGACAGGCGGATCAGCGCCTCGCCGTCCATGGCCACGGAGCGCGCCACCAGGCGCTGCACCTCTGACCAATCCATCCGGCTCGTGATCTCGGGCTGTGCGGCCCAGTGCGCGAAGGCGGCCTCGATGGCCTCGTTCAACTGGATGTCCGGCTGCCCATCGTCCCAGCGTGCCTGCGACTGGATGGAGACGCCCTGACCGGCCACATTGGCCGCCACCATCGACAGGTAGCGTTTCACATAGTCATTGTTCTGCGCGAGGTCACGCGCCCGTGCGCGCAATTTCGGCAGGGCCGAGGCCAGGTCGCGGTCGAGGCTGGCATAAGTCCCGGTCCAGGACGAGGTGAGCCGGGACACGGCGGCGGCGGCAAACTGGCGGCGCTGCGGCGCGTAGCCGAGACGAGAGGCGATCCGGTCGATGAGCTTCATAGGCGCACCGTCAGGGATTGGACCGTGCCTTCGGCGGCAATGAGCGCCTGCCGCGCCTCCGCCTTGACCTCGGCGCGGTAGAAGTTGCGCCATTTGAGCAATTCAGGCACCGCCATCTTGCGCATCGAGCGCCCGGCGATCTCGTAGCTGTCAACATCGGCCAAGGCGCGGCCTTCCAGCAGCGCCTCGATTCGTGTGACCATGATGGTTGCGTGACTCATGCCGCCATTTTTGTCGGGCGCGCGTGGACATTTCTAGGGCAAAGATGTCACTATTTTTTCAAGATGCGGCGCACCTGCCGAGGGGTCAGGTCGTAATCGGCGGCGAGCTGCCGGTGATTCAAGCCGTTGAACCGGCCCATGATCTCGGCATTTCGTTCGGCGTATTCCGACCGTGGCCGGACGGCCACATAGACGCGCTGGCCGCCGATGGCGTCACCGATCTCGGCGCAGATCAGGCTTGCCAACGGCTCGGCCAGGCCGTGGCCCATCAGGATGTCCTTGATCTCAGCAATCGCGCACGACATCGTTAGGTCGGGTTCCCACTTCATGGCCGTTCTCGCTGGCGTAAAAGGTCTGCGCGCCCTGCATCCCGAATCGGATTTGTGCGTTGATTTCTTCCTCGCCAAATACCTCACGCATCGCGTCTATGAACGCGGCGCACAGCGGCATGGCGTCGCGCATGTTGCCCCCGGCGGCCATTACCAGCCCTTGACCGAAAACGCGCCGCGCGGCGGCAAGGGCCGAACGCGCCGCGTGGCTTCTGAAACAAGCTCCGGCGCGGGCGTGGCCATTTTGTTGACATCAACGAAATGGTCGCCGCCTTCCGGCTCCAGCATCGCTTCCAGGCGCTCCCAGTATTTCGGATCGGGCCGCCCGGTGCGACCGCGCCCGAGGTTGATGTCCTTGTGCTGGCCGATGGCCCAGGCATAGACCAGGGTATCGAGCGGCTCGTTGCGTTTGTAGCGCTGGCCGATGCGCGGGATGTAGCGTTTTTTCTCGGGGTCATAGACCTCGGACAGCACGCCGTCGAAATACTCCGGCTCCATTTCCTGTGGAAAGCGGAACACGCGCTCGGCGTCCGGCTTGTCGCCATCCGCGCCCAGGTTGGCGAAGATGAAATGCTTGCAGTGCTCGGTGCCGATGTTCCAGAGGCCATAGCCGCTGCGGATCGTTTTACCGGCGCGGGTTTTTTCGGGGTAGGAGGCGGATTGCGCAATGGCGCGCCCGATGCGCGAGGTCGCACCCTGGACGGCATAAACCGGGAGGCGGTGCGTGGTGCGCAAGACGAATGCCTTGACCTGCTCGCTGCGGTGGCCCCGGCTGTCGATCCCGGCGGCGCGGATTTTCATCTCGCGCCCGAAAGCGTTGGTGCGCGGCTGGTGCAGCCAGGCGGCGAGTTCGTCCCAGACCGGGGCGTTCGTGGTGTCGCCCTGAATCTCCGTCCAATCCACGATCCAGTGCCTGCCATCCGCGCCCCAGCCGAGCAGGGTGACGGCCAGCCATTTGTCCTGCGTGTCGATCCCGGCGGTCAGCGCCAGGCAGCCGGGCGGGATGTCGCCGCGCCGATAATCGCCCGCGCGCTTGGCCAGATCGTGCGGTTTCAGTTTATCGCTTTGATCTTCCCAGGCCTCGCCGAGGTTTTGGTTGATAAAGGTCTTGAGCTGCACCGGGTCTTTGTGGATCCGCTTGAACTGGATCAGTAGATCGAGCCACGAGGGGCCGAGGCCGATGGGCGCATACAGCGCGCTGATGTGGTAGCTGCGCGTGCGGCGCTCGGGATGCTCCGGAATCCACACCCCGCCTTCCAGCATCGCGGGCTTGTGGTGCTCCTCGATGATGCAGCCCTGCTCGCAGATGTACCGGGCCGCCGTGCCCGTGATGTCCAGCCTGACCTGCTCCCAGCGCAGCACCTGCCGCTCGCCGCAGTGCGGGCAGTGGACATGATAGCGGCGCTGGTCGCCGGATTCGTAGCCGCGCTCGATCAGCGAGGCGTTCTTGATCGTGGGCGTGGAGGCGAACAGCAGCTTGTGCCGCATGAACGCCTTGACGCGCGAGCGCGCCAGTTCCACCGGGTCGCCTTCCTCGCCGATCTGCGCCGGGAAGCGGTCGAGATCGTCCATCATCAGGTTGCGCACCGACTTTTGCGCATAGCTGTTGGGCGAATTGCCGCCGGCCAGGAACAGGATGCCGCCGGGGAAGTCGATCAACTCCTTGCTATGCGCCGCGTCCCGGCTGCGCAGCCCGCCCAGCAGGTCGCGGATGCAGGGCGTGTCAGTCAGCAGCGGGTTGAGCTTTTGCACCTTCCAGGTGTCGCGCGATTCGAGCGTCGGCATGAGCACCATCGCCGGGCCGGGCGCGTAGTCCATGGTGTAGCCCAGCCAGTTGACGGACAACTCGGTGACGCCGACCTGTGAGGATTTCATGACCCACACCTCGCGCACGGGCGAATGATGGGACAGGCAATCCTGAATCTCGCGCAGCATCGGGTTGCGCGCCGTCCGCCAGCGCCCCACCTCGCCGCTGCCCTTGCTGGATAGCACGCGGTGGTTGTCCGCCCACTGCGACACCGTGAGCCGCTCGCGCGGCCGCACGGCACGGGCGGCGGCAGCGGACATCAGGTGGCGGGCGGATGGCGGGGTCACGGTTTGGTCTTTTTGTAACGATTGCCGTCAATGGATTTAACCCCCGCGAAAAATTCGGCGTAGTGGTCATGCAGGTCTTTGCTGATATGGATGGCGGTCTGCTCGATTCGCGGGTTGGTGTTGACGTTGCTGCTGGACTCGATGGCGAAGTAGAAACCGCTTTCCAAATGACATCCGGCCATGACTTTCGCGTGATTTCTTGCGATTTTCAGCGTGCACAATTCGTCCTGTTCCATTCGCTGACATTCTTCATATTCGTCCGGGTATTGGCTCGGGAAGATTTCCCCCAGGACAAAATCAATGTTGCCAATGCGGAACGCGTCGCACTGCTGGCGCAGCCATACCAGGTCTGGCATGGCCATGCACCATGTGCTCAGGATCAGGTTGTCCAGGGGTTGCGTTTTCATGATATGAATCAAATATGAAAGCGCGTCGACATCGCCATGGCTGATGACATGGTAGCTGGTGTCTTTTTCAAGGCGTTGCGGCAGCAGATCAAATAAAACCTGTTCGCTTTTGGCGCGCCGGGTCTCGATGCGGTTTGTTTTTCGGATCAGCGCCTTCGCTTTAATTTCGATCCCGTGGTTGTATTTCTCGGTTTCGACATATCGCTCCGCTTGCGTAAACTCGTCGAATAAATCATCCATCAGTTCCCCCACTTCGCAATCTTGTCGGCCAGGTCGGTCAGCGCGTGCTCGAACGCTTCCACCAGCACGGCGCGCACGGCTTCGGTGTCGGTCAGCGGCACCAGTTCCGGCGCGATGCGGTCGGGCAGGATTTCGAGCGCGCCCCGGAACGAGGCGGCCAGGTCAGCGGCGAACAGGCGCGCTTCGTCGGCATCCACCAGCTTGCCGATGAGTTGCTCGTATTCGGCTTTGGCGGTGAGCGCGTTGTACTTTTCGCGCACAGCCTTCGCTGCCGCGAAGCTGTTGCCGATGGCATCCGGCGCGGCGCGCTCCTGACGCGGCGACTCGGCCACCGCATCGGCCCGCGCCTGCGTCTGGATGGCCGACTGCGCCGGGCGGCTGGGATCAGCCGTGGCGGCGATCAGCGCCTGGCTTTTTTCGACATCCACCATCCCATCCGCCGTGAGCACCAGCCGACCGGCCTGTTTCAGGCGGCTGATGTAGCTCTTGTCGTTGCCGATCAGGGCGGCGAAGTCGGATTGGGTGACGGTGGTCATGTTTTTTTAGGCAAAACCAGCAAAAATTACGGGTAAAGTTACGGCAAAACGGGCAAAGTTACGGTCTAAGTGATTGTTATTACTTACATTACGGTAGTTACGGGAGAATCTCCGCGTGCGCGCGGGCGTGCGCATGTGTGTGTGCGGGTGCGCGCACATCATGTACGCGTGAGAGGCGTAATGTGGCGTAATCCCTAGGCGTGGTGCGGGTTGCAGGGGTAATTTCGCCCGTAACTTGCAGCGTAATGTCCGTAATTTCATGGGTCGAGATTCCCCGCTTCGGCGAATGCGAAAAAACAATCGGTCAGCCAGACGGCCTGGGTTTTGCCCTCTTTTTGCAAGGTGTTTTTCGCCTTCGCCAACATGTCGTCCGGCGGAATCACCATCTTTCGACTGGTCGGCGTGGCATCGAACAGCGTTTTGTGCGTGCTCACCGGCTGCCCGGCCTTCCAGCGCGGCATGTTTTTGATGGCCCCAATAAATTGCGGTAATGATCGCGGCGACCGCTCGCCGGACTGGTCGCACCATCGCTTATAAATGGCATATAGATGTCGCCCGAGGCAGGGGCAGAAGGGCACCTCCACCTCGCCTGTATGCCATTCCTGGACGAAGCGCTGCACACTGTCCAGGCTGACCTCGATGAGGTCTTCCTTCGCCCGGGTCATCGGCGGCTTGCTGTGTTCGTCGAAGTCGCCAAGATCGAGGCTGAGGAGGTAGTGATGCAGCGCGGCAATGCCGCCGCTGTTGATCTCATCGCGCACCCGGTGGTAAAACTCGGCGTCGAGTTTTTCGGGCGTATGGATGACGGTATAGCGCCGGTCATCCTTTTCAAGTACCAGCGGCTGGCTTTCATTCGACAGAAAAACCAGATTCACATGGTTCTTTTCATCGTGCGCCGCGACATTCTTGGGGTTGATCCGGATCCACTCGCCCGTGACGAAACTCTTGAGCTTGTTCTTGACGTGATACAGCTCCTGCCGCGCGACCACTTCATCGGCAATCATCAGCAGTTTGCGGCTGGCCCAGTCGTTGAACTTGTCCTCGATGGCGGCCTGATCGACGATGCGGCCATATTCGCCGTAGATCGACATCACGGCCTCGAAGAACAGGTTTTTGCCGGTGCCTTGCGGCCCGTGAAAAATCAGCGCCGTGCGCATCTTCGCGCCGGGGTGCTGGATCGGGTAGGCGATCCATTTCAGCACCCAATCAAACACCTGCCGGTAGTTTTCTTCGTCCGAGCACAGGTATTCGAGCAGCTCGATCAGCGTGTCGCAGCGCCCCTTCTTCGGCGTGGTTGGCCAGCCGCCCCACAGGTTGCACTGGATGCGTTTGTCGGTGCCCGCCGGGTCGAATCCGACCTCATCCATGCGCACCACCTGCTTCACGGCGCGCATGTCGCGCCATCCGTGCTCCGGGAGGATGTCCATGACATCGGCCTTCGGGACGAGGAGGTGCTCCTGATGATCGAAGATCGTGCCCTTGCCGCCAAACACGAGCGCGAACCGCTCCACAGCTTCGTCGATGGTCAACATGGACTTGAGCGCGGCACGATCCCCGCCCCCCTGAGCAGGAGACTCCCCGCGCGGCTTGGCGTCGCGCCACTTCAATTCGTCGAGTCGAGCGTTAATCTGTTCGGCCAGAGGGAGGGTCAGACCCGTCATAACGCGCAGATCGTTGTAGTCGGTCAACTTCTTCCCGGCGCGGGCGTCGCTGCCGTCTGGGTTTTTCGGAAAGACAGGCTTCACCCAGGCGCTGCGCTCGATCTCGGCGCAGGCGGCGGCGGCGGCGGTGCAGCCGGGGTTGCCCTCGGTCAGGTAGTCGTCATCGGCGCAGAACAGGATGCGCAGCAGCGGGTACGCCTTGGCCAGCTCGCGCCCGGCCTTGACCAGGTTGTTGGCGCTGAAGGCATAGGCGACGGTTTGGCCGGTGGCCTCGTGCAGGCTGGCGGCGGTGGCGTAGCCTTCGGCGACGAGCACCACCCCCTCGCGGCGCACCGGGCCGATCAGTCCGAAGGTGCCGCCCATGCCCATGCCGGACGGCCAGAATTCTTTGTCGCGCTCGATCTTTGACCGGCGCGGATGGCCCTTGGCATAGACGAATTGCAGCCCTTGAATGTCGCCCTTGGCGTTGTGCATCGGGACGACCAGCGCCCCGGCGGCGGCCTGGAGCCGGTAGAAATTGGATTCGTCAAGGCCGGATTGCGCCATGTCGACCTGTTCCGGCAGAAGGCGCAGGCCGTGCGGCTGGATTTGTTTGACGGCAAGATAGTCATGCGCCTCGCAGGGCGCGCACTTGCCCCACACAGAGGCCGCCCATTGCGCGGCCTTTTTCTGCTCACCTCTGCGAGTCTCGGCCAGCTTGCGTTCGGCCTCGCGCAGTGCGGCGCGGATCGCGGCCTGATCTTCGGCGGTCAGCACGACGGCGTTGTCGCGGCTGATCTCCAGCTTGGTGTAGCCATCGTCGTTGCCATGCCAGACGCCGTAGCAGCCGACGATGTATGCGTTGCCCTTGTTGGAGACCCACTCGCGCAGCCGCGTCCACCCGCGCCGCTCCCGATCTTCCCCGGCGACCTTCCAGCGCTGGATCCGCGAGTCGAGGGTCAGCGGCTTGTCGAGGATCAGCCCGGCAGACTGGAGTTGCGACAGGATGTCGTCGTAGTTCGCGGTCATTTGGCGGTGCTCATGGCTTCGTTGAAGGCGGCGGTGAAATTCGGCTGGTACTCGCGCGCCACCACCTCTTGCGCACTGCGCCCCATATCCATCACTTTGCGGTAGGCCGCGCGCGGCACGAAGATGAACATCGCCTTAATCGCACCAGCCGCCACGCGCTTGTAGATGCCTGGCGAGAGGTGCGACCGCGATCCGACCGGAATGATGAAGTAGCCCACCAGCGCCGTGCGCTTGCCGCGCCCTTTGTAGACCTGCATCCGGGTGCGCAGCACGCCGAGCATCTCGCCGATCTCTTTGCGCGATGGGTTGCCGTAGGCGTCTAGCTTCATCCCGCTGCCAGGCACAGCACGATGTCCGCGCGGCATCGCTCCAAGCGCCGCGATAGCCTTCTCGAACGGCTTGTTGCCGCGCGCGCCGCCGGTGAAGTGCTCCTTCAGTAGCACCGCCGGGGCCGTGCCGCCGGAGGGCTTCTTATCTTTCAGCCCGATCAACGCACTCAGGGTCGCCTTGTTTGCAGAGGTTGAAAAGGTCGCCCGTTTGACATACGGGCTGGCCGATGTGAACGCTCCGGCCATGTCGCTCTGGATGCGCGCCTCGACCGATTTCGCCGTCTTGGTGATGGCCTTCGCCGCCGCGAAGGGCAGTTGTTTCTTGCCCATCTCTCCAAGGATGCGATGAAGCTCGGTCAGACCTTCGATTTTTATGGACAGCATAGCGACCCTAAGTTGTTGACCTAGTTCAGAAAATTACAGCCTAGCCAATAATCGCGGTGCGGATTACCCGCAGCGGAAAGTGTCAGGAAGTACCTTTCACCTGGTTTGCCTCTTGCATTGTCCAGTCTTGTTAAAAGGGGGATGGGGACGCGCATCAGTCCCGATCCTGTCCTGTTTCGTCCATGGAATTACTGACATCCGCCGCCAAGTTGCGCACATCCAACTTCACCAGCATGCGCAACCGACTGGACATGGAAACCCCCAGCGTGTCGCAAACTGCGCGGAAGGCCAGGTATTCCTCTGCGGAAAGGAGCGTCTTAACTTGAATATCGTGCACGATGACCTCAAAAAAAGCCCCGGGCCAAAAGGCCCAGGGTGGACAAATGCCCATGCCAAGGCCGTTCGTGGCCTGAAGGAGGAGAGGGCAGACGATGGCCCGGTCTGCCAGCGGGAATGGGTATGGTCATGCGGCCTCCTGTTCAGGACAGCGCAGATAGGCCCAGTCGATATCGGGCCGGAGTTCCTCGCACCGAACGGTGCCACCGGTCAGTTTCTCGATGGGGATGCAGTGCAGGATCGGCACCTTGCCCTCCTCCCATTGGCTCACCGCACCGGATGTAACGCCCAGCGATGCAGCCAGCTTTTGCTGGCTTCCGATGATCTCGCTGGCTCTTTTGATTGCACTCATGCCGACAATTTAGCTCCGCTAGTTAATCATGTCAATAGCCCCGCTAAATGTTTTTATATTTAGTATTACTAAATGAATCCAAAAGACATACTACGCAATCTTATTGACGCCAAGTATGGTGGCAATCAGGCCGCGTTTTCCCGCGCCATCAAACGCAAACCGGCGCAAGTCAATCAATGGCTTACCGGATATCGAAAGCTCGATGTAAAAGGGCAGCGGCACATAGAAACCATGCTTGGGTTATGTGCCGGATACATGAGCGGCGACATTGATTACAGCGCCACGCCAGCCCCATCGCCTTTCAGCGTCAAAGAGCCTGCGTCCCACCACACCCGCCCGCTGGTGCAACAGGTCTGCGACCTTGCCGAGCGCATCGACGACACCGGCCTGCTCAAGCTGCAGGGCTACGCCGACGGCCTGCTGCTTAATCATCCGCTGGTCAAGGCAAAGCCCCTGTTATCAGCATGATGGAATGGCGCCAACGAAAGTCATAATCTGCCGCACTGCCGCGACCACCATTGACCAGAACAAAAAACCGGCCAGCGAGGTCAACAACCACCGCCACGGAGTGGAAAACACTGGAGACCCGTCGTCGTTAAGGATGGTGATTTCACAATGAGCACGCATAGAGAGACCCTTTGAATGAACCTCTCCCCCTCTGCCTGGATCGAGGCGATTGAAAAATACCTTGGGCAGACCAAGGGTTGGCTCCAAATGCACCAGCGCGTTACCGCACTTGAGCAACGCGTCGCCGCGCTGGAGACCGGAAAGATCGCCAGCGGCCCGATCTGCGACCACTGCGGCTCGTCCAGCCTCATACGAACCGGAACCCGCGCCAGCCCAGGCCCATTCGGAAACCTCGGACTAAAAGAGGCGGTCTACCGCTGCAACACCTGCGGGATGGACAGCTACATCGAGCAGCCGATGCCGAAGTAATCACCGCCAGTCATCACCGATTTTCACGGCCCGCCACCGAGCGGGTTTATTTTACGCTTTTTTGTTTAGCTTGGCTATTGACATTTGATTTAGCCGCGCTAATAATAAACTTATCGCACCACCCACGAAAACGCCTCCGGTTACGGATCACGCTCAGAAGGACGGTGCGAAGGTAAACGGTCGGCCACCCCAGCAGCGGGCGCAGGAGCAGGCTCCAAACGATCCAGTCGCCGAAAAATTGTGTGTTTTTTTGGGGGATCGAAATGAACAGTAACTACACGCTGAAATTTCCTCGCACCTACCGGGAGGCGACGGGCAGAGAGTTTTACGCAGACCCCGATGCGGGCGACCGGATCGTAGGTTGGGGAATGGTCGTTATCTTCGCCTTCGTGGCTGGAATGCTGGTAGGGAGCGTGGCATGACACCCCTGGCCGATGCCGTCATGCGGCTCCTTATCGAGATTGACGAGGCGGGTGGTTGGGTCGCATTCGACCCGCGCAGCCATGAGGCCATCGCCAGGGCCATCAACGAGGTCAAGATGTGCCTGAACGATGAGGTCTGGAACGACCCGGAGGTCAAATGGCAGCCGTAAACAAAGTCATCCTCAT
>SXGU01164915.1_pt1 | contig 13722 bp, 11 predicted proteins | sample 3174531 | NCBI WGS metagenome assembly SXGU01 (sample SAMN11356863, study PRJNA531348) | freshwater metagenome | isolation source: freshwater sample F1-140 | place: China: Fuxian Lake, Yuxi | collected 2017-12-25 | reverse complement strand
GGTATGACGTCGTCCTCTCCGGCACGGCGGCAGCGCTGGTGTTTAACACGCTGTTCTGCCCGAACATCGACCCGCTCGCGGGCACGATGGCGGCGTTCGCCACTTACGCCGTCGGGTTCTTCGCGCGACCGCTGGGCGGCGTCATCTTCGGCCACTACGGCGACAAACTCGGGCGCAAGTCCGTGCTCGTCGCCACGCTCATGCTCATGGGCGTGGCGACGTTCTGCATCGGCCTGCTGCCGACTTACGAACAGGCGGGCGTGCTCGCACCGGTGTTGCTCGTCACGTTGCGCTTCGTGCAAGGGCTGGGTGTCGGCGGCGAATGGGGCGGCGCAGTGCTGATGGCGGTGGAGCACGGGCATCGCGGGCGACGCGGCTTCTACGCGAGCTGGGTGCAGGCCGGCGTGCCGGTCGGTCTGCTGCTCTCCAACGGAGTTTTCTCCGCGTGCTCCTCGATGCCAGAGGCGGACTTTCTCTCGTGGGGCTGGCGCGTGCCGTTCCTGCTGGGAATTTTGCTGCTGGCGGTCGGCATGTTCATCCGGTTGCAGATTTTGGAAAGCCCGCTGTTCGAGGCCGCGAAGGCCGCTGCGCCAGCCGCTCCGGCAAGTCTGCCCGTGCTGGAAGCCATCCGGCTGCACCCGCGCAACGTGCTCGTGGCGATGGGCGCGCGCTTCGCGGAGAACGCGTCGTTCTATGTCTTAACCGTGTTCGTGCTTTCCTACGCGACGACGAAACTTGCTTTCACGAAAAGCGAGGTGCTCAACGGTGTGCTCATCGGTTCGGCGGTGCAGCTCGTGGCGATTCCTTTCTTCGGCGCGCTGTCGGACCGCGTCGGGCGACGCCCGGTGTATCTCGGGGGAGCGGCGGCCATGGCGCTCTTTGCATTCCCGTTTTTCTGGCTCGTGGACACGCGCGCGACGGCGGGTTTGTGGGCTGCAATCGCAGTCGGGCTGGTCGTCCACTCCGCGATGTATGGGCCGCAGGCGGCATTCTTCTCCGAGTTGTTCAGCACGCGCGTGCGGTGCAGCGGCGTGTCGCTGGGCTACCAGCTCGCGTCGCCGTTCGCGGGCGGGCTCGCGCCGCTCATCGCCACGGCGCTGCTCAAGTGGGCGGACGGCAACCCGTGGCCCGTGGCGCTCTATCTCATCGGGATGTCCGCCATCACGCTCGTCTCCGTATGGTGCGCGCAGGAGACGCACCGGACAGAGCTGACGGAGGAGCGCGGCGTTCACGCCACAGAAGGCAGCGGCAAGTGAGCAGCGGTGAAATGTGCTGAAGCGCGAGGCTTTGTGCGGCCTGAGTGCTTCGCTCCGTCACTTCGCGAAGCACTCAGGCGGAATCTGACCGGATGTGCCCACATGCGGGCAGAAGTCCATTTGCCGGAGGACATCAGCGTCGAGCTTCACGCCCGGCGCAAGTTCCCGCAAATGCAGTCCGTCCGCCTTCAGCTCAAACACGGCGCGCTCGGTGACGTAGAGCACTTGCTGGCCGCGCGCGATAGCGGACGGGCCGTGGAAACAGACTTGTGCAACGCGCTTCACAAACTTCGCCTTGCCGCCCTCGCGCGTGATGTGCAGCACGCCATCGTTCGCGTCAACTTCCAGCCCCTCCGCGCGGAACGTGCAGGCGAAGACGACGCGCCGTGCGCTCTGCGTGATGTTGACGAAGCCACCCACTCCGGCGAAACGTCCGCCGCCCAGTGCGGTCACGTTCACGTTGCCCTCGGCGTCCACTTCGAGCGCGCCAAGCACGGCGATGTCCAAGCCGCCGCCGTCGTAGAAATCAAACTGAGACGGCTGGTCCACGACGGCCTCCGGGTGCGCGCTGCAACCGAAGCTCAAGCCGCCCGCCGGCACACCACCAATGGGCCCGCTCTCCAGCGTGAGCGTGAACTCCGCGAGCCGCCCCGTCTCCGCCGCGACCGCCGCGACGGACTCGGGCACACCGATGCCGAGGTTCACGATGTCGCCGGCGTGGATTTCATTGAGCACGCGGCGGCCGATGATTTTCCGCTCACTGAACGGCATCGGCTCGAAAGCAGCGGAACTGCCCGCGCTCGTGACGTAAGACTCGTTGAACGACTCGGCGAAGGTCTGGTCGTGCTGCGCGCCGCCGGAGACGACGATAAAGTCCACGAGCACGCCCGGCACGCGCACGGCCTTGGGATCGATGATGCGCTCGACGACCCGCCCGACCTGCGCGATGACGATGCCGCCGTGGTTGCGCGCCGCCTGCGCGATGGGCAGCACCTCGCCGATAAGCGCCTCGCGTTCGAGTTTGAGATTGCCACGTGCGTCGGCAGTCGTCGCGCGGATGAGGCCGACGGTGACGGGGAAGGTGCGGTAGCGCAGCCAGTCCTCGCCATCGAGCGAGACGCGTTCGACGAGCGGTTCGGTTGTGCGCGCGTTGAGCCGGCCGCCGCCGTTGAGCGGGTCAATGAAGGTGTTCATCCCGATGCGCGTGAAGACGCCGGGGCGCTTCGCCGCGATTTCCCGGAGCAGCACGCAGAGGACGCCTTGCGGGAAGTTGTAGGCCTCGATCTCGTTCGCCAGCGCGAGCCGGCCCAGCTTCGGCGCGAGGTTCCAGTGGCCGCCGATGACGCGCTTCAACAAGCCCGCGTGCGCGAGATGGTTCAATCCGCGTTCGCCTTTGTCGCCCTGCCCTGCGCAGTAAAGCAGCGTGAGATCGCGCGGCGAGTCGCTCTCCAGAAAGCGACGCTCCAGCGCGGACGTAAGCATCTCGGGGTGTCCGGCCCCGACGAAGCCCCCGACCGCAACCGTCGCGCCGGACGGAATCGCCGCCGCAGCCTCCGCGGCGGAAACGATGCGCGCCGCAGCTCTCACCCTCTCCAACCTCCGTTGACCTCGATGGTCTGGCCGCTGACGTAGCTGGCGAGCGGTGAACAGAGGAAAAGCGCGACGTTCGCGACTTCCTCGGGCGTGCCGATGCGGGCGAGGGGGATGTTCTTCAGCATCTCGGCTCGAACGGACTCGGGAATCGTCGCCGCCATCGTGGTGTTGATCACACCGGGCGCGATGGCGTTGGCGCGGATGCCACGGCGCGCACCCTCGCGGGCGAGCACGCGCATCATCGCCTGCACGCCGGCCTTGGCGGCAGCGTAGTTGGCTTGTCCGAAGAAGCCCTGAATCGCCGCGATGCTGCCCATGCTCACGATGGCCCCGTCGTCGCGCATGACTTCGAGGCCAAACTTGCAACAGTGGAAGACGCCCGTGAGGTTCACGTCGATCACAGCCTGCCAGTCGTCGGAGGAAAGCTTGGCGATGGTGCGGTCGCGGAGAATGGCGGCGTTGTTGATGAGGAAGTCCAGCCCGCCGCGCCGTGCCTTTACCGCCTGCATCATCACGCGGACGGCGTCGGCGTCGGCGACATCTGCCGCGAGCACGTCGGCGCTGTCGGGGCGCAGCGCGTTAAGTTCGGCGGCCAGCCGCTCCGCGTCCGCGCGCGTAGTGCCGAGGTCAGGGTGGTTCAGCGCAACGGTCGCGCCGGCGGCGTGGAAGGTGCGCGCCATCTGCGCGCCGATGCCTTGGGATGCGCCGGTGATGAGGGCGACCTTGCCTGAAAGGTCAATGGTGATGGCCATGTGGTGGGCGGATTATGCCGGACAAGAAGCGGCAGTTCAATCGGGGAGGGGATGATTCTACGAAAGCCTTCGCATTAATTCTTGTCTCGCGCCGGACACTCAATAGCTTGCGCCCGTGAAATCGCTAACCGCCTTGCTGTTGTCCACCTCCGTCTTCGTCGCCCTCGCTGCCGCTCCGTGGCGCGAGTCGTTCGATCAGGTCAAACCTGGCACCTTGCCGCAGGGCTGGACCGGAGCGCAATCGGGCGAGGGGAAACCCGTGTGGGCCGTGGTGGCGGATCCCTCCGCGCCAAGCAAACCGAACGCGCTGAAGCAGTCCGGCAATGCCAGCTATCCGCTCGCGATTCAGGATTCCTCCGCGCTGAAGGACGGCTTCGTGGAGGTAAAGTTCAAGCCCGTGGCCGGCGAGGACGATCAGGCTGGCGGAGTCGTCTGGCGCTACAAGGACGCGGGGAATTACTACGTCGCCCGCGCAAACGCGCTCGAGGGAAACGTCCGCATTTATCATTTTCTCAACGGCAAGCGCACGCAGTTCAAGGGCTTGAACCTCCCGGTCGCCACCGGCCAATGGCACACGCTGCGCGTCGAGTTCGCGGGCAGTCAGTTCAAGGTCAGCTTGAACAACAAACCCATGTTCGATGCGGAGGATGCGACGCACAAGGACTCCGGCAAGGTCGGCCTCTGGACCAAAGCCGACAGTGTCACGCTCTTCGACGACTTTAGTTTCGGATCGAAGTAAGCGGCGCTCTCGTTGCCCAAGCTCCCAAGCCATCGGGCCATTCGTTCCTCTCACCCGCGGCCTGTGCAGGCCGGGAGCAATCTCGTTGCTTCCACACATGATTGCTGGGAGAGCGGCATGGTGATTCTTCAAAACGACCTGCGCTACCACCGGCGGCGCATCGGGCAACTTCGGCAGTCGGGCTGAAATCTCCCAACGGACCACGAAGAGTGGGTGCTCTTCACCGACACGACCGTCGGGCTCTCGCCGATGGTCGTGCGAGGGCAAGTGTTCGTCGGGTCGAATGACGACCTTGAAGCAAGTCCTGCTGCAGCCGCTGGCCGGACGGGGCGAATCAGCCGCCGATGCAACTCATCGTGCGCTCGGGCTGCTGGAAGCCCGGCTCACCGATGTGGTGGCGGTCTTCCTTGCCCAGCACGATCGCGCGCAGGCTAGCGACAAGAGCGGCGTCGCTCGCATTGCCGCGCAGGAGCGGCTTGAGGTCGTGCTCGTGGAGGCTGAACAGGCAGGTGCGGATTTTCCCGTCGGCAGTGAGCCGCAGGCGGTTGCAGTGGCCGCAAAAGGATTCGGTGACTGGCGCGATGATGCCGATCTCGCCGCGTCCGTCCGCGAAGATCCAGCGCTTCGCGGTCTCGGACTTGTTGTCGGAGATGACGGGCCGCAAGTCGAAGCGCGCTTGCAGCCGCGCGAGGATTTCGCGGCCCGGCACAACCAAGTCACGCAGCCAGGCGCGGCCGGAATCCAGCGGCATGAACTCGATGAAGCGGAAGCTCAGGGCCCGCTCGCGGGCGAATTCAGCCAGGCGCTCCAGCTCGTGGTCATTCAGACCGCGGATGACCACGGCGTTGACCTTCACCGGCGCGAAACCCAACTCTTTCGCCTGCGTGATGCCCGCCAGCACGGCGCGCAGGCCATCGCGGCCCGTGATGCGCTTGAAGTTGTCGTGGTCGAGCGAGTCGAGGCTGAAGCTGACGCGCTTAAGCCCGGCAGCGCGCAAGGCGGCGGCGTGCCGCGCGAACTCCGAGCCGTTCGTCGTCATCGCGAGGTCGCGGATGCCGGCGATGGGCGCAAGTCGGGCGACGAGGTCCGGCACGCCGCGACGCAGCAGCGGCTCGCCGCCGGTGATGCGGACCTTCTCGATGCCCAGCCCGACGGCGACGCGCACGACGCGCTCGATCTCCTCGTAGGTGAGCAGCGCGGACTTGGGCTTCCACTCGCGGACGATGGGCGTGAGCGTGGGCTGCGGGTTCTTGAGGGCGTCGAACTTGCCACGATAGAAGTTCGCGGCCTCCTCCGTCTCCGGCAGGCAATACATGCACCGGAAGTTGCAGCGGTCGGTGATGCTGACCCGGAGGTCGCGCATGGTGCGGCCGAAGGAGTCGTTGAGCGGGGGCGGGGCGGCCATGGGAAAGTAATTAGTGCTTAGTAGTTAGTCGGCCCAACGGTGCTTACTAAGCACTAATTACTAATCACTCTCTTCGCGACACCAAGGGCCAACGCCGCGCTCACTTCTTCTTCGGCGTCGGCGCGACAGGGAAATCAGGTCCAACAGTCACGCTCTTCTCAACGCCGCCTTCGGCGGGCTTCGGCGCGGAGGGCGCGGGGGCCTTGATCGTCACCGTGCCGTCGCGGTGGACCTCGACGTTGAGCTGGCTGCCCTTGGTGGTCATGGGCCGCGCGGAGACGAGCGGTTTCATGCCCTCGTTGAGGAGCTGCGCGCCCTTGCGCTCGTCCAGAAACGTCCCGCGCCGCATCCAGTCCATGCGACGGGCTGTGGCCTGGTCGCTCTTGATGGTGGACATCTGCTCCTTGAGGAAGGCGAGGTCGTTCATCTTGCGCTCCATCTCGGTCCGCTCTCCCTGCATGCGGGCAAGTTCCTTCGTGAGGAAGGCCTTGTCGTCCTTCGCGACCTGCAGCTCACCCTCGACGAGCGTGATGCGGGCGTTCAGCGTGCCGATGGTGGAACGGAGCTTCGTGATGTCGGCGTTGAGGCCGGCGATCTTCGCGTTCAACTGGTCGCGGGTGTCCTGAAGGTCCTTGATGCTGGCGTTGCGCTTGGCAATCTCATCTGCCTTGGACTTGTCGAGCGCTGCATAACGCGCGGCGGCGGCGGCGGCATCCGCGGCGGCCTTGTCCTGCGCGGCGGTGAGGGCGGTCTCAACTTTCTTGGTCTCGGCCTGCGCGGACTTGGTCTCCGCTTGAGCTGTCCTGGTCGCATCTTGGGCCTGCTTCGTGGCGGCCTGGGCGACTCTGGTCTCGCCCTGGGACTTGGTGAGCGAGTCCTTCGTCTGGCCCAGTTCGGCGGTGGTGGCCTCGACCTTCGCGGTGAGCGCCTTGGCCTCCTCGGTCTTGGCGACGAGGTTCGTGGTCAGCGTGTCGTTGACCTTCTTCTGCTCGGTGAGCTTGCCGTCAGTCTCCTTCACCGTGCCTTCGAGCGTGGCGATCTTGCCGTCGTCCACCTTCTTCTGGTCCACCGCGTTTTGGTGCCGCATGAGCAGGCCGACGCCCAGCAACACGCTCAGAGCCACCAACACCATCACTGCTGTCTTGTTATTCATACTAGCGAAACATGGGGAGGGGGGGCGGATTTGGCAAGCCCCCAAGCGGCGTCTCCGGGCGTGCATCCTCTGCTGGGGTGTGGCTAAGTGGTCCTGATGAGCTGCGCCTGCTCTGAGCAATGCGCCGCGCCCCCGGCCGCGCTGCCAGCCGCCACGGAGTTTTCCGTCCGCGGCCTGAACTGCCAGAGCTGCGTGCGCAAAGCCACAGCCGCGCTCGAAGCGGTCCCCGGCCTCGCCAGCGCCGCTGTCAGCCTCGAAGAATCCCGCGCCACCGTCCGCTGGCAGCCGGACGCCACGCATTCCGCTGACACCATCGTCCGCGCCCTGCAAACCGCCGGCTTCGAAGCCGAACCCATTCCGCATTCCGCACTCCCCATTCCGCATTCCCCCTGGTCCCCGTTCAGCGGCTGGCAGTTCAATGTCTTCTTCGGTGGCGCGGTCACGCTGCTGCTCATGCTCGGCGAATGGGCGTTTGGACTCGGCATGGAGCGATGGTTTCAGTGGGCGGCCTTTGCGCTGGCGTTGCCGGTGCAGGCTGTGTGCGGCACGCGTTTCTACGCCGGGGCTTGGCGGCAACTCAAGGCCGGCAGCTCGAACATGGACACGCTCGTCGCGCTCGGCTCCACGACGGCCTTTGGCTTCAGCACTTGGGGGCTCTTCACCGGCTGGCACGGGCATCTCTACTTCATGGAGGCCGCCGCCATCATCACGCTCATCAGCGTCGGCCACTGGCTCGAAGCCCGCATGAGCGCGCACGCCGCGAGTTCGCTGAAGGCATTGTTGGACCTCGCGCCGCAAACCGCCCGACGCCTTGATGCCGCCGGCGCGGAAAGCGAAGTTCCCGTCGCCGAACTCAAAGTCGCCGACCGCGTCGCGCTCCGCCCCGGCGACCGCGTGCCGGTGGACGGCGAAGTCCTCGGAGGCCAGTCCGCCGTAGACGAGGCGATGCTCACGGGCGAATCGCTGCCGGCCGAAAAATCTCCCGGCGCGAAACTCTACGGCGGCACGGTGAACCAGAATGGCCGCCTCGTCTTCCGCGTCACCGCCACCGGCGACGCCACCGCGCTCGCGCAAATCATCGCGGTCGTGCAACGGGCGCAGTCCAGCCGCGCGAACATCCAGAAGCTTGGCGACCAGGTCAGCGCGGTGTTCGTGCCCATCGTGGTGCTCGTGGCGTTGGGCACGGGGCTGTGGTGGGGGCTGGCTTACGAGAGCGCGTTGCGGGTGGCGACGACGCTGTTGCCGTTTCTGAAGCCGGAGCATTTTCCCGCGGCGCCGCTCGCCGCCGCTTTCATCCACGCGGCAGGTGTTTTGATCGTTGCGTGTCCCTGCGCGATGGGCCTCGCCACCCCCGCTGCCATCATGGCCGGTGTGAACGCGGCGGCGCGGCGCGGCATCCTGATTCGCGACGGCGCGGCTCTGGAGAAAAGCGGGCGCATCACGGCTGTGCTCTTCGACAAGACCGGGACGCTCACGGAAGGGAGGCTTGCGGTGGCGGCAGTGCATGAAGTGACGCCCGGTGCGGAGCCAGTCAAGGAACTCGCCGCCGTGCTCTCTGCTCCATCGAATCATCCGCTGAGCCGGGCTGTAGCGGCGGTCTGCGACCGCCGTTCCGGTGCCGACGCACAGCCCGAAGTCGGCGGTAGCAGACCGCCGCTACAGGATTGGCGTGAAGTTCGCGGCTCCGGCATTGAAGCCACGAGCGAAGGCATAGTTTACCGCCTCGGCTCCTTGCGCTGGCTGGCGGAAGCGGGCGTGAGCGCGGAGGCAAATTCTTTTGTCCCAGAGTGGACTTCTCAAGGCGCAACCGTCCTAGGCCTCGCGCGCGGCTCCGAGTTGCTCGCGCTCTTCGCGCTGCGCGACCAGTTGAAGCTGCACGCCGCTGAGGTGGTCGCGGGCTTGCAGCGTCAGGGCAAAGCCGTTTTCCTCGTGACCGGCGACAACGCGCAGACCGCCGCCGCCGTCGCCGCGCAGGCAGGCATCGCGAAGGAAAATCTCTTCGCCGAAATTCGACCCGAGCACAAGGCCGGCATCGTGCAGCAGCTTCAGGCACGCGGGCAGCGCGTGGCCTTCGTCGGCGACGGCATCAACGACGCGCCCGCGTTGGAGCAGGCGGACCTCGGCATCGCCGTCGCGCGAGCGAGCGACGTGGCGCGCGAGGCGGCGGACTTTATTCTCCTCCAGTCCGACATCCAGGCCATCCCCGAGGCGCTCGGCCTCGCGCAGGCGACGCTCCGCACCATCAAGCAAAACCTCTTCTGGGCGTTCTTCTACAACGCCGCGGCCGTGCCGCTCGCGGCGCTTGGCCTGCTGAGTCCCGTGCTCTGCGCGGCGGCGATGGGCTTGTCCGACCTACTGGTCATCGGCAACGCGCTGCGGCTGCGCGCGTGGCGGAAGGGCTGAATCATTGCGCGGCGAACAGAAGCGTGGACACCGGGCGACGCCATTCCTATCGTCGGCGCGTGAAGCCCATTCTGTTGTCAGCCGTTTCGCTCTGCCTCGCGGTCCTCACCAGCCATGCCGCCGACCGACTCAAAATCCCCGACTACTACGAATGCCCGCGCGCAACCGGACCCATCAAGATTGATGGCAATGCCGACGAGCCTGCCTGGGCCAAGGCCGTCGTCATCGAGTCCTTCGTCGCGTTCTGGGCGAACCGTCCCGCGAAGACCAAGACCAAGGCGCGGCTGCTCTGGGACGACGAACATATTTACTTCCACGCCGAGATGGAGGACGCCGACCTCTACTCCGACGTGCGCGAAGCCAACGGCCACATCTGGGAGAACGATGTCTTCGAGCTGTTCTTCAAGCCCAGCGAGACCTCGCTCGCCTACTACGAGTTCCAGATCAACCCGCTCAACGCGCAGTTCCACACGTTCCTGCCCTCGCGCGGCGCGGGCGGCTTGCGGCGCGCGCTCAGCTCGACCGAGGACGGCAAGTTCAACATGAAGACCGCCGTGATGCTGCAAGGCTCGTTGAACAACTGGCGCGACACGGACAAGGGCTGGTCTGTCGAGGGGCGCATCCCGTGGAAGGACTTTCAGCGCACCGGCGGCGGGCCGAAGGTGGGCGCCGTGTGGCGTTTCGCGCTGTGCCGCTACGATTACTCGAAGAACTTCGAGTCGCCCGACCTCTCGAGCTGTGCGCCGCTCACCGCCCAGTCCTACCACCGCTACGAGGATTACGCCCGGCTCAAGTTCGTCACGGCGACCCACGTGGTGCAGGCGGGCAAGGTGACGGCCAAGTGACCCAAGAATTTCCCAAACCATGAAACTCATCGCCCTCGCTCTCGCCACGTTGGTGACCGCCACCCACATCTCCGCCCAGCCCGTGCGGCCAAAGGAAGCCGACGCCAGCGAACTCGCGCAGCAGATCATTGCCGCCTACGAGAAGGGCGACGTGAAACAAGCCCTCGCCCTCGCCACCAAGTTCATCGAGGCCGCGCCGAAAAATCCGCAGAGCTGGTCCCTGCGTGGCAGGATTCACTCGGCACAACGCCAGCACGAGCTGGCCGCCGCGGACCTGGCCGAGATCCCCAAGCTCACCCCGCAGTCTGCCTCCGCCTGGCAGCAGAGCGGCGTGGAATACTTCCGCGCGGGCAAGATAAAGGAGTCCATCACGGCGTTCGACAAGTTCCTCGAGCTTGACCCCGCGCAGCGGCCCCAGCACTGGCAGCGCGGCATCTCGCTCTACTACGCGGGCCGCTTCAAGGACGGCAAGGAGCAGTTCGAGATCCATCAGACCGTCAACTCGAACGACGTGGAGAACGCCGTCTGGCATTTCCTCTGTGCCGCGCGCGCGGATGGCCTTGAGAAGGCGCGCAAGGGCCTGATCCCAATCGAGGGCGACGGCCGTGTGCCGATGGCGCAGGTCCACCAGCTCTTCGCCGGCAAGGCCAAGCCCGAGGACGTGCTCGCCGCCGCGAAGGCCGCGCCTGCCGAAACGCGTTCTGGCGAGCCGATGTTCTACGCGCACCTCTACCTCGGCATTTACTTCGAGGCCATCGGCGACGCGAAGCAGGCGCGCGACTACATCTTCAAGGCCGCCGAGCGAGCGAACCAAAATGGCTACATGGGCGACGTGGCCCGCGTCCACGCGGAGATTTTGCGCAAGCTGGAGAAGAAGTGATCCGGCTTCAGGGCAAGCTTCCCAGAAGGCCTGCGCCTGCTAGTCTCCCGCCATGAAACTCGCTCTCACTCTCGCCCTCGCCGTGCTGGCCCAGCTCGCCTCCGCCCAGTCCAAGCTGCTCGCCGACATCCCGCTCAAGGACATCAACGGCAAGGACACCTCCCTCAAGGCCTACGCCGGCAAGGTCCTTCTCATCGTCAACGTCGCCTCGCAGTGCGGAGCCACGCCGCAATACGGCGGCCTCGAAGCGCTGCACAAGGAATACGGCGCGCGCGGCTTCGTGGTCCTCGGCTTCCCTTGCAATGACTTTGGCGCGCAGGAGCCGGGCACCGCCGCCGAGATCAAACAGTTCTGCTCGACGAATTACAAAGTCACCTTCCCGCTCTTCGCGAAAGTCAGCATCGCCGCCGGCCCGGAACAGCATGCACTTTTTGCCGCGCTCACCGGCAAAGGCTCGCCCCATCCCGGCGCAGTGACATGGAACTTCGCCAAGTTCCTCGTGGGCCGCGACGGCAAGCTCGCCGCACGCTTCGACACCAGCACCGAGCCGGACGACTCCGCGCTGGTGAAGTCCGTGGAGAAGGCGCTGGCCGCGAAGTGACGAGTTAAGCTCCAAACCCAATAGCCCAAGCTCCAAAGAAGCTCCAAGTTTCAAATCTCAATGCGTCGCGCTCGCTGCAACTTCCAGTCACTGCGTTGCACGGAGCGTTTCCCGGCTCGCAACACTTGGAGCTTGGTGCTTGGGATTTCTTTGGAACTTGGATGTTGGGATTTGGAGCTTCTCCATGCTTCTCGCCCGCGTTAAGAAAGCCCGCCGCTGGCTGGTCCCCACCGTGGGCCTGCTGGTGATCGCCCTGATGCTTTACCGCTTCGAGCACAGCCAAGTCTATCATCCGACCCGCGACGCGGAATACACGACCGACGATGTGGGCCGCCCCGGCGAGGAAGTCTGGCTGAAGTCGCCCGACGGCCTGCGCCTCCACGCGTGGTTCTTCCCGGCGGACAAAGCGTCGCCGCGTGCGCGCTTCGTGATGCTCTTCTGCCACGGCAACGGCGGCAACCTCACCTCCCGCCCGGGCTACTACCGTGCGATTCTCGAGACCGGCGTCAGCCTCCTCGCCTTCGACTACTGCGGCTACGGTCTCAGCGATGGCGAGCCGAGCGAGGCTGGCACTTACACCGACGCAGCGACGGCCTACCAGTGGCTCCGCGCGCGCGGTTTCGCTCCGGAGAACATTCTGGTCTGGGGCGAGTCGCTCGGCGGCGGCATCGCCAGCCAGCTCGCGGCAACGCAAACTGTCGGCGGCCTCGTGCTGCAAAGCTCCTTCACCAGCATCCCGGACATCGGTGCCGAAGTTTTCCCATGGTTGCCGGTGAAGCTCATCAGCCGCATCAAATACGACAGCCTCAATCGCCTGCCCGGCATCACTTGTCCCGTCGTGGTCATGCACAGCCGGGCGGACACGACCATTCGCTTCAGCCACGGCGAGCGGAACTTCGCCGCCGCGCGCGAGCCAAAGGCCTTCGTCGAAATCGGCGGGGACCACAACGACGCCCTCCTCGCCAACCGCGCCGCCTACGTCTCCGGCGCGGAGCAACTCGTCCGACTGGTGGAAGGGAAGCAGGTGAGCAGGTGAGCAGGTGAGAACGCTGTATAGTGAGAACCGAATCCACCGCACCCGCCCACTTGCCCACTCTCACACTTTCTCAACTGCCCCCCATCACCATGAACCACACAGCCCTCCTCCTTCTCCTCGCCACGCTCGCCACTGCCGCGCACACTCGCGCTGTGGACATCATCGCGCACCGCGGTGCCTCGCATGACGCGCCTGAGAACACGCTCGCCGCTTTCAAGCTCGGCTGGCAGCAGCGCGCCGACGCCGTCGAACTGGACATCTGGCTCACCAAGGACGGGAAGATCATCGTCTCACACGACAGCGACACCAAGCGCACCACCGGCATCGCTAAGAAAATCCCCGAGAGCACACTGGCCGAACTCCGCTCCCTCGACGCCGGCTCCTGGAAGGACCCGAAGTGGAAAGCCGAGAAGCTGCCGACGCTCGAAGAAGTCCTCGCGCTCATCCCCGACGGCAAACGGCTCGTCATTGAGATCAAGTGCGGCGTGGAAGTGCTCCCCGAGCTGGAGCGCGTGCTGAAGGCCGCCGCCAAGCCCGCGTCGCAGCTCGTCATCATCAGCTTCCACCACGACGTCTGCGCGCAGTCGAAGAAGCTCTTCCCGAAAATCCCCGTGCTCTTCCTCTCCAGCTTCAAGCAGGACAAGGCCACCGGCGCGTGGACGCCGACGCCCGCCTCGTTGATCGCGAAGGCGAAGGCAGCCGGACTCGAGGGCATCAACCTCAGCTTCAAAGGCCCGCTCGACGCAGAGTTCGTGAAGAAGACGCACGCCGCCGGACTGAAGTTCTATGTCTGGACTGTGGACGACGCCGAGGTCGCGAAGAAACTCCTCGCCGCCGGCGCGGACGGCATCACGACGAACCGCCCCGAGTGGCTGCGCGAGCAATTGCGGTGAGCGGGATGCCGCGCTCCTGTCGCCTCATACCGAGTGTGGTTGAAATCCAGTAGAACGCGGCCCGGATGCTGGTGGATGCCTTCCCCCTCACCCCAGCCCTCTCCCTCCTGGAGAGGGAGCCAGTCATTCAGTCTCGAAGCAACAACGCCGGGCGGGTTGAAGCTGC
>SXGU01569675.1_pt1 | contig 13731 bp, 11 predicted proteins | sample 3174531 | NCBI WGS metagenome assembly SXGU01 (sample SAMN11356863, study PRJNA531348) | freshwater metagenome | isolation source: freshwater sample F1-140 | place: China: Fuxian Lake, Yuxi | collected 2017-12-25 | reverse complement strand
TTGTCAAAGATAAATTCGTTCATTTGAAACGAGGTAGCATACTCCAACCCCGGATAGGGCGGAACCAGTTGGGGGAATTGGACCACCCGCCAGCCATCCAGTAGCGCGTCCAGACCGCTGTGATAAGGCGCTTTGTTGCCGTCGCCAGTGGTGTGGGCCTCCCGGCCTGTACCGTCGTAAAGGGTCCAGCCCTTCACTGGGCTGTCCAGCGCCGAGTTGGCAAGGTAGAGAATTAGAATCTTCTGGCGTTGTTGGGACATTTGTTCTCCTCAGAAAGTCAAAATGGGTGTCGGTAACCAGATGACAACGGATACAAGACGGAAGCCGGTAGACGATTGACGAACAGATCGACCTAACGCCTGTTGCTCCTTCGTCCCGCGTCTGAACTCCTGCTACCAGGGCAAACCATAGGACGGCTCATTGACGTAGCGCGCCATTGCCAGGTCTAGAGTAATCTCCGTGGCCGGGGGCAGATGTACGTGAAGATACTTGCTGCCCAAGGACTGGGTGTGTAGGTGGCTTTCTAAAGTGGGAGAGGCGTAGGCGTGCTGGCTGGCGGGGTAATCGCTACTGCGCACAGGATAGCGCACGCTCTCGAAGCGGTGCTCGCCAAAGCCGCCCGCTTGAATGACCAGATTGCGCCCCACGAAGGGGCTGAGGTTGACCAGGTGGATGACCGTACGCTCGGCTTCCATTTTTTCCACCAGCGCAGCCACATCCCCAGGTAGACCGGGGCGCTGAAGATCCGCATCAAAGTAGCGCACCCGGCAATGCAGCAGTCCGCCGTTGTAAATGATTTGGGGTGCGCCCAGTGTCAGCTGAATAAGGGCTTCGGTGGTCACCGGATTGAGTTGCTGCCAGTGATGGATGCTCACCTGCGTCAGGTCAGAGGCATCCTGTCGGATCATTTCGAGGCGGCGGCAGACTTGGTGATAACTGGCCTGCAAAATCTGTTCCGGGTAGTCGGGGTTTTCCCCGACCAGGAAGCGTAACCAAGGCTTTTCATGGCCGCCGTCCTCCTTGTTGTGAAAGGAGACGGTCTGCCGCCAGTCTATCGGCTCGGCCCGACGCACACTCTCCACCCGCTCCCAGTCCGCCGCGTCCGCGGAGATGTTCCAAATGGCCGTGGGATAGACTGGAGCCATAGGCTGATAATCGAACCAACCAGAATCACTGTAGCGGTAGGGAACAAGGAACATACGTAGGGCGTCACCCAGCGCGGCAAACTGGTCCAACCAGTGCCCGCCCAAGCTCATCTCGTCGGCACGCATCTCGCTCACTTTGCCCAGCGCCATCACCCGGTCAAACTGATTGCGAGGTAGATCGAGATAGTCGCCGCGTCGGGTGAGCAGAAATGCATTGCAGCCGGCCACAGTGGCAGCCATTCCTATGTTGTAGAAGCCGTGGGGCCAGGCCCAACCGTAAAGACCGCCGTACCAGCGACCAGCTATGTACTCCCCCACCTGCCCGGAAAGCCCCACATTGTCCGGCAGCAGACCGCCGTTCTGCGCGGCACGTTCCACCCAGGCATCCACATATTCGGTCACCCAGCTCCGGTACTTCTCCTCCCCGGTCAAAAGGAATGCGTTAGCTACCAGGCTGGTCGCCATCAGATTGCCGACCACATCGCCTTTACCCATGCGCTCGTGCATCACCGCGCCCATGCGCTGGGCCAGAGCAGTGTCTTTCAGATCATCATAGTGATGGATACCCGGTACGTCCTCAAAAGGCAGGCCGTACACGCGCATACCCGCATCCCAACCATAGGCAGGCGGATTCTGATCCGTAAAGCCCCAGCACGGGCCTCCGCTGCCGTTGTGGGGAGCGCGGATGATCTTTTTTTCAGGATCATAGTTGGGCGCGGCTGGATCTTCATTCATATAGAGTCCAGCGAAACGCTGCGCCCGAGCCCGGTTGCGCTGGTTGCTCGGGTCTGCCAGACAGAGCAGGTAAAAATAGATATAACTCTCGGCCTGGTGGAATTGGTCGTAGCCCAGTTCGTACTCTTTGTGTACAGTGCCCAAGCGGGTCAACTGGCGTGTGATTGCCTCCCAAAGGCGTTGGCCCTCGGCCAACAGATGTTCGCCGCCTCCCATCAGGTAGAGCAGGGGCCAGTTGTAACTGCTTTCGTAGAGGTCATCCCCGCCATCCCGGCTATTCTTCCAGCTATCGGCAAAGATCAGTTCGCCGTCTGGGCGGGTGTACTTGTTCAGAAAGGGGTGAACCGACTCGTTCATCACCTCAATCAGTTTGCGTTCCAGAACAGCCCAGGCAGGCGGCTTTACCAGAGGAATACTGGCGGTGACGGATGGATAAGGCATAGACCAAAGATCCTCGATATTCCAATCTCCCAATCCTCCAATCTCTATGGTGTAGAAATTGAAAGATTGGTGAATGGGATCATTGTTTCACTAAAATGGAACCCGCAGGATCGCGATTTTTTATTCGCTAAACAAACACTCCGTCAATTTGACACTAAACAGAACTAAGAACCACATCGGATTGTAATGCGAGTGGCTAACAGAATTACTGCCACTGCGATTAGGGTAATTCGGAAATAGCAACCTATCTTGTCAGATTTGAACCAGTCAAGGGCACTATTCCTGTTTCACCACCAAACTGGAATGAAGACTTTCTGGCCCATTCCGCTGGTTCTTCAACTAGTTGTACAAATGACATGCCACCGAATGCCGCGATTCAACCTCGCGCAGTACCGGCTCGATCTGGCGGCACACGTCCATGACCACCGGACAGCGCGTGCAAAAGTAGCATCCCCTTGGCGGATTTGCCGGACTGGGCACATCGCCTTCCAGCACGATCCGTTCGCGCCCTTCCTCAATCACTGGATCGGGGATCGGCACAGCCGACCACAAGGCTTTGGTGTAGGGGTGCAGAGGCTTGGCAAACAAAGCATTGCTGCTTGCAAGCTCGACTACCTTTCCCAGATACATTACTGCAGTGCGGTCGCTCATGTACCGCACCATGCGTAAATCATGCGAGATGAATAGGTACGTTAATCCCAGCTGACTCTGCAAGCGTTTAAGCAGGTTCACGATTTGAGACTGAATGGATACATCCAGTGAGGATATCGGCTCGTCGCAAATTACAAAAGTTGGGTTAAGCGCCAGCGCACGCGCAATTCCGATTCTCTGGCGTTGCCCGCCAGAGAATTCGCTCGGAAACCGATTGACAAAATGCTTGCTTAATCCCACCAGACCAAGCAACTCCGCAGTACGATCTTTAGCTTGCTGCCCCTTGAGAATACCATGCACCGTCATCGGCTCAACGATCATATTACCTACAGTCATGCGCGGATTAAGCGAGGAATAGGGATTCTGAAAGATAATCTGCATCTTGGTGCGCATGCGACGCAGTTCTTCGCCCTTCATCAGCACTACATCCCTGCCCTCCACCAGGACCGAGCCAGCCGTAGGTCTCTGCAATTGTAAGATAGCTCGCGCGACAGTTGTTTTACCGCACCCACTCTCGCCCACTAAGCCAAGGGTTTCACCCTTGAAGATATCAAAAGAGATGTCATCAACCGCCTTTATATAGCCGGTTGTCCTGCGCAACAAGCCCTCCTTGATGGGGTAGAACTTTTTCAGGTTCATTACTTGAACCAAAGCTTCACGTTGTGGCATGAGTTTTGCCTCTGGCTGTCAGATGCTGTCTCTTCAATCGTTCACGCACTGGCTAATTGCCTGGCATGAATATCGGGCAGCCGGATGCAGGCTGCCTCGTGTTGATCTCCCACCGAAACTAATGCCGGTTGCTCAGTTAGACAGCGCTCAGAGCAAAATTGACAGCGCGGCGCAAAGTAGCAGCCTTTGGGCAGCCTGACCATGTCTGGCGGCGCACCTTCAATAAACTTTAATTCCTGGTCGCTGCTGATGTTCATGTGCGGCAAAGAGCCCAATAGACCCATGGTGTAGGGATGTTGCGGGTTGGCGAAGATGCGCTTAACCGGTCCATACTCAATAATCTTGCCGGCGTACATTACGTTCACGCGCTTGGCGATGCGCGCAATCACTGCCAGGTCGTGCGTAATCCAAATGACAGCCATGTTCAGTTCCTGCTGCAGGCGGCGCACCAGATCGACGATTTGCGCCTGAATGGTTACATCAAGAGAGGTAGTCGGCTCATCTGCAATCAGCAGCTTGGGGCGGCACGAGATCGCCATGGCGCTCACAACGCGCTGGCGCATGCCACCAGCAAACTGGTGCGGATAGTCTGCAAGTCGATCCACAGCGCGCGGGATGCCCACCTGTAACAGCACTTCAACCGCTCGGTCACGGCATTCGCGCGCCCCCAAACCCAAGTTCACGCGCACCGCCTCAGAAATCTGGTTGCCAATCGTCATAACAGGATTAAGAGAAGTCATGGGATCCTGGAAGATCATGGCGATCTTTCCCCCGCGTATGGTGTGCATCTGGCTTTGCGGGATCTTGAGCAAATCCTGCCCCTGCAGTAGCACCTCACCACCCAGGATCTTGGCGGGCGGCGTGGGCAGCAACCGCAGCATCGCAAGTGCACTCACACTTTTTCCGCAACCGCTCTCGCCAACAATTCCAAGTGTGTCGCCTTCGTCCAAAGTGTAAGAGATGCGATTAACTGCATTCACCTTGCCATCTTTGGTAAGGAAGGCAACCTCAAGGTCCTTTACAGAAAGTATGGGGGGCAAAATGACTCCTAGTTGCACCAACTTATACGTTGATATTGACATCCATCGCTTCGCGCAAACCATCAGCCATACCCTGGAATGCTAATACGGTAAGGATAATCATCCCGGCAGGAAAAATGAACATGTGCGGCCAGTATTGCCAGTACTGTCCAGACTCGGCTAGCATCTGCCCCCAGCTAGGCATCGGAGGGCGCACTCCCATTCCAAGAAAGCTCATACCGGCTTCTGCCATGGCCGCGCTGGGGATGCCAGCGGCGAAGCTCCACAGAAGCAACGGAGCAATCTGCGGCAAAATATGAGACACAATAGTGCGCGCGGTGGGAATGCCTAGGGCGCGCGCCGCCTCCACAAAGTCAAGCTCGCGCACCGAAAACGTCATCCCGCGCACAAGGCGGGCTGGCCCTACCCAAGCCGTCACAGTCAATGCGATGATCAGGTTCTGGATGCTAGGACTAAGCACCATAACCAAAAACAGCGCAACCAAGTACCACGGCAACGCCGAAAACATCTCAATCAGACGCGTAATAATCCAATCCAGCAATCCACCCGCATATCCGGCAGCCAGCCCGATCGGAACACCGATCACCAGCGCAGCGATATTCACAAGGAAACCGACCATCAGCATTGATCTAGCCCCCAGCATAATGCGGCTGAGCAAATCCCGCCCGATAGCATCCATGCCGAAGGGGTGTAGCAGCGAGGGTACCTCCAACGCCTGAAGCGGATTGATTTTGTCATACGGGTAAGGTGCGAGCGCCGTCGCAAAGCCGGCAACGAAAGCAATCATCACAACGTATGCCATACCAAAAATTGCGAGTTTGTTGCGTCGAAATCTGCGCCAAGCACCTGACCAGAAACTGGCATACTCGACCTGTTCGGTGGTTTGGACGAAGTTCAAGATTTTTCCTCCGTGACGCGTATGCGCGGATCAATGACTCCATACAGGACATCCGTTACGAAGTACGTGGTCATGATCAACACTGCCCAAAACATTGTGATGCCCAGCACCAGTGGATAGTCACGATTTGACGCGGACTGCGCAAAATATTTACCTAGCCCGGGCAGACCAAAGACAGCTTCGATGAAGATGGATCCAGTCATCATGCTTGGAAAAATTGGGAGGAAACTAGTGATCAGCGGGATCGAAGCATTACGCAACACATGCACAACCACAACTGCAGCTTGCCTCAAGCCTTTTGCGTAGGCGGTGCGCACGTAGTCTGATGACATTGCTTCCACAAGACATTGCCTTGTCCAGCGCGCAATTCCGCCTGTGCCAGGCAAAGCATATGCCAACACTGGCATAATAAGTTGCTGGGGCGTGCCCCAGCCGCCTGATGGCAGCCATCTTAGCTTTTGCGCAAAGATAAATACAAACAAGAACGCCATTACAAAGGAGGGAACCGTTCCAATGAAGACAGAATAGCTCGTGATGGCGGCATCTATCATAGTGTTTTGTTTAGCCGCCGCAACCGCGCCAAGAATTAAACCAAAGATCACCGCAAAAACTGCTGCCAAACCACCCACCAATGCGCTATAGGGCAAAGCCTTGAAGATAAGTTGCATTACGCTGAGTTCGGGCGCGGTAAAGGGTCGGCCAAAATCGAACATCATAGCATTGCGCAGCCAGATCAAGTACTGTTCGGTAACGGGCTTATCCATGCCGTACCTTGCCCTAAAAACTTTCTCCTGCTCTTCTGAAAGTGGAATCTGAGCCTTGTTGCCCCACGGAGAGCCCGGCACAATTCTAGTTAGGGTGAATGTGAATATCGAAAGCAATAGCAGTGTGAAGACGAAACCGATTAATCGGCGGATAATGTAATTCAGCATTTGTTGCTACGATTCCCAGGTTACTGCTAAAAACAGTCTGTGTTGACGGTTGGATGGAGCAACCAGGGCATTGCTCCATCCAACTTGTTTGACTGCGCTGTTGCGCAACCCAGACTGGACTACGCCGATATAGCGCGCTTAGCCCCCTGCGCTCGCGCGGCAGGCCGGATCAGCCCAATACAAGCCTTCCCAAGCATGCGGGCATCCTGGACCGCCGCCGCTAGCGAAGACGTAGCCATCTTTATTCGGTTGGGCATTCGGACCCTTGAGGTTGCACGGCACTAGGCTGACCCCAAATGGCTGTGCCATAAAAAAGTAGGCTGTGCTATTTACCAGATCCTTCTCAACATCTGCAATTGCCTCCAAGCGCTTGGCAGGATCCAGCAGCTTGTTTGCATTGGCATACTTCTCGTCCCAGACAGGGTCCACATGCGGATGGCGCCCACCGTTAGTCACGAATACATTCAGGAATGTGGCGGGGTCGAAGTAGTCCATGGAATACGATACGTAATAGATGCCGGCTTTCTCGCCTTTGCCCTGATACACTTCGGCGAATGCTTGGAAGTCAGCTGGCTTCAACTCAACTTGTATGCCCAAATTTTCCTTCCAGCGCGCTTGAACCGCTTGCAACAGGTTCAAACTAAGCTGCCCGGGCTGACGCATCCACACCTCAACTGCGGGAAATCCCTTGCCGTCTGGAAAGCCCGCCTTGGAAAGCAACTGCTTGGCGGCTTCTGGATCATACTTGTTGGGGTCGAGCTCTTTTAGCTTGTCACCGCTATAACCGGGGAAGCCCTTAGGCAAAACGCCCCAGCCAGTATTAGAGAAACCACGGTAGATTTCACCAATCAATACTTCCTTGTCTATGGCCTTGCATAGCGCCAACCGCACATCTGGATTGTCAAATGGCGGTTGCTTGCCAGCCATAGTGTTAAAGCCAAGATAGTCCGTGAACGTGGAAGGCGTGGGGTGGGACTCTGCGCGCAAAACGGGGTTGGCGTTGATCACCGCTATCTCTGCCGGTGGGGTATCCGTGCCGATCCCATAGCCTTTGATATCACCTGCTATATAGGCGGCCAAACCACCTCCCGGCAAGGTTTGCTCGCGGATCTCGGTAAAAAATGGTCTGCGCACCCCCTTGTATTTCTCGTTCAGTACCCAAAGGTTTTTGATACCGCGGTTGAACTCCTTCAGGTTAAAGGGACCCGATGCTACGTAGCGCTCGGGGTCGAGTGCCCAGTTTTCACCAGCGGACTCCCAGATGCCCTTCTTGGCGGGCGAGAACCACACACCCAACCCGGGCACATAGGGCGTCACAGCTTTTGTGGTGATGCGCAGCGTGTAGTCGTCTACAGCTTTGATCCCAATAAACTCTGCTCTGGCTTTCTTTCCCAGCGCATCCTGAACTCCTACGATATCAGAGTAGAACCATCCAAAGTCATAGCCCTTGTCGATGGAATACTTAAGCGTGTATTCCCAGTCACCCGCAACAATGGGACTGCCATCACTCCACACCAAGTCCTTACGCAACATAAAGTCCCACGAAAGACCATCATCTGACTGCTTCCAACTTTCGGCGCCAACCCCAATGACATTTCCGTCAATGTCCAGCGTGGTAAGTGTTTCCTGACCGCCAGCGTGTTCGAAGGCGCGGTTATACAATGACTCCATGATATGACCGAAACCGCCGCCAGTAACGCCAACATTCACTTCTACGAACTGCTCTTCGATGGGCAATGCATCAGAGGGAAACTCCATGCCAAGCGCATTGGTCATGCCCTTCACTGGAACGGCCGTAACCTCAACAATCTTCTCTACTTCGACTGTTTTCTCAACCTCCTTGACAACTTCCTTTATAACTTCGACAGTCTGCGGCGCGCAAGCGGACAACGCAGCTCCTGCAGTGCCCAGTCCCGCTACCTTGAGAAGCTGGCGTCTGGATAAAATAGATTTTTTCACTTAATTTTTTCTCCTGATTTCTGAAATTTCCTCAAAACAATTTTTGAACCGTACTATGATGTTCTAGGCAAATGTTACTTCTCCTTTTGCATACACAATCAGTACATTTCGAACCCTTACTAAACGCGCCTTGAAACTTTAGGGTCGTTCCTACTAACGTACCTATAATAATAAAATCATTTTATGTTGTCAAGGGTAAAATGAGTTTACCCCTCACGTGGGTACGGTCTAATGACAAGAGACAATGCTTTAGAGCCACCAAGTTTCAAAAGCGCAACCACCGCAGCGCGTACAAACTTTGTATAGTCTAATTGATGCCCTCTGACGGGGCCGTGCAGCTTCTGAGCCATATTTACTCGCATCACCGAGTGTGCCGCTACTTGCTCCATCAAATTACGGCATGATGCAACTACGATAACAAGGTTTCTTCGCACTTCATACAAACCTCGAGCCGTGTGTAGTCCCAGAGGTCATCACGGCAACGAAGCGTTGCGCCAAATCCAATATGAGCTACCGCTGCTCAGCCCTTACTTTACCGGCCGGGCTAACGGCTCCCAACCCAAAAGACGCTTGGCTTTTTGCATATTCATGATTTTGTTTTCATAATCCCCACTGGTAAGGAAGGCTTGAAAGCCGTTGCGGTATTCCATGGCCGACAGCATCAGCCGCGCGACATCCTCGGCGTCGGTCGGGATCGATGGCGTGTCTAGGCGGGCTTGTTCCAGCCACTTTTCGCGCGTCACAGGGTGACACATGCGCAGCGAATTGACACTGATGCCGTACCGGTAAAAAGCGTTGCGGCAAACTTCCTCCCCGAGCCGCTTCGTAAAGCCATAAGTACCGCGAGCATCCGGTGCCATCTCCTCATCAAAGAAGTACCGCACGTCCAGCGCCCCATCATAAACAGACATGGTACTGCAATGGACGGCGTGGGTGATGCCAACTTCATGCGCCGCCTTGAAGGCCAGATAGACACCCTTAACGTTGACATCAAAGGAAGAATGCTCCATGGCCAACGGGTCGCCACGCTGAAGGTTCATCGCCATGTAAAAAAGCAGGTCCATGCCTTGCAGGGCCCGCTTGAGATTGTCAAAATCTGTCACGTCGCCCGGCCAATACTCCAGGGTGGCATCTGCTGGCGGCTTGATGTCATAAATGCGCAAGGAATGTTTATGCTTTAGAAATTGATTCACGCGTGTACCCACATCGCCAGAAGCACCAATAATTAGAACGTTCATGCTTTCTCCTTTTTTACACTGAAATATTTAGGATAACAAAGACACAATGCGCTGCTTAACAAGCATACATTCCTCGTCTCTCAATGTCATCGGGTTGAGGTGAAAACCCGATAGATCTGCAGCACCGCCCGTCTCAATCGACGGTATGCCAGCCCGCAGCGCCAACAGCAAAGCATTTTGGGATAAGCGCGCACCGGGACCAATAATCACCTCGCAGCGAGGAAGTGGTTGCCCTGCTTCGTTAGGAAAAGATCGTCGGGCGGTCACGCCTGGCAGTTGGTTAAACGCTGCATTCCAATCCGCGACCACACATTCGTCGTGCTCCCGCCGGGCTGAATGGTCAAGGGCCAGATAGCGTTTTACCGCGGCATAGAGACCTGCCATCTCCTCTTTGCCCACCTTCATCGGGCGACCAATTCCGGCATTGGGGTTGCCGAGCGGGCGAATAGCTTCGATCAGCCAGCGTTTGCCCACCACCAGCCCGCTTGCCTGCGGACCGCGCAGGTCTTTGCCGCCACTAAAAATTGCAGCCGTTGCGCCCATCTGCGTGAAGTTCCAAAAATTTTCCATCGGCGGCAATTGAGCGGCAGCATCGACCAATACCGGCACACCGTGCGCATCACAGATTTCAATCACATGCGCCAGTGGCAGATCGCCGCGCCCACAAAAGGTCCCCTGAAACCAGATAAATGCCGCGGTTTTTTCGGTGATGGCGTCGCGCAATTCCTGTTCTGTGACCCGTTCGCCATCACCAAGCAAAAACATTTTTGCGCCGGTCTGACGAACAGCAAAGGAATAGCCAATATTCTGCGATTTGAAGAGCAGCACCTCGTTCCGCAGCCCTTCGGTGTGGGGCAGCACTTGCATTGCCGTCGCGTCGCCACGCGTCATGCAAGCAGCAATCGCCAGCACGATCCCTGCTGCTGCGCCGGTGGCAATGTAGGCTGCCTCGTTGTGCGTCATGGCGGCGATCTTTTCGCCCAGTTTTCTTTGCAACTCGGGCATGTTGACAAAGTTTTGCGCCGCGTCGTGCATGGCTGCCAAAACTTCGGGCGGCATCCGGCTGCCGCCAAGGAATGTCACCGTGGCGCAGGCGTTGATTACGCGTGGAAGTTCTAGTTCGTCGTAGAGGCTCATTGTGTCTCCATACTTCCCACTCACTGTCCCCAATAGGCGGCGGGTGCTTCCGTCCAGTGCGGCATGCTCAAGCCGCCAGCATCATAGATGACTGCTCCGTTACGGATGGTCATGGCGCATTCCAGCTTTTTGTCGCTGCTGATCTTGGCGCGGCCACAATCAACAAAGCCAAAGCTGCCGCTGTGCAATTGAAAGACTGCCACATCGGCGCAACTGCCGACACTCAATTGACCCAACTCCGGGTGTCCGACCTCGTTGGCGGGGTTGATGGTCGAGAGCTTGATCACATCATATAGTGACAAACCCATTGCCAGCAACTTGCTCATGGTGGTCTGCATATCAGCCACTACGCCGTTCATGCTGTGGCGGTGCAGGTCGGTGCTGATCGAATCGGGTGCAAAGCCTTGCTCGATGGCGCGAACGCCGTTGCGAAACCAGAAGCTTCCCGCGCCGTGGCCCAGATCAAAAATTACACCCCTTTTGCGTGCCTCAAACATGTAGGGGTGGACTTTGCCATTTTCGTCCAACACCGGGATGTGTGCGGCGAAGACATGGGTGTGGATGTCGCCTGGGCGCGCCTTTTTCAGGATCAATTCTTCGTAGCTGCGTTCGGGTTGGCGGGGGTGGAAGTCGTACATCACATGTTTGCCGCAGAGTGCCGCCGCCTTGATTGATTGATCCACCGCCGCCCAGGGAACGTGCAGATCGTCCCAAGGCAGGTTGCCCCAATAGTGGGCGGTCTTGATGCCGACACAGATTTCCGGGAAGGCTTCCACCACCGATGCGGCGTATTCGGCGTCGAAGTTGCGCGGGTCTTGCTCAAAGTCGCCCAACATGCCCTCGTTGACAATGTTCACATAAGCCAAGATGCGCGTCTTGGCGCGGTCTATGACTGTCTGTTTGAAGTGGCGCAGGTGACGCGGCCCGGCCGTGCCGGTATCGACCATGGTGGTCACACCGCTGCGAAAGGAATGGGCATCGGCATCGACGCTCAAGCCTTCAGGTTCACCCTCCGGCGCGCGCGTATGATAAACATGGACATGAATGTCAAGAATACCGGGGGTGACAATGTGGCCGCCGACATCAACGACCTTGATCGCCATGGCCGGATTGATGTCGTGGGCCACGGCGGCGATCTGGTCGCCTTGGATCGCCACATCGCATACAGCGTCAATGCGGTTGTGCGGGTCGATGAGATGCCCGCCTTTGAGTAAGAGATCGTATTGAGTGGTTGGGGAAGTTTTATCATTCATAAGAGAAAACTGGTCCTTCGAGCTGTGCGCGTGCTTGCAATTCATCCCAATCCTTCGAGCCATCATTCTCCACATATTCCAGTCGCGCCCCATGCTCGTGGATGGGCATGTTGCCGTTGTGGGCATCGGTCCAGCATTGCATGATGTTGCCGTAGTAACGGGTGCGCCCGTTGGGCCAGCGCACAGCTAACAGCAGGCGCAGGGGCGGATGCTCATAGGGCGGCTCCATCTTGAAACGCACGAGTGCAGCTTCGTCAATCTCGATGCCCAACCCTGGCGTATCGGGCGTTTTGGCATAGCCGCCTTTGATCGTGATGGGCGTCGCCAGCAGGTCGTCGCTGTAGATGTTCATACAGTTAACCGCGGGCCACTGGGCGTGGCTGAGGACAGCGCCCATCTGCAGCGACAGAGCGGTGGTGATCCCCGTGCCGACGATTTGCAAGAAGAAGGGTTTGTCGAAACCAGCCGCCAGCAGCCCCTGCTGCAACACACTCTTGATGGCCCCGCCGATCACAAAGCCATCGCACACTTCGCTCCGAATGACCGTGGGAAAGGGCGGGTTGCCAAAGTGGTGCGCAATCGGATGGCTGATCTTGCCGCGCAGTTGGCGGTTGCCCTCCACATCGTGCTGGAAGATGGGTGATTCGTAGAGGCTGACCCGGGGCATCTGGTCCAGCCGCTGCAAAACAGGGATGGCGTTGCTGGCACTAGCCAGCATCTGGTTCCAATCCATGTCCAGTTGATAGTAGTCCGGGGTGGCATTGGCAATCGCGTCCACCTGGGCGTAGATGTCCCACCAGGGGCGGGCTTTGATTTTGTGGGAGGTGTAGCCTTGGCGCACTGCCTCACGCGCCTCGGCGGCGAAATCATCCGGCGACATATCCACGTTCCACCAAGAGATGGGGCACCATTCGCGCACGCGTGGCAAGCTAAAGAGCTTGTACACCGGCACGCCGTTGGCTTTGCCCACCAGATCATAGATCGCCATCTGCAAGCCTGCCCCCAGGGAATCATCGCCGAGAAACTCAGCGGGGTTGCGCCCCTGGACCCGGGCAATTGCCTCATCGCTCACCCGTCCCCATGTGTAGTGGGGCATAGTTTCCCCCCAACCCACCAGGTCAGGCACGTCTGTGGTGATGCGGATCACTTCGCTGATGTCCCATTGGTATTGCTCACGCGCACACCAGACATGGCTGCGCGGCGTAAAAGGCACATGGACGGTAATCCGTTCGACATTTTTAATTTTTATGCTCATGGAAGACTCCTCTGCTTGCTTAATTTAATGTTCTGCCACAATGCGCGCCTGGAAGTACGCTTCATCCCAGACAGCCCCCCAGCCCGGCCCGTCGGGCGGCGCAATGTGCCCATCTTCGATCAACGGGCCATTGAGGATACCCCACTGTTCGCCATCGGTGCGATTGGCATCGGGCACCATATGGAAATATTCGTAGAAATCGGTATTGTCAATCGAACAGCCCAGATGGGCGTGGATCAACGGATAGGAAATTCAAGCCAACAAGCACAAGCAAAGGGTAAACGCTGAGCCCGCACCCGTCAAGCACCACTGTGCGCTAACCTGCACCCCGCCATTGCTTAGAGGTAAACGATCACACTTGTTGGATATTCCGAGGGG
>SXGU01543940.1_pt1 | contig 13731 bp, 13 predicted proteins | sample 3174531 | NCBI WGS metagenome assembly SXGU01 (sample SAMN11356863, study PRJNA531348) | freshwater metagenome | isolation source: freshwater sample F1-140 | place: China: Fuxian Lake, Yuxi | collected 2017-12-25 | reverse complement strand
TCCGCCAGCAGCAACAAAATCAACAACTCTTTTCCTTAAGTCAACACTGTAAGTCATTTTTGCCCCCATAGGTTGTGAAAACAAAAATTGCTTACATTATAATGATTAAAAATGTGTAAATATTAAGCCAATTGACTATAATAAAAATTATGTCAATTATTGAATTCCAAATTTAAATGCCAGTGAACAATTTATGCTTGTGCCACCACTATAGCTATTAGAATAACTAGCCCCTCCCGTGGTATGAAAACAAGTGGTCGCACTATCTGTTCCTGCAGAAGTTGACCACTCTTGAGTTCCACCTACACCTCCTAGAGCTTCCGCCGTCACATTACCCGTAAGCGGCTTTCCATCATCAATCTTTTCGTCTATAGCATAAGCTTGTGCTACGGTAAAAGCTGGAGCTGGGAGAATAGCGGGACTGAATGCAGTACCCACAGCACCACCATTCACACTTATTATTGACACATTAAAATAGTTGATAATACTATACAAATTTGCGGCACTTCCGCTATGCACATAGACAGAACTAATTCCTCCTATTTTAGCAGCAGGAAAGAAGGCTCTGCATAAAACAATTGTTCCACATGAAGGAAGAACTTCATCTGTATTGGTTTTAAAGCCCCCCTCAATAAGTCCTGAATTAGTTGATAAATCCTCCCAGAAAAAAAAGTTCTCTCCACTCTGAACCCAAGGATAGGCATCAGCCCCGTTCCATCCCTCCAATTTTCCATCTCCATTACCACGTCCTGCTGTCCCAGCCCGCGTGGGGGCAGCGACAAAGCCAAGAGCAGCTACTTCTGAGGCGGGAATATCCCCTGGTAAATAATTATATTTGACCTTAAAAGTATTAACGGCAATTTGATATTTCTCAATTTGTGATATTTGGCTGCGAATGGTAGAAGCATTAATCAAATCCTGCCCTACCATCACCACACCAACTAATAAGCCTATAATTACTAAAACTATACTCAATTCAACAAGAGTAAATCCATGTTGGGAAGTTGGGAAGTTGGGAAGTTGGGAAGTTGGGAAGTTGGGAAGTTTTTAACATCTTAAATATCCTGTCAATAGAATTCATATAAAGAAAAGTAAAACCCTAATTCTCGCGATTCTCAGTAGGCATGGTACCTTGTTTTCTACAGGTTTTTCTTCTTTCTTTGGCTCAATTTTTTTAATTTTAGCATCAGGCACAGGAAGCAGTGAACGAGTGGTCGGCATCGCCTTAGGATCGTAGAAATACGACCCTAGAAGAAGAATAATAATAGTAACCCTGCGATTGCGAGGATTGCTCGGCTCTTGTGGCACGAGCAATTCCTTATCCGCCATTGCCATAACCTTTACCACGCGGGTTTGTTGTTCTGGTTTATCAAAACCAAGAGAATTCATGACTACTAAACATCCAGATTTTCAACCGAGAGCGCATTACTCACGATAAAATCACGGCGCGGCTCAACGATGTCCCCCATGAGGGTTGAAAAAATTGATTCACTTTCCACATCATCCTCAATTTTCACCTGAAGCAAACGGCGAGTTTCTGGGTTGAGGGTGGTTTCCCAAAGCTGCTCTGGATTCATTTCCCCAAGACCTTTGAAGCGGTTGATGGTTGAGCCTTTTTTCGCCCAATCCATCAGCGTGGTGTAAAGCGCGGTTGGTGTTGCGACTTGTGCGCTATTGCTCTTGCGCGAAAGCACGCCTTCGCCCGCAAAATAATTATCCAGATAGGCAAGGTTGCTGGCGATTTCGTGCGCGTCTTTGCTCATAAGATATTTTTCTTCAAGGAAATAAATTTCCTCCACCCCGCGCACCATGCGGCGGATTTTGAACGAAGCATTTTCAAAGGAACACGTCCAGCCAGCTTGCTCGCCAAGCAATTTCGCCAGTGAAGCTTCCCAAGCTTTGGCTTTTTCGTCGCTTCCGCCTTTGCCGTCAAAAACATGCGCCAGTGCCGCTGCTTCAAACAAATGCGTTGGTGTTTTCTTTGCCAGATTTTTAATCGCGGTTGCGATTTTTGCAGCTTGCTCCAGCACAGCCCTCAATTCATTTCCGCTTAAAATCCGCCCGTCAGACAGCGCGAAATTCGCTTCTTCCAAGCTGCTGGAAAGCAAATGTTGCTCAAGCGCGGCATCGTCTTTCAAATAAACATCATGGCTGCCGCGACGCATTTTATACAGCGGCGGTTGCGCGATATAGAGATAGCCCTTGTCAATCAGTTCGCGCATCTGGCGGAAGAAGAAGGTGAGGAGTAGAGTACGAATATGTGAACCATCAACATCTGCGTCGGTCATAATAATGATTTTGTGATAGCGTGCTTTGTCAATGTTGAATTCCTCGCGGCCGATGCCAGTGCCGATAGCGGTTATCAGCGTGCCAACTTCTTGGCTGCCGAGCATCCTATCAAATCGCGCCCGCTCTACATTGAGAATCTTACCTTTTAGTGGCAGAATTGCTTGATATTGACGCGAACGCCCCTGTTTTGCTGAACCACCTGCCGAATCACCCTCTACGATGAATAGTTCAGATTTTGCAGGGTCACGCTCTTGGCAATCAGCGAGTTTTCCTGGAAGCGAGGCAATGTCTAGCGCACCTTTGCGACGAGTTAATTCGCGGGCTTTGCGGGCGGCTTCCCGCGCCGAAGCTGCTTCAATAATTTTTCCGATAATCAGTTTTGCATCCTGCGGATGTTCCTCCATCCACTGCGCCAGCTTGTCATAAACCAAACTTTCCACCACAGGGCGCACTTCCGAGCTAACCAATTTATCCTTGGTTTGTGAGGAGAATTTCGGGTCGGGAACTTTAACAGAAACCACGGCGGTTAAGCCTTCCCGCGCATCATCACCCGTAATCGCCACTTTTTCCTTTTTGCTCATCCCGCTTTCTTCAAAATATTTATTGATAGCGCGGGTGAGCGCAGCGCGGAAGCCGATGATATGCGTGCCGCCGTCGCGTTGGCGGATATTGTTGGTAAATGCCAACACATTTTCATGGTAAGAATCGTTCCACTGCATGGAAACTTCCACCGCGATATTCACGCCTTCGCCAGTGTCTTTTTCACCGTTGATAACCACGGTTTTGTGCAGCGCGGTTTTTCCCTTATCCAAATATTGAGCGTAGGCTTCCGTTCCGCCTTCGTAATAAAATTCCACTTCGGTTATGGGATCAGTGCGCTCATCTTTCAGTAAAATCCGCACTTTGGAATTAAGAAACGCAAGCTCGCGCAGGCGGTGTTCAACAGTTGCGAAGTTGAACTCGGTCATGGTGAAGGTTTCTTTGCTCGGCAAGAAGGTTACCATCGTGCCTTTTTTGTTCGGCGCATCGCCAACAATGGTCAAGTGTTGAGTAGTGTCACCATGCGAAAATTTTGCTTCATACTGCTTTCCGCTGCGCCAAATGGTGAGGTTTAGATACACCGACAGCGCATTCACCACCGACACGCCCACACCGTGCAAACCGCCAGAAACCTTGTAGGAATTTTGGTCAAATTTGCCGCCCGCGTGCAGCTGGGTCATAATCACTTCCGCTGCCGAAACGCCTTCGCCCTCGTGAATATCCACGGGTATACCGCGACCATTATCAGAAACCGAACATGAGCCATCGGCATTCAAGCTCACCGTCACAAGGTCGCAATGCCCCGCCAAGGCTTCGTCAATGGCGTTGTCCACCACCTCGTAAATCATATGGTGCAAGCCAGAACCATCGTCCGTATCTCCGATATACATCCCCGGCCGTTTGCGAACCGCCTCCAGACCCTTCAAAACCTTGATGGAATCCGCACCATAATCATCCTGTGCATTTTGGATATTTTGTGCTGTTTGTGCTGCTGACTGCATATCGTTTTCCATTTTCATTGCTTCCGCTGATTTACTCATTTTTGTTCCTGTATTTTCAATTCAATTTTACTCAGCGCAAACACTAGCATAACCCGCAATGATTAAAAGCTTTTTTTGCTTAATTATTGCGAGATTATTGCCCCATTTTCTACCTTAAAAAACTGGGCTTTTCCTTGCAAATCCGCAAACCCAGAAAAATCTGTTCCAGTCATCCAGACTTGCGCTTTTAATTGCTGAATTTCCTCAAATAATTCCGAGCGTTTGACTTCGTCCAGATGCCCCGCCACTTCGTCGAGCAAAATAATCGGCGTAACCCCGTGCCACTGGCTGCCCGCGCGCGCTTGGGCAAGGATTATTGAAAGCATCATCGCCTTTTGCTCGCCCATGGAGCAGCTCTGCGCGGGCATATTTTTGCCAAGATGGGTAACGCAAAGCTCGCTGCGGTGTGTGCCGACCAAGGTTCGCCCTGCCGCTGCATCGCGCCCCCTGCCCTCGGCTAGTGCGGTTTTCATAGCGTTTTCAGCTTCAATCGCGCTGCTGCCTGCCTTTAACAAATCCTCCACAAATCCGCGTGCTTCCACAAAAGCCTTTGGGAAACTGAGTGGTGAAGAGGCAATAGTGTGGTTAATATGATCGGCGGTGGTGATGCGGGCGATGGCAGTTGCGGACGCCGTTTCCGCCATAGTTTGCTCAAGCGCGTCTAGCCAGATTTTATCGCCCCGCCCAAGATCCAGCAGCTTGTTTCGCTCGCGCATGGCATAGTCATATTCATTAATTCGGCTGGCGTGGTCGGCATCAAAGCTAAAAACCAGCCTGTCCAGAAATTTGCGCCCTGCACTCGCGCTTTCGCCAAATAATTGCTCCATCTGCGGAGTTAGCCAAATCATTGATGTATGGCGCGAAATTTCCGCTTGACCTTTTACGAGTTTTCCATCAATTTTTACGATGCGCTTGTCAGTGTTTTCAATGCTTTCGCCGTCGCGCCCTGTACCGATTTTTACCTCGCCCAACCGCCCGATTAGGTTTGCGGAAATTGCCCAATAGTTAGGGACTAGGGACTGGTGACTAGGAACTAGTTTATCAATCTCCGAAAGCTTGGCGCGGCGCAAACCCCGCCCGAAGGTGAGCAGCGAAATCGCCTCCAGAATATTGGTTTTTCCCACCCCATTTTCGCCAGTAAGCACCACAGGATCAGGATAAATCTCCATCCGCGCATAGTCATAATTGCGGAAATTGGAGAGGGCGAGGCTTTGCAAAGATATGATTTTTGCAGAACTCCGCAAAGATTCTTCGTTTCGCTCAGAATGACAAATTGCGGTCATACTCGCATAGGCATGATGACATAGAGTGCGCCGACATCCGCCGTGTCGCGGACAAGAGCGGGGGCGTTGCCATCACCCAGCATAAACTGCGCGGTATCGCCCTCTATCTGCCCCATCATTTCGAGGAGATAGCGCGAGTTAAAACCAATTTCAATCGGCGCAGAGGAATAAGCCACTTCGATTTCCTCGCTCGCCGCTTGGTCGCCACCACCAGCAGAAAGGGTCAGCTTTCCGCTTTCCAGAGCTATTTTTATCCCACGCGTTTTTTCTGATGAAATAACCGATACGCGGTCAACCGCTTGTGCAAATTTTTTGCAATCCACCTCAAGCAATTTGTCATTAGCGGAAGGAATAACGCGCTCATAATCAGGGAAATTGCCGTCAATCAACTTGGAAACTAAAACCGCATTACCATAAACAAAGCGGATTTTGCTGTCGGACAAGGAAACCGCAACATCGCCCTCGCTATTTTCCAATAGTTTGCGTAGCTCATAAATCGCCTTGCGCGGCACAATAACGCTAGGCATTCCGTCCGCACCCGCAGGCACAGCAACCTCAATTCGCGCTAAGCGATGCCCATCAGTCGCCACCGCTTTTAGCAATTTCCCCTCGCCCTCACCCGCCACATGCAGGTAAATCCCGTTCAGGTAATAGCGCGTTTCCTCGGTAGAAATCGCAAAGCTTGGCTTGCTGATAAGTGCCATACATTCGGCGGATTTCAGCGTGAAATTATGGCTTAAATCCCCTTCCGCCATCACAGGAAAATCATCAACAGGCAGGCAAGCCAGAGAAAAGCGCGACTGCCCGCTGCGGATAGAAATTTTTGCGCCATCATCGCTGGTTTCCAGCTCCACCTGCGAACCATCAGGCAGTTTGCGCACAATATCATAGAGCATCTGCGCGGGAACAGTGGTCGCCCCAGCATCCGCCACATTTGCTTCCAGTTTTTCAACGATGGCAATATCCATATCCGTTGCGGTGAGCGCGACTTCCGCGCCCTTCGCCTCAATTTTTATATTGGACAAAATGGCAATCGTCCCGCGTTTTTCCACCACCGACTGCACATGGGCAAGACTTTTAAGTAAATTGGCGCGTTCTATGGTTATTTTCATATTTTTTACTCATTTTACAGTTAATATTTGGAATATTTTGGAAAACTATAGCAGCCAAAATCAGCTTTGCAACAGCAACATTGCGTCTCTAAAAACTCCTTTTTATAATCTCGAAACATAATAATTTTGAGAATGATTATCAACTACAACCCAAAAAACACCCTATCACTTAGTTAAAACAAATAACCAATATTCTGCATTCCTCACCATCATAAGAGAACCTTAGCACAGAAAAAAATACACTGGTAGTGGCTCTTGCTCTTTATTTTATCGTCGTTAGAAACAGCCAAAGCCCTTAAAACCCCATAATTTCACAAAATATTTCACAAAAATCACTATATTAAGGCTTTGTTTTATGCTATAATTAGATAGATAAAATGCAATATATTCAGTGAGTTGTGAGCATGGAAGCAAAAGATGATTCAAAGCAACGCATAACTCTGCGCTTGCTGGCTTATTGGGAAAAGCTGCGCCTTGGTCGCGATATGCCCTCGCCTAGCGATATTAATGCAGATGATTTGCAGGATTTATGGGACTATTGTTTCATTATTAATCTTAAAGACTTTGACAAGGATTTGAAGGCGAAAAATTGCGACTATACTTATCTTGGAAAAGCGTTACAGACTAGCTGCCTTAATGCGTCAAACCCTGAAGCATCTGAAGAATCGCCGCTTAATTTCAAAAAACTATCAAAAAACTGCCTGAAAGCTATACAAAACTCATCCCCTTTATTAGATGAGGGGGAATTCGTAACCCCGCAGAATAATATAGTAAAATACCGCGAATGCCTGCTCCCCCTTGGTGAAAACGGGCGGATAGAGGCTATTTTGGGCGGAATGCGCTTCAGGCTCTACTGAAAAAGTTTTATAGTGAACCTGTTAAATTAGCTATTGACTTAGATGTTGCCTTACAATAAATTTCCATCTCTTTTTATTATGCAGTTGGCATTTTATATTTAAGTTTGGTACTAATTTTCTTATTTTTAAGGCGTTTATTTATATGCAGACCTATTCGGCAAAGCCGTCTGAAGTGACGAAAAAATGGCTGGTGATTGATGCAGATGGCGTGGTTCTTGGGCGTTTAGCCTCTGATATAGCCAAAATTCTGCGTGGAAAAAATAAAACCATTTTCACCCCACATATTGATACTGGTGATCATGTTGTAGTTATCAACGCTCAGAAGGTAAAACTTACTGGTAAAAAGCGTACCAACAAGCTGTATCACCGCCATACTGGTCATCCGGGTGGGATTAAAACAGTTACTCCAGAATTTATTTTGAACAGCCAATACCCTGAACGGGTTATTGAGAAGGCTGTTGAGCGCATGATGCCGAAGGAAAGCCCTCTGGCACGCGAACAGCTTGGTAAATTGCGTGTTTATGGTGGAGCAGAGCATCCGCACTCAGCGCAAACACCAGAAGTTTATGATTTTGCAGCAAAAAATCCAAAAAATAAGAGGTAATTAAAGTGGCTAAAGCAGAAACAAAAACCACCACAGTAGTAGTAAAAGCAGCGGCGAAAACCCCAACTAAGTCAGCGGTTCGCGCCCCAAAGAAAGAATCTTTTGGTGCTGACCCTAAGGAATTAATTTGCTATGGCACTGGTCGCCGTAAAAATTCTATCGCTCGCGTTTTCTTGAAGCGCGGCAGCGGTAAAATCACGGTAAATGGTCGTGAATTGGATGTTTATTTTGCCCGTCCCGTTCTTCGCATGATTATCAACCAGCCTTTTGGCGCGATTGATCGCATCGGTAATTTTGATATTAACTGCACAGTTGTTGGTGGCGGTCTTTCTGGTCAAGCGGGCGCAGTTCGCCACGGCATCAGCCGCGCTTTGGATGAGTATGATACAGTTTTCCATACCGCACTTCGTAAAGGTGGCTTCCTTACTCGTGATAGCCGTGTTGTTGAACGCAAAAAATATGGTCATAAGAAAGCTCGTCGTAGCTTCCAGTTCTCCAAACGCTAATCGTATTTTGGAAATATATAATACAAAAAGCACCAGAAATGGTGCTTTTTTGTTATACTCCAAATACTATACTCCCTGCCGCTTCTCTTCCAGCTCTAGCCAGCGGGTTTAGGCTTCTTCCAGCTTATGCTGAATATCCAATCAATCCAACTTCCACATTGACACACAGCCCCATGTTCCCGCTGCATCCTTATAATTTATTGGGTAGTATGTATTAGTGGCATATGTTCCACAATACCACGATGACGATACTTGTGTTAATTTTCCAGAATATGGTAATCCGTCATCAATTTTTGTGTCAAACTCTTTAGCATCAATAGGAAGCATCCCAGTTGGGTTAAAAACAGCAGAAATAGGACCATATGATCCATCTCCAGATTGTCCGCCAATACCTAAGAAATTGCCCGCTTTAATGTTTGGTGCTGACCATATATAAGGATAGTTATAAAAAATATCTATCAACATAGTACTACTATAAACACTAGGTAATGCATTAAAATTAGGATAAACCCCAAGGGCTGGTGACCATGGATGACCTGTTATGCAGCCAGTTTTTACTAATCCTGCTATAGTTAGCTGTTGGCAAACATATCTAATTTCATAACCTTCTATCATTCCATTTCCATGAGGGCTTGGCGACCATCCATCTGGGCTTTGCCCAAACAACGCTACGGAATCAGCGCAATCCCCAGGAATGCAATTATATTTTGTTTTGAAAGTGTTGTATGCTATTTCATATTCACCGTATTGGCTTACTAATGAGCGAAGTTCTGCTGAGTGAATCAAATCCTTACCCACCAAAACTCCGCCAATAATTAAGCCGATTATTACCAAAACAATTGAAAGCTCAACCAGAGTAAAGCCAGCTTTAATTTTAGTGATTTTTATTTGCAATATCTGCTTGACAACTAACCACAAAACCTGAAATTTTTGCTTTGCTTTGCTTTGCTTTGCCATTTTTATGTCCTCAGTTTGACTAAGCTTATTTATAGTCACAAACACTTATTGTACAAGTTAAATCAACCACCCGCCCTCTTCTCTTCCAACTCCAGCCAGCGGGTTTCAGCTTCTTCCAGCTCGTTTTGCAAATCGGCGAATTTGCGCGAGGAAGCGTCAAATTTCTGCGGGTCTTTGGTGTATAAATCCACATCCAAAAGTTCTTCGCGCAAAATTTTCATTTCTGCTTCCAGCTTTGAAATTTTCTGCGGTAGTTTTTCTAAATCATGGCGTTCTTTGCCTGAAAGATTTTTTGCATTTACGGGCTTTTGCGGCGTGATTTGCTGTGCATTAGCCGCCGCTTTCTTCTCCGCTGATTTCTTAGGGATTAGCGATTTTTTCTTTTCCGCATAGTCGCTATAGCCGCCGATATACCCCTCAACAACTGCATTCCCTTCAAACGCCAAAACTTCGGTCACGGTTCTGTCCAAAAAGTCACGGTCATGACTTACGATTATCAGCGTGCCTTTATAATCAGCTAGTAGTTCCTGCAACATATCCAGAGTGTTCATGTCCAGATCATTGGTTGGCTCATCCAAAATCAACACATTTCCGGGATTGGCGAGGAGCTTCGCCAGCATCAGTCGGTTTTGCTGCCCGCCTGAAAGTGTACTGACGCGGTTACGCGCCATTTTTGGGTCAAACATAAAGTCTTTTAAGTAGCCACAAACATGGATATATTTTTCCCTAGTGCCACCAAGAAAAACATGCTCGCCGCCATCGGGGCAGAGCGTTCCCCACAAGGTTTCTTCGGGGTTCACCCCGCTGCGGGCTTGGTCAAAATAGGCGATTTCAATGGTTTTTCCGCGGAAAACCCGCCCGCTATCTGGCTCAATATCGCCAGTCAGAAGCTTGATGAAAGTTGATTTTCCTGAGCCATTTTTGCCCAAAATTCCTATTCTATCGCCACGAAATATCCGCAGATTAAAATCTTTGAGTATGGGCAAAGTTTCTTCGCCGCGGGTAAAAGATTTATTCACTGATTTGAATTCAACAATCATTTTGGAGACTTGCGTCGGCGACATTGTATCCAGATTTATTGATTGCAATCGCTGGTTATACGCCGCTTTGTCAGCTTTCAGCTTATCGCGCAGCTTGAAAAGTTCGCTCAGGCGGCGTTGATTGCGTTTGCGTCTGCCGCTCACTCCGCCCTGCGTCCAGTCCACTTCGGCGGCGAGTTTCTTTTGCATATTTTGCAATTCTCGCGCTTCCTGTTCAACTATTTGCTCCGCCCATTCTTCGAAGTTTTTATAGCCATCGGGACAAGTTCTAATCATCCCCTTATCTATCCAAAAAACCTTGCGCGAAACCGCCGCCAAAAATGCGCGGTCATGACTAACACACACCAGCGCACCGCGATAGGCGGAGAGATATTTCTCCAACCATTCAATACCCCCGAGATCCAAGTGATTGGTGGGTTCATCAAGCAATAAAATATCAGGCTCAGCAACCAAGGCGCGGGCAAGAGCGGCGCGACGAAGCTGCCCGCCAGAAAGATTTTCCATAGTGGCGTTTATCTGCAAATCGAGAGGCTCGATTACAATATCAGCAAGGTGATGCTTATCATCGGTTTGCTCGGCTTTAGGCAGCCCAGACATAACAAACTGATGCACCGTGTCGCTCGGGTTATAATCCACGCTCTGCGCGAGGTAGCCAATGCTAGTATTTGGCAGCAAAAATCTTGTGCCTTTATCTTGGTCAATCTCGCCAAGGATTAGGCGCATCAGAGTGGTTTTTCCCGCGCCATTTTTGCCGACAAGGCAGATTTTATCACCGTCGTTAATGTGCATCCGCAGGTTTTCAAACAGTGGCTTCCCGCCAAACTGCACGCAAATATTTTCTAAACTTATAAGAACGGCTTCAGCCATGTTTTTTGAAAATCTCTCTATTAAAAATCGGGATTTTCATAATAAGCTGGTGGGCGAACACCGCGCACACGCTCGGTGAGGATACAGCGCATACTCGGGCGCGATTTCATTAGCGCATACCAATTTTGCGCCATTTTGTTATAGTTCCAATCCACATCACCCAAATAATCAAGAGCGGAAATATGTGCGGCAGCGGCGAGATCAGCCAGCGTCAGAGTGTCCCCCGCCAGAAAATACCTCTCCCCAGCCAAATAACCTATATAATCCAAATGGTAAAGTATGTTTTGTTTGCCGATACGGATAGCGGCGGAATTTGGCTGCCCTTCGTCAAAATATTGCTTAAAAGCCTTTTCAAACAATACATTACGGGTGACTTCATAGTCAAATTTATGGTCAAACCAATCAATAAGACGGCGCACTTCAGCGCGTTGGGCTGGGCTTCTGCCCAATAATTTGTTGAATTCGTAGGTTTCATCCAAATATTCGGTTATGGCGTACGCGCCAGAAACCACAGTGCCATTTTCTTCAACTAAAACAGGAACTTCGCCAGCTGGATTAAGAGCAAAAAACTCCAGATTACGATCCCACGGATTTTCCTGCACCAGATCGAAATCAAGATGTTTTTCCTTCATCATCATCCTGATTTTCCTACAGAATGGGGATAATGGGGTGTGATACAGAAGGCGCATATTTGAGGTCGTGCTTTGGCTGGCTAAAAATTAACTATTGACGGAGGTTACGCCGCATTTTGAAACTTGAAAAGCGATTTTTTAGGCTTTTTGCGTTGCCGTAAATATCTTTGCTCATATAGCCCTGACTGACTGTGGATAACTTGTTTTTTGCCCCTATAAAAGCTATGAAAAACAAGGCTTGCAGCCAAATCAAAGAAAAGTGATTTTGGGTGAGATTTTGCCTTGACGAACGAAAAAAATATATCTAGCTTGAAAGACCAACGAGGAAAAAACCAATTATTAACAATTTCAAATTGAAAACGGAATAAAAAAAATGGCAAATCATAAGTCGTCTGAAAAACGCATCCGTCAAACGGAAACTAAAACCGAGGTGAACCGCATCCGCGTTAGCCGCATCCGCACTTTTATCAAAAAAGTGGAAACTGCAATCGCCTCTGGCAAACAGGACGATGCTAAGCTTGCTCTTAAAGAAGCGCAGCCTGAAATCATGCGCGGCGTTAGCAAAGGCGTTGTGAAAATGGGAACGGCTTCTCGCAAAATCAGCCGCCTTTCTGCACGCATTAAAAAGCTGGCTGCTTAAGTTTCTAAATAATTTATATTGCTAATAATAATTTTCAACCGCTGGCTAACAAGCGGGCGTTATTGTTTTGTCTTTTTTTAACGGGTTTATGTTGGTTTTCTGTGGGTTTGTGGAGCAATTAGCTTATGGTTCTTATCGCGTCAAGTAGGCTTGGTGATTTAGAATATGCTGGCGAAATTTCACCAAGCGCGGCGTATGATTTTATTAGTAAAACCCCTTCCCTTGTCGTTGATGTTCGTACAGCCCCAGAGTGGCAGTTTGTCGGAGTTCCCGACCTCTCCGCCACCGTTAGTCAGTTACTTAACTTATCATGGAAAACCTATCCGAATTTTGCTATCAACGCTCAATTTGCTGATGTGTTAGCAGCACAACCAAATATAAACAAAGACACCCCCCTATTCTTCCTTTGCCGCTCTGGTGGTCGTTCGCTTGATGCGGCGGTGGCGATGACCGCTCTGGGCTATCAATATTGCTATAATATTACGGGTGGTTTTGAAGGTGACCCAAATGAAAACGGCAAGCGCGGGACGAAAAATTGCTGGAAATCTGCTAGTCTACCATGGGGGCAAGCATGAGCGAAGCCGCCACCTTGCAACAGCTGCAACCAAAAAATCAAACACTGGATGATTTGCTACTCTCCGCTTGGCATCGCGTTAGTGCAAAGCTGGCATTGAAATATGGTGATGCAGTGTTTCGCAGTTGGCTTGCGCCAATCCGCTTTATGGAAACGGCGGAAGGTCGCGTGAAGCTTAGCGTTCCCACGCGGTTTATGCGCGAATGGATAAATAAAAACTACATTGAGGAAATAAAATCGGCGTGGATGCAGGAGCAAGTTTCCGAGGGCTTCGCGCTGGAACTTATCGTGGTTGAAGCGAGTACGCAAAACACCGCCGCCAAGCCTGAGACTTTCAGCGTTCTAACTCCACAAAGCTGGCAGGCAGAGCCGTCACCAGCTGGTGCTGCACCACTTGAAATAGCTCCATTGGAAATAGACATCCAGATGGGCGCAGCCCTCGACCCGCGCTATACTTTTGAAAATTTCGTGGTTGGCAAACCAAACGAATTGGCACATGCGGCGGCGCGGCGGGTGGCGGAAACGGCAGAAGTTGTGCAAGGCTGCAACCCTCTGTTTCTTTATGGTGGTGTTGGCTTGGGCAAAACCCATTTGATGCACGCCATAGCATGGCATATCCGCACTAACAATCCAGAGCGCAGGGTTCTGTACCTCTCAGCGGAAAAATTCATGTATCAATTCATCCGCGCCTTGCGCTTTAAGGAAGCATTGGCGTTTAAGGAGCATTTCCGCTCGGTTGATGTTCTAATGATTGACGATGTGCAGTTTATAAGCGGCAAAGACTCCACGC
>SXGU01358615.1_pt1 | contig 13733 bp, 13 predicted proteins | sample 3174531 | NCBI WGS metagenome assembly SXGU01 (sample SAMN11356863, study PRJNA531348) | freshwater metagenome | isolation source: freshwater sample F1-140 | place: China: Fuxian Lake, Yuxi | collected 2017-12-25 | reverse complement strand
TCCGAAAAATTCGCCCGCTTGATTGCAGGTTTCTTCTTTTCGACATCACTCGAAATTTACTCGAATTTATATATTTATTTTGCATTTCTACTCATTTGTTTCCAAGCGCATTTAATATCTGCCGGCGAATAACTCAACCCTCAAAAATCCGAAAAACAGCCTTCGCATTTTATTTTAAAGCGCGGATGACCGATCCGGCTTTTATTTTGGCGTCTGTTTTAATAGTCTGTATAAAACAAAATAAATTTAACGAACAATTATATGCAAGATAAAACTGTTGTCATCACCGAAAAAGACGGCGCATACACAATACAAAACAACGGAATTGCGGAATTTGCCTTGCTGGGCATTTTGGAATGCATCGTTTTTGAAATGAAAACAGCCCGGCGCGAAAGTCCGATTGACAAAAATTTGCCGGAAAAATCTGAGCCGGTCGCCGAATCGAATGCGGCGGCGGTTTCCGTCTCCGCGCCGCCTTCAACCGTACCGAATGCCGCCGCCGCTGACATCAGAACGCGCATCGGAAACGCCGTTAAAGCGATTAGAGATTTGGGCGGACAAGTGCCCGATTTTGACGCCGACCAAGCGAGCATTGAAGAATTACAGGAAGAATTATCCGTTTTAACCGAGCAGTATAAACGCTTGAAAAGTTCAAAAACGCCGAAGAAATAATTCAGTAAATTGAAAACGAAAAGCTGCGAACAAAGCGCGGGAGCGGTAAATTTCGGCAATCTATCCAAACCGCCGCGCATCGCCAAAAACCGTTTTTTACGTCAAGGGTTCAAGTCAAAAGGGAGATATAAAAATGAAGATCAACAATCACCGCAAAAATCGGACAGTCAATCGGTTTCGTTTATTTTTACTTTCACTCGCCGTTTTCTTCATATTGAGCGGCAGCAATCTGATCAGCGCCGCGACTGTTCCGAGCGGATTTACCGATTCGGTTGTAGTCAACGGATTATCCAGCCCGACGGCGATGGCTTTCGCGCCTGACGGCAGACTTTTTATCGCGCAGCAAGCGGGACGTTTGCGCGTCGTCAAAAACGGCGCGCTGCTCGCCACTCCGTTTTTGACCGTATCCGTCAATTCTTCGGGCGAGCGCGGTTTGCTCGGCGTCGCTTTCGACCCGAATTTTGCCGCCAATCAGTTTGTTTATATTTACTACACGACGGCGACCGCGCCAGTTCACAACCGAATCAGCCGTTTTACCGCTTCGGGCGATGTCGCGGCGGGCGGCGAAACCGTTATTTTAGACCTTGATAATCTGAGCACGGCGACCAATCACAACGGCGGAGCCATTCATTTCGGCGCGGACGGAAAACTTTACGCCGCCGTCGGCGACAATGCGACGAGAGCCAACGCGCAAACGCTTTCGACGGTGCACGGAAAAATGCTGCGTATTAATCCGGACGGTTCCATTCCGGCGGATAATCCGTTTTTCAATCAAACGAGCGGAAATAACCGCGCGATTTGGGCGCTCGGACTGCGCAATCCATACACTTTTTCGTTTCAAAACGGTGCGAGCCGAATGTTCATCAACGATGTCGGCGAGGGAACAAGAGAAGAAATTAACGACGGAATTGCCGGTTCAAACTACGGCTGGTCGCTTTGCGAAGGCGCTTGCAACCCGACGAATCCGAGTTATCGCGATCCGATTTATTCGTACTTGAATGACGGTTCAACCTGCGCGATTACGGGCGGCGCTTTTTATAATCCGCGACTCGCATTTTTCCCTGCGTCTTATGTCGGCGATTACTTTTTCGCTGATTTCTGCGGCGGCTGGATCAAAAAACTCGACCCGGCAAACGGCAACAGCGTCGCTGATTTTGCGACCGGAATAGCCGCTCCGGTTGATTTGCAAGTTTCCGATGACGGCAGCCTTTATTACCTGGCGCGCGGCAACGGCTCGGTCGGCAGAATTAGTTTCGCCGCGCCGCCAACCGCCGCCGGAATTAAAGTGTCGGGCAGAGTAACGACGGCATCAGGCAGAGGAATCGTTAACGTCTTTGTGACGATGACCGATTCGGCAGGAAACGAACGCACAGCGAGAACGACGAGTTTCGGTTATTATCATTTTGACGATGTCGCCGCGGGCGAAACGATTACGCTGACCGCAAAAGCGAAACATTTCAGATTCAACCAGCCGTCAATCGTCAGAACGACCGGCGAACAAATTGCGGACGCCGATTTCGTCAGCGAACAGTAAGCGAATTTGATTAAAAAAGACGCTTTTTCGATTTGATTCGGTTTCTGAAATTAGCGTTCGGAAACCGAATCGTTCAAATTCTCGTCTCGCTCAATTTATGAAGGTTACACTTATTACAGGCGCATCCGGCGGAATCGGTGAAGCGTTCGCGCGGCGTCTGGCGGCGGAAAAACACAATCTTTTTCTAATTGCGCGTACCGAAAAAAGACTTCACGAATTGTGTGATGAATTGATGCTCGAACATCAAATTACCGCGCATTATCTTGCGCTCGATCTTAACGACGACGACGCCGACCGCAAAGTTTACGCCGAAGCCGAGCGTCATCAAATGGAAGTCGAATGGTTGATTAATAACGCCGGTTTCGGTTCGATGGGCGAATTTTCCCAGATGGATCTGGAACGCGAACTGGAAATGATTAATCTTAACGTTTCGGTTCTGGTCGCGCTCACGCATCGTTTTTTGCACGGAATGCGCGCGCGAAAAAGCGGAACGATTATCAACGTCGCTTCGACCGCCGGTTTCCAGCCCGTGCCGTTTATGGCGACTTATGCGGCGACCAAAGCGTTTGTTCGCTCATTTTCCGAGGCGATTGCCGAAGAAAATCGCCCGCACAATATTACCGTGACCGCGCTTTGTCCGGGACCGACGGACACGAATTTCTTTAACGTCGCCGACGCTAAACCGTTGCAGGTTAAAGGAATGCAGTCGCCCGAAGCAGTCGTTGAGACGGCGCTCAAAGCCGTCAAAAACAAAAAAGCGTCGGTTATTTCCGGCTGGACGAATTACGCGGGCGCGGTTTTAGGAACATTCGCGCCCAACCAATTGATTACGAAAACCATCGGAAATGTTCTGCGCCCGAAAATCGAAAAGAAATAAAAAAGAAATAAGTATTGGCTGAAATGAAATTAACCGTTCTCGGCAGCGGCTCGACCGGCAACGCCGTTTTAATCTGCACCGAAAAAACAAAAGTTCTCGTTGACTGCGGTTTGAGCGCGAAGGAAACTTTGCGGCGGATGGCGCAAGTCGGCGTTGACTGCGCCGATTTGAACGCGATTATCATCACGCACGAACATTCTGATCACGCGTGCGGTCTGCGCGTTTTTTTGAAATCGGTTGATTGTCAGGTTTACATCTCGGAAGCGACGGAAAATTCCTACTACACGACGCGCAAAAACGTTAAAGACGTGGCGAGCGAAGCCGTTAAACGACGCGACGCGCTGAAAAATCGTATCGAAAAAATCGAGTCGAGCGTTGATTTCCGCATCGGCGACATTGATTTTGAACCGTTCAGCGTGCCGCACGACGCGGCGGACAATTTCGGTTTCGTCGCCGTTAACGACGGCGTGCGCGTTGCGACTTTGACCGATTTGGGCTGTCTGACGACGCTCGTCAAGGAAAAACTTCAGGGCTGCGACGCGATTGTCATCGAATCGAATCACAGCCGCGATATGCTGCGTGCCTGTCCGCTTTACAGTTGGGATTTGAAACAAAGAATTATGGCGCGCACCGGACATTTATCGAACGAAGATTTGTCCGAATGGCTGACCCACGAATTCGACGGCGCGGCGCGGCACATCGTTCTCGCGCATCTTTCCCAGCGCGCCAACGAACCGCATCTCGCCCGTCTGATGGCGCAAACCGCTCTGCAAATGCGCCCGTCATTGTTCAAAGCGGAAACAAAAATCACGCTTTCGCATCACAAAGAACCGACTGATTGGATTGGATTTTAAAAAAAAACAGCCGCAAAGATTCGCAGAAAACACAAAAAATTATTCGCCGCTTTTATTTTGTTTTTTGAGCATTTTTGCGGCTGTTCTACTAAATATAAGTTTAAGCAAATACTTAGTTTCAGAGTGTAATGACAGCGTGGAAACTTTTGCGCTGCGAATTAATCGCTTTTCGCTGTCATTTCGTCTCGGGTCTCTTTTTCTACTGCTTCAATGGCGAAAAATTTGATCGGTCGAAAGCGAGTTTTATTCTGTTTTTCAATCTTTTTTTTCACTGTCATCCGGCAAAAGACGCAGCTTTTTCAGCAATTCGTCGAATCTGACATCGTCGCGAACTTTATCGAAATGCGGGTCAACCTTCAGATGGATAAGCTGGTTCGTCCGCTCGTCGAAAGCTTTTCGCAGCCATTCAAAAACTCGGTCTTGCTCGTCAAGAGCTTCGTAAAGCGCGGCGACCGTATACGGGCTGATGTGATTGGCTTCCGATAGCCGGAGCAGCTCTTCTAAAACTTTAATCGCTTCGGTTTTAAGTCCGGTCATCGCGTAAATTCGCCCCAGACCGACCAACGCCCATTGACGGGCGATGTCGTTTCGTTCGGCTACTTTGAGCAGCGCGGTCGTCGCGCGAAAACTCTCGTTCTGCGCTTCGTAAATGTTTCCGAACGTCAGCAGTGCCGGACTGAAATTCGGGTCTTTTTCGATAACCGGCTGAAGACACGCGAGCGCCTCGTCGAATTTTCGCCAGTAATAATAAAGACGCGCCAGCGAAACCGGCAGAATCAGCGAAAGCGGATCGAGTTCCAAAGCACGGCGCAGAATTTCTTCCGCTTCTTCAAATCTTTCGAGCGCGATCAAAAGCTCGTTGTAAACGGTAAAAGCCTCGACATTGTCGGGTTTCAGCTCGACGGCTTTTTTCAGCGCGGTTTCGGCTTCGTCGAATTCCCAATCGTGAAACGTTTTGATCGAACCGAGAATGACAAGCGCTTCCGCCGCATTTTCGTCGAGCCGGAGCGCCGTTGCCAGCGCTGCTTTTATCTGCGGAACGGCTTCGGCGGCGGGCATTGCGCCGTATAAGCGCAGCAATTCGTAACAAGCGGCGATCTCGATGTGCGCGGGCGCGAAATCGGGATTGATTTCAACGGCACGCCGCGCGTGGAAAAAAGCTTTTTCAAATCCTTCTGCGGTGTGCAGAAGACGAAAATTCTTCGCTTTTAAGTATTCCTCATAAGCATCTTCGTATTCCGAAAACGAAGATTTGCCGTTTAAGCCTTCAGCCTGTCCGTTTTCTGATTTTCTGACTTCGCCGGTGAAACGATAGCCGCGTTTGGAAATGTTTTCGATAAGATGCCCATCGGCTCCGCTTGTGGCTCTGCGCAAAAGATAAATCGTCTGCGTCAGATTTGATTCGGAAACGACGACATCCGACCAGAGCGCGGTCATCAGTTCGCGCTTTTCGATGATTCTTCCGGGATTTTTCAGAAAGATTTCGAGCGCTTCGATTGCTTTCGGAGGCAGCGCAACGACTTCATCGCCGCACAGAAGCCGCCTTTTTTTGATATTGAAACAAAAATCGCCGAATTTGTAGGAAGATTCTTCAGACATACGCAAACGGAAAATTGAGAAAAATTGAGATTTTTCTCAAAGATTAGATAGTATATTTGAGTTTTTCACCTTAAAGCAACGTATTGCACATTCAGAAAACTTTAAAGATAATCGGCGTTATTAATTTATGCGGAAAGTGAAATTGTACGTGTTGGTATTTTTGACGATCGCGGCGTTTTCAGCCATTAAAATAAATTCTCAAACAATCAAACGAAACGGATTATTCTCGTTTTTAGCGGCACCTGAAAATTTGTTTGTCGTAACTACTCCGAGCGTTGTTTCAATCACGCGCGCGAGCGGCAATCCGTCGCGCTGGCATCACACGGTTAATTACACTGTGACGTTTACCGAAGCCGTGACGGGCGTTGAGGCGAGCGATTTTGCTTTGACGACGACCGGCGACATCATTCAATCGCCGCCGAACTCGCCGCTTTCGCTGCCGCGCGTTTTGAGCGTTGCGGGCAGCGGCGCGACTTATACAATCGCCGTTTATACGGGAACTTGGGGAACTTTGGGGACGAAAGCCGGAACGCTGCGACTCGATTTGACCGATGACGATTCGATCACCGGCGCGGGCGGCGAAACGCTCGGCGGCGCGGGCGCGGGCAACGGAAATTTTACGAGCGGCGAAGTTTACGATTTAGCCGTTAAAAGTCTGGCGATGAGAGTAGAGCTCGCTACGCCGTCGAACGCATTAGTGAGCGAGGGTTTTCTGCCGCGCGCGTCCGGCGGCACCGATCCCTGCGCGCAAAATTCGTCTTTAAGAAATGATCTAGGAGAACTTCCGCCGATCACGATGCTTGACGGTCGCTACACGCAATACCAAGCGGTCAGCTTTAACGGGCGGATTCACCGGCTTTTCAATCAACCGACCGAGTTTTTGTTCGCCGGCGCGCGCGACAGCTCATTTGCCGCCACATTATATCTCGCAAACGTCGGAAGCCTCGGCATTTCGCGTCCGGTCGGCATCTCGATGCTTATCAATTCGCGCGAACGCTTTACCTATAATGCCGCCGACGACAGCTTTTATTACGGCACAAAAATCGTTTCTTTCCCGCGACACTCGACTTTTCGCATTGACTTTCAATACGGCGGCTACGTTGATTACGTGCCGAACGCCGACGAAACTTACACCTGGACGACGGTTTCCGCGAGTGGCGTGCGTACCGTTTTTACCGTGATTGTTCCGGATGCAACCGCGCCGCCGACGCTTGACGCGCCGAACCTTTATTCGTCGAGCGACGACGGCGCCAGTTCCTGCGACGACGTTACGAGCATTGACACGAACTTAAAGTTCGCTTATTTCGCCGATCCGAACGCGGAAATTCAACTGCTGCGCGACGGCGCGGTCGTCGGAGCAGCAACAACCGCGGCAAACGGCGAAGGCGTCGTCACGGATGAAGGAGTTGTGCCAGCCGGAATTCACGCCTACACGCTGCGGCAAATCGTCGGCGGAACGCCGCGAAACGTTTCCTATGAGCCGCGCAGCGTGACGGTTCGCTCCAGAATTCCGGCGACCGTCACTGCCGATCAAGCGGAAACGCAGAGCGATCCTGCCGCGGCTTCGCCGGTCAATTTCACTGTCAGATTCAGCGAACCCGTCACCGGATTCGACGCTGGCGACATAATCATCGGCGGCACGGCAGTCGGCGACTTTAACGATCAAATAACCGTCACCGGCAGCGGCGCGGATTATCAGATTAGCGTCGGCACGCAAAACACGCGGCGCAACGGCGCGCTTTCGGTCAGCATTCCGGTAAACGCCGTCACCGGCACGATCTCGGTTTCAAACAGCGCTTCAACGAGTACGGACAACATCGTCACGCTCGCTTTGCCGGACGCAGACGGCGACGGCGTGACCGATTCTTTCGATGCCTGCCCGAACACCGCAAGCGGAGTTTCGGTCAACGACGCCGGATGCGAAACGGAACAGTGTTTCGCCGCGCCCATTGAGATGAATCACTGGTATGCGGCGAATGAAAACGTTCCCGTAAATTACGCCGATGCGAATCGCGCCGGCGAAATCTACGGCGGCGTTAATTTTATTCAGGGAAGATTCGGACGCGCATACAGTTTTGACGGCAGCGGGCGGGTTTTAACTTCGCTGACGCCCGCCAATACTCTGCCGTCAACTTATGCGGCGTGGGTCAAACCCGCGCTTCGCAACGATGCCGCCGATTTTCCGAATAACGTCGTCAGCACCGACCGCGTCGGATTTTACGGACACGGTTTCGGTCTTAACGTATTTCCGGGCGGTTCGCAGTTAAAGGTCGAGTATAATGACGGCTTTCGCGTCGTTCCGGACGTTTCGTTTAATGCCGGCGAATGGTATCACATCGCTGTCGTGTACACTTCGGGCAACGTTAAAACTTATGTCAACGGAGATTTGGTTGACGACTACAATTTTACGCAGGGCGCGGCGGAAGAGTGGGATGCCTTTTGGATCGGCTTTCATAACTTAAACGCTGCCGATTCCGGCGCGTTGTTCAGGGGCGCAATTGATGAAGTGCAGGCATTTAGCCGCGCGCTTTCGCCGGTTGAAATCAAAGCGATTGCCGCCGCCAATTCATTCGGCGTTTGCTATCCGGCAGCCGTCGCGCCGATTGTCACTTCGATTGCGCGCGTTCCCGATAATCAGAACAGATCGGCGGCTTTGACCTCAACCGTTGATGTCGCCGTCGTTTTCAGCAAGCCGGTCACCGGCGTTGACGCGGGTGATTTTGTGTTGACGACGACCGGAAGCGTCAGCGGCGCGGCTATTTCGAGTGTTTCCGGCAGCGGTTCGAGCCGCACTGTGAGCATCAATCGCGGAACCGGCGCGGGAACCGTCAGGCTTGACGTGATTGATGACGACACAATTACCGATGCTGCTAACAATCGGCTCGGCGGAACCGGAATCGGCAACGGAAATTTCACCGGCGGCGAAGTCATCACGCTGCTCGCTCCGACGGCGGCGGCGGTAAACATTAGCGGCAGAATCGTCGGTTCGTCCGGTCGAGGCATTTCGGGAATGCTTATTTCTATAACGGACGCAAGCGGAGATACGAGAATCGCTCATACCAATCCTTTCGGCTTTTATCACTTTGAAAAAGTTCAGGCAGGAACAATTTACGTTATCAGATCGCAACACAAACGCTTCAGTTTTACGCCGCAGGCAATCATTGCGACTGAAGAATTGAACGAATTGAATTTTGTAGCCCAGATTAAATGATTATCATTCATTAATGGACGGCTTATTTAATTTGCCAAGTTGATTTCTTTCTGCTTGATGACAAAACTAACCGAGCAGAATTCTTAAAAGATTGGAATTCTATTAAGCTGAAATTGCTGATGCTCTTACAAGCAACTTATGCCTTTCATAGTAATAGCGATTGCCAATCGTTTCTTTAATTTTGACTCACCCGCGCTCGACTTGTCCGTTCGTCCACGACCGGTCAACTTTCGTCAACTGATGTTCGATTTTATGTTGAAAGTGGAGTTTGTCTTAAAGTGTTTTCTTGATGATTTATGTTGTGCATTTTACGCCGTCATCACACTCTGAAACTAAATACCTAACCGACTCCGCGAAAGCTTTTGCGGTGAAGCGAACACGAGCCGTGTTGTTTGAGGGCGTCGTAATGCGCTTTCGTGCCGTAGCCGACGTGTTTGGCGAAACCGTATTCTGGGTAAGTTTCGTCGAGTTTTTTCATCAAATCGTCGCGGTAAGTTTTGGCGATAATCGAAGCGGCGGCGATGGATGCGGAAATGGCGTCGCCTTTGATAATGGCTTTTTGCGGCGTGGAAATTTCTTTTAACTGCACGGCGTCAATCAGTAAAAAATCCGGTTTTGGATCGAGATTTTCAATCGCCGCGCGCATAGCTTTTTTTGTTGCCTGCAAAATGTTGATGCGGTCAATTTCGTCGGCTTCGACTTGCGAGATGGAAATGGCGATTGCCGTTTCGCGGATTTGCGCGTCAATTTCGAGGCGTTTTTTTTCCGAAAGTTTTTTGGAATCGTTTAAACCTTCGGGCAAAGGTTGCGATAAATCGAGAATGACGGCGGCGGCGACAACCGCGCCGGCGAGACAGCCGCGTCCGACTTCATCAACGCCCGCGATGAAACGAAAACCTTCGGCGCGCGCCTGATTTTCAAAATCAATTCCGATTGTCATAAAATTTTTTTTATAAAAATGAAAATAGAACGCGGATGAAGCGGATCGAGTGGATTTTCACGGATTTGTTTTTGGCAAATTATCCGCGTATATCTGCTTGATCCGCGTCATCCGCGTTCTATTTATGTTAGTAAAAACTATTTTTTAGCAGCGGCTCTCGCAGCGTCTTTGTTGCGCGTGTCGAGTTCTTTAATACGCGCTGCTTTTCCGCGTAAGTTGCGCAAGTAGTAGAGTTTCGCACGGCGAACTTTACCGCGGCGAACCACGTCAATGTGGTCAATAACCGTTGCGTGCAGCGGGAAAATGCGTTCGACGCCGACGCCGAAACTTACTTTTCTGACCGTGACGGTTTCGCGCGCGCCGCCGTGTTTGCGGGCGATAACGACGCCTTCAAAAATCTGCAGGCGTTCTTTGTTGCCCTCTTTGATGCGGACGTGAACTTTGACCGTATCGCCCGATTTGAAGCCGGGAATATTGTCGCGTAATTGCGTTTGTTCGATGTTATCTAAACGATTCATTTTATTTTCAGCGAGAGGTGACGTTTCAAAGTTTTACTCGTTTTATTTATTTGTAAAACCTCGAACTATTCACTTGCAGCTATTCTCCTTTATTTAGTAAATCTTTTCTGAATTTTTCGGTCTTTTCGAGCGCTTTTTTTCGGCGCCATTTCTCAATTTCGGCGTGATTGCCGTTTAACAAAACTTCCGGCACAAGCATTCCGCGAAAATCCGCCGGACGCGTGTAATGCGGGCAATCCAAAATTCCATCGGAAAACGAATCATTTTCCGCACTCGTTTCGCTGCCCAAAGCGCCGGGCAAAAGTCTGACGATTGTGTCAGTGATGACAATCGCCGCCGGTTCGCCGCCGGATAAAACGTAATCGCCGATGGAAATTTCGTCGGTCACCAGCGCATCGTTAACGCGTTCGTCAACACCTTCGTATCGTCCGCAAATCAAAACGATGCGGTCGGCATCTCCAGCCAATTCGCGCGCCACAGCCTGTCTGAAAACTTTTCCCTGCGGCGACAATAAAACAACGCGCGTGCGCGGCGGGTAACTTTCCTTGGCGCTCGTCCCGAGCAGATTTTCAATCGCGTTAAAAATCGGTTCCGCCTTCAAAACCATTCCGTCGCCGCCGCCAAACGGTCGGTCATCAGTCATTCGATGTTTATCGGTCGTGTACTCGCGAATGTCGTGAACGTTGATTTCGACGATTTCCGCCAAACGCGCGCGACGGATTATTCCAAAATCAAAGACCTCGCGAAAAAATTCGGGAAAAATTGTTAAAACATCAATACGCATTTTGGATTTTAGATTTGAATTTTGGATTCGAGAAATATCACAAAATCTAAAATCCGAACGTCTAAAATTCAAGCAAGCCTTCGGGCGCGTCAACTCGAATCAATTTGTTTTCAACGTCAACTTCGATGCAGATCGCTTCGGCGAACGGGATCAAATATTCTTTTTCGTCATTTTCCACGACTAGAATCTCCGTTCCGCCCGTGCGCATAATTTCTTTGACGCGTCCGATGCGCTCGCCTTCGACGGTTTCAACCGCACAATCTTCAAGCTGCCAATCGAAATACTCGTCTGATTCAAGCGCGACCGCTTCGGTTTCGGGAATACAAATTTCGCAATCGCGCAGAGTTTCCGCTTGTTCGACCGAATCGTAGCCGGCAAATTTCAGAATGATGCGGTCTTTTTGAAACCAAAACTTTTCAAGCGTCAATTCTGAGATTTCAGTCGTACCGCCTAGTGCGTAAACTCGCTCTAAGTCATCGAATCGCTCGGGGAAATCCGTCAGCACATCGGCAACAACTTCGCCGCGCAGCCCGCGCGTTTTAGTAATTTTAGCGATGGCGACTAAATCTTCCATAACAAAAGTTGGCGGGAAATTGCAGAGTTGCAGGTAGTTTCAGAAAGTAAAAAGCGGTTAATCCTTCATTTCTCTAAACTTTCTGGTACTTTCTGTAAACTTTATAACTTCCTGCTAACTATTCAACGATGTCGAGCGTGAATCGTTTTCCGTGTTTTTGTCCGGCGTAAAAAAGCAGACTACGAATCGCTTTGACCGTGCGCCCTTCGCGCCCGATGATTCTGCCCATATCGCCTTCGCCGACGCGCACGCGAAAAACGGTCGAGCGTCCGTCGGAATTTTCCGACACCTCGACCGCATCGGCATTGCCGACGAGCGACTTGACGATTTTTTCGATTGCTTCTTTCATTTTTATGACGCGGCGAACAAAAATCAAAAAGCGCGAAGACATTTGCAGCTCACGCTTTTCACGACAAAAAACTATTCTGCCGCCGCAGTTTCCGCTTGTGCCGGATTGTTTTTAATCAAGCTTGCAACCGTTTCAGTCGGCTGCGCGCCGACTGAAAGCCAATATTGAACACGGTCGTGTTTCAAATTGATTTCCGCCGGATTCATCATCGGATTGTAGGTGCCGACGTTTTCGATGTATTTGCCGTCGCGTTTGCTGCGTTTTTCTTTGACCACGAGGCGGTAAAAAGGTTTTCCCTTCGCGCCCATTCTCATTAAACTGATTGCTAACATATTTTTAGTGCTGAAGAACAAGGAACAAGCGATAGGGAACAGCTTCCGCTTTTTCCTCAATCACTCGTTCCTCGTTCCTATTTCCTCTTTTTGTGTCTTTTCTTTTTCTTCAATTTTTTCGACAAAGAATCTCGCGCTTCGTCGTAATTATTATCAAAATCTTCCGCGCCGCCATCGTTGCCGCTGCCGAACATTCCGCCTAAGCCGCCTATTCCGCCGCCCAAAAGTCCGCCGAGTCCGCCGCCCATTCCGCCCATCGCTTTGCCGGCGAGTTTTGAGAAAAGTCCGCCGCGATTCATCTGCTGCATCATTTTCTTCATCTGCTCGTATTGACGAAGCAAACCGTTGACGTCGGAAATCGTCATTCCCGAACCGCTGGCAATACGCGTTTTGCGGCTCGCATCAATGATTTTATGATTTTGCCGTTCGGCTTTGGTCATCGAATCAATAATCGCTTCGGTGCGCTTCATCTGCGCTTCGACGAGCAACGATTGTTCATCGGTGATTTGCATGCCGCCGGTCATTTGTTCGGGCAGCATTTTCATCAGCTTCGACATCGAGCCGAGCTTTTTGAATTGTCCGAGCTGATTGCGAAAATCTTCAAGCGTAAACTGATTGCTCGTCATTTTTTCGAGCTGTTTCTGCGCTTCGTCTTCGCTGATTTTGCCTTGAACTTCTTCGATGAGCGATAAAACGTCGCCCATTCCTAAAATTCTCTGTGCAATTCTGTCAGGATAAAACGGCTCAATCGCGTCGTATTTTTCGCCGACGCCGACGAATTTGACCGGCTGACCGATCACTTGTTTAATGGACAAAGCCGCGCCGCCGCGCGCGTCGCCATCCATTTTCGTCAGAATGACGCCGGTGATTCCGACGCGGCGATGAAATTCTTCCGCCGAACGAACCGCGTCTTGTCCGGTCATCGCATCAGCGACAAACAAAACTTCCATCGGACGCGTTTCGGATTTGATTTGTTCGAGCTCGACCATCAACTGATCGTCAATGTGCAGACGACCCGCCGTGTCAATCATCAACGTGTCGAATCCGGTTTCCTGCGCGTAACGCATTGCGCCGCGCACGAGCGTCATCGGATCGTTCGTTTCTTTGTCCTGATAAACCTGAACGCCGACCGCGCCGCCGACCACGCGAAGCTGTTCGCGCGCCGCCGGACGATAAACGTCAACCGAAACGAGCAAAGGCTTTCTTTCCTGATTGTCCTTCAACCAGCGCGAAATTTTTCCGGTCGAAGTCGTCTTACCCGAACCTTGCAGCCCCACGACCATCACGACGTTCGGAATCTGCTTCGTAAAAACGAGCCGCGACGACGCGCCGCCCATCAGTTCGACGAGTTCGTCGTAAACGATTTTGACGACTTGTTCGTGCGGCTTCAAATCCTGCCAAACTTCTTGTCCTTCCGCCTTCGCGCGAATAGAATCAACGAAATCGCGCGCGACTTTATAATTTACGTCGGCTTCTAACAAAGCGCGAC
>SXGU01324726.1_pt1 | contig 13738 bp, 13 predicted proteins | sample 3174531 | NCBI WGS metagenome assembly SXGU01 (sample SAMN11356863, study PRJNA531348) | freshwater metagenome | isolation source: freshwater sample F1-140 | place: China: Fuxian Lake, Yuxi | collected 2017-12-25 | reverse complement strand
ATCTCATTGAGAACTTCTTCTGCAAGCTCAAACAGTTTCGAGCGATCGCAACCAGGTATGATAAAACAGCACGCAACTTCTTAGCTGCAATTTATCTAACTTCTGCTATCATCTGGCTCAATTGATGACACGCCCTAGATAAATAAATCATCAATTTGCATTACTTAAAAAATTATAATTTCTCTAATATTCCTTTTAATCTCGTGAAATAATAATTTTTTCTGGATTATAAACCTGCGTCCTGCATAAGTTTTCATATATAAATTCGCAACGCCATCTTACCTAATAATCGAAACAAGTCTGAAGCTACAGATTTAACGCGACGATTTTCACGAACGAAAAAAGTCTTAAACGACTTGTTCCATCCGAAGGAGGGGAGGCTTAGACACTGAGCGATTTTCAGCCTTTGCGTGGCCGATGACTTCGTTTGGCGCGATAAGCAGCAAGATCAATAACCGCAGCAGGTCGCGCCTCGCCATCAATCTCCACAACGGACCATTTCTCGCCATGAGGTATGGTGATCGCAGCAAGTTTCTCAGCTGCTGCCTGGGTAGGATAAGATCCGATTATGATATCGCCGTCAGGGGCGTGAACGATTAATTCATAGGCCATGGTGGACACTATAGTGGATAAAGCGGCCTTTGTCGTTCTCCTCCCGAAATACCGTCTGTCTGATTAACAAGCGCTCCTGAGCTGAGATCTATTGTCCTCTTGCGGCGACGCAAGGCGGGAGCACCGCAACAGGGCAGCTATGTGGATTGGGGCTAGTCTATCTTTTGAACAAAAAGAGGAGGCTGTTAAAAAAATAAATTCATTTAAAAACAGATATTTAAAACAATATAATGGCTCCCCGAGTAGGAGCTTAATTATACTTGGTATTAGTTGTAATTACTGGACTTAATTTATCCAAAACATTGAAATCATTTATTTATACTAGGTGATAGCCTCTACCAAAATCCTATGAGCTGCGATAAGATGCCGCATAAAATGGGGGATGCAATGGGGGATATAGATTATGGGCATTCTTTCAGATACGACGGTCCGTGCCGCTAAACCCGGCAAGTATGAAGACGGCGATGGACTACGTCTGGTTGTGGATAAGAAAGGCAACAAGCGATGGGTGTTCCGGTTTCAAGTTTGTGGCCGTCGGAAAGAGATGGGGTTAGGCTCATACCCGCTGATAAAGATCGCGGACGCTCGCCGCCTTGCCTCGGAGGCCCGGGCAAAGATTGTCTCTGGCACTGACCCAATTGCTGCCCGCGCCGCCCGCCGATTGAATGACAAGCGTATCCCAACATTCAAAGAGGTTGCGGATTTAGTAGTCGCCGCAGAAGAGGCAAAGGGGCTTCCTGCTAAGAGCTTGGCTCAGCTTAAACGTTATCTCGGCCCCGGTTATGTTCAACAATGGTTCAATCGATCAGTGAACTCTCTTACGTCAGTGGACGTGATGCAGCTTTTAGCGCCGTTGCGCAAAGAAAAGCCAGAAGCCTGTCGAAAGTTATATCCTGCACTTAAAAAGGTATTTTCTAACGCGCGGATCCGGCTGAGGGACGAACATGGGATAGAATTTGTTAATCCGGCCAATTGGGATGATCTTAAAGCGATGGGTTACGCAGCGCCGGATCGTCTGACGCGGGGGTCGCATCCGTCGGCTCACTATGAAGCCTTACCTGAGATCATGGCGGCAATCAGAACGTCAAAGCATAAAGCGGCACGTATGCTAGAACTCGTCATTCTTACCAATGTTCGGACGGACGCCGTCAGGTTCGCTAAAGCTGATGATATTGATTGGGATAACAAGGTTTGGATTATCCCCCCGGCGCATTTGAAGGATAAAAAGACACGTGGATTAAAGCCATTTCGCGTTCCATTGACTGAGCGTGCTTTTGAGATCGCCCGATCATTCAAGCCTGAAAGTGGAGCAGGGCTTTTATTTACACATGATGACGGCAAGGCGTTCAGCTATGCGTTTATGCTCAATCATTTAAACGCCCTAAATGGCAATCCTGCGAAATGGACAGACATGGCTTCCGGGCGGGCAATTGTCGTTCACGGTTTTCGTGGATCGTTTGCGACATGGTGTGAAGAAACGCAGAACTTCCCAACCAATGTGTTGCGAGAGGCGATGGGACGGGTTGTGGGAAATCAAGTTGACCGCGTCTATCGTCACACAGACTTATTAGATCAGCGCCGTTTGCTAATGGATAACTGGCAGCGCCATTGCCTGCCGATTGAGGGCAATGTTGTTTCTTTCCCTAAGGGAAAGTCGCTGTGACGAAGCCTGGCGCTAAATGGCCGGGTGAGTTGGGCACGGTGATATGCCGTCTACCAGCAAGCTCCCTGATGCATGGCGGGCGCGTTACTTCCGATAAGTTATCAGATTATAATCTTCGCGCCATTGAAAGCATCGACAGCGCAATCCACAATGAGAGATTAAAAAAACTCATATTGCTGGCGGATCATTACGCTGTTGGTAAGCAAAATTATGCTGGGATAGCCATGAAGCTTGCTGCGGAATTTGAACGTCGTTTTAAAGGAGATATTGAAGATTTGCGCAAGATCTACGATGCGCCAACCAACAAAATGTTAGCTATTAAGATGGCGGTTAAATACTGCAAAGGGTTCGATTACAAGCGTCCAGAATTGAAAACAGAAGCAGGCGTGATCGGTTATGATGGATGTAACATAGCCGTCGGCGGCATACTACCGATGTTGGCTAAAGGTCGCACAGAAAAATGGAGCCGGGATCGATTAGAAGCCCTTGCTAATGCAGTTGCTGCTAAAAAGGTTGCTGGCCTGACAGACAGGAAAATTCTTATAAGGTTAAGGCTTAAGACTCCGTGGAAAGATTACAGCCTTGAAAACCTTGAGTCTCGTCTCCAAGAGGCAAAAAGCTCTGAAAATACCAAAAACCTAAACCAAGAAAAAGTTAAAGAAGTAAATGATTTATTGGATAAAATAATAAAAATACAGAAAAAACGATCCCGTTAGTTTCCGGAATTTTTATCTGCTCTCATCCATTGGCGCTGCTTCTAGGCGCTAATTGGAGAAAATGAGATGTCAAATAGTCCAGTTTATAGTGTTGATGATATCCTTGGAATATTCCAAATCGCGCAATCTACTTTCTGGAAATGGGCGCGAGAGGGTCGTTTTGGAGATTTAGTTCGCATTGGGCGTAGAACCTATGTTCGACGCGAAGCTATAAAAACTTTGGTTGGTGAATGATGTCACCAATCCCTTGCCGTAATTGGCCGTTTTACTTCGCCAGAATTTTAAATTCATAACAACAACGCCACCAGTCAGGAGACCGGTGGCGCAGTCGAAGGTGTTATTAATTTAGCTCAATATTGTTAACACATCGACGACGCACATATCAAGGTTTTCTGGCTGGTTTGATCCCTTTAACCGAAAGGAACAACTAGCTATGACACTCGATCTATCTTGGGAAACTCTTAACCCCGGTGTTTATTCGGCTCAAATTAGTGATGTTCAATTCATTATGCCGAAGTCGTTGGGCTCAGGCTTTCATACAGCGTAGAAGTCGGCAAGCGAATACATGTGCTCAGTGAGTATTTGCCGCTTGATGCGCCAAAAGAACACGCTCGTTTTAATGATACCGCAAAAGGCAAGGGGCGGGTCGTTACCCTATTAGGATCATCTACAAAATTTAAAGATTTTGACGATCTAGCAGATAAATTATTGGGCCTAGAAGTCCGTCTTTCCGTTAGCACTCGCCATCAAGATGGTCTTGAAGTTCCAAAGATCAATTCTGTAAACTTATTGAAGAAGGAGGCATGATATGTCTCCTATTCACATTCGCTTTAAAAACTATGCTCCCACACTTTATAGACTGGGGCACCCATCGGTCATACCAATTATTGAGGGCCAGAAACGTCCAGACACAGATGTGATCTTTGAAGTATTGGCAAAACGCTGGCCTGACATTGCAGATGGGCAAACGTTGGAGGAGGTAGAGAAAGTGGCCGCGCGTTGCGCCTATGGAGATGGTATTGGTGCGGTAATGGACGGTCGATATGTAATGATCAACAGCGATATTAAAATTCCTCCCAATGTCAGCCCACGAAACAAGCGAGGTATCTCTCTAGCGGCGCATAAAGTCGGGGAGATTACGCGGCGCCATTTAGGTCCTAGTCCAGTTCGTCGTTCAGAATGTGAAAAGACATTATTTGTTTACGCGCAGAAAGAGCCGAACACTGTTGAGACAATAGCGGGTGATACTGTCGAGATATTTGCGACAGCTAAATCCAAGCAGCTTGTCTTATACGGGCGCCATCCAAGCGGTAATGAATACCGCTGGGATAATGATAAGGGGCCTGCCAACACAGGATTTTCACAGCTTACAAAGGTGGGGCCTGATCAAGTTTATGCTGCTTGGAGAGAAATCTCGACCATCTTATCTGACGAGGGGCTCAATAAACCGAGAACTCCCCAATCATTGCAACCGAATGCTCATGGCCCAAATGGTCGGTATATATGTTCAAACGGCGTCAGTGCACTTCTAAGCCAACTACTTGCAGAGTTCACAGATAAGTCCAACGTCTCAATCATTAATATTTCTGTGGATTTTCTTACAGCAGCAGTTCCCGGCGCACGCTCAAATACGGCTGCGGCCTGCATATCCGCCCTTGTTTTACGCGGATATGATGACGCTACAATCATAATGAATTTAGAGCCCATCTATAAGGCGCTTTTTGCAGTGACTGGCGAGCGGCCTGTCCCTTTACGAAAAGTCTTGTCAGGCATACGGCGTCGTATGTCGTCGATTAACGGTTCAGATATTCTTCCTCTTACTGATTTAGACCGGGCTCTTGATACCTCATCGTGGAGCTTATTTTCATGAAGAAAATGCGCTCCATACGGTCATATAGGCTTGCTGCGAAGCAGCTAAATCAACGTGTCACAGTATCTTTAGACGCCGAGTGGACTTCGGCGAAGAATGCTCCCGAGACAATTGACGCCCAAGGAAGGCGCATTCGTCTCCACGAAGAAGATAACTGGATATTAAGTTGGCAACTTTCGGTTCTTAATCATGAAACTGGAGAGATCTCTTCACTTATTGTCTATCCAGAAGGGCCGTTGCGTCGTCATCGCAAGAAACTTTCCACCCTTATAGGGCTGGCGCTCGATAAGGCGCTTTCTGATGGTGTCATATCGTCATGTCCAAGAAACATAAACATCGCAATGTTCTTTTCACGTGCCGATCTTTCGACTGTGAGTGATTTCAATGTTTGGAAGAGAAAATTCGCTCTGATACGAAAAACCTATACGACAAGCGATCAGAGGCCGTCAGCTGAGATACCAACGCCTCAAGGCATGCAGCCGGTTGGGATACGTTTAATGGATCTAAGTCTGATGTCGCCAGCGGGTTCAAGCCTTGATGATATTGGAGCAGGTCTTGGAATACCGAAAGTCCACCTACCAGACGGCTATTCTAAAGACAGGATGGATATTTTTCTTCGTGAGAATAGGGAGGCTTTTGAACATTACGCAATAACTGATGCGGTTATCACAGCGCGTTATTGCGCTAAGATTTACGATCTCTTTGATGAGCTTGGCGTATCGTCAACATCACCAACATTGGGAAGCGTAGCCGTAAAGCTTACTGAAAAGGTCCTGAAGAGCTCCGGCATCAAGCCGTTGGAGTTTCTTGGAAAAGAAGAAATCATTAATCTTACTGGAAAACGTCAGCGCAAGGAGCGGGTGCCGGATAAGCGGCTAGTAGGTCATTGGCAGTATTGGGCGCAATGTTATCACGGAGGGCTTAATGGAGCCTATGCATTGGGTTTCTCTCCGCCGGGTGTCGCCGTTTACGATATTGATGTGTGCTCAGCCTACACTACTGCGATGGCCTTAATTCGCGTGCCAGATTGGGCATCGGTTGAGGACGTCGACTGTGGTGACGCGAATAATGCTCTTCATCGCCTTGCTACAACAGAGGCTATGACTTTTGCGCATGTTATTTTTAAGTTCCCGCCTGAAATAAGATTTCCCGGCTTACCTAGTCGCGCGCAGGAAGGGCAGGGGCTTATTTACCCATATGCTGGCGAAAGCTTCTGCACGGGGGCTGAACTACTCGTTGCGCTTAGTTTAGGCGCAAAGATTGTTCCTTTATCAGGGAGGCGCATCGAATGGCTGGAGGATAGGCGTCCGTTTGAAGAATTTACGCGACAGATAAACGCGCTGCGTAAGCAATATAAGAAGCAGGATCCGTTACTAGCGAAAATGTTTAAGGAGATTGGCAATAGCGCCTACGGAAAAATCAGCCAAGCCGTGGCAGGGCTACGCACGGTTGGCGATGTGGTTACACGCAAAACCTTTAATACAAAGACGGAGCGTCGCGAAGACCTTGGCCCAAGTCCAATAAGCCAACCGGCATTTGCTGCTTACACGACTGGGATTGTTCGAGCATTACTTATTGAGGCGGTGAATAGTATTCCGTCCACGAAGTGGCTGGGCTCAATCACAACAGACGGTTTTGCGACAACAGCGTCCCTTGAAGAGGTAAATACCACAGGGCCGATAGCTACGCTGTTTAGAGAGGCGCGAGCGAGAATTACGCCAGAAAATGACGCTGTGTTTGAATACAAACATCAAGAGCCGGGCGTCTACATCATCAAAACTAGAGGCGTTATTTCGACAGCGGATGAAAATTGGATCCCTACGATCCAATTGGAAAAGCCCGGTGAAAGACTGCTGGCGAAGGTTTCATATAAGTCAAATGAGCATACTGGGAACACAGTAGATCACTGCGAATATTGGATAGGTCAGCTGCGGGATAGAGATTACAATACAAAAACGCTTGTAAAGTCATTTATCCCGCCGGTTGAACAACACATCAAAGAGAAGGATTTATTTAAGCGTGAACGGGAAGTTCAGCTTAATATGTGTTACGATTTTAAGAGGGATCTTATCAACGTTCGGGACGTTGCCTGCCTGATTACCGCGGACACAGTCGCGCATCAATCACTTGAAGCTTATCACGCTAGAAGGTCGGCTTTTGACGCTTGGAGAAAGTCCCAACGGCGCGTCCTAAAGAATACAGAAGACTATATTGACTTCATGCATTGGGAGGCTCAGCAGCGGTCCAGATCCCAATTAGGGATAAGGACGCATAATTCACTGCCAGCTGTCCTTGTCGCCATAGGGAGGGCTGCTGCCAATGCGGAATATGGTTTTAAGACAGCGGAGCAAAAAGAGATCGCGCTGGGACTGTCGAAACTATGCGGACGGCAAGTTTCCGTCATGAAGGTAAAAAACATTAAACGCCGTGGTCATAAAAATGCGTCTCTAATTGGAAGCCTAGATGTGTTTTCGAATGATGAAGAGCGGATTGTGGGGCGTGTTTATCACGCGAAACCATCGCTACTGATATTTATCACAACTTTAGTTAGGCCGCGTTCCCGGGCGGATGCGCAACTGTTTCAGATTATCACTCTGGAACATGCAAACGATGATTACGAAGAGGCGCAATGGGACGATATTTATACGGATGAAGATGCCCCAAATTCCGTCGACGGTGTGCACCTCGCGCAAATCGGGCTGTTTGTTGACGCTTCCTTGCGCAAACGGCACCTCTCCATAGAAACAGACAGTTGCGGTAGGGCCGGGGCTGCAATGCAAGCGGAAAGTGCCGTTTGCGGTATATATGGCAATAGGCACAAACGGCACCTGACACCTTTGGCCAACGCCGACGCGGCCCAAAACTCAGCAAACACTCTGGGAAACCTTCAAGGTCACAGTCGTGCCGAGCCGCTGTCGTTAGATCAAGGGCGGCCTCCGCATAGTGATCCTCGTTACAACAACGTTACATTCAGCAAACAGATGGCCGCGCTGACGCCGGGCCTAGAGGTCCAACTACGCCGACAAGGGCTGACATCAAAACATCTACGACTGGGGCGTATCGCCGCCGAGACAGATGGCACCCCCGAAGTAGATCGGCCAATGGCAGCCCTTGCTCATGCGCTGGCCGTAAAGGACGGATTGCCGGTTGAAATTGCTGTCTTGATGCTGCGCGCCCTTTTGCTTCAAACGGAAACATCAACGCCCCAAAATAGAATGAAAGTATCAGGAGGGCAGCCGTGATACGTCGCTGTCATTGCTGTCAGGCGGAAATCCCTCATACCGAAGCCGAGTGGAAAAAACTTTGCGTTCGATGCTTCATTCGAAAGAAAGGTGGGATGGAGACTTTGCATAGTAAGAAATATGTCCCTGCACCTCCCCCAAATCTATCGAGTGAATTGAGGACGGCTGTTGAGGCGGTAACACCTCGTCGGCCCGCGCCGTTTGGATCCATTAGCGAATTAATGGAATTTCTCTTTAGCTCTGAGGCTCGTGCTGCCTCTGCTGAACAATGCGTTATGCGGTTAGAGAAATCTTTATATGAAATGCAAAAGAAGTTATATTTACTGGAAGTTACCCTTCAGCAAACAGGTCTGACGCTCAAAAAAGTGGATGACTTAATGGAGCTCTGTTCTCCAGAAATCCATAACCATTCTCGTAAATCGCTTGGGGCGACTGATTGGCTAAAGAACGCCAAGCAATCGATACTTCATTACAGTCATAGACCTCACACCGAAGCAGGCTCTGATGGGTAAGGAAACTTCATTACAAAAGGGCGAGGAGCACTACCTGAGCGATAATGCGGGAGAACTATTGGTGCTTGGAGGCTCAAAGAATGATATCTGGAACCATTTAATCTTTAATCAGATTTCTGGTGCCCTGTGGGCGGGTAAGGGCGATCCTGCTTATCTAGAAAAACTCTTGCAGGCAGCAGTTGGCGCGCTGGCGGATATACGCCCTGATGATCCAATTGAGGGCATGATCGTTTCGCAGATGATTGCGGCACAGTCGGCTGTTATGGAATGTTACCGGCGAGCTATGCTGCCTGATCAGTCATTTGAGGGACGACAAGCTAACCTGAGCCACGCCGGAAAGCTCTCCCGTGCATTTGGCGGCCTTGTCGAGGCTTTAAATCGCCACCGCGGCAAGAGCTCTCAGCAGACCGTCATCGTAAAGCGTGTGACCGTAGAGGCGGGCGCACAAGCGGTTGTAGGCACCATAAGCACACGGTAGGTGGGGCGGATACAAAATCGAAAGGATCAACCTCATGCAAAGTCAAATGCCGATGCATCAATCGAAGCGATGCGGTGCGAGGACACGACAGGGCGGCTCATGCCAATCGCCAGCCATGTTAAACGGTCGGTGCCGTATGCACGGCGGCAAAAGCCCCGGCGCGCCACTGGGTAACAGGCACGCATTCAAACATGGTTTTTACAGTGCCGAGGCAATAGCTGAGCGGCAGGAAATACGTTTGATGCTAAAAGAGATGCGACAATCAGTTGATCGACAGGGCTGTAACTGACTAATATTTAGCTACGATAGCTTGTGTTGGCTGATCAAAGAAACTTGGATGATAATTTATGCCAAATCTAACTTGGTGAATACCTAATGCGCTAGAGCTTCCCCAAGCTTGATCACTTAAAATACTACTATTTGTGAAAGCTAAAGCGCCATTATTAAATCTTGGTCCGCCAAATTGGGTGTATAAATATTCTGTTTTCACTGAAATACTTTTAATTATTGGAATTTCTATTCCGGCACCCGCTGCCCAGCCGATACTAATTTGAGAACCAGATCCTTCTGTCTTACTAATACCAAAATTTGGATTTTTCCCATAAATTTGATACGAGCCAGTGTTTACTTGGTAGACGCTTTCTCCGAAGGCTATTCCGCCAGTAAGATAAGGAACAAAACCTTCAAATTGGTATCCTATTCTTCCCCGAGTTGTTCCAATCCACCTCGCTCCAATGCGCTCTCTATTGGAATAAATAATATTATTTGGATCATTAGTTAGCGACGCATAGTCCCAACTGAATTTTTGTTTTGCGTTAATATCTACCCAATTAAAATCAAACTCTCCGCCAATAAAATATCGACTTGGTGAGTGTAATTATACCCAATCTGGCCACCGCCAACTGCGCCGCCTGCTCTATAGACGTTATGAACCCCGCGTAGCCAGAATTTTCCTGCATAAGTGCCTAGACTTCTGTAATCAAAGTCGCCGCCTCCAAAGCCTCCATCAATGCCAATATAAACGCCAGCAATTGATGGCCGCACATTATCGTCAGATCTTTTGGTAGCTGAAGATGGTAAAGATGAAGGCGTGGAGGAAAGTAAAGTGGATTGCGCAGTAGTTTTGTTAGCGCGCGCCGAAATCTTTATTCTTTGCTTTTTAAGAAGCGCATCTTTTTCTTTATTGCTTTGCTCAAGCGCATGATTTTTTGCTTCCAACTCAGCAATACGCTTCATGGCGGCATCCAATTTGTCATCGGCATGTGCCGTGCAAATTGCTAGGTAAAGAAATGGGATTGCAATCAGGAGGCGCTTTAACATGTCGTCCTCAATATTTTGCTGCGACATCTGGCTTTGAAGCAAGCCAATCGATGTGATAGTTCAAGCCGACGCGGGCTTGGTGAATGCCAAAATTATTCAACGTTGCGCTAGAATAATAACCTCCGCTGTTAGGATACGAGTTAGGAGAAAAAGTCTGATCATATCTAGTTAAGCTGCCAAGATATGAGTAAAGATATTCAGCTTTAATGGACCAATAATTGGGCAGAAGGTATTCTACTCCAACCCCAGCCGCCCAACCAAAATTAATTTTACTTGCGTTTCCTGACTGAAAACTGCTTGAAGTGCTACTAGTAGAGGAACTGAAAGCGCTGTTGAACCATCTGTTCTCGTAGCTACTCAATTGTCCAGGTTTTACTAAATAAAAAAAGCCTGGCGTTACATCCACACTCGGCATTAGTTGAGTAACAGTGAGTGTGTGAAGTCAGCAAGAAATCACGGAATACTCATAGTATTGACTGATGACATAAAATGCATTCTTTATGCATTGCCTAGTTACTAACGGATTCAAGATAACGTAAGAGCAAAAAAGCTTTAATAAAATCAAAAAAGTAATCTCGCTGTGGCAGGAGCGTGACAAAAAACTCCTACGGTTTGTCGCTTGTATTGGATGAATGGCAAGGCCTAAATCTTACGACAACGTTTTGCCTTCAGGCAACTTTTTGAAACAGGGAACCGCCCATCATTTCTGGAGTTTGCCGTTGATACGGGGCCAGTTTTGACGATGGGCGGAACGCATGGTTACTAGCTGATGGTTGAAATTACTAGCTTGAATACGTCACACGATCGAGATCCATTACTTTTTCCCAAGCGGCAACAAAGTCATCCACAAATATCTTCTCTGCGTCGTCGCATGCATAGTATTCTGAAATGGCTCTGAGTTGAGAATTTGAGCCAAATATTAAATCTATGTGACTGCTTATCCAACGAAGCTCCCCGGTCAACCGATCGTAACCATCAAAGGCTCTCTCTAATTTTGAAGATTTCTTCCATATCGTTTTCATATCGAGTAAATTAACAAAAAAATCATTCGTCAGTTTACCTGGCTGTTTAGTTAAGACTCCATACTTGGAACTCATAAAATTCGCATCCAGCACTCGCATGCCACCAACGAGAACTGTCATCTCAGGAGCCGTCAAAGTTAGAAGCTCCGCGCGCTCTACCAGAAGCTCTTCTTCCGATTTTTGTAGCTGATGGCCTAGATAATTACGGAAGCCATCTGAAGTTGGCTCAAGGACTGAAAATGATTCTATGTCTGTTTGTTCTTGTGATGCATCAGTCCTCCCAGGATTAAAGGAAACCTTTACTGGGTAACCTGCGTCCTTGGCAGCTTGTTCAACAGCAGCGCATCCTGCTAGAATGATCAGGTCTGCAAGAGAGACGCTCGTCTCGTTAGCCTTAGTGTTATTGAATTCCTTTTTAATACTCTCAAGAGTTTGAATTACATGCGCCAGTTCAGTTGGCTGATTTACAGCCCAATCCTTTTGTGGCGCAAGGCGAATACGTGCTCCGTTAGCCCCTCCTCGCTTATCTGTGTTACGATAGGTTGATGCTGATGCCCAGGCTGTTTTTACCATCTGAGGAATTGATAACCCTGAGGCAAGAAGCTTGCCTTTGAGAGTTATAATCTCTTGGTCCCCAATTAACTTATGTGTGACATTGGGCACGGGGTCTTGCCAAAGTTGTGGCTCCGAAGGAACCAGCGGACCAAGACACCGAGTGATAGCCCCCATATCGCGGTGCGTTAACTTGTACCAAGCTCTTGCGAAAACATCTGCAAATTCTGCTGGATTTTCATAAAAACGTTTCGAGATTTGTGCATATTGGGTATCTACCAACAATGCGATATCTGTTGTTGCCATCATAGGCGGATGTTTCTTTGCCGGATTGAACGCATCTATTACAGTGAAGTTAGCAGATACTTCTTTTGGCACCCACTGGTTCGCGCCAGCGGGACTCGAGGTGATTACCCACTCATATCCAAAGAGGTTCTCAAAATAATTATTGTCCCACTTTATTGGATTGCTAGTCCATGCACCTTCTAGGCCGCTTGTAATTGTATCGTCAGCATTTCCGCGACCAAAACTGTTTTTCCAGCCAAACCCTTGCTCCTCAATATCAGCCCCATCTGGTGCAGGTCCGATATATTTATTGGGATCTGCTGCGCCATGACATTTACCAAAAGTATGTCCACCTGCAATGAGAGCAACTGTTTCCTCATCATTCATCGCCATACGACTAAAAGTTTCACGAATATCTCTTGCTGAAGCTATTGGATCAGGATTCCCGTTTGGCCCTTCTGGATTAACGTAGATCAGACCCATCTGAGCTGAACCGAGAGGGCTTTCTAGTTCTCGGCTATTGTTAAAACGCTCATCTCCAAGCCATTCTTCCTCGGGCCCCCAATAAGTAATTTCATCTGGCTCCCACCGATCCTCTCGACCAAAAGCAAAACCAAAAGTTTTTAATCCCATGGACTGTAATGCGCATGTGCCGGTAAACATCAAAAGATCTGCCCAGGAAATTCTGCGGCCATATTTCTGCTTGATGGGCCAGAGCAATCGTCTTGCCTTGTCGAGGTTTGCATTATCAGGCCAGCTGCTGATGGGCAGAAAACGCTGGGCGCCAGAACCAGCACCACCGCGACCATCGTCAACGCGATAGGTTCCTGCGCCATGCCATGCCATTCGAATGAAGAATGGCCCATAATGCCCATAATCAGCCGGCCACCAATCTTGCGAAGTTGTCATCAGAGAAAAGATATCTTTTTGTAGAGCCTTCACGTCGAGGCCTTTGAATTCTTCATGATAGCTGAAGCGCTTCTGCATTGGATTTGATAATGAACTATCATGATTAAGGGGTTTCAGATTTAGCTGGTTAGGCCACCAATCCTGGTTTGACCTTGGTCTACGGGTAGAACTTTTCTGAGTTCCATGCATAACAGGGCATTTGTTTTCGTCAGTCATTTTATTTCCATTCATATATTTACAAGAGCTAAGAGATTTATTTGATAAAGCTATGAAAGCAGATGCAGAGATTTAGCTATATAAGATCTGTTGAAGTATTGTATTTCTGAATTTGAATTCGCTCGTTCGGAGAATGCTGTGTTAAAATTATCACTATCATCATAAAACGTCTGGGTCGCAGATATTATTGACGTCTTTAATCTAGGGCGTGTCATCAATTGAGCCAGATGATAGCAGAAGTTAGATAAATTGCAGCTAAGAAGTTGCGTGCTGTTTTATCATACCTGGTTGCGATCGCTCGAAACTGTTTGAGCTTGCAGAAGAAGTTCTCAATGAGATGT
>SXGU01404374.1_pt1 | contig 13739 bp, 7 predicted proteins | sample 3174531 | NCBI WGS metagenome assembly SXGU01 (sample SAMN11356863, study PRJNA531348) | freshwater metagenome | isolation source: freshwater sample F1-140 | place: China: Fuxian Lake, Yuxi | collected 2017-12-25 | reverse complement strand
GTGGCGAAGAGTGCGTTCGTTCAGGTCGTGTGGATCGCGGCAGGGTGCACGGTTTCGCTCACGCTGTCCGCGCTCGCGCAAGATCGTGCCGTCGTCGCCGTCGACGACTCTCCGAGCGCTGAGCAGTTGCTGGCGCAGGCGGAGGACCAGGCCGCGAACAATCCCGGGGAGTCGGCGCGCCTCGCCAACCGCGTGCTTGTGGAGTTCGGGAGCAAACTCGTCCGCGTTCCAGGAGAGTTGGATCGCTTCATTGAGGCACGCACTCGGACGCTCGCGTTTCTTTCGGCACACCCGGATGTGCTTTCTCGCTACCGAGCGACACAGGCGGGCGAAGCCGATCGCATGGAGGCGCTCGGCCAGGACGATCTCATTATTGAGAGCCGTTTCCTGACGCCAGCCGGATTGCGCGCGTGCCTGCGCCAGGCGCAACGGTGTGTCGATGAGGTGCGCTTCGCCGCGGCCGAGCGTCTCGTCGACTCCATCGCCACGCATCCTGATGTCTCGACGGCCGATCCGGCACTTGTGGCCACGCTGCGCGCCCTCGCGGCGGCGGGACTCGGGAATCGCGCGGAAGTCGATCGCGTCCTTGCATCGTTGCGAACATCTGCTGATCCCACGCTCGTCGCGCTCGCGCCAAGACTCACCGACGCCTGTGCGCCACGCGTGACGCGCGGGGGAACGAGCGCCGATCCGCTACGCCCGGCGGCGCTTGGCGAACTCCCGCCCGACATCGTGCGACTCTGGAGCGAACCGCTGGACAACTCGCTCTATTCACGCCTGCGTGCGTCGGTGGACGAGGGCGGCATGGGTGCTGGCGGCCTCGAGGGCGGCCTCCTGTCAGGACGGCTCCTAGTGTCGCTTCCAACGATCGCGGGTTCGACCGTCCTTGTCAACGAGGGCTATGTGCTCCGCGCCTTCGACGCATACTCGCACCAGCCTCGTTGGTATCAGTTCATGGGGGCACCGAACTCGCCTAGGGCAGACGCTCAGGCGGGGGACCTCCTTGCGGTCACCGTCCACACCGGCCGCGTTCTTGCGCTCTCCGGGCATGCGCTCGCGACCGAGCGCAGTGGGGGCGGACGCGTCGTGTGCGTCGATCTCGAGAGTGGCGTTCGACTATGGGAGTTTGGGTCCGAGAGACTTCGCGAGCATTCCGAGCTTTCCGGCGTCTTCTTCTACGGCGCGCCGACGGTCGCTGCGGATACGGTGATCGTCCTTGGGCGAAAGGTCACCGCGCGGACAGAGACCGTCTCGTCGGTCTTCGGCCTTTCGTTGGAAACAGGCGAACTCCGCTTCGTGACACCCGCGGGTGCCGCGCCGGGCATCCGCATTGGCGGCGCCCGTCCGTTCACCACTCCGGTTGTGAGTGATGGTTGGGCCTATGTTGCCACTGGCGCGGGAACGACGCTGTGCCTTGATCCGGCCAACGGGCGCGTGCGGTGGTTGCGTCGAGATCCAGTGCCCGTGCGCGACACGCCGCAGGAGAACCTGCCGTGGGAACTCGGCGGCGTCTGCATGTGTTCGCGCGGTCTCGTCACACTCTCTCCCGGGGGCGACGCGGTGCAACTGCTCGATGCGCACACTGGCAGCGAACTCGACTCGATGCCGACCGGCTCTGGAACGCTCTGGGGAAAGCCACGCTACTTCTTGCCCGACCGCGACGGCGGACGCATCTTTGCTGTGGGCGATGGGCTCGTCGCATTCGATGTCAACGATCTTCGCACCCCACTCTGGCGACTTGCCCTCCAGAGCTCCGTGGCGCCCGACGAGAATGAGGCCATCCTCGCGGCGACCGGCACGGCAGGGATCCGCGGTCGCGTGCAGTCGGGATGGCTCGCGAGTGGCCGGCCTGCGCTCATCGTGCCGTTCCTTCGTGACGCCATCGTTGTGAACGCCGACGATGGCACGACCGCGATGCGAATCGCCTGTCGCGGCCCGTCGAATGTTGTCGCGAGCGAAGGGATCGTTGCGGCCGCAACGAGCGGCGCGGTCGAAGCGTTCATGGATGCCAATCGCGCGCAGCGGATTCTGGTGGAAGCGCTGCGGAAGAGCCCCAACGACCCCGACGCGGTCGTCGGCCTGATCGAGTTCGCGTTGCGTTCCGGTGACGGGGATCTTCTTTCGAGGGCTTGCGCGGACGCGTCGGGGACGCTGCTCGCGGTGTCGCACGACGAAGATCGCCGAGGACGCCTCGCCGACCTTCTCATCGAGGCGGCCCGTTCAACGCTCCTTTCGCGGAACACCTCCGACAGCCTCTTCGAAGCGATCGTGACCGCGGGGGTCTCCCCGGAGGAGCGAGCGATCGCGCTGCTCGCACAGGGCGACTGGCTGGCCCAGAGCGATCGGCACCACGCGGCGGCCCGTGCGTGGCAGGCACTCCTGACCGAGCAGCCGGCGTCGCTCGCGCTGGTGCCCATGTCGACACTGGACGGCACTGGGCTGCTTCTCGAAAGTGGAGGCCACGCGGCCACCAATCGACTCATTGCGATGGAGCGCGCACACCCCGGATCGGTGATCATGCCGCAGCGCGAGGCGACCGGCTCTTCAGCCGATCCGGTCGTCGGTGCCGCGATGGCGGCGGGGACCCACGATGCCGCGCGACTCTGGATCGGCGCCGCACAGGCCGCACTCTCGGCGGGCACTCTCGCAGAGTTCGCCGGCCGCGTCGATGCCGCGATCGCGAGTGCGATCGCCCTCGGGGATGCCGCATCGGTCACGACGGTCCTCGACGCGACGCTTCCGCTTCTCGAAGCGGCTCAACTTCCGTGGACGCGGGCGCAACTCCTTGACCGCTGCATCTTGTCTGGGTTCGATCCGTCGCTGCGATCACTCGGTTCGGAGCGCCTCTCGGCCGTGCTCGCCCGCACGCCCTCGATGGCACTTGTGCAGGGAACGCCGCGCCCGCGAGTCGGATGCGCCAGTCTCGGGGAGTCCGCGCCGTCGTCGGCGCGGCTCCTTCGCGGCATTCTCGCACCCGTGCGCGAAGTCGCGGGGGGACCCGCCTTGGGACGGCATGCCTACCTGATCGCCGACCGGACACTGACGAGACTTGATCCACCCGACCTCACTCCGAGGTGGACAGTGCCGCTCTTGGGTGATGTCAGGTTCGTCGCCGCCACGCCAACGGCCACGCTGGTGGTGGAACAGGCCGATCGTGAGACCGTCGATGTCGCGGCCATCGACGCTGACGGGCAGGCGCTGTGGCGGCTTGACGATGTCGCCATGGCCGTGACGGGTCGGCAGCCCTCTTACTCACGGAGCGAATGCGTGCTCTTCCCGGGGGCCACGGACCTCGTCGGCGTTCGCGCGGATGGCTGGACCGCCTCGTTCTCCCTGCGCGACAGCGAGCGGCTCTGGAATCGCGCTCGCGTGATCGAGCAGGTCGACTGTGCCGATGCCTCCGAAACCATTGTCCTGCTCGGTGGTGTTCGTGCCTCGCACGACGAGCAGGCATCGTGGCTCGTCGCGCTCGATCGTCGCACCGGCACAGTGATGGCGGAGGTCCGGGTTCCCAATGACGAGCCGCTGCGCTGGGTGCGCGCAGTCGAACCTGGGGCGGTCGCCTTCGGGACAACGCGCGGTGTTGGGCGGTGGCAACTGACGGGCTCGTCCGCGGGGATCCAGTGGTTCGTGATGGCGCCAAGCACAAGGTCGACGGTCTCGGCCGACCGGCTCGGTCAGCACCTCGTCGTCAGCGATGCCACCGGGCGAACAAGTGTCTTGAACCCATTGAGCGGACTTCCGTTGCCAGACGCCTTCGTGTCCACGGGACAGGGGCGTGCTCCGGACCCGACCCGCCGATGGATTCGAATGGGCGGCACGATCGTCACATGGACGAACAACGGAATCGATCTCTTTGGGCTCAACGGGGCTGAGTCGGGCTCGGTGGCGCTTCACGGCGCGCGGCGCATAGAGGATGTCCTTCCTTCCGCGTGTGCCATTGTCGCGATCGAGCAGGGGGAAGGGCTTGAGGAAGCGAGGGAGTTCGGACTCGGGCGCCAGGCCGCTAGCGCGCTCATCCACCGCTTCGGCTGGGACGAGGGGGGACGGATCATGGGGCCGCCGGTTCAGGTCGACCTCCACGACGGTCGACTCGACCGAGCACAGCTCGTCGACGGATGGGTGCTCCTGGGCGGCCCACAGTCCACGCTGGCGGTCCCATTGCCCTGAGTGGGAGGGGTTGACAAGGCAAGCGACCGCGGGAATACTCCCCGCGCTTCCATGACCACCACATTTGCAGAGACTCTGGAGGAGACGCGCCTCGACCCGCGCCAACCTCTCTGGGCATACCCATCTTCGCCTCTGATCGCCGGGTACGACGACGATGAGGAGCCAGAATTTGAACTCGAAGAGGACGATGACTTCGACGACGAGGAGTTCGGTGACGAGGACGGGTTCGGCGAGGACGAGGACAATCCCAAGAGCCCGCGCGAGAACACCGAAGAGTCCGAGGAGGGCGACGATGACTTGGTGGGAGAAGGCGAAACCGACGAGCCAGAAAGCCGTCCCAACGAGGAACTCGAACAGACAGCGAAGCCTCGCGCAGGTGGCAAGTACGACGAGGATGGCGGCGACGATGACGAGGATGACGGCGACGATGACGACGATGACGATGACGATGACGACGATGACGACGATGACGATGGCGACGATGACGATGACGATGACGACGATGACGACGACGATGACGACGAAGAAGAAGACGGTGACGAAGAAGATGACGACGGCGACACGAAGAAGAAGCCCAAGAAGCCTGCGCCGAAAGCACCCGCTCCGAAGTTGCCCCCGAAGTTGCCCCCGAAGTCGCCGACCAAGCGTCGCTAGGGCGTGGATCGCGCGAGCCGGAACTCGGCGAACTCTAGGTGTCCGGCGATGGGGTGGACAATCAGCACGGTGCCATCAGGCGCCAGACTGACTGGAATCCAGACCGCATCAAGAAGCGCGAGAGCGACCGACGCCTCGGTCGCCTTGGATCGCGATGGCGAGGGTTCGATCGCGAGCCGGGTCGCACTTGTGCAGAGCAAGCGCCCGTCCTGCAGATCCGCCAGGGCGACGCTGCCCGGACTCGCCAACGCCACGGAGTTTTCATCCGCGTCCCAAATCGCCATGCGCGCAAACCTGGGATGATGCAGCGCGAGACTTCCCCGCGTGGTTCGAGCGCACCGGAGCGCCGTGAGCGTCTGGTAGGCCGTGCGCGCATCCGCGCGCGCTGACAACTCCATCGTGGCAGACGGCGTCTCAATCCGTCCATCGACAACCGGAAACGCGCACGCGGCCAGCACACCGTCGTCGAGTCGTAGCGCGTAGAGCGTTCGTCCATCCCCCGAGAATGTCGGCGCATGCCAACTCGCGCCACGGACAGACTCCACCATGCAGACGGGACCGCACGAACCCTCCACAATGGGCGCGATCGCCAACGAGAAGCCAGTGCCTTCGCGCGCGCGACGGGACCATGCGAGGAGTCCCGTCGAGGATGCTGAAGCATGGGCGTTGATGAAGTCGTCCCGAACGAGCCACGCGGGAGCGCCACCGGTCCACGCGACCTTCCCAATCCACCTCGACCCATCAGCTTGCGGCGCCTCCACGAGGAATCCCGCAGCGTCCACCGAGCGCCCGAGCAGGAGCGACGCTCCATCGGCCTCGGTGAGCGGGGCAAGACCACTGGCGTGGAGGGGCACGATGGTCACCTTCGCAAGCGGGGTGCCAGCGCCCTCCCCAAGGAGGATCGGCCACTGGGCCGAGTTCGCACTCTGGATCGCAGCCATCGAACCGTCAGGCGACACGAGCGGCAGCGAGAATCCGTCGTACGGCACCTCTCCGAGGCGCTTGAGTGAGAAGACCGCTTCCTGGCTCACTCCGGGTTGCGCTGGGATTGGCGCAACGGCGGTCGTCCCTTCGGGCAGTCTGACAACGAGCGGCCCAGGCGTGGGTCGCTGGCATCCTGCGAGTGCCAACAGCGCCGCTGCCACCGTCGCGCGGGCGACGATCATCACCGGCCGTTGGGTGTGATGTTGGGCTCGATGGGTGCGAGCGGATTGACCGGTTCGCCGCCGGGTTTTTCCGGCAACAGCAGTCGATTCTTCTCGACGAGATCCTCCGACTCCTTGCTCAGCGGCTTCGAGAGCACATCGAGTCGCTCGCGCTCGTCGGCGTTGAAGTTCGTGTCGTTCTCGTCGGGATTGTCGACCACAGTTGGCGTGATGAAGATCAACAGTTCCTTGCTGGCCTTCACATCGCTCTGGTTGGAGAAGAAGAGGTCGAGGATCGGGACGCTGCCAAGGATGGGGAACCCATTCTTCTCCTTCTGTTGGCTTTCGACCCGAACGCCGCTGATGACGATCGTCTGGTTGTTCTTGATCGTCACATTGGTATTGGTCGATCGCCGCGAGATGGTTGGGTTGCCGGATCCGCCGACATTGAGCGGCGAGGCGGTGTTCACATTGGAGAGGAGGACCTTGATTTCCATCGCCACATTTCGCTCCTTCGTGATGCGCGGGCGCACATTGAGGCCGATGCCGACAGGAATCTGGTTGAAACTCGACGAGGTGCCGCCACCGGTCGTGCCGCCTGTCGTCGTGCCAGTCAAGAAGGGGACATCGTCGCCGGCAAAGAACTGTGCTTCCTTGTTGTCCGTCGTGAAGACGCGCGGCTGTTGCAGGATGCGGACGCTTGTGTCTCGCTGCAGCGCCTGCAGGATGACCGTGGCGTCGAGACCGAACGCAAAGGTGAAGGTATTGAATTGCTCGGGGAAAAGACCATCCTTCGTGCCCTCAACGGTGGTGTCGATGGCGACGGCATTGTTTGGATTGACCGGTGACACTGTTCCCGAGGGTCCGAACTTGATGCCCATCGCGAACTGGTCCCCCAGTTCCACCTCAGCGAGGACACTCGAGATCATCACCTGACGGCCAGGCTGGTCGAGTTCGTCGATAAGCCTGAGCACCGCGGCTTCGATTTCCGGCGTCGCCAGGACGAGAAGCGAGTTCTGATTCGCATTGGGAACCACTCGGCTCTTCCCGATGACCGCGCTCACTTCAGTCGTCTCTGCCCCGCCAGCGCCGCCGCGAGCGTTCTGCCATGGGAACTCGATCGTGCCCTGTGACCCGCCGCCGCCCGAGCCCGAGCCTGTGCCGCCTGTGTTGGATGAGTCAGTGGCGCCCTGCGCATCGAAACTTGACGATGGGTCTTCGACGCCTTCCTCGGGCGCAGTGATACCGGAACCGGATCCGCTCTCGGCAAGAAGCGCGTTGACGATCTCGGCCACACTCACTGCGCTCGCATACTTCAGCTGCACATTGGTCGGCATGCCCACCTCGAGCGGCGTGTCGATTTCGGCCATGAGCGCGTCGAGCCACACGAAGTTGTCTGGGGTCTTCGTCAGAATGACGAGCCGGTTCGAGTCTGGATAGGCCTCGATCTTGAAAATGTTGGCGACCGCGACATCGGCACCCGACTCGCCACCACCACCACCAGCGCCCGCCAACCGAGTCGCCCCGCCACGGCTGCGGCCAGCGCCGCCAGAGCCGCCCCCGGCCTCAAGGAGCGACTGGAGGAGGTCGCGCACCTTCAGCGGGTCGGTGAACTTGAGGTCGTAGGCCTTGAAGATCGCACCGCCCTTGGTGGGCGGGATGTCCCACGCTGTGGCGATCAGATCCGCGATCGACCTGAGCATGTCGGGCGTCGTGCGCACCGTGACCGAGTTGGTGGCCGGGAGCACAGTGACCACCAACGGCGGCGCCTCAGCGGTTCCCTGCTGCGCGGCTTGCGGCGCATTCTGGCCCGGTCGCTGCTGGCCTCGGGCCGCGCCCGTTCGCGCCGTCCCTGACGCCGAAGAGCCGGAGAAAATCGCGGTGATGGAGTCCGAAATGACCTGCGCATCCGCGTACCGGATGCGGAAGGTTTCAGTGCGCGTGTCCGCGAAGGGCCCGACATCAAGGATGTCGATGAGCTCTTGGCAGCGCTTCGCGAGTCCGACATCGCCCTCGAGAATGATCTGGTTCGAGTTCACATCGACATCGAGCTTCGCGTAGTCGGGATTCGATGTGATCAGGCGGTCGTAGATCGACTGCGCCCTCGTGTTCTCGATCTGGAACACTTTGATGCAGATCTGCCCGGTCTCTTCGAGGCCAAGGACATCGACCGAAGGTCCAAGGACGAGCCCGGGGAGGAGCTTGTTCATGTTCGTCATGACATCGATCATGATGAGCTCGTCGGTCTCCACGACGACGATGTCGTTGAGCCGGAACGCCTGGAAGATGAGTTCGAGTGCCTTCAGGCGCGTGACCGGCTTGTCGCTCAGGACATTGATGGTCGCGTTGCGAAGCTGGTCCGAGCGCGGGATGACGGCCTTGCCGGTGCACTCGACGATGAACCCGAAGAACTCCTCCACCTTGGTGCCCTTGACATTGAGCAGCACCATCTCGCTCATGTCCACCGGACGACGATCCTTGCGGAACTGACGCTCGGCGGCGGGGGGGATCCCACTCCCTGCGTCGCCCTGCGCCATCGCTGCGCCATCAAGCAAGACGGGCATGGCGAGCCATGCAGCCGCCGCGCTCGCAACGAGGTTCTTGTATAGATTCATCTTCACGGTCAGGCTCCGAGGGTAGTCCTCATTGGTCGAACGCGTTTCGCGCGGAATGCTTGCCGATTCATCGTGGGAGTTCCGCGCGACGGGCGCGAAGGAGATCAAACTCCTGCCGCAATCGCCCTTGGGTGGCGGCATCGAGTCCGGGTTGCTGCCGTGCGCGGCTCACTTGCGCGATCGCAGCGGTGACTTGCGCCTGCGACATGAGCCGGATCTGTTCCGGGGTCAGCGGATCGGGAATGGCGGCTGGCGGCACCACGCTCGATGGGCCCGCAATCGCGCGCGCGGGCGTGTACGGTGTCGCCAGCGAGGCCGCTGCGGCGGGTCGGACTGGCTGAGGCGGACTCGGTGGAGGCGGCTCGACGACCACAGGCGGAGACGCTGGAGGATCCGTCGACAGCACCGCCGGCTCAGCCACAAGCGCGGGCTCGGGCGTGGGCACGAGTTCGGCCACAGGCTCGGGTACGGGCTCGGGTGCAACTGCGGGCGAGGGGACACTCTGAATCCCCGAGGGCGTTGCTGCATGCGAGATGGCACCGAGCTTCGACCAATCCGTCGGTGTCCAGATTGGCACCGAGTAGCTGCCACCCATGTGTTCGATCTTCACATTCGACGGCGGCTCAATCCCGATCACCTTGATGCCGTTCTTCTCCTCACCAACCCGAACGGAGAAAGTGTCGAAGAGGACCGTCGTGCCGATGACCCCCTTGGGCGCCGATCCTGTGTAGGTCGCTGGTGGTGCCAGTGGCGGCGGCGGGTCGACCGGCTCCACTCGTGGAGGGGGCGGCGGCGGAGCAGGCGGAGCCTTCCGTTCGGGCGGTGGCGGCATGACGAAGAGACTTCGCCCAGCGAAGCGATCCCGCGAAGTTTTCATGAGGTCTTGGTGTCGTTCAAGAGCACGATCAGTCGCCGATCTCTCTCCTTCATTGCCATGCGGAACGAGCAGCGTTCCCAAGATGGGCATCGCTTCACCCAAGAGAACCCAGGATCCGAGAAAAACCGCCAATCCACTGACGATGAACGGGCCAGACCAACGGGTTCCACTGGGGAGATTTGCCCGAGGGTGCATCACGGTGTCGCCCCGGGTCGCGTGTCCTTCGCGGTTGTCGCCCATGCCTCGGCCACAAGCTTGACATTCACTCGTCGCGTTTCGCCCATCCGGTTGATCCGTAGCGAGTAGATCGAGTCCACATCGGGGTGAGACTCGAGGTCGCTGAGGATCCCGATGACCTCGTCGGCGTCGGTCTCGAAACTCACCTGACCCCGGATGCGTTCGAGACGCGCGCCCGAGATCGCGCCCACTTGAAACGCGGTCCCCGGCAGTTTGCCGCCCTGAAGCGACTCGTAGGGGGAGTTCGCAATGCGGTGAGTCCTCAGTGTCTCCGTGATGGCCTTCGCCAGACTCTGTGAGGTCGACGCCTCGTCCAACGGGATTTCCGCTTTCCCGAACGCGATCACGGCGCGCTCCACATCCTTCGACAGTGCCGCCTGGCGTTGGGCGCCGCGCTGCAACAGCGTTTCAAGTCGGTCGGCCGCTGCATTCCACTCCGTCGCGTAGCTCCACACATAGTCGTTGACGAAGAGCCAGAGGATAAGTCCGCCGACCGCGGCGACGGCGACCTTGCGCCCGGGCGACAGGGACATGAACCGCTCTGCGAGCTTGCTGCGGCCGCCGCTCATGGATTGCGCGCCCGTTCGAGCAACTTGTAAAACTCCGCCTTGAGGCGAGCCTCGGTCGCTTCATCGAGACCGCTGAGTCCGCGTGCGGTGGAGACCCGTCCGGCGGCCTCGCGCGCTTCGGCCTGTGTCATCGCCGCAATGTGCTGGTCCGTGAGAGGCTCGGGGACCGCAGGTGCGACGGCTTGAGCGCCGGGGCTGCCGCGGCGAGCAATGTCTGTCCCGCCGGAGGCACCCCCCGATGATGGGCGCCTCCGCGTGCGTGCCTCGTCGGAGGCGCCAGAGTTCGCGCCCGCTGCGGCGACCGGTGGACTGGCTGCGGCGGTCGCCGCGGTCCCTTCGCCGGATGACTGATGCGGTGCCCCTGCGTCGGGTGCGCTGTCATTGGCGAGCGTCGGCACCGACGGCGAGTCCGGCGCTGTCGATGTCCCCTCGGATGGAAGGGACCCGTACTTTCGCTCCCGCAATGTTCGCTTGGCAAAGTCTTGATCGTCGGTGTAGTTCGGGACGAGGGTCGGCTTGATGATCGCTGCGGCAAGCTCAAACTTGACGACCCCGTTGTTGTTGGGGGCATCCCAGCTCTTTTCCACTCTGTCGAACACTCCCGACGCGCGCATCTGCGCTTCCATCTGGAGGATCGAATCCGCGGCGTTCGAACCTGATCCAACGGGCTTCGAAGTCCCAGTCACCGACAGTGGGGCAGCCTGACCGAGCGTGATGGTCTCGAGCTCGATGCCCACGGGGGTTGTTGACGCGACATCACCGAGCAACTTGGTGATCGGCCAGGCGTAGCGTTCGTAGTCGCGATACATGGAACCCTGCTTGTCATCGCGGTCGAGGATTCGCCCATAGGCCTGCGGTTCGGGGAGGAGCCATCTGAGGTAAAGAAGGCGTGCGCCGGCGACAGCAGGCGGAACGAGCGCGATCGTGACCGTGGCCGCGATCGCGAGCCGCGCGGCCACCTTCGGTTTCATCGCCGCCGCGAGCATCCTCCGGGCGATCCCAGGATTCTCAACCTCCTCGTGCGCCCGGAGACCGCACAGGCGAGCCGTGGGTTGGCCCAGCGCCGCAGCCGCCCCGGCGGCCGTGCCATTCTGGTGCCACCATGCGTCGTCGTCGGGAGATCCCTTGATGAGCGACCGAAATGAATCGATGCCGCCACTGAGCGGCGCAAAGAATCCCTCGCATCGCATCTCGATCGCGCTTTCGACGCGCACACAGATCGCTTCGGTTTCGGTGTCGGGAACCTCCGCCGCGAGGAGTGTCTCGCGGAGTGCGCGCACGATGGCGTCGCGCCACTGCGACTCGTTGGTGCCATCCTCGCGCACCACGCGGAACGCGCTCTTGAGTCCGTTACTGAACGCGATGGCGATCGAGCCCGCAGCACGCTCAAGGTCCATCGCCAGCGACTCGGACGCGCCGAGGCCGATCGCGCCCGTCACGAGCGTTGCGAGCGCCGCGATGCTGGGCGCGAAAGTGACCGGCACCGCTTGCATGATCGGGAGGAGGTCCGCTGGCGCCGTCTGCTTCGCGGGCCACTCGACCACCAACGCCTTTCGTGGCGCGTCTGGATCAGTCGCGGGAAGCATCGCCCCTTCGGTGCGCCATCGCGCCGAACCCCCGAGCAGGAGGTTCTCGATCTGCAGCCGGAGCGCCATCTCCAGTTGGTCTGCCGACCCGGAGGGAAGTGTCAGCGTCCTACAAATGACCGCGCTGCCGGGAAGGACGACGACGATTCGCGACGGCGGCGTGGCCTCGCACCGGGTGAGCACCTCACGGATGCATGCATGCCCGTTGAAGGCGAACGAGTCGATGATCTGAGGGGCGGCCGAACCCACGCGCAGCGCCTCGACTCGCACGGCCGCAACCGATTCGCCCTCAAGCGTCGGCGAGAGCACCCACACGAGCGTCGGGTCGGGTGCCTGCCGCTGTGGCTGAGATCGCTTGGACTTCGGGAGGGCGGTCATGGTTCGCGGTAGCTCAGGATCTGCGCGGGCAGCGTTGAACGATCCACCGGCGCGAGGATTTCACACTCAGTGCCACCAGTACTGGAGCGACCCACGCTGCTCACGGTGAAGACAAAACTCTGCACATCGAGGTGCTTGGCGAGAGGTGCAAGGACTTCGCGTGTCATGCCGGGAATCTCAAGAATGTCCGCGACGCTCGTGAGCCCAGTCGGCCTCGCGTCGCGGCGGGAGAGAAGCGTATCGACAAGCTTCGGGTTCATGTCAAACACATCACGAAGCACGCGCCCGGAGACGGTGTTGATGTTGATCTTTCCCGGCAAAGGGCGAGTGAACTCCTGGAGGGAGCACTCATTGAGCACCCTGCCCAGCGCGTTGGCATCGAGGTCCCCTGGGCCCGCTTGCGCCACTCCCGTGCCGCCGGTGCTGCGTCCGCCGCTTGAGCGATTCGTGCGTCCGCCGCCAGTGGTCCCTCCTTGGGGCTGCGCCGGAGTATTGCCGCTGCCGAGTAACGAGAGCGGCGTCGTCAGTAGGCTTTCGAGCCGCGCGTTCGGTGTTTGCGCGTACTGCAAGAGCGCCGCGGCCTGCGGTGCCGAGATCCCAGTGCGTTCGGTGACATCCTCTGCGGTGGCCACCTTCAGATTGAGCCGGGGCTCACCGCTCGCTCCGTTTGGAGAAGTTCGCGAGAACGATGTGAGGATCGACGACCACCCTGCGTCGAGGATGCCGTCGGCCTTGTCCTCAGGCCAGGACTGCTCGCCGTCGTCTTCATTGGAGTCCAGTCGTCCGTTGAGGTTCCAGTCTTCGCCGCGGATGTACTCGGGCCAAACTCCCGCGACGAGTTCGAGTTCTGCGAACGAGCGCAGGTTTCCATTGCGCGGCTCATAGCCGAGGCCGCGATTGGCGTAGTAGGACTTCTCCGCGCCGATCATGCTCTGTTCCTCGTCGGCGTCGCGCCAGTCCGTGATGGCACCGGCCACATCGGGCGTCATGTCTGGGATGTTGAGGAGATCGTTCGAACTGAGCAGGTTGATGTTGGCCTTGGCGTGTTCGTCCATTGGCCCCACATACTCCACATCGTCGAGAAAGTGACGGATGTCGTAACTGCCCGTCTCAAGATCGCCGATCGCGTTGTCGTCGAGTTCGTTGATCATCGCCAACGCGTCATCGGGATCGGGGTTCCCAGTGTGCCACTCCATGATGGCGATCATCGTTTCAATTCCAGCCCGCGCGGCCCAACGGGCCTGGACCCGCGCGAGCGCCTCGTTGCCCAGAACGGCCTGCCTGTAGGTGGCAATCTGGAGTCCGGCGACGATGGTTGCCGCGATCGCCACCGTCCAAATGACGATGACGAGCGCAGAGGCGCGGCGGGATGTCCTCGTTCCCCGCATCAACTCGGGCCTCGCGATCCCGGGCCGCCGCCTAGACCGCCACCTCTCTCCGGGCCACCGCCGCGTCCGCCGCTGCCGCCGCGTCCGCCGGGGCTGCCGGGGCTGCCACGCCCCACCCCT